>Ga0066192_1000015_pt1 | contig 49485 bp, 42 predicted proteins | sample WorMetvacBELIZE1_FD_58707 | JGI IMG/M metagenome (GOLD analysis project Ga0066192, IMG submission 58707) | Marine gutless worms symbiont microbial communities from Max Planck institute for Marine Microbiology, Germany - Olavius vacuus BELIZE.1... | ecosystem: Host-associated > Annelida >... | reverse complement strand
TTTTCACCTAAGAGGAATGCCTCATTTTCCCTTTTGACACAAGAAATGTTACACTACCTTTGAAACAGTATGCAGGGGCAACGTTTCATAGTATGAAAAGCGCTGTCGTAAGGCGAAACGCCCCGAGATTGAGGCTGGTGTTAGTGATACCAAAGCGTTAGGATAGCAATAAAGGAATTTCAACATGGACGATATGAAGATTAAGGCTCTTGCCTACCACGAAATGAATGGCAGGCCCGGGAAAACCGAGGTGCTTCCCACCAAGCCCTGCACCACCGCCGAGGAGCTCTCCTTAGCCTACTCTCCCGGCGTCGCTCATCCGGTGTTGGAAATCGACGACAATGCGGAAAACGCCTATCGCTACACGGGGAAAGGCAATCTGGTGGCCGTTATCTCCAACGGTACAGCCATTCTCGGCCTGGGCGACCGGGGCGCCCTCGCATCCAAGCCGGTGATGGAGGGGAAAGGGGTGCTTTTCAAGAGATTTGCCGACATTGATGTGTTCGATATCGAGTTGGATACCAAAGACCCCCAAAAAATCATCGAGATTGTCCGAATCCTGCAGCCTACCTTCGGCGGTATCAACCTTGAAGATATCGGAGCACCCGGCTGCTTCGAAATTGAACAGAGCCTGATTGAGGAATGCGATATTCCTATTTTCCACGACGATCAGCACGGCACCGCTATCATCTGCACCGCCGGTGTTATCAACGCCGCCGAGTTGACGGGGCGAAGGCTAGAGGAGTTGAAAGTTGTTTTTAACGGCGCGGGCGCCGCGGGCATTAGCTGCGGCAAGATGTTCATTGATGCCGGTGTGAAAAAAGAAAACATCCTGATGTGTGACAGCAAGGGAGTTATCAGCAACAAGCGACCCAAGCTGTCCGAGGAGAAGGCCCTGTTCTCTACCGACCGCCCCGAGGAAACCTTGGCTGAGGCCGTAAAGGGCTCCGATGTTTTCATTGGTCTGTCGGTTCGGGATGTATTAACCCCCGAAATGCTTCTCACTATGAACAAGAATCCCATCGTTTTTGCCATGGCCAATCCGAACCCGGAAATTGCCTACCCTCTGGCCAAGGAAACCCGGGACGATGTGATTATGGGTACTGGCCGTTCGGATTATCCCAACCAAGTGAACAATGTCTTAGGCTTTCCTTTCATTTTTCGAGGCGCCATGGATGTTCGCGCCACCAAAATTTCCGAAGGCATGAAGATGGCGGCCGCCATGGCCTTGGCCGCTCTGGCCAAAGAGCCGGTTCCCGATGAAGTGCGCAGAGCTTACGGTAGGGATTTCAGTTTTGGCCCGGAATATGTCGTGCCCAAACCCTTCGATCCCCGCGTTATCGAGTGGGAGGCCGTGGCCGTGGCCAAGGCCGCATGTGCCGAAGGCTTGGCTGCCAAGCCCATTGCGGATTGGGAGGGATACACGGCCACTCTTCGTAAGAGAATGAAGAAGTACTGGAAATAAGGGCTCGTTGGGACTTGCTCGCGATGCCGCAAAAAACATAGCAAGAGGCTGTCACAGTGGGAATTCAATATCCTTCATCGTGAGTGTTTTCGCCTCCTTCACATATTGCCACGATGGACGATACACCAACACCGAGTCTGTCGGCGCCCATGTCGACGAACATCTTTGCTCGCTCAAAATCGCGAATACCACCGGAGGGCTTCACCTTGATTTTGCCCCCCGACACTTCGAGCATTTTCGCGACAACTTCCTCCGTTGCGCCGCCAGAAGCGAAACCCGTGGATGTTTTAACGAAATCGGCTCCAGCGCGAATCACAATCTCGGTTGCCTTCTCCACTTCGGCGAGGGTTAGTTCGGAAGCTTCAATAATAACCTTCAAAGTGATGGATGCTTTTTTGCATGGCTGAACAACAGCTTTGATGTCAGACTCCACCAAATCCCATTCCCCTGACTTGATGAATCCGTAGTTCGCAACCATATCGATTTCTTTGACACCGCGCTTGATGTATTCGCTGGCTTCCAGAGCTTTTACATCACTGAGTCCACAACCATGGGGAAAACCAAGCACAACTGAAACCGCTGTATCCGTCCCCTGACAGATTTTTATGGCCATATCGATGTCGCAGGGGCGGACGCACACCGTCTTCGACTGATACTTCGCCGCAAGAGCAATCGCCTGCATGGCGTCTTTCCTGCTCATACCGGGCTGCAGCACAGCGCTGTCCAGATAACGGTTAATAGGCTCTTTCATCTTAGCCACCTAGGAAACGGGTTTTCAGCTACTTCTTTGTGAAAGAGGATATCCAACTGAGGCTATCCGGATTCGTTTGAAGTAGGCAAGGTATAACGACTCAGGCGTCATTAGCCGTTATGATTATATAGCGCGTGGCCCGTGTCAAGATGGCATGATACCTTCATGTATTATCCAGGCCTTTGAAGCTCTTCGAATCCGTCGTGGGTTTTCGCGCGGATATGGTTCATCAGTGCTGCATCGCCGATACGACTGGCCTCAAGAAGGCGGCGAATTTCAGCATATTCTGTTTCAATGTCCAGAATTTGATTGAACATGAGAGGATTTTCTTTACGGTTTTTGTTGTGCATCCGGGCGATGAGATAGGGAGTGAATTCCAGCCATGTATGGATAGTCACCGCCGACTGAAAAACAAGATGGTCATCACTTCCAGAGGGAATCTCCTGACGGGTTTTGAGTAGGGCCTTGCCGAGGGTTATCGCGAATTCACGCAGTTTTTCGGAATCAGACCCGGCCTCAAGAGCTTGGCGCGCTTGGGAGATTTTGTCGGCAATCGGCATAGAGTACAGTTCGAGAAACAGAACGACGCTATTTAGGTTGTCTTTTTCCTTGCTGTCCAAGAGAAAGGTTTCATAGGAACTGAGCAAAAATCCCGTGGGGAGTAGGCGGTCTCGTATCAGGAGAGCCTGGGCGTTGTACTGATTCTGTTTCATGTAGAGACGCGCCATCGGATCGGAAAGCGACGCGCCCCAGGCTTCGGGGTCAATAAAGAAAATCGCGGCATCCTGCATTGCCATGCAAAGGATGGAATAGGCCATGGAGGGATAAGTTTTCCAGGAGTCAAGGAGCTTGTGTGTGATAATGATGTGGGCGACAGTCTTCTCAGGTCCGGCGTAAAAACGCGCGCCATTGAGGCGATTGTCTGATATCGGATCGATGGTAAATCGGAGAGCGCCTTCCTTGATGGCGGCGCTGACAATTTTCCAGGCATTCCCGGGGATATCATCGACATCATCATCCAACGGAACCGACAGAATCTCCTGATAGGCTTCGAGCATTTCAACGAGTTGCTGGTTGTAATTGATTTCCTGGGCGGCGGCGGCAGCCGTGATGAGTATCACAATCAGCAAGGTCGGGATTAGTCGACGCAAGGGGCGCTGCGTCATGGTTTCCTCCGTGAGTTTAGGATGACAACTTGGGCAAGTTTTCGCAAGGGGGGAGCTGTACCGGGTTTTCGGAATGGTATTGACGATATTGAGAAGGAAACGAGCGCTTTTTTAGGAAAGCGATGGAAAACAACGTTGAGCCGCACAATAGTTCATAATAGTTATCAAATGATTGTTTATAAACCCGCGGCCATTGGCTTGATGATTGAGATTTTTATGATGATTCTCAAAACCCCGAGAAAGTGTACATGCAAGATCGGTCCAACAAAAACTGATAATGCTGGTACAGCCCTCCTCATAAAAGAGCATCGACGCGGATATCTCTGCCTTCACGGGGCAATGAGGTAAAAAACAATGAAAATACATAGATTTCCCAGATATCTTGACCACCCCTATCTCCTTAGGCGACAATACCTCCATGACTTTCAGGGATGTGTATTCGCTTTTTATCGTTTTCTCTGCTTCCGCCCGCGACGCCGGAGGAAACCGCAGTCATTCCTGAATTCATAATTTGAATTGATGACGGGTTCTTCCGGTATGGAAGAGCCCGTTTTTTTTGGGAGAATGTTATTCACATGATCGACAAATTGCACAATCTAGAGCTGGCTTTCGAAAAGGGACTCAAGGGAACGAAGACGGAGGCGAATCTCGCCGATCTGAAAGCACGTTTTCTCGGGAAAAACGGCGAATTGAGTCTGATTCTCAAATCCTTGGGAACTGCGATGCCGGAGGAAAGAAAGACTCTCGGGCAGGCGGCCAATGTACTTAAACACCGCCTTACGCTCAGGCTGGAGGAGGCTCAAAGCGCTATCGAACGGGTGATGATTGATGAGGAACTAGCCGCCGACTGGACAGATATCACACTCACCGATTCCCTCAGAGCCGGGGCTGTCCACGCGGCTGGCCTGCACCCTGTTAGCATCGTTCAAAGAGAATTGGAGGACATCTTCCTTTCCATGGGTTTCGATGTATTGGATGGCCCTCACATCGAAAACGACTTCTATAATTTTACCGCCCTGAACATAAGCGAAACCCACCCAGCCCGGGACATGCAAGACACCTTTTGGTTTAAAGACTTAAAACACCTTTTGCGCACCCATACCTCCACTATACAGATTCGTGGCATGGAGGAGAAAAAGCGCCCCCCATTCCGCTTTGTGGCTCCCGGCAAGGTGTTCCGCTGTGAAACCACCGACGCGTCACATGAAGCGGTGTTCCATCAGATGGAAGGTATGCTCATAGGCAGCGACATCAGTGTTGGCCATCTCATCTATTTCGAGAAAATCCTTCTTTCGGAAATCTTCCAAAAAGACGTGAAAATCCGCCTGCGCCCTGGCTTTTTTCCCTTTGTGGAGCCGGGCTTTGAGCTGGACATCCAATGCCTTATCTGTGACGGCATCGGCTGCAAGGTGTGCAAGCAGGCTGGCTGGGTGGAGCTCCTTCCCTGTGGCATGACCCATCCCAATGTTCTCTGTTACGGCGGTATCGATCCCGATCAGTACAACGGGTTCGCTTTCGGTCTTGGTCTAGATCGCCTGGTGATGATGCGCTACGCTATCAACGACATTCGGCTCCTGCACAGTGGGAATCTGGATTTTAGTCGGCAGTTTGCCAGCTGTTAGGGCGAGTACATGAAAATATCAATCAATTGGATAAAGGATTTTGTTGAGCTCCCTGGAAACCTGAGTGATAAGGAATTCGCCGAGCGCATCACTATGGGTGTTTGCGAGGTGGAGAGCTACCGGCGCACCCTTTCCATGTTCGCCAAAGTAATCGTCGCGTCGGTGGATAAGGTGGTGCCTCATCCTGAAGCGGCTAAACTACATCTGGCCACGGTCAATTTAGGAGCTGGCAGACAGGCCACGGTGGTATGCGGGGCACCGAACTGCCGGGAGGGAATGAAGGCTGCTTATGCCGCGTCGGGCACTTCCTTTCCCGATGGTTTCACCCTGGAAGCGAAGAGGATTAGGGGCATCCTTTCTGAGGGCATGCTGTGCAGCGAGCGGGAGCTAGGTGTTTCCGATAATCATGATGAATTGATGGAATTGAATGCCGACGCGCCGCTGGGACTTACGTTGGATTCGGCCCTTGGGGATTACGCTCCCGATGACGATCTGATTCTGGATATCGATAACAAGTCCCTCACACATCGCCCCGATCTTTGGGGCTGCTATGGGATGGCCAGGGAATTCGCCTCGGTGTTCGATAGGCCTTATAAGGACCGTTTTAACAAGAGCTGGGCAGACGCGCTGAAAGGGGAAATTGCCAAGGGAGCGGACCAGTTAGCCCCGATTACTATCCATGTCGATACAGACTCATCCAACCGGGGATTTCTAGGGCTGACGGTAGAGGGCGTCGTTGTAGGCGCCAGTCCTGAATGGATGCGGCGCCGGCTTACCGTAGCCGATATGCGCCCGATTAACTCCATCGTTGATATTTCCAACTATGTGATGTTGGAGCTGGGGATACCCAATCACATTTTTGATGTTTCCAGAATACGCGGTGGAAAAATCATCGTGAAGAGAGCGGGAGAAGACCAGACTTTTATAACGCTTGATGAACACGAACGTCAATTGATTGCTTCGGATACCTTAGTTTGCGATGCCGAAAGGCCCACGGCCATTGCGGGTATTATGGGCGGCTTGGAAAGTTCGATAGCTGAGGATACGACGGGAATCATGATAGAGGTGGCCAACTGGCGTGACGCGGAGGTGCGGCGGGCCAGCACGCGCTTGGGACTGCGAACTGACGCATCCCAGCGCTACGAGAAAGGCCTGGACAGTCAGCAGCTAGAAAAAACCCTTCTGCGCATCTACGAATTGGTGATGGAATTAAACCCCGGCGCGAAGGCAGTTGGGGGCATACAACAAGCTAACATGAGCAATCCGGAGAAGCTCATCATCGAAACCAGCCCAGAGCGCGTCGCCAAAGTGCTCGGGATGGATGTCGAAGAGAAAGAGTTTTGCTACATTTTAAAATCTCTGGGATTCGATGTCAAGCCTCTCGCGGGCGTATATGACACTCCCGCTATAACACATCAAGTTACCGTTCCAACCTGGAGGTCAACAAAGGATGTGGAATATGAGGTAGACATCATTGAGGAAATCGGCCGCATCATCGGCTATGAAAACATTGTTCCCAAGAGTCCATCTCACAATATCGAGGTATTGAGATTGTCGCCGGGGAAGCGGATGCTTCGCCGCGCCCAGGACTTTTTGGTATTGCGAGGTAGGGCCCTTGAGGTGTTCACCTACCCCCTGGTGGGTGAGAAGCTTCTAGCGAAGGCGGAATGGCCGGTGAAAAACGAAGGGCTGGTTTTGGCTAACGCCCTTTCGCCCGATCACGATAGAATGCGGCCCAGTTTGCTGCCCAGCCTGCTTGAAGCTACAGCGAACAACCGGAAGGAGCATGAGAGTTTTCGCATCTTTGAGATTGGGCGGAGTTATGCCGATTTGGGAGGGGAGGATTTTTCCCGCGATCTTTATCAGATTGGGATTGTTTTCCAGGACCGGGAGAATCCCATCGTGGCGCTTATCGATGTTGTCGAGGCTTTGCTCTCCTACCTGTCTCTTCCCTACCGAATCATTTCCGCCGATCGTACTCATGATTATCCCTTGCTTCCCGGCGATTGGGCTGGTTCTCATCCTCATGAAATAATGGAGGTGGAAGTGATGGGAAATTCGCGGGGAGTTGTGTTCTCACTCCACCCCCAGGTGGCCCGCTCATTCAAAATCAAGGGTCGTACGGCGATGGCCGTTCTGGATATTACCGATGTGATGAATCTTCAAACAGAGGATGAGAGGGTTTTCAAGCCCCTGGATCGCTTTCCCGGATCGGAATTCGATCTTACAGTGGTAGCGCCCTCAGATGCCCATGCCGCTGATGTGGTGGCCTTGGTGAGAAATCTGAACATGAGGGAGATTCGCGGCGTTGGCGTTTTGGATGTGTTTTCGTTGGGAGAGGCAGGAAAGGCACTGACGATTCGTGTCGATTTCCGCGATCCGGCAAAAACCTTGGATGCCGAATTCATCAAAGAGGCTGAAGGGAAGATTATTTCTGTGCTGGAAAATGGGGGATACCCTTTGCGGGGATAGGGCTGTGAAAAGGAGCATGCGGAATGCGCTCGATGTTTTGGAAGATTGGCGACAAGGTTTTTGCTGCCAACTGATATTTGCGTATTGGTCCGACTAAAGGCATAATACCCCATGACTTCTCAAAGACAGCATAGGATTCGAATCTTCTCATTGGAAAGCATAGTTATCATTCTCTCGCTATTCTTTGCGGGAATTGGCACATATTTTTTCTGGGGCAATCAAAGGCCCGCTACCCGCACTGATGTAATGGAGCAGCGACTGAGAAATCTGGAACAGCTAAAGACAGTTTCCCAGAGATATCGGTCGGTGATTTTCATCCAGGAGAAGCGATTTCTACGCGGAAGGAAGCAGGTGCTATTCACCCTGGAGTACGAAGTGACAGCAGGTGTGGATTTTTCCCGGGGCATTGAAATCAAGCCCATGCCGAATAGCAGCGTTATGGTGAGAATGCCGAAGGCGGAGATTTTTTCATCCGATGCCGATGAAACCACCATCCGGGAAATGTTTCTCCATGAGAGTAGATTCTTCAATCCGATAAGGATGGGAGACTACATGCCGCAAGTAATTGCTCAAGGCGAAGCGAATAGAGACGCGGCCCTGGAAAGTGGTATTCTGAATCGAGCTGAAACCAATGCCCAATTGGCGGTTATCAGGGCCTTGCAGCTGGCTCAAATACAGAATATCAGTTTTGGCCCACCGCTCAGCTTTGGATCTGCCGATGGCTAAAAATCGCCGATTGCCGCTCATATTGCTATTTCTTGTTCTCACTGTAGCCCTCTTCTATGCCGCCATCGCGCTCGGCACGAATCGCCAAGCGTTTGAACGGTTTTTCACCCCCTCAAAAACCGCCTCTTCCTGGTCGGTGCTTGAGGGGATTCGTTCTCTCAACGAGCTAGAGAGTGCCGTATACAAAATGAAAGTGGTGTTTCCCTTCGATTTCGCGGGGGACGCGGAGGAAGCGAACTGGAAATATCTAAAAAAGCACTACGATTCGGACCGCCAGATGTTTGTGAAAAAATCGAATCCGGCATGGCATCCTGATGGGATATTGGCGCCTGAATGGCAACATGCCGAGATATACGCGCTTTCTCGCCAGATTGGAATTGATCCTGGTCGACCCGATTATCGCTTTGTGGTTATTTCAGTAAGCATATCCGCCGGTGTGGATGTGGACGCGTGGCTCAATGGATTCGAAGGGGCCCCAGATGAGCTGAAAGGCATCCGAGTAGGCAGCGATGAGGAGGGCAAAAAATGGCTCGCGATAACAGCCCCGCCCATTGAGATAATCTCCTTTGTTGTTCACGACCTGGATGCGTCCGCCGATGGCTATCCCGATGTGGCACTTTCACCAGAGAGTTGGGGAATTCTTGTGTCAAACTTGCTGCCCCGACTCCAGAATATCGCTCTAAGTCACGGACTACTGGAGGCCGCGGAAGAGCAAAGCCGAGCCTTTTTTACCAAAATATTCAACGCAGCGGGCTATTACGAGGTGAAATTCACCGAATGAGTATCGCTTGTTTTCGCCCTATGTTGTATGATAAACTATGGTGGTTTCGTAATCCATCTAGCCTCAGGCCTGATGTACTATCTTCAATGCAAAAATCGGGAGATGTTCAATATGAAAAGCACGGATTTAGCACGCAGAGATAGAGAAATAAGAAAAGCCCGCAAAAAAGCCCTTGTACTGGAACGCAAGGGACAGCGTGAAAACCGGTCGGCTGGCGATTACATCAATTTGCTCGCTGACAAGTGCTTCTATGATGCCGAAAAGATTTACAATATCGAAATGAGTGAGGAAATTCTGCTATTGCTTGAGGAGATGAGAGAAGACCTCCCAGAAAGGCAGTGGCCAAGTGTTATCCGTAAAACTGTCAAAAAAACCGGCGTCAAACAAAAAGATATAGCCATTGAGCAATTAGCGAGTATGGGGGAAATTGACATGGCGGTCAACTAACGCGGGGCATTCTTCCTTTTCCGGCGAGGCAATGCCATTGATGAGTATCAAACATCATTACGACTCCTACAACAAGAGTTCCGCCCGCAGAGAGGGAATATCGGGCAGCCATATGTCACAGAGTTCGTTCATGGTTTTTCTGATTGAAGGTATTGAATGACCCCAGCCCGCAGCGGCAACCCGCACTCCCGCTGCGCGGGCCATCTCAACCCCCGGTTTGAGGTCGTCAACTACCAAAACATCCTCTGGCTCCAAATTGCAGTCTTTCAGAATCTTTTGTACTGGCCAAGGCGATGGTTTACGGCGTTCTGGATTGTCATCCCAGCCGAAAATGAATTGAGGATTCACACCGGGCGCGCCTTTTTCATAATGCCTTTGTATATGCCGCACCGCGGAATGGGATACCACTGCCAAAACACCTCCAAGGGCGCTGAAATCCATCAGCAATTCCGGTAAGCCCGGATAAAATGGCGGATTTCGACTCTCATTGAATTCCTGCCAAATCCTGAATTCTTCAGACATCTCATCTTCCGACAAACCGATTTCTTCGGTGAGGTATGCTATGATTCCAGGATCGAAGTTTTTTATGAACCAGGTATCCAAATCGATAGTGGGGTGATTAGGTCTCATTCTTTTCATTACTTCAAGGTGGGCGGGAAAATGCAGCGACGCGGTACTGTCAACCGCCGTATCATCATGATCAAGAATGAGACAGCGTATTTTCATAATCCTCCGGACGCTCCCAACTACCCTCATCGGTTCTTTCGCCGTTGTCAAAAATTCCTTCAAAACGCGTTCCATCGGCCCAGGTGAATACCCCCGAACCATCCATTTTCCCTTGGCGAAAACTACCGTCGTAATGACTCCCATCAGGCCAGAAGCACTTGCCCCTACCCTCCAAAAGTCCTTGTTCGTACCTTCCTTCCATGACACGACCATCGGCCCAGATCAATCGGCCCGCGCCCTCCATTTTACCATTGTGGAATTCGCCTTCATACCGACTCTCATCATTATACTGAAACACTCCATTCCCCTCAGGCCGACCATCTCGTAAAGGGCCATTGTATACCCCGTTCGCGAAGGCCAGTGTGTTAGGCAGTGTCGCGGCTCCAGTTTTCTGATGGCTCCTATAGGTGAATGAGCGATATATCACTTCTTGAGGATGTCGCTTATTTCCCCTCTTTCCATCTGGAACCCAGCTTACCCTTTCGAGCCACCGTTCGCCGTGCGAGGCGCCGTATTGATAGAGTTCATCCTTGATAATTCTCTCATCGGCATTGTACACGATTCCCGTGGCAACTCGCCCCTGATTATCCAAGGTGAACATTGTTCGGCGCTGTCTGCTGCCCAGAGGACTCCTTATTGTTACCGATTTCAGGCTTCCTGATTCGTAATAGCTGTATTCAGTAACAAGATCCGGTCTTTCGCCATCATAAAGATATACTTGCACCAGCGAACCGTCACCATCCCATTTCTCTACGCGGACATAGTTTCCCCGACGCTCTGCCCTCATTCGTCCGGCCTCATCATGTTCGTAGGTATAGATTTCTTCGGCAGGTGGATCGATTGATTTAACAATGCGCCGCAGTAGACGGGATTGTCCATCCCATTCCTGAATTTCCCGGGTGACAACCTTGCCCGATGCGTCAACATGGTAGCAGGCTATTTCGTTCCCCTTCTCATCGTAGGCAAACAGTTGCGTTTCATCTCTTAGCTCCTTGGAGCAAAGCCGGCCATCTGAATTCCAGCTATAGCGCCCAAGAAACTGTCGTTTTCCTTCTCTCCAGGCGAACATTCGCCGCGTAAAACTGGCACATTCCAGGGTGAGGGTGTCGACGGGGCCGCCAGTATCAAGCAGCGGGTTGGGGATTAGCTCAAGCATGTTCGCGTCCTGCATCCTATGCCTAATGTGAAACCCACAATCTATTTGACACTTATCGGTCGCGTATTCACGAAATTTTGTATTCCCATCAATAATTCCTGATAAGTTTCAGCCGGGGCAAAGTCCGGGAATTCTTCTTTGATGGCTTCAGGCGCGCGAAATAACATGCCTTGGTGGGCCGCTTTGAGCATGGTAATATCATTGTAGGAATCGCCGGCTGCGAGGATACGCAGGCCCATGCTCCGAAAGGCTTCCACCGCTTTGCGTTTACCATCACTCTGTCTCATATGATATGAGGCAATGCGACCACTTTCCTCAACCACAAGAGTGTTGCAGAAAATTGTGGGTAGCTCCAGTTTATTCATAAGGGGGGTCGCGAATTGTTCGAAGGTGTCCGAAAGGATTATCAGTTGGGTTTCCCTTCTTAGCTTTCTGGAAAAATCCAATGCGCCTTCCAGAGGCTCAAGGGCTTCGATAATGTTCTGAATATCTTTTAGGACGATGCCTGCGCGATTGAGTATCCCCAGGCGATGGCTCATGAGTTCATCGTAATCGCTGATATCTCTCGTGGTGAGACGTAATTCACGGAGGCCGATTTTTTCCGACACGGCAATCCATATTTCGGGGACGAGTACTCCTTCAAGATCCAGGCATACCAATTCCACAGAATTATCTCCACTCAAATGGTATCATAGTGGTATAGATACGGTGCGCGCAAGGAGTTGGCAGTGAAGAAAGATATCGAGTCGCAGCTGAATAACCAAGCAGCTATGGACCAAACAGAAGGCCATCGATATACTACGTCGACTTCAATACTTCTAGGCAGGAATTCATGGATCTCGATATCGAAATGATGCGCAATATCGGAATTAGTGCGCACATTGATTCAGGCAAGACGACGCTCACAGAACGGATTCTGTTCTTTTGCCAAAAAATTCACGCAATTCACGAGGTTCGAGGCAAGGATGGTGTTGGCGCCACCATGGATTCCATGGAACTTGAACGGGAACGGGGCATCACTATCGCCTCGGCCGCGACGAACGTGGCATGGAAAAACTACTCGATTAACATTATCGATACTCCGGGCCATGTGGATTTCACAATTGAAGTTGAAAGGGCGCTTCGGGTTCTTGATGGCGCCATACTTGTTCTCTGTTCGGTGGGAGGAGTGCAGAGTCAGTCCATTACTGTCGATCGGCAGCTTAAGCGTTATGGTGTACCCCGGGTTGCCTTTATCAACAAGTCCGACCGCACAGGGGCCAATCCCTACATGGTGCGGAATCAGTTGGAATCCAAACTTGGCCTTAATGCCATTTTGATACAGGTGCCCATTGGACTAGAGGAGAAGCATGAAGGTGTTGTCGACCTTGTTGCCATGAAGGCCTTGTATTTTGATGGAGACGAGAATCATGCCGTTCGGGAAACGGATATCCCCTCCCATCTGCAATCGGAAGTCGATGAAAAACGTGAAATCATGCTTGAGGCACTAGCCATGTTCAACGACGAGCTCATGGAAAAGGTGATGGAAGGGGATGCTATACCGGAAGATCTCATCCATGCGGCCATCCGTAAGGGAACACTGATGAATGAACTGGTTCCTGTTTTCATAGGCAGCGCTTACAAGAACAAGGGCGTTCAGCCATTGCTAGACGCGGTGACGCGCTATCTTCCCAACCCTGCCGATGTTGAAAACAGAGCCTTGGATTTGGACAACGATGAGAGAGAGATACTTCTTTCCTCAGATTCCGCCGAGCCACCCGTAGCTCTAGCCTTCAAGCTTGAGGATGGTCAGTATGGTCAGCTTAGCTATATCCGTATCTACCAGGGGACTATCAAAAAGGGTTCGGAACTCTTCAATATCCGCAATCAGCGTAAATTCAGAGTGGGGCGACTGGTGCGGATGCACGCAAACTCTATGGAAGATATTGTGGAAGCGAATAGTGGCGACATCGTTGCTCTTTTCGGCATCGACTGTGCCAGCGGTGATACCTTCTGTGGTGGAAACCTTAATTATTCCATGACATCCATGTATGTGCCGAATCCAGTAATCTCCTTGTCGGTGAAAGCCAAGGATAAAACGGCATCGGACAAGATGGCCAAGGCACTTGGCCGCTTCACCAAAGAAGATCCTACCTTCCGCACCCATGTGGATGCGGAAACCAACGACACCATTATACAGGGCATGGGGGAATTGCATCTTGAGGTATATGTGGAGCGCATGCGCCGAGAATACAATGCCGAGGTGGAAACCGGCGCACCCCAAGTCGCATATCGTGAAACCATCACGAAGAAGGTGGAATGGGAATATGTGCACAAAAAACAAACTGGCGGAAGCGGTCAATTTGCCAAGATTCTGGGCATCATGGAGCCCTGGGAAGATGAAAACTATGCTTTTGAAAGCAGAGTGAAGGGTGGAAACATACCCACAGAGTACATCTCCTCCTGCGATAAGGGTTTTCAAAATGCCATGGAGAAGGGCTCTTTAATGAGTTTTCCCATCATGAATGTGAAAATGACCGTTTACGATGGAGCCGCCCACGCGGTGGATTCCTCAGATAAGGCATTTCAGACAGCCGCGCTCATGGGTTTCCGAGAAGCCTACAAAAAAGCTCATCCGGTTATACTGGAGCCCATTATGAAGGTGGTAGTTGAATGCCCAACGATTTTTCAAGGGAGTGTTTTTGGCAGCATCAATCAGAGACGGGGCATGATAGTGGCATCTCAGGAAGAGGGTGTAAACAGCACTGTGGAAGCCGAGATTCCATTGAGTGAGATGTTTGGTTATTCCACAGTACTGCGCTCTTCCACTCAGGGAAAGGCTGAGTTTACCATGGAATTTGCCAAGTTTACCCAAGTCCCGCAATCCATTGCTGAAGAACTCATTAAAAAAGTCAACGACGAGAAGGACTCTGGGAACTAGGAGAGAAAGAATGGTCAAAACGGAACTTATTAAGAAAAGCCCCTTGCGGAAACTGGATAGTTCCATCCACGGCGGGCTGGGCGCCGGCAATATTGGCGTAATCGCTTCCAGACGCGGAATTGGCAAAACAGCCTGTCTGGTGCACATCGCTACCGACAAACTCATGGCCGGCAAGTATGTAATTCATGTCTCCTATGCCAAGCGGGTTAATCATATCATCAACTGGTATGAGGATATTTTCAAAGAAATCAGCCTGAAGCGCAACCTGGAAAATGCCATGGAAATACATAATGAATTGGTTCATAACCGAGTAATTATGAACTTCAGCCAACGTGGCACTTCGGTTAAACAGGTAATTGCCGGTGTGACAGCGATGATTGAGAATGCCCAGTCAGAAACCGATGTTATCGTCGTGGATGGCTTCGATTTCACTAAGGCCGAATCCTCCGATATAAGTACTTTTAAGAAATTCGCCGTTACGAAGAGTATTGAGCTTTGGTTTACCGACGACTATCATCGAGATGATATTGATGGACCGATACTCAATGAGCGGGGAATGCCCACGAATTTGGTACCTTTTCTTGAGCAGATAGATATTGTTATTACGCTCAAAGCGGAGAAGGATTACTTACATTTGTACCTAACGAAAGATCATGATACGATTAACACAGAGGATTTACCACTGAAACTTGATCCCAAATCCTTGCTGATTGCTGATGTTTAGACAACTCCTCTTGCCCAATTGATACTCTTGTTAATTATTTTGACAATCACCCAGGCGCGCCAGGTAGAGTGTTGCTGACAATTCAGGTTTGTAGCAAGTGAGAATGATCGCGCTGTTTGGGTTAAGAGATTCAGCCAAGGAACAACTTTTTCATTTCTCAATCGTTTATGCTCTTGCAAAAGGGTATTTCGGCGGGCAAAATGACTTCTTGTACCCATGATACAGACAATGTCCTATCGAATCAGATTCACATTCCTGAAACCCGGTAATGGGCGAGAGCGTATGTTGCCGTCGATCGATTTGTTTCTCCGCATTTATGAAAAAATCGACCGGATGATTGCCGCTTCTCTTGGATTGGTGTTGGATTACCGCAGGGCTTTGAAGGAAATGGGAGAGTCTCATTTCTTTTACATTGTCACGATTACTCTGAACTGGCCACGACAGATTCTATTGGGAAACTGGCCCAACCCATCGGCATTGCGGAGATGGATGATGAAGGTGCGACAAAGCCTTTTCGAATCGGCAAGCCAAGATGCAAAGGCCGGAGATATCGTTATAAACTGGAATAATTGGGCGCGGGCAGAAGGTTTGGCGGACGCTCTTGTTTATACGGCGCCCTCAGCCCGGAATGTAAAGCCTCTTCTTGAAGATTTATCACGGGTATTTGTAATTCTAGGGGGTGAAAACTCGATAACCCTTGATCAGACGGATTGACTTACATCTGAGAATGAATCCCGAATTCGCGCGTTTCGAGTATAGATTTTTTTGTAAGCTTCCTGATCTTTGCTGTCCTTCACAACATGGTGCAGCATAGTGATTTTCCGCTCAATGGCGATTATTTCCTGACGAATTCGTTCATAGCGGGTCATTGAATCCCTCCGTGTGTATTTCATATTCGGTGTATTATTAATTCTAGTTTACTGGGAATGAATATATTTGCCGAACGCTTTTTTTTGATGGAAAAAGTCTGGATGGTATTGATTGGGTTGATTACTATTTCAATCAGGAGGTTCATATGTCGGATTGGGATGCCTCACAGCATGAACCCGAGATTGAAAATGTCATTTCTTTGGAGGAACTGGAGTATCTGGAGAACAGCAATGACAAACAAGAGGAGCATGTTGATGAGGACGATTGGGGTGATTCCTATAACGATCTCGATAGTGAGGCATGGGAACGCCATTATGGGCAGGATGACGAAGAAGAGATAACAAAGGACCCTTGGGATTTGGAGTAACATTCTTTAGATATCCTCCCGCTAATATCGATTGGAAGGGAGTCTTTGATGTCTAATTCGAGCCGCAAAGATCTTATTGATCGATTGCGCTACACTTTTATAGCAGCCGATTACGATGAAATAGATGCTCTTATTGCCGGTCTTCAGGCCAAGAAAAATTTCGAAGGGCTTTGTATAGAATTTTTTCATGGCTGCCGCATTGATTCCTCGGGACAGCTCATTCCTTCGGGCTTCTTTGCGGATGAATCACGAAGTACGTCATTGCAATATGCCATGTACGGAATTCTTGGTCGGTCACCCGATACTTTTCTACTCAAACACCGGGTTACCCAAGCAAAATTTACCAGGGCAAAACATGGTGATTCTTTTAAGTTGTCCGACGGACTTGGTTTTCTGCCGCGATTGGAGATTCTCGTTGTTCGTGGTATCGGCATTACCCGCCTACCTGAGTCCATTGGATTGGCAAAATCACTGCGAATACTGGATCTCAGTTTCAATCAATTTACGAGGTTTCCCGAAATTGTTTTGAGAATACCCAGACTTGCAGTGTTGAACTTGTCTTATAATAAATTAACCTCGCTTCCCCAGGCATTGGGGCGTATTAAACGACTGCGAATTCTTAACTTGAAGGGTAATAAGATTCAGACAATCATGGCCGATTGGCATCGCTTACAGAACCTCCAAATTCTTGATTTCTCCATGAATAGGATTCAGGATGTACCCGATTCCCTTCGCACGATGATTTCCTTGCGCGAACTCCGGCTTTCATACAATAATCTACCGGCAGCGGAAGAAGCAGCCTGGGAACAACACGTGAAGGAGAAACACAGCTCTCTGGGTATCGGAGGATAAGGATTCAGCAACATGTATTTGCCAGATATAAGCGGGAGTCGGTATGTCACTGATCCGCTTAGATTCCGTCGATTTTCCAACAGACCCACAGCCTTCCGTCATTTCTTGTTCTATTCCCAATATTTCCTACTTGTTATTTGGTGTGCAATAAAATTCTTGTTTATCAGAAATCCACAAGCGGCAATTGCTTTGCAATCACTCAAGTTGTTGAGGAATGTCGAGAAGCAAGGAGTCCATATCACAATTGATGGGTTGGATCGGTATCCCGCAGATGGCGCCCCCTATGTATTTGCGTGTAATCATATGGGAACGTTGGAGGCGAATGTCCTACCAGGGATTATTGCCTCACGGATTCCGATGACCTTCGTTATAAAGAAGAATCTGCTTCGCGTACCATTCTTTGGTCAGTTATTGAAACGCCTTGACGCCATACCCGTGACTCGAGAACATCCCGGAGAAGATCTGATGAAGGTACTCGAAAAGGGCGCCGAGATTCTAGGCAGGGGAATCTCGGTAATCTTGTTTCCGGAAGGTAGTCGCCAAGAGGTTTTTTCGGCCCGCAAATTCAATACCCTGGCCATTAAACTAGCTTTGAAAGCCGACGTAGCCGTTGTACCGGTGGCCCTCCGTACGGATTTCTGGGGTATCGGAAAGCACAGGAGCTATTTAGGTCCCCTGCGCTTTGATGCTCCGGTCAAAATAGCTTTTGGCAACCCCATTCGTCCTTCTGGTAGAGGAAAGGATGAACACCGGCAAGTATTGGATTTCATCCACAAGCATCTTCGGGAATGGGGTTTCCCAGTGGAAGATCGTGTGAAGTCAGTATAGGGGGCTTGTTGTGAATAAACCGGGGACATATCGGGAATACATTGGTATAAGCTCCAGACCTCGCTACTTTTTCGTCAGTTTTGACGGAATTCCCTGTTAGGTACATTCACAGCCCAGTGAGACAGTTTTCAACGCGAGCGTTTCGGGATATCACGCATCGACCGGAAGGCGGCAACATTGTTCGGGAACGGCCCAAAGTCCCTTAGAATCCGATTACATTTATTATCTATGGCCCCCTCCTATGGGTACATCTCACTACGTTCTCTGAGGGATGGGGGGTGGTTTCTCCGGAACTATTTCCGGTGGCGGAATACTGCTTGCCAATGTTCCACTCGTGGTTTTCAACATTTCCGCCGATTCCCAGGACACAAGACAGAGTGAAGTATTCTCGGCTACGAAGCCCGAGAAAAATTTGTCTAACAGACGTCTGGATCTATCATTATCGGAACCCAGAATGATGCGCTCGGGCTGCAAAAAATCCCGCAAAGCGCCGGGACGACTAAATAAGGCTGGAAACGCCACTACACTGACGGCGCTGCCGTAGATGGAATCATCAATCCACTCCTGTAGCAAGCGGCAGCTCCCTACGGGCACTTTGGCAGTAACCAGAACAACCTTGAAACTGCCCATGGTTCCTGTGAGGCCTTCTGCTGCTCTGAGAATCGCGGCCCGATCGGCAATGCCTTCATTCTCGTATCCTGGTATACTTGCGATAACAACAATGTCCGCTTCGGTAAGACTCGTTTCGGGTTTGGTCGCGAACTTCAAATTCCCCTCTCGAAGAACTACTTTGAATTGCGCTAGAAGCTCCGTGTCACCCTCGATAGCCTTTCCCCGAAGTAGTTGTCGGGCACGGCCCGGATTAGGATCCACAGTTGTGACAACGTGACCCTTTTGGGCCAGTCCCACGGAAATGGTCAAACCCTCGTAATTTGCTCCCAATACCGTGGTGCGCATGGCCATGAACACTCCCTCCCAGGTGATTCAATGCTTCTATCAAAGAATTTAATTCATTAAACGTCACAATTCAAGTTATCAGTTATATGAACAATAGATTATTATACGGGGTTTCAAAAGGCGGCCTATGCCATCCGGAGCCCTCTGGGGCGGATAGATGCCAGCTTGGATTCAGATCACTTACATGAGTCGGGATTTGAAATTCGATTACGCGAGTATTGCCCCCGTGGCGGCGGGGGAATGGCGATGTTAAGGCTATTTGTCCTTGAACTCTGATTCCATCTCCGTTCTGAACTGATCGACGAAGCTTTGAAGCTCATTTTTATCTTTTCGGAGTCTTTTAATCTCGTAAATCATCCATTGAATTTCTTCCCGGGCATCGGTAATATCGTATCCATACTTGGAATTGGGATCCCAACGTATCCAGCATAGACGGGCGCCTTTGCGGTCGTTCTTTTCCAGCAATCTTTCCAGGGTTTTGAGTCGATCAACATTGTTGTTTGTACTCACAAGCACACTATAATGGAAAAGGAGAATTTTGTCTGTCATCCTTTTCTCAGCTGCATTAAAAAACTATGATGTGAGCAGACCAGCAACGGCTATCAAGACACGATATGCGGAGGGTTGATGATGTCAATTTGGGATGCATTGGAAAAAGCTGCTTATACAGGGGTGGGCTTGGCAGCTTTGACGAAGGAAAAGCTTGATGAGGTGGTAGACACGCTGAAGCGAGAGAGGGGCCTCACCGAGGAAGAGGGCCGCCATCTGGCGGAGGAATTAAAGGAAGAGGCTGAAATGGCCCGGCGCAATCTGGAAACCCGGATTGATGAAGTGGTGAAAAAAACCTACAAGAAGATGAAACTGGCAAGCGCCGATGAGCTTGAGAAGCTCATTCAGCGCGTCGAAAAATTAGAGAAAAAGACAGAGAGAACAAAGAAGTCCGGAGAGCCTGGGGGTTGAACAAGAGCGTAGAAGGCCGCAGCAGAGGGCGATGGAATGCTAAGCGTCGCGGACTTTTGGGGCATGCCTTGAATCGGGTTTCCCGGTACACCGAAATTTTAGGGATATTCTTGCGCTTCGGTTATTCGGATTTGGTGCGCAAAGTGGACGTCGATGTCTATCGGCGGCTTCGTGGGCGAAGTCGCCATACCCGACGCTCCTGGAGTCGGCCTGAGCGCATGCGCCGAACCCTTGAGGAGCTTGGACCCGCTTTCGTTAAGATTGGCCAGATTATGAGCCATCGTCCCGACCTCCTTCCGCCCGATTGGATTAAGGAATTTGAGAAACTGCGCAGTCAGATCCCCCCGGCAGATTTTGGCGAAATCCGGCAGGTAATTGAAGAAGAACTCGGTGGAACGATCGAAACTGTGTTTCAAAATTTCGATTCGTATCCCATGGCCTCGGCATCGATAGGCCAGGTTCATCGTGCTGCGCTACTCGATGGGACCGAGGTGGTCGTTAAAATTCAGCGCCCGGGCATACGACGCATAGTCGAGACCGATCTGGCTATTTTGAAAGACATCATCCGGCTCGCGCAGCATTACTTGTCCGCATTGGCGCCATTTCACCTTCTTGATGCGGTTCTGGAACTGGAGAGAGCATTTCTCTTAGAGCTGGATTTTCGAAATGAGGCGGACAACTTGGATAGATTTCGGCGGAATTTCACCGACGACGCAATGGTGGATGCCCCCGAACCCTTCCGGCAGTATTCCAGCCGCCGCATACTCACCATGGGCCGTGTGGAGGGCATACCGGCCGGCAGTCCAGATCTCTTGAAGGGGGAAGATGTCAATCTCAGTGAAATTGCTCAACGCGGCGCCGATGCCGTACTCAAGCAAATTTTCGAACATAGGTTTTTCCACTCCGATCCCCATGGCGATAACATCCTCATCACCCCCGATGGCGGCATCGTTTTTCTGGATTTCGGGCAGGTGGGGAGCGTACTTCCCAGTCAGCGGCAATTTTTGGCCAGCCTGCTCTCGGCCCTCATCCGATTTGATGCCGTTCGGGCGGTGAGGGCGATACTGAGCTGGTCGGGTTATCGCGATCCCGATGTTTTCCGCAAGCTTACCATGGATATGGAATTCATTATTGAACGATATCTTTCCAGATCCTTTGGTCTCATCAATATCGGCGAGATGGTAACAGCCATGGTAAACATGGTAAGACGCTATGAGATAGAAATTCCTTCGAATTTTTATCTCTTGGCCAAGGCGATGGCTACCATCGAAGATATCGCTAGTAGCCTCAACCCCAACTTCGATTTCATTAGGGCTTCCCGTCCTTTTGTTCGCCGTATGATACGCCGTGAATTCCAACCCGATAGGCTTACCGAGCAGCTCAGCGGTGTTTCGGAAGATGTATTACATCTCCTGCGCGATTTTCCAGGTGAGGCACGCGACATCATGAGTCTCTTAAAAGCTGGTCGGATGAGAATGGAATTTGAGCTCAGGGACGCGGTGGTGCTCAATGAGACAATCAAGAAAATGATTACCCGGCTTTCGGCGGCGATACTGCTCTCAGCAATGATAATGGGCGCATCGCTGCTGGTTCAGTCTCACATCCCTCCGCTTTTTCTGGGTATTCCGGTTATTGGAATTCTAGGATTTATCTTTGCGGGGCTTATTGGCATTGTTTTTCTTGTTGACCTCTGGCGTCATCGCCGATGAGAGTTCCTGTAGTTCTTTATGAGGACAATCATTTATTGGTGGTGAACAAACCCCCCGGCATGCTGGTTCAAAAAGATAGAAGCGGGAATAAATGCGTTTTGGATCTGATGAAGGTCTTCATAGCTAGGCGGGATGCTAAATCAGGGAATGTTTTTATGGGTTTGCCGCACCGCTTGGATCGTCCCATAAGCGGAGCGCTTGTCTTGGCGAAAACATCAAAGGCTCTTTCCCGGCTTTCTGCCTCTTTCCGGGAGCGGAAGGCAACAAAGATATACTGGGCGGTTGTATGCAATTCGCCGGATGAGAACTCGGGAGCACTGGTGGATTGGTTGAAGAAAGATGTGCGAACAAATATCTCCAGGCGGGTGAAAGCGGGAAGCGCTGGCGCCAAAGAAGCCCAACTGCGCTACTGCGTTTTAGCTTCGAGAAAAAGGTATTGGCTTTTGGAAGTGGAGCTATATACAGGCCGCCATCATCAAATACGGGCCCAGCTCTCGGCGAAGGGCTGCCCAATTAAGGGCGATTTGAAATATGGTGCGAAACGGTCGAATAGGGGCGGGGGAATTCACCTTCATGCCAGGAGACTGATTATCCCTCATCCTGTTAGAGAGATTTCGGTAGAAGTGACGGCCCCGCTACCCGAGGATTCGGTGTGGAAGCTCTTTGCCACCGATTTCGATGGAGATTTCAGTTGATATTGCCCGAAGGATTCAATCAGCACGCGGCGGCGGCCTTACAGCAATGGTTTCATGCCCATGGTGTGAGCTATCCTTGGGGCGATTCTCCCGATCCTTGGGGGGTGTGGGTTTCCGAGGTGATGTTGCAGCAGACGACGGTAGCTAGCGTGAAGGAACGATACCAGCAATGGATGAAGCGTTTCCCCAACCCTGAAACCCTCTCAGCAGCTAGCGAAGAGGAAATTCTCCGTGAGTGGGAGGGACTTGGTTATTACAATCGTGCCCGAAACCTGGCCGCCGCCGCCGCGGAAGTGCAGAGTAAATACGGGGGTGAGATTCCTGACAGTCTTGCTGAACTGCGCAGTTTGCCAGGGGTTGGGGAATACATCGCATCGGCGGTGGCTTCCTTTGCCTTTGGGCAGAGAACGGTCGCCATCGATGCTAATGGAAGGCGCATTGCTCAGCGTATATCCGCGCAGAAGAACTGGAATCGGGCGTTGGAAAGCGAGTTTCGTTGTCGGGTTGAACGACTGATGCTTCCACATCAGCCAGCCGAGATGAATGCGGCTCTAATGCAGTTGGGTCAGCAGATTTGTACCCCCAAAAAGCCCCGCTGTGCCCACTGCCCCCTAGCTGAATGCTGTCTGGCATGGTTGACTGGCCAACAGGAACACATACCAGCCACTCTTCCTCTTCAAACCATCAGGATGGAAAGCGATTTGGCCCTGCTGATTGTTTCGGGAACTGTGCTGCTGCGGCAAGCGAGCTCCGGTATAGCCCGAGGACTCTGGATGTTTCCCCGGGCTGAGGAAATTCCCCAACTGGCAACTCATTGGATTGAAATTGGCAGACTGAAAGAAACACTTCATACGTATACAAAATATCGGGAATTACTGCGACCTGTGATGTATCGTCCTGTGGATATGGCCGATAAGACGGATACCGCGAACAGCGGGAGGCAGACGAAAATGGTCCGAGTTACCCTGCAAAAATTAGAAAGCATGCCCATGCCCAGTGCATATCGGAGAATTGCTGACTTACTCGCAGCTCATTATACCCTTGTGTTAACTGGCAAAATGGAAAATAATAGCCATAAGGTATATGAGAAGAATTCGTAATCTGTTTCTCTCAGTCCTCGCGTTCTCCTTGTCCTCTTGCCAGGTTGTACAGAATAGGGCCCTTCATTCGGTGGCAGATATGCTCGCCTCGCCCGAGGGCTCGTCAATATTCGCGTCCGACGACGATCCCCGCCTTGTAGGAGACTCACTGCCCCTGGCGCTCAAGCTTTATGAAATTGTTTTAGACAACGATCCTGAAAATGCCGATTTGGCGGCTGCTACAGGCAGGAATTTCGTTATGTACGCCGCCGCCTATGTTCAGATGCCCGCTGATATGTTGGACACCACGCATTGGAAGGAGGCTGACGAGGCTCGAAAGCGCGCCAAGAAACTGTATTTACGCGGTCGAAAATATTTGCTTGAAGCCTTAGAGCTTAGGCATGAAGGTTTCAGAGAGCTGCTAGAGTCCGGTTCTTACGATCAAGCCATATCCCTGCTGAACGAAGAGGATGCGGATACAGTGTACTGGGCAGCCCTGGCCTGGATGGGAATGGCAAGCACAGATCCGCTGGATATAGAGCTGGCTCTCAGTCTGGACAAAGCCGCTCTCCTTCTGTTTCGATCCATGCAACTGGACGAGACCAATTCGGGTATTCATGATGTGATGATACAGGTATATATGTCGCTGCCCACTTCGATACTGGTGAGCATGCAGAATCGTTCTCCATTGATATCAGAATACATAGACAGTTTTTACACGGCCGCTGGCGTGGGGAGCGATGCGGAGGAAAGGGCCATGTTCCATTACAATCAGGCCGTATATCTCACCGATGGAAAATTGCCCGCGCCTCATGTTACCATGGCCACTGCTGTGTCGGTGAAGAAGCAGGACGCGGAAGGGTTTAGGACTTACCTTGAGAAGGCCATGGCCATTAACCCCGATGATAACCCACAGTCCAGGCTGATGATTTTGATTTATCAGGGAAGGGCGCGTTGGCTACTGGAGAATATCGAGCTTTTCTTCTTGGAATTCTGATAGCGAAAAGGTAGTACCATGAGAAAAACTGGAATTGCATTTTTGTTGGCGCTTTCGGTTGCCGTGCTTACACCGCTTTCCTCTCTCACCGTGAAGTTAGGCAGTATGTTTCCTGAAGGCACTGAATGGGATAATTCGCTTAAGCGGGTAGCCGCCGAATGGGAAGATATCACCGGAGGTGAAGTTCGTATGCGGATATATTCCAGCGGGGTTGCCGATGATGAATATGATATGGTACGAAAGGTGCGTCTCGGCCAGTTGGATGCCTGTACTCTCACGAGCGTAGGTCTCAAGGCCATAGTTCCCAATACCTTCGTGATGTCTCTGCCGGGAATGCTGAAATCTCAAGAAGAGCTTGAAATCGTTATCGATCAGTTCGCACCGAAATTTGAAAGCGACTTCGTTCGTGAAGGCTTTCGGGTACTGGTATGGTCGAACAACGGGTGGGCTAATTTCTATGCGAAGAATCCCGCTACTACCCCCGATTTACTCCGAAAAGAAAAACTGTCGGTGAGTAAAGGCGACTTTGAGTTGGCTGAAAGTTTCAAGGCCTTGGATTTCAACGTTATTCCCATTTCCATGAACGAAGTCATGGTGGGTCTTCAAAGTGGAATGGCGAGTGCCTTTCTCGCTCCACCGATAACGGCCGCAACATTCCAGTGGTTTTCCGTCGCAACGCACCTGATTGATTTTCCCGTGGTTCCGGTAATAGGCGGACTTGTTATAAGCGAGCGAACCTGGAAACGCATCCCTGCACGGTATCATGCTTCGCTCAAGGCTTCTATCGAAGGGGTCGCCAAGGATTTCGGTTCCAACGCGGCAAGGCTGAATGCTGAATCTTTGAAAGTGATGATTCAAAATGGCCTTATAATTGAGGAACTCAGTGAAGAAATAAAGGATGAGTGGTATGAATTGCTGATTCAGGGCCATTCTTTGGTAGTTGGCGAGGGAAAATGGATTGATATAGCGGTTTACGAAGAACTCATTTTCGCGTTGAATGAGATAAGATAAGTTATGCTTACTTCGTGATGATTCTCTTAGTCGCTGTGAGAGACAAAAGGCTCATTTTTTTATTGATTATTCTCCTTTTGTCGGCTGCTACCGCATGGGCACAGGTAATCAAATTGGCCAGTCCGTTTCCCGCGGGCAGCCAATGGGATATAGCATTACACAAATTGGCCGATGAGTGGCGTGAGATTACCGCCGGGCAAGTGAAAATTCGTGTTTATTCCGGTGGTACTGCTGGCGAAGAAGACGATATCATCCGCAAAATCAAAATTGGGCAGATAGACGCGGGCATACTTTCATCATTCGGTCTCAAGACGATTGTGTCAGAATCAATAGTTCTGGCACTGCCGGGTTTTGTTCGGTCCGTGTATGAAATGGATTATCTTCTGGAAAATTTTGTTGAACGTTTCGATGAGCGCTTCCGAGAGGCAGGCTTTGAAATTCTTACTTGGACCAAATCGGGATGGGTTTACATTTTTGGGGAAAGCCCGTTGCGTATCCCGGACGATCTGCGCAAGCAATATCTAGCTGTCGGTAGTACCGAGAATGAAATAATTGCCGCGTTCAAGGTTTTGGGCTTCAATGTGGTTCCCATGAAAATAAATGAAACGATGATAGCTCTTCACAGCGGGATGGCGAATAGTTTTTACGGTCCTCCGATAATTGCCGCCGCGTTTCAGTGGTTTGCCGCGGCGCCGTTCATGACTAATTATCCTCTCGCTCCAGTTTTTGGCGCTTTGGTGATTGGTCAGCAAACATGGAATCGTATACCGAAGAAATATCATTCGGCATTGAAGGAAGCTTTGGATATGATGGTGAGGAGTTTTGACAATGAAACAAGACGGCTGAACAGTGAAGCTCTTGCCATTATGAAGCGGCATGGCCTAAAGATAGTGAATCTCAACGAAGATGAGATAACGCAGTGGAACGAGGTGATGTTGGCCAGCCACGCTACGATGTTAGGCGATGGCAAGGCTGTCCCAGAAGCTCTTTATTTGGAGTTATCCAGTATTATAAAAAGCATCAGATAGAAATCATTTGACAGCACATGCTCCTGATAGGGTATGATTCAGGCCCATGGTGAAAAAAAGACTCTGGAACGACCGCGTGGCCCTTGTTGAAAACCTCATCGCGGGTGTGCTCCTTTTAGCGCTGGCCGTCGTACCCATCTCGGAAATTGTCTTGAGAAAAATCAGTGGTTCTGGATTGACCTGGACAACGGGTTTTCTCAATTACCTCGTTATTTGGGTGGCTTGGGTGGGAGGCATTTCAGCTTCTCGTGAAAATGTGCACCTCTCTATGAAATCTCCTGAAGATTCCAAGGGTGCTGTGACTGGGGCCCTGGAAAGCGTGAAAGGCATCGTTGTTACTGCTGTCAACATGGCCTTTGCCATGGCTTCAGCGTCCTTTCTTGTTTTCGGTTTCTCCCCGGGGGATACGGTGGGGATTGTCCCCATCCGCCTGCTACTTGTGATTCTGCCCCTGGGCTACTTCTTAATGTCTATCAGAGCCCTGTGGCGACCACACCATAGGCCCTCTTCCTGGATAGCTCTGGGTCTGGTGTTGGGTTTGATGCTTTCTTGGCCCGCATTGGTAAACCTTCTCAGTGCAATCTTCGTGGGTCTGCCTTCTGGTTTTTTTGAATCGGTAGGTTATTGGTATAACGTTTTTATCTGGCTGCGATGGCCACTGATTCTTATCCTGCTATTATTGACGATGCGGGGGCTGCCGATATACATCATGTTGGGAGGAACGGCACTTTTTCTCTTTTCAGGAGCTTGGGGCGCTCTGGAGTCTCTTCCCAACGAAGTCTACAATTTACTTACTGGCAATGCGATACCCACAATTCCCCTTTTTACGATTACTGGATATCTTTTATCGGAGGGTTCGTCTGGGAAAAGGCTTGTAAGATTTTTCCGAGCGGCATTGGGGTGGTTGCCCGGTGGTTTTGCGGTAGTTGCCGTGGTGGCCTGTGCGTTTTTTACTACTTTCACCGGAGCCTCAGGTGTAACCATACTCGCGCTTGGCGGGCTGCTGGCTTCGGTTCTTGTGGAAAGCAAGCATTACGGAAAAAATTTCTCACGGGGACTCATCACTTCGTCGGGAAGTGTGGGTCTTCTTTTTCCGCCAGCACTACCCATCATCATGTATGGCGTTACCGCGCAGATCAGCATCAAGGATATGTTCCTCGGTGGTCTGCTGCCCGGAATACTGTTGGTTCTGACACTTTCATCCATGGGAGTTATAAGGGCTATAAGAAATCGGTCCGAACTGACTCGTTTTGTTTCTAGAGAATTCCGGGGAGCTCTCAAGGCTTCCATGGGCGATTTGCTGCTTCCGGTGGTACTCCTGGTTTCGTATTTCACGGGATTGACAACGGTTGTGGAGACCGCGGCCCTAGCGGTGACTTATACCCTGCTGTTAACTATCGCACGCGGCGAGCTGAAACTGGAACTCCTTTCTCGTGTGCTCCAGCGTGGTGTCCCAGTTATTGGCGGCGTCCTGATGATTCTGGCCATGGCCAAGGGTTTAAGTTACTTCATTGTGGATGCGCAGGTTCCCACCATGCTCACCGCATTTTTCCAGGATAATATATCATCCAAATTTGTATTTCTCATTCTTCTCAATCTGGCGTTGCTTATCACCGGTATGCTAATGGATATCTATTCGGCAATTCTGGTGGTGGCTCCCCTCATTATTCCTCTGGGAGTTCTGTACAATGTACACCCGGTGCAGCTAGGTATTATTTTTCTTGCCAATTTGCAGCTCGGTTACCTTACCCCACCGGTGGGGATGAATTTGTTTCTGGCGAGTTACACCTTCAATGAATCAATGAGCCGAATTTACCGTCAGGTGCTGCCATTTTTAGGGGTGCTCATAGTAGTCGTTCTACTTATCACCTATGTTCCCTGGTTCAGTCTTGCGTTATTGAGTAAACCTTAGGAGCCCGCATTACCACCGATTTCCCAGCAGGCCACTTCCCTGCCAGGAGCAACTTCCACGAGGGGGGGGTAGATTTCACGGCATTTGTCGGACACCAGTGGGCAGCGCGGATGGAAGTGGCAACCGGTTGGCGGGTTCAGTGGAGAGGGAACATCTCCCACAACAATCTGCTTTTTTTGTGAGCGGGCTGCCGCCGGGTCCGCATTGGGAAACGCCGCTAGCAAGGCCCTGGTATAAGGATGAAGCGGTTCACTCATGAGCTCAATCTTGGGGGCCTTTTCCACGATGCGTCCCAGATACATCACCAATATACGTTTCGCTATGAATTCAACCACCGATAAATCGTGGGAAATGAACAAATTGGCAAAGCCATACCGATCTTCCAAATCGAGAAGCAGATTGAGAATTTGGGCTTGAACCGACACGTCCAGGGCGCTCACCGCTTCGTCACAAACCACAAAATCGGGATTTAGCACCAGGGCTCTGGCGATGCCGATGCGCTGTCTTTGCCCGCCGGAGAACTGGTGGGGATAGCGCCGACCGTAGAGGGGATTGATACCCACCTCCCTCATCATTGCATCGGTTCTTTCCGTGATTTCATCTGGAGAACATACCCTGTGCACGCGCATCGGCTGGCCGATAATGTCGCGAATTTTCTTCCGAGGATTCAGGGAAGAATAAGGATCCTGGAAAATCATCTGCATGTTTTTTCTGATTTTTTTGAGTTGTTCACCCTTGAATTGAGTGAGATCTTCGCCTTTCCACTGAAGATGACCGTCATCCGGTTCATATATCCTGATGATGGTTTTTCCCAGGGTTGATTTTCCACAGCCAGATTCACCCACGATACCAATCACTTCGCCCGGCGCAACGTTGAAGGAAATTCCATCCACAGCTTTGAGAATTCGATCAGGTCCACGCTCACTTTTTATAGGGAAATTTTTGCTGATATTATCCACCGCTAGCAAGATATTAAGTCTGTCGTTCATTTCACCGCTCCGGATAATTCAATGGGGTGATAGCAATAGAAGATATGATTCCCAACATCGTCGGATAAAGATTCAGGAGGAAAACTCTCTAAGCATTCGGTGGACATTTTCACGCAGCGGTTGGCAAAGGGACAGCCATCTTTCAGGGATATCAAATCGGGAACTGATCCATTGATGCTTATAAGCCGCCGGGCGCCCCGGTTGGCCGGAGCCGAGGGCTGACAACCCAATAGACCCGCTGTGTAGGGGTGTCGTGGGTTCGCAAAAAGCTCCTTTACCGATGCGTCCTCAACTTTGTGACCGGCATACATCACCGCGACACGATCGGCGGTTTCGGCCACTACGCCCATGTCGTGAGTAATGAGGAGTAAGGCCATGCCGACACGTTCCTTGAGCTCTCTCAGAAGATGGAGGATTTGAGCCTGTATCGTCACATCCAGGGCGGTTGTTGGTTCATCGGCAATTATCAAACCGGGTTGGGGGGAGGCCAGGGCCATAGCAATCATCGCTCGTTGACGCATGCCCCCTGAGAGTTGATGGGGATAGGCTTTTGCACTTTTGTCCGGATCGCTAATTTTAACTAAATCGAGTAGTTCCACTGCTTTCTGACGGGCTTCCCTCTTCCTTATCTTTTCATGGGTAAGGAATACCTCGGCAATTTGATTTCCCACAGTGAAAACTGGGTTCAGACTGGTCATGGGCTCCTGAAAAATCATGCTGATTTTCGATCCCCGGAGTGCCCTCATTTGGGTTTCAGACAGGGATAAAAGATTGCTGCCGCGAAACCGAATTTCCCCGTTTTCAATGACACCCGGTGGCATGGGAACCAGCCTGGTGATGGCATGCGCCGTAACCGATTTACCACAGCCCGACTCACCTACCAGCGCCAGAGTCTCCCCTTCACTGATACTCAATGCCAGGTTTTTCACCGCCCGCAACCAACCACGGCGGGTATCAAAACTCACACTGAGATTCTCAATTTCCAGGAGTTTTTGCCCCTCAGATTTGTTGAGCGAATTCTGCATCAATCTCTCAACCTGGGGTCGAGTATATCACGAAGGCCGTCACCGAGCAGATTGAATCCGAGAACACTCATCAATATAGCCACTCCTGGCAGGGTAACAACCCACCAAGCGCTGGTGATGAATTGTTTGCTGGAGGCAATCATCAGACCCCATTCCGGGGTGGGGGGCTGGGCGCCTAGACCTAAGAAACTTAGGCCCGCGGAACTCAAGATGGCCTCACCGATGCCCAGGGTGGCCTGCACTATGGTGGGCGCCAAAGAGTTGGGCAGAATTGTTCGAAACATCAACTCCATATTACCAGTACCCAGCGAACGTTCGGCAAGCACATAGTCCTGCTCACGTTCGGCCATTACCGACGCCCTAACGACGCGGGCATAGCGTGGCATCTGACTGATGCCGATGGCCACCATGGCGTTAGTGAGCGATGGGCCTAAGATAGCCACGATGACAATGGTAAGGAGTATGTAGGGGAAGGCGAGCATGATGTCGATTGCCCTCATAATCATCTTGTCCACCCATCCACCAAAATACCCCGATACCACACCGAGAGCGATGCCTAGAGTGAGGCTGATGCCCACAGAAACCACCCCAATAATCAGTGATATGCGACCACCGTAGATAATGCGCGCTAAAAGATCGCGGCCCAGATCGTCGGTGCCCAAAATGAATCCATCGGTGAATGGCGGGGTCATACGGACTGATACTGTTTGCTCCAGCGGATCCGAAGGTGCTACCAGAGGGGCGAATATTGCCAGAAGAGTAAAAAAACCGATGATAATGAGTCCGGTCATGGCGGCACGGTTTCGGGTGAGTTGGTACCAGGATTCCCTCCAGAATCCGGGTTCCGCTGACGGGCTTAAACTGTCACTTGTATTTTTATATTTCTTCACGGATTATTTCAGCCTAATTTTGGGATTGATGAATGAGTAGAGTAGGTCTACCACTAGATTAATCATTACAAAGAAGAAACTGATGAAGAGTGTGCCCCCTTGAACCGCCGGGAAATCGCGGGCCCCGATAGAATGGTAAATCCATTTTCCTATACCCGGCCAGGCGAAAACTGTCTCTGTGAGTATGGCTCCTGAGAGTAACAAACCGAATTGAATGCCGATTACGGTTATCACCGGCAACAGGGCGTTTCGCAGGGCATAGCGGTACACCACTTTGGGCTCTGCAATACCAGCTGCCCTGGCAGTTTTCACATAATCCTGTTTGAGCACCTCAAGCATGCTACTCCGGGTGGTTCGGGCAATAATGGCCAGGGGTATGGTTCCTAAGGCGACGGTGGGTAAGATGATATGTTTGAGAGCGGATACGAAGTACTCAGGTGTACCGTTTTTGAGCCAGATAATGAATCCGTCAAGAAGGTAAAAATCTGTTATCGGCTCGAAAAACAGCCTTACATCCATTCGGCCACCGGTTGGCAATAGATTCAGCGCCACTGAAAAAACCATGATGAGAACAAGGGCCAACCAAAACACCGGCATCGACACCCCTACCAGCGCGGCGGTCATTGTTGAGTAATCTACCCATGAATTTCGTTTTCTGGCAGCCGCGACGCCCATAACTATCCCGAGAGAAGACGCGAATATCGTCGCGGTGATGGCCAGCTCTATGGTTGCGGGCAGTCGATCGGATAGCTCTTCGGTGATTTTTTTCTGTGTGAGGATGGATTTCCCCAAATCGCCACGGACAACTCTTTTTAGGTAGAGCCAGTATTGTTTCATCAAGGGCTGGTCGAGCCCGAGTTCGCTTCGAAGTTGAGCGAGCTGCTTTGCACTGGCACGCTCGCCCAGCATTACTCTGGCTGGGTCTCCCGGGGCCAGGGCGATCATGAAGAACACCAGAGTTACCACTCCCAAGAGGGTCGGTACAAGTAACAGACACCGTTTGACAATATATTTTAGCATCGAGTGGTCAGTGAACGGTCAGCCCGCCCTCTAGGGGCGGACCGATTGACAGCATTCTTATGAATAGACTGTAGGCCGTCTATTTTTCCAGCCAGACGCTCTTGAATACCCTGGTGCCGGTGGGTGAAATCTTGAAATTCTTCACCGATGTCCTGGCCGGAACCGTAACAACCGAATGAGCGATGGGGACCCAAGGAGCTTCGTCATGAAAGATTACCTGGGCCTGTCGATAAAGCTCAGTTCGACGAGCAACGTCGGCGGTTTCTTTTGCTTCCTTGATAAGGGCCGTGAATTCAGCATTTTTCCAGAAAGCAATGTTGCCTGCCGGAGGAACAGCTGACGGAGCCGATAGAAGAACCCACAGGAAGTTATCCGGGTCGCCATTATCACCGGTCCAACCGAGCAAGGCAGCCTGGTGCTCACCCGAATCGGTTTTATCGAGATAGGTGCCCCATTCATAAGTAATGATTTCTGCCTGAATGTTCACCTTGGCGAGCTGGGCCTGCATGATTTCGGCGATTTTTCGGGCATCGGGATTGTAGGGGCGAGCCACGGGCATGGCCCAAAGTTCGGTTGTGAATCCATCGGCATAGCCGGCTTGCGCAAGTAAGTCCTTGGCCTTGTCAACATCATAGGGATAGGCTTCAATGTCATCGTTGTACGACCACATGACTGGTGGAATAGGATTTTTGGCGACCTGACCAGCGCTGCCATACACAGCTTCGATAATTTCATCCCGGTTGATGGCATAGTTCATGGCCAGACGAACACGTTTATCAGTGTAAGGTTCTTTCAGGGTGTTCAGGGCCAAATAGCCAATATTCATACCCGCTTGCTGAATGAGCTGGATATCAGGATCGGCCTCCATAGCCGGAAGATCGCCGGCCGCCGGGAAGTCGATGATGTCCACCTCACCTTTCTGGAGGGCCAGCCAACGAGCGGTGGCATCGGGAATCACCTTCAATACGAGCCGATTGATTTTCACATCTTCCCAATAGTCTTCGTTTTTTTCAAGGACAATGTCTGAATCCTTAGTCCAGCTGACAAATTTGAAGGGACCGGTTCCCACAGGATTGGAGGAAAAACCGGTGGGATCGGCCATGAATGCCGTTGGAGAGACAATGCCGGCAAAATCCATTGCGAGATTGGCAATGAAAGGCGCTTCTGGCTTTTTGAGCTTGAAAACAACCGTCTGATCGTCCTTGGCGGTGATGGATTCCACGATGTCACTCATGCCCATGTAGTTGGCATACTTCCATGGTCCGTACGAATTGAATGGATGATTTTCTGAAAGCTGTCGATCCAAGGAAAAAACTACCGAATCGGCATTAAAGGGTGTGTCATCATGGAACTTGACACCCTTCCTGAGATGAAATGTGTACGTAAGACCATCCGCGGATACATCCCAGCTGGTTGCCAGCGCGGGAACCAATTCGGTGGTGCCGGTTTTGAATTCCACCAAGGTATCGAAAATTTGGTGGGAGGCATAGAATGATTCGCCATCAGTTTCTTTGGCGGGGTCCAGACCAACCGAATCACCAGCACGGCCGAACACCAGAACACTGTCGGCAGATGATTCCTCAGGTGTGCCGGTGGCGAATAGCATCCCGCTGAGGGAGCTGAACGCGAGAAGAAGCAGGGTCAACTTCATGTTTGTTATTCCTCTTTTTTTTTAAGATGCCATACCATGACATGATATTCATTAATTATCAAGTATCATCTTAGGCAGATACCCAATTAATTCGTTCAAAAGGGATGACAAATCACCCGAATAAAGGGAGAGCTTGATAACATTCGGTCGTTTTTATTGACAAGAACGCCTGGAAACTTCAGAATCACAGTTGTGTATCTACATGAAGAAACACATGCGAATCCGGCAATAGAAGGTGAATAAGAGGAGCAGACATGAGTTCCGTTGGCGGCGCTACTGTGATGATGAGAACTCTTCCAGGGGAAAAGCATACACCCTTTGGGCTTGCCCGGAAACTGGGCGCTCAAGTGATTCTGGAGTCCTCGTCGCTATCCCGGGGTAGGGAGCGATACTCCCTCTTATTGGTGGAACAGGCCTTCCAGGTAAGGCAAGAGGGTTCCTCGGTTTTTCTCATTCGAGACTCCGAGCATCGGGCAATGGAGAAAGCGGGTGGAGACATCCTGAGCGTGTTGGAGGAAATCGCCTCCCGCCACGAAGATGTGGAAACCGATTTTCCCTTTCCCGCCGGTGGTATTGGTTTTCTTTCATTCGAATTTGCCGCTTACTGCGACTCCATTACCTTTCCTAATCGCCCAGAACCCCTGGGCATCCCCCTGGCGGCATTTATCTTCGGTTATGTCTATCTCATTTTCGATCACTATTCCGATAAGTTGCACCTTATTGGCGTCAACTACGGCAAAGATGGTAATATCGATCTTGATGCGGCCCTCAACCGTGTAGAATCAAAGATTAAAGACTTGAATTTCAACTACATGGTAGAACAAGCTGTAGAATATCCGGCAATTATAGCGTCTTCCCGAGAGGAGAATGATGCCTACAAAGCGGCCGTGTCCATGGTGAGAGAAGAGGTGATCAAAGGCAACCTTCTGCAAGCCGTTCCATCGCGGCGCCTGGAAATCGCCACCGAAATGCCGGCTCTGGAAGCCTATCGGACTCTGCGAAGTTCAAATCCTTCTCCTTATATGTTCTATTTGGATTTCGGCCCTTGGCAACTCTTCGGTGCTTCCCCGGAGGTGCATGTGAAGGCTCGGCACGGACGGGCGATACTGCGCCCCATCGCCGGTACCCGCCGTCGGGGCAGGAATGAAGCGGAAGATCGTGAATTAGCCGCGGAACTTCTCTCCGATCAGAAGGAAAGAGCCGAGCATTTGATGCTTGTTGACCTGGGACGCAACGACCTTGGACGGGTCTGCGAAATCGGTTCAGTGAAAGTAACCGAGATGATGAGTATCGAAAAATACTCCAAGGTGATGCATATTGTCAGTCAGGTGGAGGGTAATATGCTAAAGGGCAAAACGGCTGCCGACCTAATTCGCGCCACCTTTCCGGCAGGCACCGTATCAGGAGCCCCCAAGATTCAGGCACTGAAGACAATAGCTGAAATCGAAACCGTGCCCCGATCGTTCTATGCCGGTTTGGTGGGCTATCTTGAACCCAGAGGCTCCCTGGACACCTGCATCACGATTCGCAGTGCCCTCAAGAAGGAAAATCGCCTTTTTCTCCAGGCCGGGGGCGGTGTTGTCTATGATTCAAATCCCGAGCGGGAGCTGGAAGAAACCAACGAGAAACTCAGAGCGCTTGCCCTCGCTGTTGGTGTTGAGATGTAGAGATATGACGCTCCTTATCGACAACTACGATTCATTCACTTACAACATCTATCAAATGATTAGTGAAATTGCTGATGAGGAAGTCAGGGTGGTTCGGAATGATACAATTTCCATTGCCGAGTTGAAAACCTTGAGTCCCCATCGCCTTGTTATTTCTCCAGGACCCGGCACTCCCCGGCAGGCCGGAATCTCCGTGGAAGCAGTGAAATTCTTTGCCGATAAAATACCCATACTGGGCATTTGCCTGGGTCACCAGTGCATCGCGGAGGCCTTCGGATCGACCATTGTTCAGGCCCGGGACATCGTTCATGGCAAGGTGCAGCCCATCGATATTGATGGAAAGGGCATACTCCGAAACCTCCCCAACCCTTGCAGCTTCACCCGCTATCACAGCCTTGCCGTGGATCCTCTTCGTATACCCGAAGAACTGGAAGTATCCGCGCGTTCTTTCGACGGTGAAATCATGGGCCTTCGGCACAGGAGGCTGCCCATTGAGGGAGTGCAATTCCATCCTGAATCCATAGGGAGCAGCTACGGCGAGCGTCTTTTCACTAATTTCTTCCATTGGAGAAGAGAACCCTTGAATCGTGTCGGTTTGCTGAGCAAGGCTATCAGTGGTATCAATCTCAGCTCGGAGGAAGCGGCTGCCTTTATGGACGAGCTTACCGATGGGTCTTTAGAAGATGCCTACACCGCTGGCATGCTCACTGCCCTGTCGGCCAAGGGAATCAGCGCCGAAGAGGTGGCCGCCTGTGTCTCGGTGTTGGTGGAAAAACAACATATGGTGAAACTGGATGCCGCGGACATCCTGGACACCTGTGGTACCGGAGGTGATGGCCTGCACACCTTCAATATCTCCTCTTTCTCGGCATTGCTGGCTTCAAGCTGCGGGGCTACGGTTGCCAAACATGGGAATCGTGCGGTAAGCTCGAAATCCGGAAGCACGGATTTTTTCGATGCCTTAGGCATTCCGACCAATCTGAACGCCACGGAGGTGGCCGAAAGCATCAGGGAGGAGGGATTCGCCTACATGGCCGCACCGAATTTTCACAGTGCTATGCGGCATGCCGGGCCTGTACGGCGTGTTCTGGGCGTGAAGACCATTATGAACACTCTGGGGCCCCTGGCAAATCCCGCCGGAGCGGACTATCAGATTATCGGTGTCTACGAAGACGCTCTGCTTCCGGTGATGGCTCGGGCGGCGAGAATGCTGGGAGTGAAGCGCGTCTGGACAGTGCGTTCCACAGATGGATTGGACGAGATTTCGCCGGCGGCGCCAACGAGAATTTTCCGCATCGACGAGGAAGGTCGGGAAACGGAAGCAATCTTCAACCCAGGCACATTGGGAATTTCCGGTTATACAGTGGAAGATCTTGCCGGGGGAAGTGCTGATGAGAATGCTCAATCCGCCAGGGAATTGCTTCGAGGGGATGGATCGAGGGCCCTGCGTGAGGCCGTCTGCCTGAACGCCGGCGCCGCTCTGGCGGTAGCTGGTATGGCCAAAGATATCGAATCCGGTTATGTGATGGCAAAATCCGCCCTCGCAGACGGTCGGGTAGCGGCAAAGGTCGCAGCTCTGCAAAAACGCAGGGATCTGAGTAGCTCACAATGAGCTCTACTCCTGACATACTTCTGGAAATCGTTCGGAAGCGCGCCGATCGAATAAGGCATAACGGCGCGGACCAAGGCTTGGCGCTGCCTTCAAAACGCCAGGCGCCTCTGGTGGATTTCATGGCGCCCGGCCATCCGGTCGCCCGTCATCCGACCGCCGGTGGATCAAACTCAGGTATACTCATCGCCGAGATTAAGCGTCGCAGCCCCTCTCGGGGGGATATCGATGCGATACCGGAGCCCCAGCTCCTGGCCGCTCACTATAAGGATGTCGGATTTCGTCGGGTGAGCGTTCTCACCGAAGAGGCCCAGTTTGGCGGATCATTGTACGATTTGATGGCGGTTAAAAATGCCCATCCCGATCTGGCGGTTCTCCGCAAGGACTTCCTTCTTACTCTGGAAGACGTTGAGGTGAGCTACCGCGCCGGGGCCGATGCCATACTGCTCATTGCAACCCTACTCGAACCCGGCGTTCTGACAGCCATGTACCACCGCAGCCGCGAGCTGGGAATGCGAGCCCTGGTGGAGGTTCACAACGAGGTGGATGTGCAGCGGGTACGGCATCTCGCTCCCCCTTTGGTGGGAATCAACAGCCGCGATTTGCGTCGCTTCACAGTGGATCCCCTGATTCCCCTGGAAATCCGCAGTTCCATTAACTGGGATTGCCAAGTTGTCTACGAGTCGGGAATATCCAGTGAGAATGATGTCCTATTTGTCCGGGGTTCGGGATTCGGTGGTTTTCTGATGGGTGAGGCGCTGGTGCGCTCGCCCGAATTGGGCGCGAAAGCGATGCGAGCCTGGGAGAATGAAAAAGAGGCACGGCGGCGATACGCTGTTTGGGAACGCCTCTACTTACGACATCGCGCGGGAGTGCCCCTGGTGAAAATTTGTGGGATTACCAATCGTGAAGACGCGCTTGCCGCCGTGGATGCCGGGGCCGACATGTTAGGTTTTGTTATGGCCCCGTCTCCCAGGCAAACCAGCGCGGCGCTTATCCGGGAATGTGCCGATCAGAAGGTTCTCAAGGCGGCGGTGGTGGTGCTGAAGGCCGATGAAAAAGTATCCGACGAGCTCAGGTGTTTCCTGGATGAAGGTCTGCTGGATTTCCTGCAGTTTCATGGAGATGAGACACCCCAAACCGTACAAAACTGGCCCTCCTACAAGGCGCTGAATCTGAGAACTTGCCAAGATGCCGAGGCTATGGACAGCGCCGGCAGTCCGGCGGTTCTGGTGGATGCATTTTCGCCAACCGCCCGTGGCGGTACGGGGAAGCGCCTGGACTCTTCATTATTGAGCGCCGCCGCGGAGCGCCGTCGTCTGTGGATTGCCGGCGGTCTGAACGCGGAAAATGTGGCAGCGATTGTAGATGAGTGGAAGCCCGGCTTGGTGGATGTTTCCGGTGGTGTGGAGGCCTCCAAGGGTCGGAAAAACCACAAAGCTCTGCGGCGCTTTGTCGCCGAGGCAAAAGGGAAGAATCGTGGGGAGTCAGGGTCAATCGGCAATAACAAAGAGCTAACGAAATGAGTGAGAACGGCTTTTTTGGTAACTACGGTGGTCGCTACGTTGCCGAACTGCTGCGCCAACCCCTGGAACATCTTGAAGAGCAGTTCGCCACGGTTATCACCGAGTCGCTTTTTCTGGCTGATTTGGAAAATTTTCATCGGGACTTCATTGGTCGTCCCACACCGCTGCTTCCGGCAAAAAACGCGTCGGCAGCCATTGGCGGGGCCGATATCTACATCAAGCTTGAGGGACTGGCGAATACCGGGGCCCACAAGATTAACAACGTCGCGGGTCAGGTATTGTTGGCCAAGCGCATGGGAAAGACGCGGATTATCGCCGAGACTGGCGCGGGTCAGCATGGCATGGCCACCGCCGCGGCTTGCGCCCGCTTGGGCTTGGACTGTGTGATATATATGGGTAGCCAGGACATCCTGCGCCAGCGGCCCAATGTTTTCTGGATGGAGCTCTTTGGCGCTGAGTTGAGGCCGGTGAGTTCCGGGACGGCTACGCTCAAGGACGCGGTGAACGCGGCTCTCCGAGACTGGGCGGCCAGTTGGGAGAACACCCACTATCTTTTGGGATCCGCGCTAGGGCCCGCGCCGTTTCCTGACATGGTTCGCCAGTTCCAGTCTGTGATTGGCCGGGAGACAAAGAGTCAATTGGAAGCACTGGGGCTAAGCCCAAGCGCCCTGGTGGCCTGTGTTGGTGGCGGCTCGAATGCGATAGGCTTCTTTGAGCCCTATCTGGAGGAATCCGAACCGATTTTGGTGGGCGCCGAGGCCGGCGGAAGGGGGGCGGGTGTGGGGAACAACGCGCTGCGCATGTCCGCTGATGGGAAGGTTGGCATCGTACAGGGTTACAAGAGTCGATTCCTCACAGATCAGGATGGGCAGGTGCTTCCTACCCATTCCATCTCTGCCGGTCTGGACTATGCGGGCATCGGACCGCAGCTGGCGCATCTGGGGGAGAGTGGGCGAATCCGGTTTGTCAGCGTTCATGATGATGAAGCATTGGATGCCCTGAAATTCTTTGCCCGGGAGGAGGGGCTTATTTTCGCGTTGGAATCGGCCCATGGCGGGGCCGCCGCGATTAAGCTGGCCCGAGAGATTGGTGAGGGGGGCTGTGTTGTGCTGAACATGTCCGGTCGGGGGGACAAGGACATATTTATATCCGCTGCCGCGCTTGACGGATCAGCCTGGAGAAGCTTCCTGCGCAGTCAAAGCGACGAAGAGGTGCTGAGAACACCGTGAACATCATCACTCATTTTGTTGCTGGTTTTCCCGATTATCAGAGGTCTTTAGAGGTGGCTCGTGGTCTTATTGCCGCCGGCGCTTTCGCGCTGGAAATGCAGATTCCCTTCTCAGATCCCAGTGCGGACGGTCCGGTAATTGAAGGGGCCTGTCGGGTGGCGCTTGAAAACGGGTTCCGGGTTGAAGATGCCTGGCGGCTCTTGGAAAATATCCGCGCGGAATCGGAGATACCGGTGTTCGTGATGAGTTATGCCAGTCTCGTTTTCGCGCCGGGAGTGGAGAACTTTGTAAGGCGAGCGAAGAGCGCCGGCGCGTCGGGTTTCATCATTCCTGATTTGGTACCGGGAGCGGACGAGGGGCTCTATGCCGCCGCGGCCGCCGTTGGGGCCAAGGCTGTACCGGTAATCGTTCCCTGGATTGCCGATTGGCGACTGGATGAAATTCTGAACGAACCGATAGACTGGGTATATGTAGCCCTGCGCGGCGGCATTACCGGCGCCTATACTGAATTGGGGATGAAACAGGAAATGTTTCTGAGAAAACTCAAAGCGAAGGGCTGGGCGGGAAATCGTGGCGAGCCTGGCGGCGAAAGAGCCTTTCGGGTAATGGCCGGATTCGGTATTCAGCGGAGCGAACAGGCCGCCGCCGTGACAGCCATTGCCGATGCCGCCATTGTTGGCTCAGCCCTGGTGAAGGCCATCGACGAATCCGGGCCGGTCGGGCCGGGCGAAACGGCGCGGGAGTTGGTTGGGAAGTTAAAGGGAGGCGGTTCTATCCCGACGAAGAGCGTGAAAGATGACCCGCGATTTCCCCTTTGCTGAGATTCACATCCGAAACAGCATATCTTCGTAGGTAGGCATGGGCCAGTAATCCTGCCCCACCATGGCTTCCAAAATGTCGCCGCAGCGCCGCAGATCGCCCATTTTGGGAAGCACCTTCTCCCGGAAAGCCACCGCCCTTTCACTCTCATCTTCAATGCCACTAGCGGCTATCAGAACTTCTTTGAGCGAGTCATTTTCGGTTTTGAGAGAGTTCAGCGCTTTCACCAGCTCTTCCAGCACTTCTACTTGCGCCCCTGGCGGCGTTTTCACCCCGGCGGATTTGAGATTATTGATACTCGCCGCGATACTCTTCGCGTAATCATTAGCGGCTGGGAAGATGTGTTTGTCGGCCATCTCAGTCATCACCGAGGCTTCAATGTTGATTTGCTTGGCATACTGTTCCATGTAAATGCTTACCCGGCTTTCAAGCTCTGCTTTTGAGAGAACCTTTTGCTTCTCGAACATGGATACCGAATCAGCTTTTAAGTATTCGGGCAAGGCGTAGACAGTCGCGCTGATATTGGGAAGCCCCCTTCTTTGAGCTTCCTGAAACCATTCACTGGAGTAGCCATTGCCATTAAATACAATCTTCCTGCAATCTCTGAATATCTCTTTGCAGATGGCTTGAATCTCCAGATTCACATCGCTGGCTTTCTCAAGCCGATCGACGTATTCACTGAGTATCTCGGCCACCGAGGTGTTGAGAACAACGTTTGGGGCAGCAATGGATTGACTGGAAGCTACCATGCGCAACTCAAATTTTTTGCCGGTAAACGCGAAAGGACTGGTTCGGTTCCGATCGCTTAAATCCATAGGAAAGCGCGGAAGTATGGTGGCGCCAATTTCCATCCTCTCGTCCGAACGCCCATGTACCACTTTGCCCTCGGCAATGGCGTCCACGATTTCCGTGAGCTGATCGCCCAGGAATATCGAGATGATGGCCGGTGGAGCCTCATCAGCGCCCAGGCGATAATCGTTGCCGGAGTTGGATGTGGAAGCCCGAAGTATCGGCGCGTAGCGAGTAACCGCCTTCATTGTAACGGCCAAGAACAGCAGAAACTGGGCGTTCGACTGAGGATCGTCTCCGGGTTCCAGCAGATTCATGCCGTCATCCGTATCCATCGACCAATTATTGTGCTTACCCGACCCATTCACGCCGGCAAATGGCTTCTCGTGAAGAAGCACCGCCAGTCCATGCCGCGTGGCCACCTTTTTCATCGTTTCCATCACCAGTTGATTGGAATCTGTAGCCACGGATACCGGCGCAAAAATGGATGCCAGCTCGAACTGGTGAGGCGCAACCTCGTTGTGCTGGGTTTTGGCGGAAATACCCAGTTTCCAGAGCTCATAATTCAGCTCTTTCATGAATTCCGCCACCCTTGCCTTGATGGCGCCGAAGTAGTGGTCTTCCATTTCCTGACCCTTCGACGGCAATCGACCGAATACCGTACGACCGGTGAGCTGGAGATCGGGGCGCTGGTCGAAGTACTTCTTATCGATGAGAAAGTACTCCTGCTCAGCGCCGGCAGTGGCAAGAACTCGATTGGAGCTTGTGTTGCCCAGGGCCCTCAATACGCGTATGGCCTGTTTGCTTAACGCCTCGATAGACCGCAGCAGCGGTACCTTTTTGTCCAGGGCCTCGGCGGTGTAGGAAACAAAAGCGGTGGGAATGCACAGGGTGAGATCGCCGCCCTGTTCCTTGAGGAAGGCCGGGCTGGTGGTGTCCCAGGCGGTGTAGCCGCGTGCTTCGAATGTGGCTCGGAGGCCGCCGGAGGGAAACGAAGACGCATCCGGTTCGCCTCGAATAAGCTCCTTGCCGCTGAACTCCATGATAACCGTGCCATCGTTCTGGGGCGCGATAAAGGAATCGTGTTTTTCGGCTGTGAGCCCCGTGAGAGGCTGGAACCAGTGGGTATAATGGGTGGCTCCTTTCCCAGTCGCCCAGTCCTTCATCGCGCTCGCTACAACTTCAGCAACTTCCAGAGTGAGCTGATGCTCTCCGGTCTGTACAGCTTTCACAGCATTGTAAATGGTTTTGGGAAGCCATTCCCTCATGGCCTTATCGTTGAAGCTATGAATCCCATATATTTCCTCTACTGAGGAATAGGTGTAGTCAGTCTTCTTCATCAGCTCTCCTTTGCATTCTGGCGATTCTATGCGGTACTTACGATTTGGTAAATACCATAAGCCATCATGTTCAATAGTTAATGGAGCACTCTTGATGCTTTGGATACTGTGGAATGGTTGATATTGGATGCGGACAGTCTGGAGGGGGAACTTGTTAGTGTTAACTGTCTTGGAGCGCTCGCTCTTCGCGAGTTGAAAGCCGCTCTATTCGGTGAATTTTTCAATCAGCTGTTCTTGATACCAGCCGTTAAGAGCTATTACCCTGTTGGTGAAGGAGTTCTGGGCCCGATCGATGAACGATTTCACATCTCGCGTACGTGCTGACATGGCGCCGTACAGCAGTAGGCCCTCGCGCACAGGTATCACGATGAGATGAATCTGCATGTCCTTCTTATTTACTACCTTGAAGATTCCTTTATAACGCAGGGGAGTGAGATTTACCATGTCAGCGGCCAAAGCCTCCGCTGTAGCCCTGTAGGTTATTTCTGTTTTGTTGCTGCCAAAGCTCATATCTTTCTGATACATGTAAATTCTAGACTCCCGGGGAATACCGGTGAGTAAAGGATCGGGCAGCGGGTCTTTTGATTTGGGATTGGCAATTACCCAAGACTTCGCGAAAAGCAGTCGCATTTGTTTTCTTGTGGCCGAGTAATACTCCAAACCTTGAAGCGTGCTCACCGAACGGAGTATGTTGTACAACAGTAGTAAACGTTTACTACTGGGCATACCGAGGAAGCCATCGGGCAGTTTTTCGATGCTGGTGAAGAAAAGACCCTCAATGCCGATGTTCAGGTTGCCTGAGAGAATCCGATCCCGTACGGTAGAGCTGAGGGTTGTCGCGGGCAGTAATTCGGGAGACACACCCTCGGGATGAAAATGGAGCACCTGTCCCTCGCTAAGAAGGGAGCCGCGCTGGCTATCACTCATCGGCGGCAGCAGCTCATCCAATGTAATCTGTTGAGCAATAGCGGGGAAGGGGAAAAGGGAGCTTAACAAAAGAACCAAAGTGATAGTTCTCAATTTCCGTATCATGGCAACAGAATATCACTGAACTGAGTCAAATACACGTTTTTTATTCTGCATATCTGTGCTTTTCCAACAACTCAAAGAAGCCGGGGAAGGTTATATCGGCGGCTTCGGCCCCTTTTATACTCATCTTGCCGCGGCATCCCAGGGCGGCCACAGCCAGGGCCATCACAACGCGGTGGTCTTGATGACCATTCAGTATCGTACCATCACAATCCCGGCCGCTTCCCGGACGCGGTCGCTTTCCGCGAATAATCATACCATCGGGCAATTCCCGCGCGTCGAAACCCAATTTGAGGAGTTCGGTGGTCATCACCGTGATGCGATCGGTTTCCTTCATACGGGCTTGGGGCACATTCACCAGCTTCGTTACACCCCTGGCGAAGCAGCCTGCCACGGCCATCGCCGGTAAGGCATCGGGCGTGTCGTTCAGATCCAGAACGGCGCCGCTGAGGGGACGTCCCTTGATACGGATGGCGTTGGGCAGCACTTCCGTAAGACAGCCCATCCGCTCCAGCATGCCCAGAATTGCCTTATCTCCCTGAGAGTCATTCACATCCAGCCCCTCTAGCAGCAGTGTCCCGCCGGTGATTGCGGCTGCCACCAGAAAAAAAGCCGCAGACGACCAATCTGCCGGAATCATCCGGTCGAAGGTCTTGTAATGCTGGCCGGCAGGAATAGAAAACTCCGTCCAGCCTTTCCGCTCGTAGCGGATGCCTTGATTCTCCAGCCAGTCCAGGGTCATACTCACATAGGAGGCTTCATTCAGCGATTTTACCGTGATGATGGTTTGATTCTCTTCGTTTTCGCTGATCAGCGGAACCGCGAGCAATAGCGCCGAAAGATATTGACTTACCTGGCACTCCAGCTCCACCCTCCCGGTTTTCAGTGGGCCGGTGACGGTATAAGGCGCATAGCCACCCCTGGTTGAATCAACCTGAGCGCCGAGACGCTTCAAGGCTGTCAGCAGCGGCGCCGCGGAGCGTCTTCGCGTCTGTTTATCTCCGTCGAAACGAGTCGGAATACTCCCGAGAGCGGCCAGGGCTGTACTCAGGAACAGGGTGGTGCCGGAATTACCCGCGTCAATGCCGCCAGCGGGGGTGGGCATGCCCCCAAAGCCTCTTACTATCCAGTTTTCTTTGTCACTTATAACAGTCGCGCCGAGGGATTCTATCGCCCGGCGGCAGCAAGTTGTATCGAGGCTCACAAGAGGTTTTCCAAGGCGGCTTTCCCCCTCAGCATAAGCGGCAATCAGAAGGGCCCTGATTGTGTGGGACTTGGAGGCTGGTATGACCAATCTGCCTTGGATTGACGGAGGCAGGGCGTTCGGGAGTCGGCCCGCGACGATTTGAGTCATTGTGGCAAGATTATGAATAGGGGGGAAATAAGGTCAATAGGGCCTTCAGCGCGTACTTATGTCTTTCAATATCGCGGAATTGCGGTATCATCGCGGTAGTTTTTTCTATCGGTAAGTTTTTTTCACAAAATGGTATATAATATGAACAACTCCCCCATCGCTGGAGGCGGCTGTGAGACGCGTTATTTCTGTTTTCCTGTTGATTATTGTGGGTTCTGTATCAAGCGCGCAGACTGCATACACGTGGACAGGTAATGTGAGTACTGATTGGAACGAACCTGCTAACTGGAATGTTGGAACGGGCTTTCCGGGTTCCAATAGTTCTACCGATGATACCGCGAATATCACGAGTGGTAATCCGATTCTCAATGTCTCAGTTGAGATAGCCAGCCTCTCGATAGGGGGAAGTGCAAGTCTCAGCATTAATGGACCGTATACTCTCACCGTTGGAGGGAATATCACTGGCGATGGCACCCTTAATGTTACCGGCGTGGCAACAATAAGCGCCGCTCGGGATTTTACCATCAGCACCATCACAGTGAATGATATCAGCGGTGCGGATGCCACATTCAATGTGGGAGGAAATTTCAGCCCGGGTTCTTTCACCCCGGGTGTTAATAGCGGGGATACGGATTCAGATACCGATTCCACCGTTATATTCAATTCCAGTTCGACCGATAGCACGGCGGGCACTTACACCTTTCATAATCTCACCATCAACGATCCGGGCAATACCGTCACTGCCAAAGGAGACTGGAGTGTATATGGCGTGCTTACAATGACTGCGGGAACTTTGGACCTGGGGAATCACGTTCATCGTATCTGGGGAAACTGGGATTCCTCCAATACCAATTTCACCTTAAAAGCTACTACAAGTGAATTAGTCTTTACGGGCGGTAATGATGCCACCATTGAGACCAAGGGTATAGGTAGTCAACGCTTAAACAAGTTACAAATCAGCAAAAACAGTGCCACTGTGACATTGGCAAGTTCGTTAGAGTTAACGAACCATTTCACGCTAAGCAGTGGCATTTTTTCCGCTGGCGCAACAGGGGACGCGTATAATATTCAAATCGGCGGTAGTTGGGGTGATTCCTCGGGAGGCCCCCCCGCACAAGGCTTTCGACATAGAGGTGGCAAAGTAACCTTTGTCGGTGGCGACTCTGAATTTAGAACTAATTATCCGATATTGGCCCCCTATTTCCACGATTTGGAAGTTCAGGAATCTACACTGAATATCCTGAATCCCGATAATCGCAATGATGTTTTAACGATTAATGGTAAACTGGAGATTCATACCGGAGCTAAGATAGATTTTACTAATCAGAATTTCCAAATCGGAGAATTGAATAACGAAGGCGAAATTCGTCTTGCCGGATCGCAGGCGACTCAGGGTTTTCCGACGATATCGGGCTTCGATAATAAAAACCGCTATGGGCTGATTACTTATTATGGCCATGATACTGATAGCTCTGAAATTTCCCATAACGAATTCTGGAATCTCACCATCGATGCCCCTGGCCAAACCATTTCCATGACTCGTGATATCACTGTTTATGGATGGAGCGATCCCAATGGTGATAGAACTCTCACAAACAATCCCGGCCCGATTAATCAGGACGATCTTAATGGCCTTCAAATTCTCAATGGGACTTTGAATGCTGAATCCGGGGGAGTTCAGTACGATCTCAAGCTCTATGGTATGATGTACACAAGCGAGACCGGCTCATACAATTGGGGTACGACGCCAATTAGTGGTGGCGCTACCGTCGAGTTCAAGGGCCCATATCCGGCCTATATCGGCGGTAGCAACACCTTCTTTCGCTTCCTGGTAAACACCGGCGCCGATACCAATGTTGCTCCAGGGGAGCCCGCCGATGCAACGGTGAAAGGCAAGTATTTCTACTTCCAGGAGGGCAAAACAACAACGATTTTTGATGATACAAACGCGAAATTCATCGTTGTCGGCAATGATAAGAGCCCGGATGATGGTTCGCCTGATGAAGACTGGATACGCCTGCTCTCTGGCACACAAGGTACCCGTTGGATAATTAATAAACGGGCGTCAGTGAATGCCGATATGAAATATGTCTATGTCCAGGATTCACGTGCCGATCCTGACAAGTTTATATATCCATCTAGAGTGTGGGCTATCAATTGTGAGAATTGGGAGGGGGGTGACCCTTTCATCAAAATATCAAGTACCCGGGATCAGCTTAATGCTAAAGATACGATCGCGGAAATAGATAATAATTTCTACGAGCCGAATGGGCGGATAGACAGGATTCTCGTTGAGGTTAACATCCCACTAGAAGATGACCCGGATTTCTCAGGTTTCAAAGTCAAGGTAGATGGATATGAAGTTCTTGGATACGACAGCGGGAATGATGCCACTGATCATGAAACACTGGATTCACAGAAGTTTTGGATAATACTGAAAGAGGGCAACGCACTGGACACCGGAGCGAGTCCATCCTGGCGCATTACGAGCAATACGTCACTCAGATCGGCATCCGGTTCCGGACTGGTGTCGATGATACCCTCCAAAGATAAGGAGATTCCTTACGATGGAGCGCCCTCCATTGTCGGATACACATTGGCGGTTGTTGACTCAGACCGCAAGGAGGTATTTGTCCACTTTTCCGAGCCCGTTGTAGATACCACGGCCGGAGGGGAAATCACAGGAGCCAATTTCAATACCACTGTGGGCGGGGGTGTGAATTCCATTGCTCGGGTATCCCCGAACCCAAAGCCATCGAATAACGGCATGCGAGAAGTGCTTCTCACACTGAACAACAGAGTAATGGCGAATGATGTTACGGGAAATGCTCTAAATCTGCGATTTAACGATATAAGAGATATTCCAACATCCAAGAGCACGCATGGGTTGGACGAGGGTGATCGATCCGATACAGCAGATACTCTTCTCTCTTCGAGCCATCGAATTTCGGATATTGCTTTGGGAATAGTCGGTAATGGAATTGTTCAGCCGACAAAAGCCACGGGGGAACAACAAACATCCGCGAATAAATTTGACGGATCTGATATACTATGGGCCGGTGATATCGAATTGGAAGCGCATCGTTATACAGGCCAGACATTTACACCGGTGGTGCTCTATTGGAAAAACGCCCGGGAAATTGATCAATCCTATATGAACAACGGTTTGTGGCTTCCCGAATTCGATGAAAAAGCCAATAGCGGAAACCGGCCATTCTCCGGCCTGGTTCCCCGGCCTTTGGAAAATGGCCCGTCTTCTGGGAACATGAGTAGTGTATCCGGCGACCAGTTCAAATACGATTGGGATTCCGGTGGGGAAATAGTGAACGGCAGCGATTTGGATTTCTTTTTCAGAATCGATGGGGGGAGTACTACGAATCACCTCTACGCGGCCCGCTGCGAAGATGATACCGCTTCTAACTGGTACCGGCGCATCCGTCCCTGGTCAATCAAGATCCGCAATACAATCGATCAGGCTGGGGCTGTCTCGATTCTGAACAACATAATCAACCCGAAAAACAACGAGAAAACCACCCTTCAATACCAACTGAGTTCCAGAGGAACGGTTACCATCCAGGTATTCGATCTCTCCGGCAACATGGTTGAAGTTCTTCAGCGGGGTAGTCAGAGCCCCGGTAGTTATACGGTGTCCTGGGATGGGCGAAATCATGCCGGCAATGTCGTCGCTCGGGGTATTTACTTTATCCGTTTTGTGGGACCCGATAGCATCGACCAGATAAGGAAGGTGCTGGTGGTGAAATAAGGGCCGCCTGGTTTCTCCTCTGAATTTCTTAATCAGTCTCTCGGCATGGGGCCGTTCGGCAAACCCACTCATACAGCGCTCTCGCGGCGCCATACTTCTCAAGCCTCCATGGCAGCGCTGGCTAACAGCGTTCCTACCAACCACAGCTATCGAGAAAATCTCAATAATATTCATGCATTCACTTTACATCCCCATAAGGCTGTGACATAATAACGCTGCGAGTTATTAGCGATTCAGGAGGATGATGAAATGAAGAAACTATGGATTGTAGGCGTTGTATTCGGCCTGTTCCTTCTGGGATGCTCAAACCCAAGCTTCCCTGGTGGGAATAACATTCAGCAAAGCGCTGAATCGGTAGAAGCGAATCCCAGCGTGACATCGCCGAATAGTGGTACTTTCATTACCCGCTGGAAAACCGACAACACTAACAGTGGTGAGCCTTTTGCGGATGTGTTAGGAGAATCGGGCCCCAATCAAATTACGCTGCCGCTGCATTCAAGTGGAAATTATAATTTCACTGTCGACTGGGGCGATAACAATCAAAACACGATTACCAGCCACAAT
>Ga0066192_1000014_pt1 | contig 54386 bp, 62 predicted proteins | sample WorMetvacBELIZE1_FD_58707 | JGI IMG/M metagenome (GOLD analysis project Ga0066192, IMG submission 58707) | Marine gutless worms symbiont microbial communities from Max Planck institute for Marine Microbiology, Germany - Olavius vacuus BELIZE.1... | ecosystem: Host-associated > Annelida >... | reverse complement strand
ATCAGTGACTCACAAAGAGTACGATAACTTTTCTGGTGAAGAGCGTGTGATTTCTGAATCAGTCGAATCTGATACGCACGATGTTATTAATGAGCGACAAGCGACAGGCACACGCGCTCTATTGCCACCAGAATTGAGTGAGTGGGAAAGTGTCGGTGAGCCATATGACTGTTCTGAATGGACGCCTGAAGCCGACACGATGCCAGAAAATGATAAGTTTGTTCAGTCTCGTACTTGTATGCAAGAGCAAGAGCAAACCACGACGGTTTGGGCCGAGGATATCTCTACAGGAGAGCAAGAAATTCATTCTGAAGAGGTAACTGAACAAGCGAATGAAATTACTCAAGAGCAGGACGCCATTGGTACAATGCACATCGGTAGAAATATGTGTGTTGATATTCTAGAACGTGGTGAAAGCACGGGGAACGGAGTATATCGAGTCTCGCCTGATACCACTACTGTCTCATACAAAGACGCTTATTGTGATATGACTGGCGGCGGATGGACACTGTACGATGGATTCGGTACACACTTGCAAGCTGTTGGAGGCAATAACCCAGCGGCTTACAATCATCAGGTTATTTGGAATCTCTATGATATTGATGATGCAGGTTATGATCGCTACCTAGATCGTGTAAACACAAACAGCTATACAGTGAGTGCATACCACACGCAGTTTTTCTATGGTGGCTCTCCGCAAGGTTGGATTAAGAAAATCATGCCAGATTGGGCCAAGCAAGTTAAAGCTAGGGCATCAAACGAATGGTACGGTGGAATTGGTTGGGTTAAGTATGGTGAAGAAAGTCATCAGTTAGAGGCTTATCAGAAAGACACTGACTTCATTTTTAACGGCGGTGGTAAGGAAATCAAATTCCAAGAGGCTGGGATTATTTGGGTTGAATCGCTTTGGGTTAAGTAAACTCACACCACTACAAGGGGGCAATTTATTGCTCCTTTTTTTGGGTGTAAGCATTGCACATTAAATAATATTAATTATAATAAATGAACTTAATAAAGGGGGAATGTATGTTCGAAGCAATGGTGAGAGCCAAATCTCTAAAGATCTGTGAGCAAGCGGAATTTTTCTTTCGCGACAAACGCAATCAAGTTTGGCTTGTTAGTAAAGATGGCAAAACAGATTGTCCTTATAACATTTTTATCAGTCGTCATTATGTCCATACACTGATCTCTGGTCATGAGAACGTTACTGGCGATATTATTGACAACATCTATCGACTGAAGCCAGTCAAACAAAACGCAGAACCTAGCTTTAAAACATCCATGTCCATTGAAGAGATGAGTGATGCTTTTGGTTCAAAAGGCTCTAAATTGACAATTACTGATTTTGTCGAAATTGTCTCTCAGTTTAATATCGACAAGATTGAAGTTTTCAATGTTGATACGCGCACTATTGTTGTGCCAAATGTTGTTTCCGATGAAACGGAAGAGCGGATTTTGCTTGAAGTCTCTGAAAACGTTAATCCTCAAGATTTTGATGCAATGCTTAATGAGCTGAAAAAGCTAGATTCACCTGAATCTATTCGCTTGCGCTCAAATCAAGATGATTCTCGCGATCCATACAGTGTGGGTTATTGTGAAGAATGGCTTGAATTCTATAGTGATGGTTGCATTTTTAGCTTCACGCATTATGAAGTTAAAGGAACCGTATTGGTCTTAATTATTGATTCTGAAAGCATGCTCTAGCGTCCTTATTGCCCATTCATGAAATGTAAATGGGCTTCCTAAGCCTCCTTTTCTGGCATTTAAACTTGAAACCTTTTATATTGGTAATAATAAAAATTATCAAAAAATGGGTTACATGAATAAAAATAAAATATCCATTGGAATGCTACTTGGTGGCCTGACAACGTCATGCTTATTGTATGCCGATGAATACATCGTCCGTGCTCCTGTCGATGCTGATTTGTCTCAATGGCAAAACATGCCGCCAGAATATGGCGATTGGGAGTCCATCAGTGAGCCGTATGCTTGCTCTAGCTGGGCACCTGATACATTTGACTACCTGGTTGGCGAGCCAGTTGAGCAAACTCAAACCTGCTCCCAAGATATGGAGCGAACAGTAACGATTAAACAATATGATAGTTTCTCTGGCGAAGAGATTGTTATTTCTGAAGACATTGAAACTGACACTCACACTATTGCCAATGAGCGAGATGCAACAGGAACCCGTTCTATTCTTCCTCCAGAGCACAGCGAATGGGTTGATTCAGGTGAGCCATACGATTGCTCTGAATGGACACCAGATGTAAGCACAATCCCATTGGATCAATCATTTATTCAAACTCAAACCTGCCAACAGGAGCAAGAGCAGACTGTAACAGTATGGGCCGAAGATATCTCAACGGGTAAGCGAGAAGTCGAATCACAAGAGACGGTGAATCAGATCATCGATGTTCAGCAAGAGCAAGATGCACTTGGGACGAAGATTGTCCGCAATATGTGTGTCGATATTCTTAACCGAGGTGAAAGCACAGGCAATGGCGTCTACTCAGTCTATCCAGAGGGAGGCACACCCAAAAATGCTTACTGTGACATGTCAGGCGGTGGATGGACGCTCTATGATTCATTCGGGACGCAATTAATTAAGACTGGTGGTGCAAACCCAGATTCCTACAATGCAAAAAGCATTAACTCGTACTCTGCCATTAGCCAAGCAGGTTATGCATATGCCATCTCAACATTGAACTCATCTGGATACGCAATGGATCCGCATTACATGCAGTTTCATCTAGCAAATGATCAAGAGGGTTACATTAAGAAAATCATGCCAAACTGGGTAGATTCAGTAAAAGTCTACGTAACAGCTCAATGGCACGACGGAGATGTAATGGTTCAGTATGGAGCAGATCAGGTTATCTTAAGAGACCGACAAGGTCATACACCCGCCGTTTTCCATGGTGGTGGTAAAGAGTTGTATGTGGCCGAACTACTAACAAGTCTAACTTGGATTGATTCCGTTTGGATTAAATAAGGATTTTATGAGTATTAAAGAATTTAAGAACATTGAACACCTGCGACCTGAAATGAAATTTAACTCTGAGAGTTACTTCAACATTGGGGGTTCATACTTGATGATGAAGCGAGAGCATTATCAGAAATTTGAGCAGGCATTTACTGAAATCAATTGGATTGATGATCCTGATGGCATCTACAATCAAGTTCCAGAGGGGCTGCGCATTCCAGATTCTGAAATACCAGACGGATTGACGAAAGTCCAAACAATGAAGCTTATCAATGACTACTTCAAGGCGAATGTGCCTGACTCATTTAAAGAAGTAGTGAATGACTTACTGATGTCTGATCAGCTTGCCCAACTTCATGCCATGTTTGATATTAAGGTTAAATTCATCGACCTTTGGCAAGGCTCAGAGGGCTGTGTGTGGCACTGGGATGGCACAGACTCAGCCGATGCATTAATTCTGGCCTACTTCTCGGATCACCGTACATGGAAGCCTGAGTTTGGCGGACAATTAGAAATTGGGCGACGCAATGGTTCTGGTATTGGTGATATGGGTCTATTTACTTCCAATATCGACCAAGAAGATGTTGAGTCATACGGTTTTATTCCGCCATCTCAACGTAGCCTGGTCGTGGTGAACAATCAAAACCCTTATCTGCTGCATCGATGCAACTTACTTGCCGAAAAAGACATTAGGCGTGTAACACTCACCATGGGCTTAGATTTTGTGTGCAAGGAAGATCTCAGTTTACCATCAAAGGTCATTTGGTAGTTAGACAGTTAGTTAATATTTGGTATAATATAAAAAATGGAGAAGACATGAATCTATTTACAATTGGGTATGCAGGTCATACAGTCGAATCACTAATCGCAATGCTGAAAAGCCATCAAATCACTGCGCTTGCTGATGTTCGATCTTCTCCGTTTTCTGGATATGCTCCGATGTTTAATCGAGATGTGTTAAAAGCACATCTCCAAAACAATGGTATTGCTTATGTTTGGCTAGGTCTTGAGCTTGGCCCTCGAAGTAGCGATCCATCTCATTACGATGATTCGGGCCAAGTACAATTTGATAAACTACAAGAAAGTGAACTGTTCTTTTCAGGTATACAGCGAGTAGACTCTGGGCTGACACATGGACATAAGATTGCGCTAATGTGCGCAGAAAAAGATCCAGCTACTTGTCATCGCTCCATATTGATTGCGACTTATGTCGGTTCAAAGCTATGGTTCGAAACCCACCATATCCTTAGTGATGGTGGACTTGAAACGCAAACGGCCCTTGAGGAACGCTTGATGCTAGAGCACGGCATTTTACCTGATATGCTGAGGGAAAAGCCTGAATGCATCAAGTTAGCACTCAAAGAGCGAGAGAAGCGAGTTGCTTACAAAAAATAAGAATAAAAATGAAAAAACTAACCTTAATCACAGCGCTTATTGGCGCTCTTTCTTTGCCTGCTTTAGCCGATGATTATGGCTATGTGGTCGAAGCTGAACATCAAAACATGCCACCTTTCGAGTATGAGTTAGTCGAAATTAATGAGCTATCGACTGAAGATATCGAAGCTTATTATGTAGCGCTTCACTATACCGATGATGCTCGTAAGAATCACGATTTAAGCCTTATTCTCGTTAAAGGCGAACAAGTATGCGTAACAGAAGAAGATCTGTTTACGCCGAAAGCATATCCAGTGGAGATTGCCAAAGATATGCCTCTAAAGCAAAGCTGTTTCTACTTGTCAAAGTCGTAACGAGCGACCGCACAAAGGAATACTTTTCGATTCAATCTTGTATTTTCCATGCAAATTAATTAATGTCGCCTGATGTACTAACATACTGATTAACGGCAAATTATTAAGAAGCATGGAAACGCAGGAAACTCACCTCTACACGCTATTTAGCAAACCCAAAGGCATTGTCTTATGTACTGTCAAATTCAACGTGCGTGAATACAAATCAGAATGCGGTAAAATTCATAAGGTGCGCATCAAAGTTGAGCATGACAGCATGTTCCCATTGGTTGAGCAGTTTAAATTCGACGTCTACAATGGAAAGGTGACGAATCATACTCTTATTGATTTTGTTCTTCCTTATGCAGTGCGGGGTAATCGGATTGGCACATTTATCATGCACATGGTTTATAACCTGATCCCTGTATCAATACGAAACCTCAAGCCTCGTATTTCAGGGCGCTTGCATAAAGAAGATCAGTCATTTAATCGAGATACATTGTGGCGCAGTGTTATCGGGCATCCGAAATGCAAGGAAAGTAAATTTAGGGTATCGAAGTGCGGTGATGGCAATTTCTCTGGTCTTTTTTATGATGTTGGTCGCTCCTGGTCTGAAACTCTCGTCGTTAGAAAAGGCCAAACCATCAAGATTAGAAGCGATTAATTTAGTTGACTTGTCGGACTAACCGACATATATTTATGTTATATTAATTATGGGAGTTCAGAAATGTCATCTTTTAATACTGTTGGTGAAGCCGTCGCTTATTGTAAAGAATTTGGTTTGGAGATTAGCGCAGCTTCCAATGATTTATTTCAGACTGCTGAGGCGCTAAAAAGAGCAAGCGCACGACCACCAATGGTAGTGATGATTGACGGCAAGGAAATTCGACTTAAAGAGCGCCTGACAATGACGATTCACATTGAATCTGAGCGCAGCAAATTCGATATCGCTAAGATCCGTAAAAACGACTTTGGTGAAATCCATATTTCATTCGAAGATATGTTTGATTACGTGTATGCAGAAGCCAACTTTAAGGGTATTGAGTTAACCTCTAAGCTCTTACAGGACTGCGTTGACAAGGCTTTTGAGGCGACAGCGCATATGCGCTACGCACCGACTAAGCACGGTGATCAGCCAGTGAATATCAATAAGTTGCTGGGGCAATAATGAGTAATCTCCCAAAGGGCGACATGCGCCGTGTATGGCTTACTTTAGCTGCATTAGATAAATCTGGGCCGTTATCCATCTTGGAGCTTTCAAAGATAACAGGGCTTCCTAGACCGACAATTAGTGACATTCTAATTAAGGTAATGGATGATCAGATCCCTGGGGTGACGGTTGAAAAAACCAAATCCAAATACTCTATTTCAGAGTGGGTTTCGATTCGACATTCTTGCCAACAATTACTAGAAAAACACTAAGGCCCAAACTGGGCCTTTTTGTTGTTTGACATTTATTATAATTAATATTATATTAAATACATCACAAAGGGGGGAATCGATGGAAATTCTGGAACTTAATAATGCTCAGTTGAAAACAATTGAACAGTGTCGAATGCAAACTACTTTCGATACCTATGAGCTTTACGGTGTGTTTGATGGTGTCACGACGCCAATGTCATTTTGGGTCAGCGAGATCTCTGAAGATGAGACTGAAGATGACGCTTTTGATGATGATGTTGTTTACTACGAAATCACCGTTGAGCAAGCTTTTCAGATGATGATTGCGCAAGAAAAAATTCAAGATACCGCTTTGATTTTGTCGGTCATGGGGATTAGTCGTGAAGACTTCCTAGCCATTAACTAAAAAGAGATGGGGCCAAGGCCCCATCTTTCATTGAAACTTAAGCATTAGGCTTGCCTGTGCTGCTTCTTGTTATGATTTCAAACGGTGGAAATTGAATGCTAAGTTCGCCGCCACGCATCTCATCCAAAATCGCTCGATAAGCACATTGCCCAATCTCTGCGAGTGGCTGCTTTACTGTCGTTAACTTAGGTATGTAGTAATCACACATAGCATGATTATCAAAGCCAATAACAGATACATCTTCGGGCACCTTGAATCCGTAATCATTCAAAGCTCGCATTGCACCGAATGCACTTAGATCATTTGCTGCAAAAATTGCAGTAAAGTATGTTTTTTTCTCAATCAATTGCTTAATGGCTCTATAGCCACCTTCGAGATTTAGCCTGCCTTCGATGACTAGGTTAAAATCTATTGGGATCCCTGCTAACTTTAACCCTTGCAAGTACCCTGCCTTTCGCTCAACACAATCAAAATTCCTATTAGAGCTAGCAAGATGCACTATTCGTGTATGTCCCTGTTGTATTAGGTGATTCGTAGCCATTAGCCCACCAATAATATTGTTAGGCCATATTGTTGGATAGACGTCATTTTCAGGGCGACAAACTAACACCACAGGTGTATCCGCCATTATGCATTTAACATCGACTGATTGCCTCGTCCCTCCAATAATTATGAGGCCATCAATATTCCGTGATTTGAATGAACGAATGACATTCAGCTCTTCATTCGGACATCTATGATAGTTTGATATTTCTAACCTGAACGTTGAGTCTCTGGCCTCATTTGTAATGCCCGATAAGATGGTTAACACAAAGGGATCAGTGAGTGATGGCACGGCAACCCCAATCGTCATTGACCTCTGGCCCCCACGCTTTTTTCTAGGTTGATAATGTAGCCTAGCTATTGCAGCTTCAATGGCTTCGATTTTTTCAGGTTCTATATTTTTTTTCTTGTTTAGGTAGCGAGATACTGTTGAGGGAGAAACATTTGCACTGCTGGCAACATCATAAATGGTAGGTTTTCGCACAAAAAATCCGATTATTTTTTTCTTTATATCATATAGGAAATGAACAAAGCCTTAATCTTGAGAATAAGGTTTTATCTCACACTATTTGATGATACAAACTGCAAATTATTGTGTTTCATATCAGTAAACTATAAGTGCCCATATGTATCAATTCACGTAGCGCATCCTCCTTTTTGGGTTGACTAATTATTTTGATTATATTAAGCTTGTTTCATCCATGGTTGATATGGCCGAAGTGCTGTAATTGGTTGTGGTTGTAGTCGATAACGCTGCGCATTGCTTCACTCTGGCGAAGGTTATCAATTGAATACAAATCTAAACGTCATCTATAACTTTTTGTTTTAGGCGTGGAGATGGAACGAAGCAAACATGTCACGCTTATGGAATAAAAGGTAATTAACATGACGCAATCTATCCAAATTCTAGGCATCAGCAAAGAAGAGTTCTTTAATCGTACTCGAAAGGCTTATATCGAAGTCTCTGGCTCTAACGTTCGTAAGCCAAGTGTTATCAATGAGCTTCTTGTTCTACAGCTTTTCGGTAATAAAGTTGAAGGACACAATGAGCATACTCTGCATACTCTATTTGCTGAATCCTCGCCTCAACAGAATAAATCTGGAACTCCAGAATTTTCTGACCAGATGTTTTTAGTCTCATTTTCAGTGCATACAGACAGTAGCCGCTTTAACCATGAGCATACTTTTAAGCGTGTATGCATGGCTCAAAATCTAGATACTGTGTTGATTCAGTCACTCCACTCAAGCTATGTGCCGCTTTTGAACAAAATGGGCTTCGCAAATCTTCGCAAAGATATGGTGACGGCCAAAGCACCTCTTGAGTCCCGTATGATTGAGGAATTTGAGCAATCAGGTGGGAATGATGGCAAGTACACTGATTATTTGACTTACCGTGCAGCGATCATTAACGAGCTTGGCTCCGCACAAGCAATGGTGGATTATCTACTAAAGTTGCTGTCTCCAGTAGAAGTGGTTTCATTTCTGAGTGACGCATTCACCTCTAGTCAATCTAGATTCGAATGTGAGTCTGTCGAATACTCTACAGGTCAATCAAGTGAAGCTAACAAGCCTCAAGAAACTGAATACAGCCCTTGTTCGCTATGTGGTGAAACTGAAGATGGTGAAAGTGGTTTCAGCTTCCCGACAAATGATACAGGTGAATACGTTGTTTGCCAGAACTGTGGTTGCCGAACTCTAGAGAGCAACTGGAACAATCCTTTCGCTTTATCAGTCGATATGGAAGGAAAAGTTGACTACAAAACCGTTAAGGATGTGTTTGGTCTTCCACAGCCTCTTCGTACCTCGGCCATTAGACACTTGGCTTTTTGCTATCTAAGTGATTATGCGACAGAGTCTCTTGATGATGTGAACTATGCTCTATCTTCTATGGAAGAGCGAGTGACTGGTAAAGTTAAGCAATACACCTCTATCAAAGAGCTAATATCTAGCTATGATGATGTCTTTAGGCTTGTGTATATCAAAGAAAAAATCATCGATGGAAAAATTGCTCAGGGTGAGTACGAGTTACCACCAGTACTAGAAATCTAATCGTGTCCTCCCATCCTTTCGGGGATGGGTTTTCCCGCACTGTCCGTGCGAAATAATCGAGGTTGCTATGTCTACTGCGTCGTTTAATCAGCTTGGCCTTTTTGATGCTGTCCAAGATGCGTATCTGGATAATGAAGGCGAACTTAGTCAAAAAGAACTCTATTCTAACGTTGCCAGAAAGCTAGGTGTTAACCCTTCAGAACATGTTGGCAAAGTTGGAGCGCAAGAGAATGTGAATTTGTTCTACAGAGCTTGTCGATGGGTTCAGCAGTCGATGCGCCAAGAAAACCTACTTGAGAATGTCTCTAGAGGTATTTGGCGTTTAGCGGGAAAGGCCCGTGAAAAGCTGCATATCATTGAGGACTCAAAGAGCGTTCTTGCTATGTCCAGCAATCTTGGAATCATCATTTGCTCAAAGAGCGAAAACGTTTTTGATAAAGATATCATCGATGATGACATTCACCTTGTTGTTACTTCACCCCCTTACATTTTACGTACTGCAAGAAATTATGGTGGTGCCGAAGCCAAAGAGTGGGTTGGGTTCATCATGCGGGTTCTAAATCGAATTATTCCTCGCCTGGCAGATGGTGCGAGTATTGCCTTAAACATTGGTCAAGACAGCTTCATTCCTAATATGCCTGCAAGACATACGCATATTGAGCGTCTGACTATTGAGCTTGAAGATGCGGGTCTTTACTTGATCGACAGGATGACTTGGAACAGCAACAAAATGCCTGGGCCTGCCAAATGGGCAAGTCAGGAGAATGTTGTTTTAAATACTGGCTATGAGTTTGTTCTTTGGTTTTCTAACAATCCACTTAAGCTTCGCTCAGATAATCAAAGAGTACTTGTGCCGCATTCTGATACCCATAAGAAGTTTGTCCTTGGCGGTGGCACTAAAAAAGCGTCAGTAAGCAGTGATGGAGCGCACAGGAAGCGAGTCGGCGCATACAGCAACACTGACTTGACCAAAGGGAAGATCCCGACAAACAACTTCTACTTTGCGAACAAGTGCAAATACAACGAGATGGTCAACAAATACGCAAGAGAAGTACTCAAGTGCCCTACCCATGGTGCAAAATTCCCATGGCGTCTTGCTGATTTCCTAGTGCGATTTTTATCTCGTGAAGGCGATCTGATTGTTGACCCTTTTGCGGGAACATCGACAGTCGGCCAAGCGGCCCAAATGAATAATCGTCGATTTGTCTGTATTGAGCCAATTCTTGAGTATGTGAAACAGAGTTTTGTGAGATTTAAAACTCTGACCGATGATATCTGGATTAATCCTGCATTCACCTAAAAAACGCTCCCGTTGGAGCGTTATAAATTAGGGTTCTAGAGCCATCTCATATTCAAGTTCACCTGTTTTTTCCGCTATTGTTTTCAATAGGAACTGCTCAGTAAATTCTAAGCGTCGTTCTAGATGATCGAAAAAGCGAACATTCCCCTTGGAATCAATGCCTGCATTGTCGAACTTAATATCTTCTGGATTAAACCCCAGTTTCTGACATTCATGAATGTGCATGGTAAGGGCTTCTATCAGCTCAAGCACATCCTCTGATGGTTGGATGTCTTCAAGCTCTGGATAATCACAGAAGAAATCAGGATCAAGCTCAGTAATGCACAGGCCCGTAGCACTGGATAGATTATCCAACTCATTAAAAGTACATTCGAACCCAACATCTTGATCGACTAAGTCCATATAGATGCCGTATTGGCCCCCTGGGAACTTCTTAACAGCATGAACGGGAACAAGTGTATGTGTATGCTCATTAAGGGCCAATGCGCTACAGCATGCTTCATTCAAACTGGTTGTGATTTTGATTACTTTGCCATTTTCTAACTCGTAAGCTGTGCCGAAATCTCCTGAGCCTAACTCAAAGGATACTTCTGTTCCGAGCGACCTTGCCCAGACCTCTTCTAATTTCATAATTTCTGCCAATTATCATTAGAATTATTATACACCATATAAAAAGAGCGCTCAATTGAGCGCCCTTTCAAATTCGGTCTAAGTTATGGAGCCAAAGTAAGTAATGTCATGACACCATCGTCAATCTTGAAACCATTTACCTGATGTCGGTCATCGTTCCAAACATATGTGATCAAATCATAATCTTTATACTTTTCCATTTCCGCCAGAGCCTCTTCAACCGTTAACGGCTCATTCTCTTCATAATCATCAGCATTAAACTCAATAAAGCCTTCTTTAATCGTGCCCTCATCGCAATCTACATAGGTGATTGGCAGAATATCACCTTGCGTGTCTGAGATGATGGATGTGACATTGTTGTCTTTGATGGCTTTAATAATTGTGGTTAGTTTCATAGTTCCCCCAGTTCACCATAGGCTCTCAGTCATATAAGAGCCAAATTTAAAGTATTAATGTGATTGAATTTTTGGCTCTTCAATATCGATGTCGAACCATCCACGAACTGCACGCAAAAGCGAAATTTCGTCTTCAAAAGCTAAGTCCAGATAATCTACGTTGACCTCTTGGCGAGGGTCAATGGTAGTAATCATGTCTTCAATAAGCAGTTGGTATGTGCGGGTTTCGTTATGTAGTTTCGCATCAGTTAAAGGATCAAATACAACTTGATTTTTAATCATCTGAATTGCGGCCAACATGACATCTTTAAGCTTCTTATCCGTTACGGTTCGAGGCTCTTTGTACTCTGCAAGATACTCTGAGTAAGCGCCTTGCAGGAACTCAACATGCGCTTCTTTAGATTGACTCTTGAGAAGAGACTCTTCAATGCGATCTGAAAGGAACTCTACTTGATCCATGTTTTCGATATTAGTCATATTCTGAATGACAGTACGTTCAATTTTCGAGCTTGCAGAAAAGACAATGCCTTCTTTGCGCTCTTCCATATACACACCGTGGATTACACCAATCTTTTCCATCATTAACTCCTGTTTCTGTCGTTCGGAATGCCCTCGACCTGTTATTTATTATAATTAATATTATTCAGTAGTCAATATTTAAAGATAAAAAAACGGCCACCTTATGAGAGGCAGCCGTTTTCAGGGGAATTTTTAGTTTTGTAAATCGCACACTTCCCAATGAATTTGTGCATAATTACAGTTAAAATCGAGCAAGAAGTCATCTTGGCAAAGTCGAGCAATCTCAACATTTTCAAGTACCCACTCTAGGGCTTCATTTTTATCAAGTAGCTCTTGCTTTAGAACTTCAATGGCGTCCCAGTCATCATCGCAATAAATCACCATTTGATCTTCAACGATACTTGAATCTAACAGTGATGATTCGACTGAATCGTTATCACCTATCGCCTGCTCAAAGAACTCTTTGAGCTGCTTATCTAGAGCCTTTTCACCAACGCAAGTCTTGTAGATGGCGTTTGGTAGCATTTCTTTTTGCTCATCTTCAGTGTTTAAGTAGCTAAACACAACAACAAAAACACTTGTTGGCCCTGATTCTGCCTGGGCTTCTTCGAAGACATCAGACACACTGTGTTCTGTTGTTTGCCCAAGAATCGTCTTTGTGGCATTTTTGATAAGCTTCTGCTTCGTTACATTGGAGCTTGTGTGCTGCTCCAGAGCTTTTTTTACATTTGACTCAAATGCGCTTTGAGACAGACCTTGCAAACGTACTTTTGCATTAGACATATATTTAACCTCATATCGGCAATTTTTTGCGCTCATCTCGTTTCACAAATTGCCTAGAGTTGTCATTGGCAATAAGTATCTGTTATTTGGTCAAATTCGCCTTCCGCATTGCGGTGAGATGTAACGTAGGATGACAAGCCTACACTCGCCAACAGTTCTGGTCGATGCCAGTTGCCAGCGGATAATTAAATATTATACATTTAATAATTAACTGTCAACCAAAATTGGTAAAACTATTTTTCTGGAATGACCATCTCATTTTGTTATTTACAATTCTGTAAGTAGCCTTTAGGATTATTAGGAATAATAAATATCCTCCCTTTAAACTTGGAATTTTAATGCTAAAAAAAATAGTACTCATGATGTCACTTGCAAGTGCATCAGCTTATGCTCAGCAAGCCCCATTTGTCGTTAATGCTGAAGCATGGGAAACCCATCAAACAACGCCGTCTCTAGCCGCAGCAGCACAATATACAGGTGTTTACGCACTGGCCGATCCTGGTTCTAACATTGTCGAAGTTTTTGATATCAATAAAAAGCTTAAAGCGACAATGACGCAAGAGCAGCTAGAGAGCGCGACAATCGGTTCTGTTTCAAGTCATGGACTTGGAATTAAGGGCGTTTCATTAACGCCTAGTGGTCGTCTCATGTTTGTTTCAGTTAAGACGGACGAAGGTTTAGAAGTAGTCCGCTATAACTTAAATACTCAAGAAGCGGTCAACTTTGCTCTAATTGACACTAAAGAGTCTAATTTCGACTCTACTACTTTGGGCTTGCTACACCATAAAGGCTCTTTGTACATTGGTGACAACGAAGGACAAATTCACAAGGTTCAAGCACAGCGTAATGATCTTGTTGCGGTGAGTGAATCAGTGATCAGTGTTTCTGATGTGCCAGTGACGTCTATTGCTGTGGATAGAGAGACAAATGAGATTTATGCTTCATCTGGCGACAGCGTGATTAGCGTTTCGTCAGGTGCGACACTGGCTGAACTCGATGGCTTAAAGTCATTAACCTACGGTCGTACATATGGAAGAGAAGGTATCGGCGGTCTGTACTTGCTTAAAGATACTGATGATGAGACTTCAGAGCTGCATTACATCACAACAGCAATGCTTCAAGGCGATGAGCCTGTGCAGGTGTCGATGTACTCTGAAATCAATGAAGTGAACAGCATTGCCGCTACAGCGGATGGAAAAATCCTAAGTGCTTCGGATGGCGCATTCTTACTTAGTGATGCAGATGATAACCATCTTTCTTATGAGCAATGGCTTCAGTACGAATATGATAACTATGTTCAGTTTATCCAAACCCTAGTATCTCCAGTATGGATGAATGGTGAAGGTTGGGTTTCTGGTGCGAACGCGACACCTGGCATTAATCAGATGTCTATCTCAGCAACTGCGGGTGCGGCCTGGGCCGTAATTGCATTGATCGCACATGAAGAGCTATCTGGTGATTCACAAGAGCAATATGTCACCGACATCATTAAGCGATTCGGCGGCACGGCTGATGACGGGATTGTACCAGAGTTAGATAAAGACGGTCAGTTCTTTGCAAACTATAACGATGATGGTTCTGGTGTTGCACATAGCGGCGAGAAAACAGTGTCAATCTACGCGACATCTAAGATTGTTCATGCCGCGCTTCGAGCTAAAGCCTACTACTCTGACAATGCAGAGATTGTAGCTGCGGCAGACAACATGATCAGTAAGCAGCGTAACTACAGCGACTATGTGCGTGAATATGGAAACGTTGAAATGTCAGGTACGCTTGATGGGCCATTCCCGCGACATCTCATTAGAAATGGTTATGGCTATCAAGAGTCATACCTTTTTGCTGAGCTTGCAGGAGCAATGGATCCTATGTCTCAGACCGCTTATAAAACTTGGTGGACAGACTACGAAGGCTTTAATCAGCAAAAAACTTACTTACAAGAAGAGACCGTCATTAAATACAACATCTCTTCGTTTGTAGAGCAATATGGTCATATTGTTTTCGAATCTAGGCGTGTTGATGATGGCTGGAAGAAAAACTACAGTAACTTATATGCTCATTACTCTGCATGGACAGATGATAACGCCGTGGACTACATGACGGTGTTCTCAGCGGGTGCAACAAAAACAGCAGGCTACAGCGCTGATAAGATTGAAAATCATCCTGATACCATTAGCCACTTCCCTGGTTTATTAGGGTTTGGTATTTATGGTGAAACGGCACCAATGGTCGGTGGCTATTTCGCTTACAGAGACGATGCCTCACAGCAATTCACAAACAATGATGACACTCTCGGCGCATCCATTCTAGCGCGTTACTCAAATGAGTATCCAGATTTTGCACCTCGACATTTGGCTCTCGCTGATTCGCACTATGGCTTCTTTGGCCTAGTGGAGCATCTAGCTAAACTGCAAGGTCGTGATAGCATTATTGATTCTGTTATTGCAAGAGACAGTAAGCCATCTGACTTCAAGGTCGGCCTTGAACGCTCAACCGATTCAGAGCATATTCTTGGTGAAGGTCTCTCTGAGCAAGTCTACATTGAGAACCATGACTTTGAAGATAAGAAGAATGGCTGGACTCAAAACGGCGACTTTGCTTTTTACACGCCAAATAAAGAGGGTGTGTCTATTGACGGCCACAGTGGTGAGATAAGAACAAACTCTGATGTTAAATCGCATTTTGGTTCGTACTCTCAAATCATCGATGCTGGTTCAATTCAAGACATGACTCCATTTGTGATTCGTGCTGAAGCAAGAATATTGAACCCTGACGCTCAAGATGACGCTTATCTCCGTATCGATTGGTTTAATCATGAACAGAAGCTGATTACATCAAAAAGTAATATCTTGAACAGCAACGCATATCCTAGCGAAGATGCAACACAAGCGGACATGGATCTTACTTTACTGACGTACAAACCAGTTGGCGCAACTCATGCCGAGCTGCACTACGAAGTAGAGCGAAACTTGGAATTAACACCAAGGTATAATCGCTATTTAGTGGACAATATCACCATGACGCATGCTAACCATATGATGGAAGATCTTGGTGAGTGGACTGTTGGTGGCGGTACAATTCATACTGCGACCATTCACGATGACAGTATTGAAATGAATCTGATAAGCGGAACAGCAAATCAAGAGTATGTTGAAGTTTATAAAGATTTTGCTATCGATGCTACAGACCCAGCAGGTACTCGATACATTGTTACCGCTAACGTTGATGCGGATATTCATCGTAACTCAGAATTGTTGATGTACTACCGTATCACCAATGCCGATGGCTCATTTGAAGATCGTCTTGAAGGTGGTGATGCCATCAAGAGTTCTAAGGATGGCTTAACGTTATTTGCTAGCGGTCGTAAGCTAGAAGACGGTGAAGATACTTTTAGAGCGGTTTTCCGATTCAAGAGAAAGAGTGGCATCAATTCGCCTGATGAATCGGTAATAATCAGGGACATTACGGTGAGCAAGCAGCATCGATAACAGTTGTTAATCAAAAATAAAGCACCATGATATATGGTGCTTTTTTCTTAAAGCAAATCTGCCATTTCAGGGATGCTTTTCGCCTGTTCAATGAGATGTTCATATTCCGTTTCAATTAGCGATACGCATAACTTGATATGTGTTTGATTCACTTTTAGAAACAAACCACGAAAAAAAGCCCATAAGTCCATTATTTTGCACTTATGGGCTACACCTTAGAATTATCACCTAAAAGTTACTTATAAGAGACTTTTAATGGTTAGATTAGTGATAGTGTTTACTTAGATTGGTTTGCAATTGTACGAATATACGATTCCGAACCTGTTAGAAGTAGTTCATTAAACTTGTTGGATACGTCAATCAGACTATCCTCATCAAAGCTTTCCGATGCAATATGGCCGTTAAAGTACGCGATGTTTAGCCAAATATCATTGATCGTTAATGCGTAGGCGCGGATCAGGATGCTCGATGCAGATCTGAAGAAGTTATCTACTTCAATCATTGTGCCTTCACTGAAAATATCTTTCGACTTGCAGAAGTCCAACAACTCAGGGGATGGCTCGTACTTTTCCAAAAATTGAGTAAGGTAAGGAAAATCATAATGGTCAATCGAGCCAAGGGCCAAGAGCGATTTGAGGTTCGCAGGCTTAGTCATATCTGCTTTGGAATGCTCTAAGCTCATTTCTAAAATGCGAATTGGAAACGCTTTTTGTGAAGAGCACTTTGGTGTTATTAGCATGTGCCTTAAAGCCAATAACTCTGAAATGAGGGCATCTCGATAATCGAGCTTAATCATATTTATTTTTGACTGACTCATACACTCATCAAACTCGTTAGACTTTTCCTTTAGTAGAGCACTAAAGTTCTCATAATCCTGAGAGCCAAATTGATTCGCAATAACCTTCTTTACCGTCTGTTCAATCTCACTTTTTGACGGAGATTGAAGTTCTGAAACCGCATTCGAGATATTAGATGTCAGTAAGTCAAAGTCGGTGTTCTTTAGTACAAGCATAGCCATTCCTCTTAATTGATGACCCATTATATTATCAATAATAAATGTAATCAACCAAAAATGGTGAAATCTCAGCATTAATTCAGGTTTGCTTTTCCTGTATTGTACTACCCTTATGATGTATACTTTCTGAAATAATAAAAATTAGAGAAAAATCATGAGAAAGCCAATACTTTTTGTCAACGTTACACGTCAGTGTAATGTCGATTGTCCAAGGTGTTACTTAAGCAAAGAAGTTCGCTCACAAAAAGACTTAATTCCGTTTGAGTATATTGAAAAAGCATTGAATGACCCATTCTATAATGGGCCAGATATTGAGCCTGTACTTGCATGGGAAGGTGGGGAGTTAACGCTCGTTGGTGAGCACATCCTTCGCGACTATATGAATAGAGTTCGTGAGAAGTTTCCTAATGTTCGCCAGACAATGGTAACAAATGCGCTCAATGTCCCTAATTGGGTTATTGAACTGTGCAAAGAGTTCATGGATGGGCATTTTGAGGTTACATACGCATCGGGGCATAAATACACTCTGGACGGCTCATCAGAGAAGTATCAAGATAAGTTCAAGCGCTCTATCAAAAAAGCGAAAGATGCGGGACTCTCTGTTGCTGTCAATGTTGAATTGAACATTGAAACATACAATGACGGCCCTGCCGCACTGGTACAAGTCATGCGCGAAACAGGCGTAAAGATTTGGGAGTTTGATGTTTCAGTTCGATTTGATGACTTTCTTGCAGATCCCCAATATAACCACTGTGATTACCCTGTATTACCTGGCACGATGACCTTTGATATGTTCTCACAATACATTATCGATCTCGTTAAGAATCACGATCATGACTTGCAAGAATTAGGTATTCAATCAAGTATCCTTTGGCACTCTCAGACACTCAATGAAGCGCAATTCTTCGATGTGAAGAATAGCAATGAAATGTTCTCACTAAACCCTGACGGAACCGTTTTTCTTAATGTTCTTTGGTCGGATATGAAAGAGATGTTTCTTGGTAATATTCAAACTAAAGAGATATCCGACTTTCTTCGACACCCCGTAAGGCGCAAGCATATTCGATGGGAAGTCATGGAGCGAGCAAAAAGCTGTACGACTTGCGAATACTATTCTTCATGTAATGGTGGCCCAAGCCATGCCCCGCTTTATGATGGTGTAAGCTCTGAATGTAGCGGTGGTAAAATGATTTATGACTTTATGAGAAAAGAGTACAAGGGTGTTTATGACTCTAATCAGCATATGATAGACCCGATCCAAGGTGATATCGTTAATTTCTCGAAAGATTAGATGCTGCTGTTCGTGTGAAAAAGCGCCTGACACTATGTGACAAGGCGCTTTTGGTTTCTAGTAGCCGTATCGAGGAATGCTACGCATTTTCTCAATTGTTTTCTCATTGCCAAATCTATGGCTGATACACGTAGCGCTTGAGAGATCTTCTCTCATGTATTCATTCGTGTAGTAGAACTCGCCACCCTCTTTGTTTTTCCACTTGTAGGTTTTGAGGATTGAAAATAGCATCTTTGCATATGGTGACTCATGTGCGTCATCTACAGCATGATTATTATCGCAAACAGTCCATCCGATTGAACTGTTGTTACTGTTAAATGTGATATTGCCGTCTTCAATTTCTACAGAAAACTCTTTTACACGATTTGATAACGGCTTAAAGAAAGACTTGCGCGGTTTCTTGAAGCTTTCATCTCGGAAAATCTCATCAAACATATGGTGAACTTCATCCATAGTAACGTGATCCCATGAATTGCGTGCGCTTGGCTTTCCTTTAAATTCAACCAGTCTAAGATAGTGTGAGCTTGGCGTTCCATAGGTAGAAAGAACGTTGTCTTCTACATAGCTCTCATTACGCTGTGCAGGCTTTAGTTTTGCAATTTCTTTGTGTAAAGCTGTTGCAAAATCGAATAAAAAATCCTGTCGCTTATTGTAAGCCTCACGCATTGATCGCATGACTGTTGTATAACCAGTTTTTGTAAAACTGATTGAACCTTGTTCTTCTTCATACTTAGACATTTGCTATTCCCCCGTTGTTTCTTGATATAAATATTATACTTATTATATATAATAATCAACACTTTTTTGGGTGAATTGCCAATTAGTCTGTTTTCTTGTATTATTTCTGCAAATAATAAAGATAATCACATGAGTCCTTTTAAAAAACTTCAACAATCATTCGATAGCGGGGCTATTGATTCCAACATTCTCTATAGCTTTTTAATGGAAAATGACTTTGGTCGTGTGGCTCGATTCACAGAGTCGGAATGTGGAACCAAAGAATACCTGACTCTTTCTGGATTCTATCGGTACAGATACAACAAGAAATCGGGTATTTTTACCGCCTTTAGGCGTAAGTTTCTTATTAAAGGCGGCAAGCTTTCTTATGACTGGGTATCCATGACAGATTCTCTTCAGGTCAGTACTGTGTTTGTCCCTCATGTTTCAAACAATGACTCTTTTGATAATCGCATTTACTCTATCGTCAATCATATCTGTTCAGACTTTTATGACTTAGGTGTTAAGGGGCTGACTCATGTTAAAAGGAATGATGCGGGGTATGGCTTTACCTATAACGAATATGGACGATTCACTTCCTTATGGTCTCAAGACTGGCTATCAAAAAAGGAAGCTCTAAGTGACAGTAACCTATTTCATTCATATATTGGCCGATTGAAAAGTTTTATTGATACTGACGCTATCAATTATGGGTTCTTGCACGCCCTAATTAAGACTCAGCATTGGATAGATAGGCGCTTAGTCTCTATCTTCATGAAGATATACTGCTTTGGATCTCGCGGCTGCTCCAATGCCAAGATCTATTTGTCAAAAGTAAACGAACTGCGCAAGAAAAAGGTCTGTCCTGAGCTATATGATGCAAACAAGCAGTACTTACCCTATCTCTCTCTGATAAAGCCCAAACACTTTGGCAAACCAGAAGTATTTCATAACTCAACGTTTTTAGCGTTACTGAAAGAGAATAAGATTAACCTGTCTAGAGGTGAGCTAAGGATATTGCTAAAACAGAGTCCTTCTGTTTCAAAACATATGATAAATAGCTTAAAACACCCATATAACCAAAAAAGAAAAATTGACCATCTATTAAGAGCATACACTAAGGTTCTTAGGATACCTGGGTTTGATGAGCTACCTGCATTCGCGAAGATAAATCTATTGAGAAATAATGTCATAGACCGTTATGCGGCTGTCCTTGCGCGTTGTCTTAGTCACTATTCAGAGTTAAAGAAGATCAGTCCACCTAAAGATAAGAAACGGTACTACACGAACATCATCAAGGAGTTTGATCACGTTGTTGATTGGGCCGAACGCGCTATGCCTGCCCCTCAAATCCATAAAAATCAGGATTGGTTGGCTTTAGTTTCTCAATCAGTTGAGTGGACTCGAAAGATGAAAGAGTTAGCTAAGATTCAAAACGATGAAAAGGTCTGGGATCCTACTGGCATTGATTTTGAGTACAAAGGTATTGCTGTGAAGGAACTCTATTCAGGTAAGGCTCTACTGAAAGAAGGTGAAGAGATGAGACACTGTGTTGTCGGGTTCACTGATGACTGTATGATTGGCGCATATCGCGTTTTTTCTCTAGAAAGCACAACCGAGCGAACAACACTAGGCATTACTTGTTCTGGATACCGATCTTTTGAGATTCAGCAACACAAAGGCTACAAGAATGAGATGGGTTCTATGATCAGTCGCGAGATGAAAGAAGCTGCCAAAATGGTAGAAGATAAGCTTAATTTATTATAAATAATATATTGACCAATTCATTTTATTCGTTATAATTAATCACAGTTAAAGCTTAAATGAATCATCTGGGGGAAAGCATGATTAAAGTTAACTTCGAACACAATGGTAATGAGTACAAATTTGACGTTGAACGCGCACTATTGGCGTCAGCTACTGATACTTTAGCGGGTCAGATTGTCGATAGTTTAGATGAGAGCAATGGCGACTTTGGTCATCTATTTACCGCTGAGAAGTACGATACTTACTCATGGGATCTGAGTGATGATGATACTCTAGCTAAATTTATCAACGCATCAATTAGTGCAGAGAAGAAAGCTCGCGAAAACGATGATTTAGATGATTATAAGCACTACCTAAGCGATGAGATTGATTCAATTCTTAACTCGTTTGGCACTTACTATTCTGAGTCTTTCTATGGTGATGCAGTTCACGAACATCATAGTGGTCTTGATTCAGCAATCATTGATGCTCTATCTGAGCTAGAAGGCTTAGAAGTTGACCCTGAAATCATGACAGAGAGTTTTGAAGAGTCTTTACGTTATGCAATGGAAAATGTCATGGCACGTAATGATGAAAGTTCAGCTACTGATCTTATCCCTAATCATTGCCGTGCTGAAATTGTTGTCGCACTTGGTTTTGATTGGAATAATGACTGTATTGAAGACCGCTTTGTACAGCACGAATCTGTCTGTAATGCTGTAAGTACCGTAATTGTTGATGACAAACTACAGCCACTCTTTACGATGGCAAATGTTGCTCCAAAAGCATTTATGAATTACCTACAAGAGCAAGGTTACGATGAAGAGGTTGTGGCGCGATATAAAGAGCTTAAAGACACTTCTAATAGCTCTAAACCACAAGTATTAAGCTGTGAAAGTATTGTTCATGTCTTAGATAATGCATCATATGGTGGCATTCCTATGCTAACCGCTTACATAGCTGCAAGTGAATTTGTAAGTCGAGATATCACAAAGGGCTTTTACCTTGATAATGGTGTTATTGGTCTCGAAGATATGATTAACGGTTCTGGTCATAACGAAGGCATGGAAAAAGATACTAAGCTGTTTGTTTCTGTCGAAAATATCTCAAGCGTCCGTGCATTAACGGGTAGCTCCATGCGAGATAATGTTTATGGCTACTACCGCCCTGCCTTGTATGCAAATGTCACGCAAGAGAAATCGGAAGAAAAAGTATCAAAAGCAGCGTAATCGTTACTTGGCAAGCCGTAAGGTTTGCCTGCAATTTTAAATTTCCTTATGAGCTAGCCTAACGGCTGGCTCTTTTATTGACACTTTATATTATATTTAATATAATAAGTTCTATTACTTAGTCATTTGGGGGAAAGCTATGATTAAAAATATGACTGCTCTAAACTGCAATAAATCGAACAACTGCCCATCATGCGGCAATGAGATGCATATTTCTTGGGATGACAATGAGATTTTCCAAGCCGAGTGCCTTTGTGGTTTTATGACCTACATGGACTCACATGGTCATGATGATGGTTTTATTGCAGATCCTGACGTAAAGCTTTTTGCTTTGCGTGGCTACACTGAAGAATGCATGAGCATCTTTTTTGTGCCCAATTATATGGAACTAGACACAGCCATTGAGAAGCAACTGAAAGGCATTGAGCGCTCTTTTAGTAAAGCGCATTCTAAATATGAGGGTTCAGTTATTACACCTGAATCTCAAGCTCGTATCGATGCATTCATGAAGTCACTGGTGCTTTACCGTGGCGATATTGAAGAACAGCTTGCCGTCATTACTGACACTTACTCTTACGCTGTCCGTGGGCGTGGATCTGAATGCGTAGAGTTGCAGTATGTTGATAACATTGGTTTGATTGAATTTAAAGACCATGATTTGTTTATCAAGTACCGCGATAGTTACCTTCAGTATAAAGATGCAGGTCAACAACCAAAGTTTTTTTACTCGATGTCTGAAAATAATCAATCGCAAGTCAATGAGTTAACTGAACTCCTTATGAGCACAAAAGAATTGGGTGTAATTTTGTCTAGATCTCAATCGCCTTTCTAATTACTATCCCCTCGCGCCCCAAGACTTGGGGCGTAAATTTGTTTATGTTTGTCACAGTTTAATTAATATGCACTTGCGTTGATATAATTAAGCCCGTAGCGTACAAAATTCATTGTTTCGGGGGGAATATGATTTCACATGTAGAACAGCTAAAATGCTTATCGAAAATATGGGGGCAACTTGCTTCACTTAAATCAATTGCGACTGATATTTCCGAGTTAGAAGCTGCATTTTACAAGCAAGTGCGCTCGGTCAATAAGCAAATATCTTCTCTGCCTGTCTGTAAGATTTCCAATCGATTCAGAGATAGAAACTTCTTTATAATTGAAAGAGGTCATTGGGTAGCTGTTAAAGGGCATGTAACGCCATATGGTAGTCTAGTCTGGACTCGCGGATTGGATGAAATGGGTGAGACTAAAGCTTTTCATTGGGCATACCGCGATGAGTCTGGAAGACCTTTCTTCGATTTCTTGAAATACCATTCACTTGTTGAATCATAAGTAAGCCACGCTCTGCGTGAAATGGTTCGAGTTTCTTCTTCTGTACTCCTTTATTTTTGGATAAATAATAATTGATATGTCGGCTTACCCGACATATAATATACCTAAAATAAAGAAGCTTAGGGAGCGATTATGAAACGTTGGAATTTGGATTCAGTACTTCGATTTTTTCCAAAAGGAATTGAAGTGGGTGACACAATCACGCTGGGCATGAATAAGCACCTTGTGAAGCGTGTCGGCAAAAACAATATTCTTGTTAAACCTGTCTCTATCGATTACTAGGTTCTTCAGTGAGATCTTTTTTGCGTGACTTTGAGGCTGGATTAACCAGTGCTCATATGAGCTGCCTGATTCAACGATTTGGTCATGGTGATTGTCATGACCTTGTCTGTGTTCTAACGTCTCCTGGTGAGCCACTTGAATCGCTAAAAGTGATTGAGTTTGTCTCAGAGAAGAATAAGATTCCTGTACATTCAGCAATTCAAATTGATGATGAGTATGTGCTTGATGCCCACGGCGTTTCCAAGCTCGTGGAGGTTCGCACTAAATATCAAAATTTGTCTCAAACAGAATTAAGTGAAGATATTGTTGTGAACGTGGTTCCTAGCCATGTTTTCACGCAAAAACACGCATTCGCTTTTGATGAAGATATGTTTGTTGATACCAAGCATGAGGTGGACTTTCTGCTTCAGAGCTTGATGAATATTGACTATCGAAATTTAATAGCTTGAGAACCTAGCGAGCAGGTCAGAAGTCGTTAAGTTAATCACGAAGTGATTGAGGGTATCTTTTTTAGCGCCCCGTGGGCGGCTTTGAAATATGGGCGGCCCGAAGTGCTCGCTCAAAAGTGTGCTTCATTCTACCGCCTAATCGGCGGATTCTAGATAACGCCTCAATTGAGGCGTTTTTCTTATCTTATTTTTTATTTGCTTCCACTACAGAACGGCGCTTCACCAATGTTATGCCAGCGGCCTGGCAAAACTTCAAATACCTTCTTGGCCGTGTAGATGTGGTTAAATTCTGTGACCGTAAAAGCATGTTTATTATTTCCATCGAGAACTATAAAGTGATCCCCTTCAGCTAGCTGATTAAAGAAAGGTGCTTTAGGATCTATCTTGAAAGAGCCTGGGAAGCCATCAGAAGCGATATAGTGATGCTCTTTATAATCAGATTCATTAATCAGTGAATGCAGCTTCTCAAGCTCTAGGTGCGGCTCTGTTATTGTATCAGCAGCTTTTGGGCGCATCTCTTCGATTGCCGACTCCACCAGCTCAAGTGATAACGGATACTTTGCCTTACCACCATTGTGTTCAATGTTGTCGTAAACAGAAAAGATGGCATTGCTATCAACCCAATCGATCAGTTTAAAATCAGAGTGGTGTGTCATGGCAGAAGACCAAGTACTTAGGTTTGACAAGCTTGTGAAGCCAAGCTCACGCGCAAAAGCATTCTGAGTTTTTCGGACTGGGTACTTAGCTTGAGTAGCGGTCTCTTGCAGATATGCAACGATTCGAGAAAGTTTCTTAATATCAGACTTAAGCTGTTTGATTTGATCAGCAGTTAAGCTCGGACGAATTGATTTAGGCATAGCGTTTACTCCAAATGCGTCAGTAAGCGCCGCTCTCGCTGACAAGATTGAAGTCAACAAATTGATGTAGATTGTGTTAAGCCTGTGCTTTCGCTGTGCCAATGCGGCGGGTAATCTGGACTAGGCTGGCCCTTGGTAATTATACTTTCACAAGAGCCATAATACAATGTGTTAGCCAGCTTTTGACTTTGAAAGCATGTGGCCTGCACGAAGACAAATTTCTGCGTAAACGCTTTTAATCTTGCGACGGAAGGTAATCGCAGAGACAGGAAGGTTTACAAGCTCAATGGCTCGATAAAGCGCCTGTTCACTAAATCCTTTATTCGTGACTTCTGGGATCTTACGTAAGAACTCAAGCTCCATACACCAAAAATCAACGGTCTTTGCTTTGATTTGTTGTTGAAGGTAGCGGGTTCTCGGTATGGCTGTCTCGTCAAAGATGTTTTCCCAGATATCGACCCACATGTAATCGGCACCACGAACTTTCGACAAGACTTCGCTGCTCAATGGTTGTGTGCAATCAGCTTGAATAACTTCAAGTCGTCCAGAGGCTAAAGAGTCATGCCAAAGCTTTTGACTTTCATCGCACAGCAAATCACCGAAGCCATCAATCAACTCTTGATCTATTTCAAGAACGTAGAGCTTCTTTACTTTCGATTTAGCAAGGATGCTCATCGTGATCATGCCTAACCCTAGACCAGCAATCACGGTCGTACCTTTTGCCATGTAGTTTGGGATAAGGTGTGACTCAATCTCAAGCGGCGTAATGCTCATCCAAGTAGTGTCGCCTTTCAGAAGTGCGATGCCATGGCCCATGTCACTATGATTAGAGAAGTAACCCATCGCACCATTGAGTGGGAACTGTTTGACTGTCCAATCACCTACTTGCTTATCCTGGGCCTTGTAAGAAGCAACGGTTGGGAAACCTTTAAAGTGCTTCTCTATTACATCTAGTGAATTGCCTTGCAGGTGGAATTTTGTTGGATTAGTCATGAAAGTCTCTCAAAAATCTGATTGAGGCATTCTAATGAAAAAGAAAGCCAAAAGAAATGTTAACGCCAAAAAATGCGTAAAGTCAGTACGATGCGCATCATTAACTGATTATTGCATGTGCTTTTCTAGGTGTGACTTCCAATCATTTCGAAAAGCATTTTCTTTGGCACAAGCTTTCTCGATTGATTCCTCGGACATATCAGAGTTAATCATAATGTCTTGAATGACGCTAAATTCACTTTCAAACATCTCGCGTTTGATTGCGATGATACCGCGCTCGTGCATCGAAATTAGCGATTGAGCAATATCTTTATTGGACTGCTCAGGAAAAACCTCATCGAAATAATTATCGACTTCAGGTGCAAACTTATCTTCAGTCGCTTCGACATCAAAGCGAAACCCTAATCCAATCGGTTGGTACACATTGATCATGATTGCTCCAATTAATAGTTGAATAACGGATTAACAGACCAATGAGATTGGCTAGTTAATCGTTGTTGTTTGATTCGCTCTAAGTCGCCCTCAAGATAGGCAAGTTCGCGATGTTTAGTATACATATAGCGATAACCGCTTAACCCATCACTGCTTAAAATAACGAAGCTGACCGTACCTGTTTGGATAAAAGCCTCACGCTTGACCTTTGAGCACCCCATCAGCTCTAAGTAGCCAAGAAAGTCACTTTGACTGGCCCATTGCGCTTTGTAGCCAAGACCAAAGTTTTTCGATGTAGCATCGGAGCTAGAGCGAACAAAAACGTCAAACATGGCTTACCTTCTTTGGTTTCAACTGAATATGCGATTATATTATATTTAATATAATAAAAAGTCAACCAGAATTGGTTTATTGGAAATGAAAAATCCCGCCAACTTGCGGGATTATGATTATTGGAATGCTTGTGAGAAATGTAGCAATTCGTCATCTTCTTCAATCGTTTTTCTTAAAGTTAGAAAGTCGAGTTGATACAAATTTTGCCAATCTTTTCGTGATTTCAATTTTGATAGTTTTTCAGTTTCATGCATTGATGCGCCGCTAAGCGATGTATAAAACTCACCTGCTAGAATATTGACTTCTTCGTCTGTCAGATTTGGCTGTGCATTGCGATAAGCGACCTTTAGCATTTCAATGGTCGCCATGGTGCGCTCTTGAATTAGATGCTCCAGAAAGCTGTGCAGAGCAAATATTAAAGATCCTAGCGCAACGATACCCAGTACAAACATACAAACCTCACGATGATGGACATTACAATATTATTTATTATATAAAATCAAAGATTGTAATACAATATGCTAGATGACTTTCTCATACCGCTCAAACAAATCCCATTCCATGTCGTTCGCAACCTCAGCCTGCTTTTGCAAAATCACTTTAGAAATGTTTTGCTCAGTTATCTTAGTTCTAGGTTGATATTGGATGAACCAGTTGATGTCGCGGTTATCTAAATCCACCAGCAATGAGGGATTCACAAGGATAGCCAATGTTGGCTTGGCCGTGATTTCAATTGCTTCTTCTGGAGTGACAAACGACATATTTCGTCGAGCTGACCAAACCGTGACTTCCGTTTCGACTTTGCCAATGTTTATTGAGTCTACAATCACGTTGCTGTAGTCAGAAGAGATGTTTAAGCTAATTTCTTCTTCAATGAAATGAGACTTTGCAAAATCAATCGCTTGCTCTTTATCGAAAGAACTGAAAACAATGCTCTCGTCACTGCCTTCGTAATTCCAGCCTTTGATTTCTTTAACTAGGTAGATAGTTTGCATTGTTTTAAGTCCTTTCTATTTGGGGGCTTTTGCCCCCTTTAATGCGAATTATGCAGCTTGCTTTTGTGCCTGGGGAATCTGTACTTCTGGTAGCTTTAGATCGTACTTGCGCATAAAGTTATCCATTGCGAATTTCTGGATGTCTGCGCGGTCACGAGATTGACAGAACTCTACAACCTCACCATGCGTTAATGCTTCAATATCTGGCACCATAACGTCAACCAAAGTAATTGATGCACCATATAGACGCTCATCGCTTGCTACCAACTCTTGAGCCTGTAGGTAATCATTTTCAGGCAAATATGTAGCAAACTGATCATTTGCGATTTCTAGCGCAGTGTGTCGCTTATCTTGAGGCAGATTTTTACTAGTGCGGCCAAAACAGTAGCCTTGTAGTAGCACCTCTGGGAAGCGCATTTCAACAGGAAAATTCCAAAACATTGCTTTGTGCATTACACCGCCACGATGACGAAGACAATCAGCGATTGGCTTTTCTAGCCCGTGTGGGTAGTAAGCAACGTGTTGAGATGTACGGCTACGTAGAACATGAATTCGCATTTTATTATTCCTTATTGTGGTCTTGGGGTCTATCCCTTAACTCTTGGAATTATTATATTTAATATAACTAATAATATCAACCAAAAATGGTTAAAAAACTTATTTTATTTTGGATAATAAAAAGCCCTGCGTTGTGCAGGGCTTTTGTAGGGGATGATTTTAAGCGGCGTTGACTGATTCTTTTGCTTGCATCGCCAATTCTGTAAGTTTTTTCTCAACATCGGTGTTGTGAACATCGATTTCTTCTAGTTCAGCAACCAATGAAAGAAGCTTTAGAGCAGTAGAGCGTGGGATTTCAACCGTTAGGTTCTCTTCATCGCCTGATGTTTCTAGCTGCGCCTCTAATGAGGTAGACATTGTGCGTACTGCCTCTGACATGTTCAGTACTGACTTTTTACCAAGCGAGCGTGTTTTCAGTCCAGAGCTTCGACGCTTCTTAGGTTGAGCTTTGACAGGAACCACTGTTGGGTTTTCTTCACCATTAATCGACTTGCTGATCACTTCACCTTCAATGACAGCACCATCATTGTTCGTTTCTTCTGTAGAAGGTTGAACATCCAGAATTGCAGCTTGCGTCGCACGCTCAGTGCCGTATTGGCGAATGAGTTCTAGTGCTCGGCTGACACCAATAACACCGTTTTGAATCATATCTTGTAGCTGCTTGTCAGCTTTGATAAGCAACAGTGAGTTTGATACAGACGCTTGGCTTTGGTTTAGTCGCTCTGCAATCTCAGACTGAGTGTAGCCTTGATTGATAAGGCGACCGTATGCACGAGAACGCTCGATGGCAGACAATGGACGGCCTTGCGTAGTGCCAATCATGTGGAACAGTACGTCACCACTGTTGCCTGCAATTTCGTTTACTCGTGAGCCACGGATTTCATAACCTTCTTGGATAGCTTTTTCTAGGCCGTAGTAACGGTGGTGGCCGTCTAGAACTTTAAGCTTGTTTACGCCATTTACTTCAACTGGCTGTACGTCGATTGGTGGCAATGCACGGCCCTCGATGTACATTTTCTTGAAGAACTCTACGCGCTCCCAATCAATATCGCGGATATTAAAGCCAGACTCAACATACAACAGCTCAAATGGTGCAACATAGATATCAGTACGACCTAGTTTAATACCAGCGGTATCTTTCACAGCTTTAGCCAGCTTACGCATGCCCATGCCAGTTGCTACAACTACATCTTTTTCTACTACTTGTTGAGTGTTCATCATGACTTAATCCCCTTAAAGTCCCGTTTAAATATGAGAGGATATCCCCTCACTCGATGTATATATATTATATTTAATATTTCTCTACGTCAACTAATTTTAGTTAAAATATTAAAGATAATATTAATGATTTTTGGAATTGCCCTGCCTGGCAGACAGGGCAATGTATTAGTTGTTAAGCGGCTTGGCGATTTTGTGCAGGTGCGTTAACCAATTGACCTTGCTCGATAGCAGCTTTTAGGAAATCACGCTCTGCTTTTGTAGAGATAATTTCAAGTGCAGGACTGTTCGGATTACCAAGACCGTCAACTACAAATTTAGAATTGTAGTAAATACGCTCTGGCGTCTCATTTTTGCTCGTTTCCATGTAAGCGCGATTGATACGAATTTCAGTGCCTTTTACAAAGCGACCTTTTTGCATCAAACCATTGAACTTGCCACGTTTGCGATAGCACACACAGTCAAAGAACTCTGTCTTTTCGTTGGTGCCGCCTTTCCCGTCAGGCCAAGTGCGCGTAGACGCTACTGTAAAGTTAAGAGCATCACGCTCAGGATTAACCTGCGCGATCTCAGGAGTTTCAACTAGGTAGCCGTGGATTGTGATGTTATGAGACATAATACAGTTCCTTATAGATTCGTTAATTTTCATTTCACATCAAGATTGAGTTCTTGTCTTCCGTCCCTCAACCCTATGAACTTTATTATACGTAATATTATTATAATTTCAACCAAAAATAGTTATTTTATTAAAAATAATATAGTTGACACGAAAATACCTGGGAATCATGGGCAAGCCAAGACTTCGCCCCTTTCCTTGCTTGCAAGGGATCAAAAAAGGCTCCAATGGAGCCTTGTTCTTTTACCGTAATTAGTGCGCTTCTAGCCAGTTATCTGCAATCTTATAGTTAACGACTAACGGAACAGTAAGCTGCACAGCATTCATCATGATTGACTGAATCGAAGAAGCAAGCTCTTGTGCGTGCTCTTCATCTACTTCAAAGACCAATTCATCGTGAACTTGCATAAACATCTTGGCATTCAAACGTTCGCTTTCCATGATTAAGTAGTCACCAGCTTTAATCATCGCTTCCTTGATGATGTCAGAGGCTGTCCCTTGAATACCTACATTCTTAGTTGAGCGCTCCGCATGACTGCGTGCATGTACGTTCGCTGAATTGAGGTCTTTAGTTGGGATCTTGCGTCCGTTAGAAGAAAGTACAAACTGATTCTCTTTAGCGAACTCTAGCTCAACGTTAAAATAAGGCTCAATTTCAGGGTACTTCTCAAAGTACTCAGCCGAAAATGCTTTTGCTTCTTGTTTTGTGCATCCAAGCTCTTCTGAAAGCGCACCAGAGCCAAGCCCATAGATAAGTCCAAAGTTAATCGCCTTTGCTCGACGACGCTGTTCATCCGTTACCTCTTCTAAAGGCACATTGAACAAATCCATTGCGGTGATTGCGTGGATATCTTCACCGTTTTTGAATGCTTCAATAAATCGCGACACTTGCGCTCGGTGTGCAAGAATGCGCAATTCAATTTGAGAGTAATCCAGTGCGACAATTTTACGGCCTGGGCCAGCAATGAATGCTTTACGGATCTGACGGCCATCTTCATTTCGAACAGGGATATTCTGCAAGTCCGAAGATAAACGACCAGTAATGGTGATATCTTGGTTGTAGACTGTATGTACTCGGTCAGTGCTGTCCATGATATTCAATAGACGTTCAATATAAGTACCTTTCAGCTTAGTTTGGCTGCGATGTTCAAAGATCATATTGATGATTGGATTCTCATCAGCTAGGGCTTTGAGTACATCTTCTGATGTTGAGCGCTTCTTTGTTGGGATCGCGAGCGTATCAAATAGAATCGCGCCAACCTGCTTAGGCGAGTTAATGTTGAACTCTTGACCTGCGATACCAAAGATATCAGTTTCTAGCGACTCAATGCGCGTCTGTACGGTCTTCCCTAGTTCAGTCAGCAACTCTCGTGACAAGTACGCACCTGTGCTTTCCATATGGGCCAGAATTGGTGTCAATTTATCTTCAGTGCTTAGGGTCGATTCGTCTTTGCACAAGTGACGATGACTATGCACTTTGCGCGTTAGATATAACTCTTCCGATTTAACCTCAATGATCTGCTGTAGCGTCATTTTCTTCCACTGTGGTGTTTTGCCGTTTAGCTTAAACTCAACTCGCAATGGGGATAGGTTAAAGTCGCAGTACTCGTCGTTTAGATATTCAATTGGTGAAGTCTTTTTCTTTCCACCATTCATGACAAAATCAAACACAAATACGTCATTTGTCGCGATAGTGAATACTCGCTCATCGTTTGTAATTTCGTAGAATGTTTTGAGTACTTGTTTCGCATCTAGAGAGCAGATCACCACGCTTTCGCTATCAATGAATTGACGTACAAATTCAGCGTTGTATGTGTCCATAAGTGTTAGGTCGATAAAGTATGATTGCGTAGAGCCTTCAAACGTCACCATGAAGCCACGCACTTTCTCAGCTTGGAATTCGTTAATAATGACCGTCTTGTTGTTTAAATCAGACTGTGTCATTAGTTCAATTAGCTCAACAATATCAGTATTCAGCTCTAGTTGAGTGCTTTCAGCGTTCTTATTTTGAATGCCCAAGTTTTTCTTCAACTGCTTAAGTTCGTACTTAGTGATCAGCTCGTACAGTTTGTCTTCGTCCATCTGACCGACAAACTCATCCAATGGCTTACCAAGATCAATGTCTGTCTTGATGGTTACAAGCTCATGTGACATTTTTAGATTGTCTAAGCTCGCGATGAGCTTTTTACCTGCCGCGCCTTTTACTTGGTCTGCATTATCAATAACGCCTTGTACCGAACCAAATTCTTTAATCCACTTGATAGCCGTTTTTTCGCCGCACCCAGCTACGCCTGGTATGTTATCGACGCTATCGCCCATCAGAGCTAATAGATCAACAATCTTTGATGGAGGCACGCCATATTTCTTCAGCACGCCTGCTTCATCAAGGGGTTTGGCCTTTGATGCGGATTCTGCGTCTTTTGTGTCAAGAATGGTGATATTAAGTTCGTCAGATACCATCTGACTCATATCTTTATCAGATGTCACCAGTACCACTTCATAACCTGCTTTCGCCGCGACTAGGCCAAGAGCCGACATTGAATCATCTGCTTCTACGCCGCTTACACATAAGGTCGGAATGCCCCAAGCATCAACAATTTGATTGATTGGCTCACGTTGCATTTTCAGCATCGGATCAGTTTCAGGTCGATTCGCCTTATAGTATTCATAGATGTCGTGGCGAAAGTTGGTTCCCTTGGCATCAAACGTAATGACCATACGGTCTGGTGCAAAGTTCTTTTGGATGTTACAAATCATATTACAGAAACCTGTAATCGCATTTGTAGGAAATCCATCTTTGGTGGATAGAGCGGGAATAGCATGGAATGCACGATGGGTGAATGAGTTACCATCGATAATAAACAAGCGCGGTAGTAGTGACATTATTATTCCTTATGAGGGCAGTAATTCTATGTGAATGAAGCCTGCACGAAGCAGGCCCCATTTTATTTAGATTTTGAAGATATGTTTTTTGGAGCCGTTTGCATTTTCAATAACAAACGGTTTATCACGCTTACAATCCCAAGCAAAAGTGCTTTTGAAATGCTCTACTGTGTAAGCTTGGTAATGACGTAAGTGTGGGCCTTCGATTGAGTCGAAGAAGTCATCCACTGAATCAACATCTAAAGTCGTGATGAGTTCAAAGCGATTAATTGGATCTAAGCCTCCATGGTCTTTGACCATAAATGCAGAGACCAACGTTTTCTCAATCAATCCCTTGTAGTGCTTGCCTACACGCTTGTTCAGCTCGCTAGACTCTCCAATGATATCATCGACGCCATAACAAGCAGAGCACCAACTTACGAACTCACCCGTCTCAGTATTAAAGCTTGTCTCAAAGAAGCCCGACTTAGTATCAGCATCTGGGTTTTGATGATCGGAGAAAAAGATGTTCTCATTAATGCAAAGTAAGCCATTCGAGTCAGTGTAATGCTCAATACCACCCGTAGACTCTACTGTTACCCCCTCATACTCCAAACTCGCAAATAACTGCTGATGAAACTCTTCAGCATTGTATTTGTTGAATGGGTCGTCTGCTTGACCTTGCGGTGCTGACAGATTCGCAACCTCTGAAGCCGACAGGACATTTTTTGTCAGTACATGCTGACGTTCCTCCTGGCTCTTGAACTCAGCAGACAGTGCATTCCAGTCTTTGTTGTAAACGGCCATTGATAACAAGTTGGCACTACGAGAAAAGTCCATTTGCTTGTCTTTTCGCGAGCCGACCATTGAGAGGATATCGCTTTCCAGAGCTTTATTGCGACAAGATTGAGCAATCGCTTTTGCCATGACTGCAACCGTTAGGTTTTCTGATAGGCGGTTAGCGTTTGCTTTGAATTGTTCTTTTGAGATAGTCATATTTTCATCCACGCATTGGCGTTTAGCTGTGGTGTGTCTCCGTTCACCACAAGCAACCAATGCAGAGCAATATGATTAAGTGTGGTTAGTTTGTTTTTCTCTGTTTTACCGTAATGGAGACGGCTACACTACAGAGATAAGTGCATCGCTAAGATGTGATTTATTATACCTAATATTATGATGAATACAAGTTTTTTCTATTTCGATTGGTTTTGCCCTTGTGGAGATGAAAGTCTCTTACTATCATGCACTTACTTAACGGGAGGTGTAGAATGATTAAGTTTGTTAATATCAGTAATTATGAATCTGAAAAGAGTAATGATGGTCGTGAGTGTGAAATATTAGCTGTAATTGCTAATCCAAACGATCAGTCGATACTCGATTCTGAGGCGATGCCTCAGTTCCAAATCCGATTTAAAGATAATGGCGAACTCGCCACGGCTTTTCCTGATGAAATCGAACGACAATATTGGACAAATGAAATGAAATCTTGTCTAAATGGCTTGCATGGCGGAGAAAAGAAGGAATGTGATAATCTTGAATATTATGAATATGGCAATAAATTGCGAATAATGTCCATGTAGAGAATCACCTAGAAATCAGAACGATAGTCGCAAAACTTCAAGAAAATTTCATTTTCTGCAAAAATCAGCTTGCGGTTTTTTAAAATTTCAGAGTATAATGCGTTCAACAGTTTAGATAGCTATAGATAATGGTTTGAGATTCTGTGGATTTGGGCTTTTCGATGGTGGTAGTTGGTAAGTCCAACAAAGAGAACCCCGCTTCGTGCGGGGTTTCTCGCATTTCTGAGCCAAATAATTTAGATTAAATAAATTGGCAATAGAAAAAGCCTGCTTCGCAGCAGGCTTTTTTGTATCTTTTTGGCTAAGTAAAATTGGCTTCAATTAGATAGTCACGAAGCGTTGGATCTTCGAGTAGCCAAGCACCTTTCTTGTGACTGAATATCAATCCCGCTTTGCTTAAGCGATTGATTGAGTTACTGATTGAAGTGCGTCCTGTTGGCACTTTATCTTTGGTCATGGCAGAAATCTTCTGTGCGCCACGCTCTGTGTAGAAACCTTTCCCCTCACCTATTGCAATCAATCTTAGCAAGGTCAAATCCAGTGGCTTGAGAGAGGCTACTAACTTACTGTGAATGTTATTCTGTTGCTCAACAAGGTCTGAATCGAACTCCTGAACGCCCTCGTTGATGTCGTAGATGCCATTAAGTGCCATCGCTTTAAGCACTTCTACAAATCGACCTGGCGAACGTCCCTGAGCTTTGAAGCATTTAATTGAATCTTCCAAGTCCAATGTTCTACCACCAGTGATCTTGTTGAACACACCAATCTCAAACTCAACAAAATCCTCTTTCAGTTCAAAGAAAGTAAGCGTTTGATTTGAGTTGTAAAAAGGCGCTTTGCTGTCATTAAACAAACGAGATAGACCGCTTTGGCTAGAGCCTGTGAAGATACCTTTAATCTTCTGATCATGTCGATTCACCATAAAGCTACGAAGTGAAGCGGTAAAGTTCATAAAGTCAGGCTTTGTCGCTAGGTGCTGAACCTCATCAAGTAGGAGTAGCACTGGCTTATCGCACTTATCAAGCATCTTAAACGCATCAAGTAATGTCGCTTCTGTCTTTTTTGTATCCGCAGACAGTGACGCTGATAGCTTGGTTGGTGTTAGTTCTACTTTACCATTACCATTATGGAACTTAGACAACACGCCTTGAAACCAAGTCTGATTTTCACTGATAGCATCTTCCACAGCACTGATAAACGCAGAGGTGGGGTCATTCTTAATTTTCCAAAAGTCCACGTATATTGGAAGAATATCGCGCTCATAGCACAGTGGCATTACATCCATCACGATGAACTCTGTCTTACCACGCTTACGTGGTGCAAAGATAGTTACGCGATCAAGCAAATCATGGCTCATACCATCAAGGATATAAGTCGCCAAGCTGTTTCTTGAGTAATGCCAAATGCTCATATTGCCTCCAATTCTTATTCATTCTTAGTTCGTTTAAGAGTTCTTATTGTACCAAAGAACGTGAAAGAATACCACTTATATAACGCATAATAAAGAAAGAGTGCGACTTGCAATCTTTGATAATATTAAATATAATATATACATCATTACAAGATTAGGACTACGCCATGTACGATATATCAAGAACGTCATTCATCATCCCACTTACCGTCGATCAATTCGACTTTCCAGTCCAATTGCATTTGGCGCTAAATCAAATTCAAAAGGATGAAGAAATCGCTAAGTTGGTGTTCGAAGGTCAGAATGGCTCTAATCAGTGGATAGATTTTGCTTCAAAACTTGAATCTGAGTTTGGTTGCTTTAACGGCGCAGGCTTGCTTGATTCGATACGTAACATGGTTGTGGGTTCAGGAATACAAATTGATGACTTCTTTTCGACGCCATTGTTTCAGGTCGAGTCATTGCAAAAAGGCTTGAAGGTCTTTGGTACTGATATCTCAGATGACTTTGTAGCCGCTTACACATATGAGGTGGTTTCACTTTATCATTTGTCGCCAGTTACATTCTGCATTTCATATTGGGCGAATGATTATCTTGCTGACTCGTTTGAGGCTAACGCCTTCTGTGTCACCTCGGAAGAAATCAAGTATTTATCAGTACGTGAGTGGATGGACGACTCGGCATCTTAATGTCACCAACTGGTGGCATTGCCAATCATCTTAATCTTAACTAGTAAGTGAAAAATAGGTACATGTATGGCAGTTATCAACATCAATAAGCTCGATCTGATTAATCTTATTTCTGAGTACACTGACGGTTTTGGTAGTCCATCACTTACTATATGCGTTGATGTCGATGGTGACATTGACGCCAGATACAACAGCGAGAGAAATGAGGATTGGATGCCAATCTTAAGTCTACTTCGCATGCGAGATTTTGTTGATGCAAATAACAACATGCCTGGTTCAGATGCATATGATTCACAGCAAGTAGCGAAACGCATTGTCGATGAAAAAGAACTCTTAATCCTCAATGCTTCATTGAATGGTGTTGCCTACAATTTTGCATTAATCTAATCAAAATAAAAGCCAGCTCATGCTGGCTTTTATTCCTAAAGATCAACTTATCTTGCTCACATTTAGAACTGAGCAAGCACCCAATTCCCTTCCGTTAAAAATTCTGGAACTCCAGAATTATTCAAATCGAGCAAATTTGAATCTTGTACAGTTTGCCCAGTCCCTTGTGAACTCAACTCCAAGGGGGGCAATAAACTGACCGTAATGCTCATCATCCAGAATTTGCAATCGCACTGGTTCCTCTTGAAGTTTTGCAGGCATCGCCCTGATGTACTCCTTAATACCTTTCCAAGTCGCTACCGACGTAGGCACATAAGAGCTATCTACAGCCGCTTGCTTGTTCCATTCTATGCTATTGGCATAGGACTTTTCATAAAACTGAATAACGGGAATACTATCAACAATCTCCATTCCAAAAATGGACATCACATCATACTGATTTGACGGATCGAGTGATGAAGTTGTGTTTACGTTAGTGATGAATGCTGGGTGACTATCCTCAACGACATCATAATCGAGAAGATCTCGATATCTCAATGCTGAGCGTCGCTCGTGTAGCTTGTCTTGAATTGATAGAGCATGGTGACACCACAAGGTTGAAATTGTGTTCGCAAGCTCAGAGTAATAGATAGCAACAGAGGTTGTCTCATCACCTGGCTCTACAGTGAATGCAGCCTCACCATGGTGAATGTGAATCATAGTACTTACGATGCCGCTCTCTGATACATCGTAGTCTTCACCATTGTTCTGATATGACGGCATGTTAACGCAGCCTTGGTGATTGCAAAGCACTTCATCTGCAATCGTACAATGGATGTTTAGGTGATTGTTTTTTACATGCAGAGAGTTAATAAGGTATTCGTTACCCTTATGTTTGAGAACAATTGGGTAAAACTCATAACCGCTGCTTTCTACAAAGCCTATAAGGAAATCGACAAACATCTCATTGAGATTACCGTCGTAGTAATCCATCTGACCATACTTGAATTGAGCTTCACTTTGGTAAGTCTCTACACTTCCATACGTGGGTTTTGGAACCAGTGCGAAGTGTCTGTTTTCCAATTGTTCGTTAATTGCCATAATAATTCCTTAAGCGCCCCAACGTTCCGTTGGAACTGGTCGAGTTAGATTATCGTCACTGCATCGAAACAACGAAGTGCGCGTTGATTCTTGTACGTTAGATTGATCAGGTAGTCGTCCGTCGCCAATAAGTTTGCCGCTTCAGTTAATGTTTCCACTTCGACAATATTCTTACTAAGATTTGTGTCGCTTTCACCCGTTGATGGATCATTGCTTTTCTTATTGAGAACATACTTGCCATTGGAGTTTGGAGACGCAGTAAATTTCTTTCCACGCACTTCACCGTCTGTCCCAACAGCGCTAATTTCGATCACAAACATATATTCACTAGTCATTAGAAGATCTCCGTCCAAAACGTGTTTGCTTCATAAGTAAAACCGCCAACTGTAATTTGCGTGTCAAAACTACGCTGTCCCATATCTAATGGGTCGATATGAAGAATGCTTAAGTAATCTTGTTCTTGATTGATTTTGAGTGCCTGGGCCAAGCCAGACTTAATCTGATCTTGGTTGTCTCCCTGAACAACCAAGTTTCTAGGTAAATCGCATGGAAGCGGTGTATTTGGATTGATGATAAAAATCATTGCTTGGCGCTTCATGTTATCCCTTATCAGTAAATGCTTTCAGATTTGTTTTTACGTTGTACGGATGGTTAACTTCACTATCGCTGATGTGCTTTTCTGCACAACTGATTAGCTCTGTCAGATTATCTTCCGTGCGAGCCACATTAGCGGCTTTTAGCACTTCATCGGGCAATACATCAAAGAAGTATGATTTAACCGTCTGGGGCAATCCAGAGACGCCTATTTGGTCACTATACTTATGTACCAAGCTCATGCTATATAAAAGCTTGGCTAGATTAAGCACTGTCGGTGTTACTCGCTGCTCAATTAGATTGTCAGGAACAAGCTTTAGGATCTTGCTGATTTGTTTACGATACTCATAGCAATGAATTGAATTCTCACTACCTGAGCGAATAAGCTTGATGAAAAAGCGAGTCTTATCCAATACTCGATCATCAGGCATGTTGGGATGCTTGGTAAAATCAATAAAGTATTGCTCTTCAAACTTAAATTCTAAACTAGCCAGCTCAATCGCCATTTTTTGCATAAAATCTTGAAAGCTAACACCAGCAAAACGCGAACTGCATTCTGCGACTGTGCCATCATGAGTCAAAAAATATGAAAAATCATTGCGATCACGGCTGTGAGATTGAATAACAATATACATTTGAATATCTCCCCTCGATTCTTGCAATTATTATATTAGTTATAATATCTATTGTCAACTAAGAGCGGTGTTGTTTTTGAACTCACTGGAGGGGATTTATCTTTCGTTAAATCTGATATCTTCTTGTTTTAAAATACACTCAAGCCAATGATTTTTAACATCATTGCAATTATTCTTAATCAATTGAACACCCTGCTCTATTGGGATTTCTTCAATTATTTTTGCAAATTCATCTAGCATCAAACAAGCCGTGCTTTGAGATTCTGCTAGGTGCTCAAATGCTTTTTGATAATGGCTCATCTGAGATTTAGTCATTAGAGATTTCAAGATCACGGTTTTGAATACAAACCCTTTATCTGATTCGAGGTTGTGAGTAATTACTACAAAATCTTTAAAGACAAAATACGAAAATTGAGGAATATCTCTGATTAACTTATTTTCGTTAATTAGCCATTCAATGATCGGATAAACTTGCTGTCCAATTTTACCGACATTTTCAATACCAAATCGTTGAATGGTTCTGATAAAGAAGTGTTCATCGAAGTAAAATGAGCTTGTTAAGAGGCGATTTGTTGATTGATCGCCCTTGATGAACTTTCTAGAATCGAAATTGCGCACCAAAAGACGACAGATTTTACCTATCCCTGGTGTATGGATAAGTTCTGGCTCAATCGCGACCAGCTCTGCTCTAAAGTGTGGGCTGCTAGGCCGTTTAAATATCTTCTCAGAGATCAGGAACTGACCATAACCATCTTTTTCAAGTTGGTAGATGGCTTTGGCACCTTTAATAGACTTGTGTTTGCCTTGTTGAAATAAAGCGCACTTTTGTAGGAATAACTCATCATGAGTATCCATAGCAATGCGTGTAGCGCCCCTGAACTCAGCCGCCGCAATTGATTTGTGTTTTAACATCTGACTGAACATCCCCCTCAAACAGAGAGGGAATTTTATTGTGGTATGTCTTAGTTTGCAAACACAGATGTATGGTTAAGCTGTGATGCAAGCCAAATTACCATTAAAGTTTTCAGCACGAAAATGCAGACCAGAAATTAATTTGCCAAGTGAGCTATTACCGCCCTTCTCTTTTAGAACGCGCTCAACTTCTCGATTGGTGTATGTGTCCGTTCCTGTCACATACACAACATGCTCCATCGTTAGTGCGCTGTATCCAGACTCAACAAGCTTTTTAGAAAAAAAGTAAGTCTCTCGGAAAAATAAGTCTTCAAGCTCACCGTCATATTGCTTTAGCTTGATAGCGTAAAAGTCCTGTAAAAGTGAGTCTAAATCCATATCGGCCAAAGCTTCGCTTTTGAAGATATAGCCATCCAGCAAGTCTTCTGAATTTTTTGCACTATCGTAATCTTGCTTATTGCGATACCCGATGACACGGAACATGACTGGCTGATTGAAGAAATCGAGAAGTTGATTGATTAAGTCAGTATCTTCCGAGTTAATAAGCAAGCCAAGCTCTTCTTTGATGATATCTTCGATATCAGAAACGCTCCAATCGTTATCTTGATATGTCGCAGCAATTGTTTCTCGAATTGCATCGTTACTCTTCAATACGTCAAGATTGACGGTTTCCATCTGTTCCATGTTTACGCCTCAGTGTTTGGTTTCGATAAGGACTGGTAATGAACGACTTTTTGAGAAAGCGGCAGCTAATGTGTATATGCCGCATCCAAAAGCGCCATGCTGAATGAGTTAGTTCACGCCTAGTGTCTTTCTGTAGTGCTTGAGAAGATGTGGCGCACAGGTTGATGTAGTTTGATTTCGTGTAATGATTTCCCAACTGACATCTTCTAATGTCGCTTCTGGCTTATTGCGAAGCAACTTTTTGGCTACTAGCATGCCGCCATCAATCATCTTGCCCATTTCATATTTCGCAACGCTTTGTTCAATCTCTTCACGGGTGAATTTATTGCCAGTGTCTATTTGTGGGCAGACCCAGCGATAAAGGATTTCACTCGCTGCAACTGAAACATCATGATCGCAAATTTGCTCACCATTTCTTCTTAGGGATGCTCTTATTTTGTCTGCAATCATGCCAACAAAGATATCGCCCCGTGTTGGCGAAAGAGTGTCACCAATGGACAAAAATAAGTTGCCGTACTCAATGGCAGAATATCCCTTACTCGTCAGGTAGGGGTTGACGCCAACAGCAAATCCTTTTGACTGGTAGAATTGCCCATCATCAGTAAGATCCCAAATATAGATCTGACCTTCAGAGTCTTCATGAAAATCACCAAGATTCGTCATTCTAACTTCAGCTTCGCTTTTAATTTTACTCGTATCTATTGCGAACGCTTTGTCGTTCATTACAATAGTAAGCGTTTTTTCTAAATTTGTTTTCATGTTGGCATCTCCGCTCAATCGATGAAAATATTATATCTAATATAATAATAAAAAGTCAACCTAAACAGGTGAAATAATGAAGCAAAATAATCAATCCCCTCTGAGGCGATTTGTAGATATGCCCAATGAAGATAAGGAGAAGATTCTTACTCATGCAGCAGAAAAGGCATCAGAAGAACAAAAAACCATTATTAAGAAAGCAAAGATGATGGAGAAAAAATCAACCGAGACGGGTTGAATTTAAATATTATAAACAATATAATATTTAAAAATAACAAGGGGGTAATCCTGATGGATAAAACAAGTTACGATCTTAGTCATTTCATGCCTAAGACATTCGATTCTGCTCTTGAAGCAGGTTTAGTACCATTCTCTCTAATTGATGTTATGAGTCGATTCATGACAACTAAAGAGATTAAGTCAATTCCACTTTCTGAGCTGATTTCAGCAATTAAGACAGAATCTATCAATGAAGACAGTGTGATCCTGGCTGACTACCGTTCTACAGCTATTCTCAAGACTCTCAGTGTTCTTGATAAGTTTTATGGTGAAACGGATGTTGTAGAGCTAACCAAGTTACAAGAAACGGGTCTTCAAGTGGATGTGATGCTATTTAAAGACTCAGGCAAGCTATCATACTCTGGCGTAGTGTCAGTTGGCGATATGCGTCCTTGGCTTGATTCAGATTTGTTTAAAGAAGCACTGCGAAACAATCAAAAGCTTATCTCTGGTGATATGTTCGATGGATACACTGTAGTGGTTTCTGACACAGCTCTTAATGAGAACGACTTAAACTATACAATGACAGCGGCACGCTGCTACAAATAAGAAAAGCTGGCTATGCCAGCTTTTTTTATGCCATGTACTTGGCAAATGTGTTTTTGAAATTCATACCATCCTATCAAGTTTGACAGTGATACTTATAAAAAGAAAAAGCCGCTATTGCGGCTTTTCTGCTAATTCTACTTTCGATTAGAGGAATCGAGAGAACATGTCATTTGATTCTGACTTACGCTGACTGTGTGAGCTGCACTCAAATTTATTATCAACTTCATCGTGCTGACGTTCTCTTCGCTTACGGTTACGACCTAGAAGCCCTGCTCCGTGGAAGCGTCCACCTGTCATTGAATCCATCTTGCGACCTTTTGAATCAGGTAGGTCTGGTGCAGGAGTATCAAAAGTCTCAAGCTTTGGCTTGTTACGTTTATCAACGTTCTGCTGATTGTCCTTTTGTCTAAAGCGTTTTTGTGTTTCGCTTTGACGACGATTTGCCTTATTGTTTTGAGACTCAGGAGAGAGGCTGTTAGCAATCATCAGAGCTTCCTCATCGGAAATGAAAGATTGAACGATAATGCCGTTTTGCTGCTCTGGTGTCAATGCATTCGCCATTGCTGCAAATTCTGCTTCTGTGATTGCCGTGTCGTCTTTAGCTACTTTACGTGGCTTGAGTGACAATGTGTTGCGGTTTGTTGTTAGACGCTGCTTCATCTGAGTATCCTTATATTATTTAGACTTTATTATTTGCTCTGTCATCAGAGTTTTACTTTTGAGTCTATGTTGTAGTGCAAGTACGCTCTTTCCTTAAGCTAGTACACTTCTTCTTTGTTCTGACTTTGTGTGGCGATTATTTATTGATATAGGGTTTGTAAGTTCATTCCCGTTCGCCATGAATATAATATATATAAAAAAATAAATTTTTGCAAACAAGGGAACTTTTCTGAAACTTTGAAAAACCGATCAAAATCAGAACCTTACGCATACAAAGTGTGACATGAGACGGCGTTTCAGATCCAAAGCCAAATAAATACTTGATACGGTATTCATAAAAGTGAATATTATCCCGAAATAAACGTGCAAACTGAGTGCATATGCACAAGTGGAATGGCGAGTTTTGTTAAAATGATCAATTATTCAATACCTTAGGATCAATTAACATTTGCATAACAAGAAAATAATTTCTCACAATAACCAAAATTGTGACATGGATCACTAAAGCAACTTGGCTAAAATGGAACTTTCTAGCACATCAACAATGCACTGCAATGGGAATCCAGAAACTTACACTTTCATTGCTTTATTATCCCTAAAACAAAAAAGGACGGAACAAACCCAATCGCGCTCTTCAGGCGGCAAGCCTGGGAAAACTCAATGACTATATGCATCGTTTTTTGAGTCGAATATTGAAGAAAGGTATCGAGAGAGATTTTGTTTCTGAGTGGTACAGATATGCAAAAGGGAGCCGATTGGCTCCCTTTCTTGCTTGCGCTTAAAATTAAATGTATGCGGCAGGGAGTATTTCCCAATCCATTGCACGTTTGGCTGTGCAGACTACTGAATTCAAAATCATACATTTCTGTGCTTCTTCTGAGTGGTACAGTGCGCTGTTGATTGCAATTGTATCTGCGGATTGCTGCATGTTATTGAGGCAATTAACCAAGTACTCAGCCTTCCCTTCAATTCGAGTCCTGTTGTTAAGACCATCAATGATCTCTTGGCACTTCTCGATGATTAGGCAAGCATTCAAATAGACTTGATTATTCGGTGATTGAACGATGAACTTAATCACCTCATCAACTTCTTTAACATCATTTGGCACTACGCTTCTTTTAGCATAGCTGGCTTCGTCGATTTTTGACTTTAAGCGCATGACAAGGTGTTCGATGTCCTTCTCAGTGACAGCTCGGACAATTGATTCTGCCTGTTCTTTCAGTTCCAGATTAGATGTGTAATGCATGACTTCGCCTCTAGTTAAGTACAACTTCGATATGGTGTTCACCCTTATTTAGAGTGAATGAGAGGATTTGCCCTTCTTTCAGGTTTCCTTCATCGCACCACAACTCAGCTCTAACATCACCTTCAAAAATATCGACCAGATCTAGTGTTAACTCTTCATCAGCGGAGAGTTCGAGTGACTGTGTTAAGCATGGATCCAACTCAATTGTTAGAGTATCTACTTTATCACCACTATCGTAAGACCAACCATTGCTATCAATAAGGACATACTTTTCGCCTTTGAAGATACGAAGAGCACCTAGCCCTAACCAAATTTCTTCATCTTGAGGCTTTAGCATCATTACAAGAGATAAAGACTCTACTTGTTTTTGATACTTTCTATGAGACTCTTGGCTGTGAGTATATACTTGTGACATAGGCTAATCTCCCCTCGTTAAGTTGCACATATTATATTTATTATAATTAATCTTGTCAACTAAAAAAGGCAAAGCCTAAAGCTTCGCCTTTAACTCTTTGCTCTTTGATTGTTAGGTACTTGCTACATATTAGTGCTTACGTGCAATTAGGTTTAAGAAACTTTCAATCAAGATTCGATGATCGTTCATGTTGTTGTTACCTAGACTTACCGAAATTTCAATTTTGTTATCTATTCGAGTAGACATTTCAATGGACATTACATCAAATAAGCGCAAATGCAGTTGTTTTAGAGATGCTAGGAGGTCTAATGGCATCTCATGAACATAAGCCTTGTACGATAACCCGTGACCAGCGCCATAAGAGTAGATGGTGACTGAATCTTTGTCTTTCTTACCCTTAAACTCAAGGTACTTATGCAATGATTCTCTGTATTTTAATGGACTGCTTAGAAATTCAAGCGAAGCTACTTCAACACCTGAACATGAATCAATAACTTTATCCAGAGGATTTAGTTTTGAAAGAAGCTCTAAGATGACTCTGTGCTGATTTAGACGACCACCAAGTTTAAGATTATGATTGTAAAGGTCTTCAGAATAAGCTTTAGCAATTGGCAACATACGAGTTCTTAAACTCTTTGACATATCAATGAAGCCACGATTTGCGGACATCTTAACAATATGAGAATTTCGACCTGTGAGAAATCCAGTTCCTAAAAGGTCTTTTTGCTCTTGGATAGTAAAGACTAATTTTGTGTTCTTGTTATTAGGTTCAACATTCAAATGGAACAAATCATCATTGCTCTTGATACTGGCTCTCCAATCCGTGTCAAGCTTACTAAAGAAGGCTTTAGCATTAACTTCAGATGCAATTTCAGATACTAGAGATGTATAGGTTTCTCTGTTTAATGTTTCCATTTCTACTTTCCCCTTATTCACAAACACATTTATTATAACTAATATTATACCGTTGTCAAAGACTTTCCCGTTACAAGGCAAAGCAGAACAAACTCGATTAATTCGCGGAGCGGTCATTATTGATATTATGTCTAACCTTCTGCTCTGGTCGATTATTTTACACATTTTGAAGCATAAGGCGACAGTTTCAAAAGCAATAATTGCTAATGCAAATATTGGTACAAAATCTCTAAATTGATCACTCATTCCCTGTTCTGGTGATCTCTCGTTACCTGTTGCCAGCCCTTATAGAATAAAGTGATCGCTCATTCCCTATCAATAGGGAGTAGAAGAGGAAATTAGACGCTGTATGTTTAAATAAATGTTAAATTTTTATGTAAATTTGAATGCCTGATCGCTCATTCAATATCTCCTGGCTAACTTATGGTCTACTTATTAGGTAACGAGCGATCAGATTTGACAATGCCGTAGGTAATGAGCGATCACAATAGCTCTGGCTGTGATTTGTGTTCGCTAGCAACTTATCGATATGAACGAAAAATATAGATAAGGACTTTGGGCCATACATGTGATCACTCCTTACAGGCCAATTATTGTTGAGGTAAAGATAGGTAATGAGCGATCAAAATAGGCCAAATCCAATGTTTAAGCAGGTAATGAGCGATCAAAACACTTTAAGTATCTGAATTTATGTGGTTTTAATTGCCGCTCATGGTCTATCTTCAGCATTACTTTGAAGGGACACTTAGATCTCAACTAAAAGTGATCACTCATTCCCTGATGCTGCTCGCAAAAATGCAAGGTTTGAGCACTCCTTCCCTACTGTTCTCCAGTTATCTATATCGAATTCGTTTACAGCGGTTCAGATAATATCCTTTGTGATTATCAATTAACCTGTAATGAACGATCAGAAGGTACATGCTAGGTAATGAGTGATCAATATCAGTGAATGTAGCTCAAAACATGGAAAGAGTGATCAGTAGATTTGAGGATAATAGGGAATGAGTGATCACAGAAGTACTTTGGTAGAGTGATCGCTCGTTACTGGTTTCCTTTTGGAAACAATAAGTCTCACTAGGTTTGAGTGAAAAAATCAAAAATCACTATTTTACATACACTTATTAAAATTGATCTCTCATTACTTAACTGCTTTTGGAAACAATCGGCTAAGAGCAATTGTTGAGATTTCGATAGAGAGTTACATTGAATGAGTGATCGGTTCATCAGTGTAAGAACGGCCACTAAAGCAAATGTATATTGACTTGCAGTAAGGCTGGCATTTAGAGAGCCTGGTTTTACTAGGACTGATCACTCATTACATACTATAAATACCATTAATTTTCAGTTAGATAGCGTCTTTGATCGCTCATTACCTATTGTGTAAAGCAAATGCTACTCAATGGGTTCCTTGATAGCCACTGCTCCGCCATCAGGAGTAAATAGAGATACACTTCATCAATTAGGAATTTAACTTTAGGGGAAGCTAAGTTTCTTTTAGCGCGTATCCATATGATATATATAGGAAATATCAGAAATGATCTCTCGTTACCTGTAGGTAAATTTGAGAACTGATCGCTCATTACCTGTTATATGACTAGTTTTAGTGCTTTTTATCTTGTTGTCACAATTTTGACATCAACACTATCACCTTAAGCCATTGATATATAATGCTTAAACACTTTTTGATCACTCATTACCTATTACAGTAAAAACTATTGAAAGTTCCTGCTTTCGGACGTAACAATGGGGCTTGCGGACTAATATTGATCATTCATTACCTATATCTTGAACCAAATCTGATCGCTCATTACCTAATAGATACCCTTATTTCATATAGGTTTAGCGTGGGTTCTATTGTTTTTGTGCGCTCATTACCTATCACGCTGGTGGCTTATTGTACTAATGTCCAACTTTTTGACTATTTAGCCATCAATGATTGCACCTGGCCCACAACTATCTACTTATGATCGATGATTACATGATAAAAGTGATCGCTCGTTACCTATCGGTAATGGACTAATCCAATAATTGTTTAATTATCATGCAGAACTCAACAATTGATCACTCATTACATGCTTTGAGTTTCGATTTAGCCCTATTTGATCGCTCATTACCTACTAATCACAGTAGTAAGCATGTCTAGATTGTGTCGATATGCATACAAAGGATTTGTTTTGATCGCTCATTACCTATGATTCCAAGCTCACTGATCGCTGATTACCTACAGGTAATCGTCTGAAATACCAACATATAAATGATTTTGATCGCTCATTACCTGTCAGAACACCTAATTAGAAGGCCCAGCTACTGCGTAATGACTTGGTGATGACTACTCGGCCTTTTATCGTATTTGTTATGCTGATCGGTCGTTACCTACTATCAAGGAACTTTAAGAGCTTGCTTTGTTTTAGTGGTTTTTACACAAGACTGATCGCTCTTTCACTGCTGCCAGAGGCAAACTGATCGCTCAATCTATGGCGTTCAGTGCAGTTTGATCGCTCGTTACCTACATGCACTAACTCTTTTTGATGTAAAATTGTTTAAGAATCGAACGAATGCTTAAATTTGATCGCTCGTTACCTGTTACTTAGCTCAAGTGATCGCTGATTACCTACCCAAAAGGGTATATTGATCGCTCATTACAGGTTTTAGTGGCATTGTGATCACTCATTACCTATAATCTTGTCCTTAGATTTTGTGTTATCGGTAAATCTTGGCACAAAAAATGACCAAAATTGATCTTTGTCACATAAGCATAAAAAAATTCAAGCTGAACCTGTTGAGAAGCCATGTATAAGCTGTTTATAACATGTACACAACTCTGTATAAGCTGTGAATGCACTATGTAATGAATGATCAGTATTTCAGGTAAAGAATGATCGACTTTCATGGAATGAGTGATCGCAATATTTCAGGTTTTCATGGAAAGAGTGATCAAAAGCACTGTAATCAATGATCAAACATCATTGAATAAGTGATCATATTTATCTCGCATACTCTGGTTAAGGTTATGAAATAATAAGGGTTTTAGTTTTCGTCATCTATCTCTCCGTTAACCCGATCCCCATTGTATAAGTATATTATGTAGATCTAGATCTTATCCTTCCTATCCAATATATATGATCCTTAAAAGCTATGATTAAGCAAAAAACAGTAGATAGATTTTTTTGGTTTTGATGTTAATATCAAAGTGTCTCCAACGAACAGCTAAGTAAGTACCACCAAATGGATATTTCAGAAAAAAACACCAGTGAAAAAATTGTTCAGACTTTCATCTCGGTACAAAAGTCACATACAAACAGCCTGTATTCAGGTGTTATTCCATTATTCTTAGCTGATCGTCAGTACACTAGTGCTCTAAAAGACGATCAAGATAATCTTATCAAGTTGGACACTACCATTCGTGGTCAGAACGTAAGTATCACTTACCATCCAACAACTATCGAAAAGGTAGACTCAAAGACAGGTAAGACTTATACAGAACGTCGCGTACCAGCAGGCTCAGAGAAGAAAGTTCTACGCGCTATAATCGAAATGACTATCGATAATGAAGCTGGCGAGATTCCATTGGCAACAATGAGAGAGTCTAATGGCCTTATCAATATCGTATTTAGATTGAACCATCTGTACACGTACCTACAGAAGAAAAAAATGTCGATGAACTGGACTCAGCTTAAAGAGTCTCTGGATATTATGTCAGGCTCTATTGTTGAAGCGTCTGTTCAACAAGAAAGTAATTCTGATACGAAGAATGATACAGTTGGCAACAAATCTGCCATTCTTCAAGAGGTTACAAAAATCTCATCTGAAGACAAAGAGCGTGATGGCCTATATTCTGTAACTCTTCATCGCTTGATCTCGAATGATATTAAGCTTGGTCAATACCGTGAAATCCATGAGAGCTATTTTGAGTCAATCGAAGATGACTCACTACAGGAGTACCAGCTATATGACACTCTTGTGCAGTTCTTAAGGCACCACTTTCTAAACTCAGACAGAAAACGACCTGAAGACTATCCGTTCTCATTTTCAGCACGAGAGCTATTTATAGCCAACGGCTATATTGATGAAGTCGCTACTTCAACAGCACGTAGACGCCTGAATAATTTAGCTAAGCTGATTAAGCTAAAAGGCGTGATTAGTGATGCGAAGATGTTTAAGAAGAAGCTTATCAAGGAAGTAAAAGTTGATTCTAAGGGAAACCCTGCCCTGGATGATGATGGCAATAAGATAGTTCAGGAAGACTATTGGTGTACTTTAGTTCCTACATCTGAGTGGGCCGAAGGCCAATATAAGGCCAATGGAATCTATAACCGCAAGAATGCGATTCTAGAATCTGCTCACAACATGCTTGATATTAAATAAACAAATCACGTCCTCAAATGAGGGCGTTTTTGTTTCTGGCACATAACCAATAGGTAACGAGCGATCAGTAGGTAATGAGCGATCACTCTATCGAAAAAACAACAATCCTATAGCGTTTCGACAATTTCCCTTCACACTCTGCCAGTTATAATCCTTCCATATCCCCCTGTAAGGCTTCACATCAAACCTTATTGAATAGTTAGGGAGATTATGTCTCTTTATTCTTTACAGCACTGCTAAGGGCTTTCTAGAGACAAAAGATGGCCCTGCCTTACTGGCAGGAAATTGGCAATGGGATTCCTTGGCTTTCCAACTCACTCGATTTGAGGATTATGTCCTGGATAACTTCGGGTTTATTCATGGCAAATGCAATAGCGAGCGTTGCTGACATGTCGAAAGCAGTTAATGTGGTGATATGAGTCTCAAGTTCAGCGCGTTTTTTGGTTGCTCTTGCTGGTAAAGAATTTAGTTTGGCCTTCGCAGCGTTTGAGATTCTTAGCGTGTTCGCGCAGTTTGTTATTGCCATCTTATATGTTGGATTCATATTTTATGCAGGGCTTACGCCCTGCCCTTCTCTAGTTAGTGTGTGACGATGTTTAGCTGAATGTCGTCGATAAAGAGGATTGCATTTGAATCAACCTCAAGGTGGTATTGCATAGCTAGGTTGACTGCTCGCTCTGTTGAGATGAGCATGCACTTGATTCCCTTAGCTGTTCTAACGAATAGACCTTTGGTTTCTTGTTTGTGTTTAGTATTGAATACACCAAACTGCGTAGCATAGAAGATCTCATCAGATAACTTTGCTGCTTTGTACCGTGTTTTGCACTTGATCACTGATTCACTATCGGAGTCATCAAAGGCCATAAGAGGGTTTAGCTTTTGTTGTTTGTAACCGCGCTTCTCACTACGAGAATCACGTTGTTCTTTAAACAGGTCAGAATTGAACTTGTATAAGATTTGGCTTGTAGGAGTGAAGAAATCACCTCTGTTACTTGTTCCTCCAAGAATCTTTTCTGAATAGCCAACGTTGTTAAGAGTTTCGGCTTTGCCTTCAGTTGTGAACTTTGCCATGACTGAATCTAATAGGCATAGCTCTTCAGATTTTTGGTTAATTTGTACAGTTTGCATCAGTGATTCCCCTTCTGATTCTTATAAGATGTATAATATTTTTGCTTATTATGGCACCCGTAGGTGCCATATCTTCTCAGATCTAAGCTAGCTGGCTAGTAACAAATGATGACCACTTATCTTCATCGAAAAGTTCACCATTTTCACGAAGACTATTGATCTGTGCTTCAGCAAGATTAACTGCTGTTTCGTGTACCATTTTCTTATCAATGGCATTTTCTGGCATATACTGGCATTGGTTGATTACCAAGATGTCAGCAGCCACTTTAGAGTACTCAGCAAGCTCTAAGGCGAAACCACATAGGGATTCAGGGCACTTGTCTAGCAAAAGGCCAAGCTCACTGATGCGTGAGTACATTACAGAGTTTACTACGATTGCTACTTTAGTATTTTTGTTCATGGTTATCCCCTTTCCAAACTATGTATATATTATAACTAATATAATTAAAAAGTCAAGATGGCAAAGAAGAAGAGCGGAGCGAACTTGCCTATTTCAAGTTTCTGTGAAACTTGGTTGTTTTGAGAAGATCGTGAAGTTAATGACATATCACAATCAAGCTCTAACGACATATCCTGGTTTATGTGCTCACACAGAACCAGATGAAAAGAGCCTTGGCATAACCAAGGCTCTTTGCATTATCTAGTTCAATAAGAACACTAGAGTCGGTGCTTGTGAATCACTGATGGGATCCAGTGGGATTAGCTCAAAGCCATCTGACTTTAGTTTTGCAGCAAGTCGAGGATTGTGAATCAACTCAACTGATATACCATCAAATGAGAACGGGTTCTCTTTTATGTGGTCAATGAAAGAGCTTAGTACACCTTGGCCGCAACACTCATCAGAAAAATTAAGGTTTGCTAGACAAAAATAATTAGTAGCAGCCATTTTTCTGACATAAATCGTTCCAAACTCATTTCCAATGGTGCCAGAAAAAGGGAAAGGTGAGCCAGATTTGCTTCTAACAAGCTCGATGTAGTCTGCTTTTAGTGCTTCAAGAAGGATGAGTGCGTCTAAGTTCATGATTAATCCCGAATAAATGATTCGCTTATTATATGTAAGAGCAGATAACTAATCCAGTTCCCTGCCCTACTTGATGAATCAGTGTTTGATTAGTTTCACAATGACAGTCTCCATTCCATCATCTTGACGGTCGTAAGAGAAAATTTCTAACTGTTCGTTTGATTCGATGCCATATCTATCAGCGAGAACTTTTTAGCATTTGCGTATGAAGTGAGTTCAGGAGTTCCGTATTTAGAAGCTGAAGGATACTCGATCATTAATTCTGTAGCTTTTCTAGTGAGATAGAATGGCAAATTCATGTGTTAATAATAAATATAATATGTGATTGGTGTCAACGACTGCGTGTAATTATTTTAAACTAAATAAAGTTGACAGAATCCAAATATTCATTATTATAGATAATATAAATAGAGGGGTACGAAATCTCTCATTAGTTACTTTGATTGCAATCTCAGTGCTAAGATTCCTTTAAAATCTTTTTACTGATTAAGGTTAAGTTAGACAAGTTTTTAAAAGAATCTCAGTATCGAGATGTGGATCAGAGTGAATTGATACCCAATGCTGCCCTACCCTACTGGGCCACAAAAGGATGATTATATGCATAGTGCTATTCGCGAATTAATTAAATCTGGCTTCTCAATGACTGGCTCTGGAGAAGGCGTGAAAGAACGAAGAGTGTCCTTTTACCAAGATAATGTTAAGTACGAGTTTAGACGGGTGGATTGTTTGACTCTCGAATGTACTTTGGGTGGAGCTGTTGTTGTCACATATCGCGATTCAAAAACTGCCACTGGTGATATGGTACAGACTGCATCATCAGTTGAAGTGAAAGGTTTCAACTTAAAGGTTGATAAGATTGAAGGTGATAAACATGCAATTATGCAGTTAGGAAAGTCAGATATAAAACACTACAACTTAGACCGTATTATGTTTGAGTTGAAGGGTTTGATCGAAGCTGGCACTGCTTTGCTTGAAGAGATGCGAGTTAACTTTCACTTGCTCAGTCATCCAAAAAAGTTCTCTGGAAAAGGAAGTCACTTCACAGGCTATTTAAATGGAGTTCTCGGTAGTTATGAATGCCTTTTAACAACTGGTGAGATCACTTTGATAAAGAATGATATTAAGGCTCGCCTATCCCAACTTCTAAATAAAGAGAAATCGTCTCGCGTTGTATCTCATATCAACAGCCTTCTTATGATTGTGGAAGGACTCGATAGGCACATGAATCAACTTCCGCTTTCGCAATCTCATGATGCAGCGGCTATGATTCTTTCATCTCAACTTCACTATAAGAAGTGTTACTGATGGCTACGAATGGACTTTTATCAGTCAGCAATGCTGGTCAGGTTGAGCTTAAGGTAGTTGCTGGCTGTGATGGTTATTACGCCGAAGAGCTAAGAGATTTAATCTTAGAGAAACCTGAGCTTACCCATAATCTTGAGAGTTTGTACGATGCGGCTCTTGAACTTGGATTTGGTTCTGAAGATTGCCTGGTTGTGATTTCTAAAGAAAGCACGTTCACCAAAGCATGGTTTGATGATTGTGATGAGTTAAATTATCGAAAAAACTTTAATGATACTAATTGGAATCCTCGAAGAAAAAATGGTGCTTGTGATTGTCTAGAAACAATTGAGTTTTAAAATTGCAGGTACATTAATTCTGGAGTTCCAGAATTCCTTCCATAACCCAGAGCAGATACATAGATCATTCTTCTGATGAGATTGTCTGCTCACAAGCCGAAAAAACTTCTGGAGTTCCAGAAATTATCACGCGCCCCTGAACTTAGCTGATAAGTACTGTTGCTGATGTGATTGTCCGATTATAAGCTTCCGACAATTCTGGAGTTCCAGAAATTATCACATGCCCTGAGCTTAGCTGATAAGCCTGTTGCTGATGTGATTGCCCAATTATAAGCTTACGAAAAATTCTGG
>Ga0066192_1000013_pt1 | contig 55772 bp, 46 predicted proteins | sample WorMetvacBELIZE1_FD_58707 | JGI IMG/M metagenome (GOLD analysis project Ga0066192, IMG submission 58707) | Marine gutless worms symbiont microbial communities from Max Planck institute for Marine Microbiology, Germany - Olavius vacuus BELIZE.1... | ecosystem: Host-associated > Annelida >... | reverse complement strand
GTGGATCAGGTGACCAAATACGATGAAGTGTTTGATGGCGCCACCGCCCTGGAAGAAAAGTACAAACCACCCAAGTTCCGGTAGCGCCATTTGGAGTTATTAAGCGTAACCCCGGCTGCGGGCGGACCAGGGCGATTCGGAATTTCGGCATTGGAGCTAAGCCCTAGTATGGATTGAGGGGTGGGCACTCACTCACGCGGTTGGCGCACAAAACATCAGTCTAAAACTAAGTCAAATTCAGTGTTTATGCAAGCCCGCCCGGCAGTTGTAGGAACGTCGTAAAAGAAACAATTATTCATATCTAGCAGAAAACTAAAACCATATTCTTGACTGAGGGCGCATTGTACTATTGTATGGAAGCACAGGCATTTAATGGAGACATTGGCAGTTGGGATGTGAGCTAATGGCTTTCAGCTCTTTTTTATATCATGGAGAATCGATGGCGGTATGAAATGATGCCAACACGAATTGTGAAAGCACCGGCTCTGGTGCTCAAATCCCGTTCGGTGGGAGAACACCATCGAGGGTTGTCTATGCTGGTGAGTGGTGAGGGTTTACTCACCCCCTTGGCTTTCGGCGCGCAGAGCAGAAAGAGCGCGTTACGCGGGACGGCGCTTCCATACAACAACGGTATCGCCAACCTGTATTTTGATGGCATCCGAGATCGCTGGAGGCTCACAAGCTTCGATTTGGTGGACAGCCATGATGGTCTCCGGGAGAATTTAGGCAGATTTGGCGCCGCCACTACATGGGCGGAAATTCTCTTGAATACCCACGGTTCTGGGGATAATTCGGCAGATGTTTTCAATCTCGCTTCGATGGCGCTCAGTCTCCTTTCGGATACTGAATCGCGGGATATCGGCAGGTTGAACGCGGCTTTTTTGTGGTGTTTTCTGGTTATTGAGGGGGTTCGCCCAAACCTAGAGCACTGTGGGCGCTGCGGCGGCTTTCTGCGCGGCGCTCATTCGGCCGGTTTGGCCCGCTATCTGCCGGATGGTGTCTTGATGGGACCTGAATGTTCCGAAGAGAGTTGGCCTTCTCTTCCCGATGATGCTTTAGAATGGTTTGCTAATATTGAATTGGGGAATCTTGAAACGGCACTTCGTGTCGCTTTGATTCCGGCGACCGTTCAGGCTGCTGAAAACTGGCTTCTCACGGTGATGCAGACATTGCTGGAACGCCCGCTGAGGAGTGTTGGAGTTTTGCGCTGACCTTGCGACATCATGAACAAAAATTCATGATTAAACCTGGATACAGGCTGTACAATGAAAACCCTTGCTTGCGGGCTATTGCCCTCAAATGCGAAACTGGGGCAAGACTTTGGAGCAACGGGGGCTGACAGTCAGTTGCCCCTGTATTGCGCAGAAATTTTGGCTGACAGATGGTGTAAAAGGAGCGTGTATGAGCGAAACATTCCGAGCTGTCGATGTAATTGCCGCTAAAAGAGATTCAAAAAAACTGAGCGAGGCTCAGATTTCCTCATTTATCAAGGGCTACGCCGATGGAACGATTCCCGACTACCAGGCCGCGGCCTGGTGCATGGCTGTTTTTCTTAATGGTATGAGTCCCGAAGAGACGGGGCATCTCACGCGGGCGATGATTGACTCAGGTGAGCTCATCAATCTCTCAGCCTCGGCTGGTCCCTTTGTGGATAAGCACTCCACTGGCGGTGTCGGTGATAAAATTTCCCTTATTCTGGCGCCTATGGCGGCTGCCTGCGGTGTGAAGGTGCCAATGATGAGCGGCCGGGCGCTGGGGCATACCGGCGGTACCCTGGATAAGCTGGACTCCATTCCCGGTTACACGACTCAGCTCAGTTCGACACGGTTTCGGAAAGCTGTGGATGAGATTGGTTTTGCCATGACCGGGCAGAGCGAACGCGTGGTTCCAGCGGACCGCAAGATGTATGCCCTGCGGGATGTTACCGCGGCGGTGGAGTCAATACCACTGATTACGGCTAGCATACTTTCGAAGAAATTCGCCGAGGGGGCGGATGCCCTGGTAATGGACGTGAAATGCGGTCGCGGAGCTTTTATGAAAACCCCCGACGCGGCGCGCGCTCTGGCGGATTCCCTGGTGAAGACGGGTAGGAGTTTGGGCCGTCAGGTGGTGGCGCTGCTTACCGATATGTCCGAACCGCTGGGAGCTATGGTAGGTAATTTTCTTGAGGTGGAGGAGTCTCTTGCCTGTTTGCGCGGTGAAGGGCCTCAGGATGTGATGGAGCTGGCCATCAGGCTCACGGCCTGGATGATTGTGGTGGCGGGTATTGAAGCGAATCTCGATGCGGCGCAGGAACGCTGTCACCGGGCGATCGCGGATGGTTCGGCCATGAAGCGGTTTCGGGCTAATGTCGAATTTCAGGGAGGTCGGCTGAAGGAGCTTGATGCTATGGTTGGTACGGCTCGGGCTGCTTATTCTCAGGACGTTTTGGCGCGAGCGAGCGGCTATGTAACGGGCATTGACGCGATGGCGGTGGGTATGTGTGGGGTGGCTCTCGGCGTGGGTCGGGATACGGCAGATGACTTGGTTGAAGCCCTCGCGGGTATTGAGCTGTTAAAAAAGACAGGCGAGGCGGTGAAGGAGGGTGAAACGCTGATGAGGCTCTGGGCCCAGGATGCCGCGCGGCTGGAAGCTGGATTTAACCGCGTTGTGGGAGCTGTGGATATCGGGCCGCGCGCGCCCAAGCCTCGTTCGAGTCTGATTCTTGAGGAGATTGTCAGCGAATGAATTGGGTAAAGCCCCCCATCGGGGTAGAGGCTGTGCAGTCTCTGGCGACAACGTACAACCTCGATCTTCTGACAGCGTCGATTCTCACAAGACGGGAATTCACTTCCCCCGGCCAGATTGCCTTTTTTCTGGAGGAGGATGAGCGCTACCTGCACAATCCCTTCATCTTCCCCGATATGGAAAAGGCCGTGGAGCGGGTGCTGGCGGCTGCCAAAAAAAATGAAAAGGTGCTGGTTTGCGGGGACAAGGATGCCGATGGCATCACCGCGACGGTTCTTATGGTAGAAGCCCTGCGAATGATAGGTATCGAAGCCGAGTGGAGGGTTCCTGTTGGACAGGAGGACTACGGATTGAACCCCCAGGTGCTGGCCGAAAAAGCGGCGGAGGGCTTCACCTTGGTGATCGCGGTGGATTGCGGTATCAGTGAGTTTTCCGAAATCTCACGGTGTGGAAAATTGGGAATAGATGTGCTGGTTTTCGATCATCACATGCCTCGGGAGGGTGAACTGCCCGATGCCTATGCCATCATCAATCCGAAAATCCCAGGCAGCTATCCCTTTGCCGGACTTTGCGCGGCGGCCATTGTATCCAAGTTTCAATGGGCCCTGGCATTGGCAGGCACAGACATCTGGAAAGAGGCGTATTGCCTGATACTGGCGCGGGAAGAGGGTGAAAATATTGTCCTTGAAGCCATTCTGATGCGAAACCTCAACGAAGTCTCCCGTATCTTTGCGTCTGCCGACGGGGAAGAAAAGGACCAGTTTCTACGATTTATAAGTGGCTATACCCTTTTTACCTACGGCGCTGGGGTTCAAGTTCCCCTCATCACATCGTTTTTTGGCGCCGCGGATGTTCATGTTATTGACATCGCGCCCGAATTGGCCGCGATTTTTCCTTCGATTCAGGGCTCAACGTTGGAAGAGCTGGAAGGCGGCAGCCGTATGGCCCGGTATTTTCCGGGAAATGAGGGCAAACTTACCATCTTGCGGAATCTTATGATAACCCTCCAATATCGACGGGTTTCCGCTGCGTTCAACTCTTGGCGGCGGGGGTTAGATTTGGTGGTACTGGGAACTCTGGCGGATATGATGCCCCTAAAAGACGAGAACCGCATCATGGTGCGGTTGGGCATGTCTCGTCTGAACCATACAGATGCGCTGAAGGAACGCCGTTCAGCTCTTCGGGAACTTTTGATAAGACAGCGTCTCCACGAAGGGCGAATCGGCACCATTGAAGCAGCCTGGCAGCTTTGTCCTCTGATTAATGCCGCCGGGCGTATGGGACGGGCTGATGTCGGTGTCGAGTTATTTCTCGAAACCGATCAGTCTCGGATTTCTGTTTTGGCCGATCTGCTTGTCAGTTTGAACAGGAAGCGCCGAACTCTGAGTGAGGAATTCTGGGATAAGATTCGTCCGGCTGCTTATGAATCTATGGAAAGCCTCCGCAGGCGGATGGTGATAGTCGCTGATAGCGAAGTGCCTCGCGGTATTACGGGAATTCTGGCCTCCCGCCTTCAAAAAACCATGAAAGCGACGGCTGTGGTGATATCGGTGCAGAGTGCTAACGCATCGGGCTCCATCCGCTGTGATTCAGGGATGAATGCTATTTCCTGGTTGGAATCAATGGGAGAGATTTTTGAGGACTTCGGTGGACATCCACAGGCTGGGGGGTTTCGTATTCCCAGCGCCCGGATTGAAAACCTTAAATCGCGTACCTTGGCATGGCTGGACGCATCGGCCCACAATCCGGCGCCGAGCGAAGACATCTGTATTGATGCCGAACTCTCTCATAAAGAAATTAGGCGACTGGGGGTTAAGGGGCTAGATTTACTCCTAGAACGTCTGGAACCCTATGGCGAGGGCTTTCGCCCGCTTACTTTTCTCACACGAGGGGTAAAAGTGCATCAGGCCGTACTGGTGGGCAAACCGAAGAACAATCACCTCAAACTCCTTGTTTCACTCGGCGCAAACCGCTGGCCGGCTCTCTGGTGGGATGGGGCCGATCGATACGACTCGGTAATTCGAAAGGGCGCTAAAGTTGATTTGGTATATCATGTGGATCGTGATCGCTGGCGTGGTGTCGAAGCCCGCCGTCTGACAATACTGGAGGCTTCTCCGTGCGATATGTAAACTTTGATTCTTCTGGTTCGCTTCAGAGTCTGCCAAGAATCGCCCCTAGGCACTGTGCCATGGCTGTTTTCACTCTGATTGTATCGATTGCGGCTGCTGAACCGGCTCTTCATGCCGAAAATGATGTGCTTCCGGGCGGGGTCGCGCAGGTAGCGATTACCGAAAGTTTGATGGAAGATGTGGTTGTTACATTGAAGGACAACCAGGATAGAACCCTGAGCCGAGCCGAGGGCTTTGTTTGGCGAACCCCAACAGGCCGAGCGATTTCCGTTGCGCTTTTGGGCATTCCTTCCACGGCGGCGCCTGGGAAGTACCGGATTGTCATGAGGGCTCGGCATGAACGGACAGACTGGCAATTAGAACGGCCCATCAACCTTATCGATGTGACTTTCCCGGAGCAGCTGATTCACCTGAGCGATAAGATGAATGAAATTTTTCACGACGATTCGGAACGCAAGAAAATGGAGGCTCGTGAGCTTTGGGCCGTGTTAAACTCGTTCAATCCCCGCACCCTCTATCATTTGGGCCGCTTGGTTTCTCCATTGGAAGAATGGGTACCGACCGCCGCCTATGGGGATCGGCGCCGCTTTCGCATGCCAAATGGTTCTGAATCCACCACGGTACATTTCGGTCGCGATCTTTGGGCCCCTGTGAATTCGCCGATAAGCGCTGCCGGGAAGGGTAGGGTAATTATGGCCAAGGAACGGTATTTGACAGGAAATACGGTGGTTATCGAACATCTTCCAGGGGTGTTCACCCTCTATTATCATATGGATACTCTCGGTGTTGAAGCCGGACAAATTGTGAATGCGGGTGAGTTCATCGGAACGATTGGTGAGACCGGATTTGCTACCGGTGTACATCTTCACTGGGAACTCAGGGTGGGGACTGTTCCGGTAGAACCCGATGCTTTTCTTGAAAAACCCCTTCTTGACACGAATATGCTGATCGGTAAGATGTAGATGTGTTATTGTCATGAGCATGGCTATGGCTACGATGAGAAAGTATACTGCAAAAGGGGGTGATGATTAATCGCCTATATTCACATTAATGATGATGAACCTCTTGAAAAGGCCATAAAGCGATTCAAGCGTTTGGTGGAAAAGGAGGGGATTATACGGGAGTACAAGCAGCGAGAGTACTTTGAAAAGCCTTCTACGATAAAAAATCGGAAGAAGAAGGCCCTTATGCGCAAGCAGCTGAAGAAACTGCGCAAGGTGCAAAGTCTATCACGCTATTAATCAACTCATTGCTGTAATCAGGTTGGATGCGGTTTTCAGCCAGGGATCTGGTCGGCTGATCGGGTTCTTCTTATACCCGATGAACACGTAAGCGCCGCTTAGCTTTCTTTACCCCCCGCGGTTGATTGTCGATTGCCGTAAAGAGTCAATCACCAGAACAAGGAAAACAATGTAATTGAAAAAAAAGCATGAGTTTTCTGGCTTTGAAACGATTTCCGTTGATTCTCTGAAAGAGTACCGCGCCCAAGGAATTCATCTTCTCCATCTATCTACTGGAGCGGAGATATATCAGGTGGCGACCAGCGATGAGGAAAATCTGTTTTCTTTCGCATTTCGTACGCCACCGGCAAACCATTCAGGGGTAGCTCATATCCTGGAACACGCCGTTCTCTGTGGTTCTCATTCCTATCCCCTTAAAGATCCCTTTCGTGTGCTCCTCAAAGGAAGCGCGCACACCTTTCTCAACGCCATGACCTTCCCGGACAAGACAGTCTATCCGGCGTCGAGCACGGTGAAGGCCGATTTTCTGAATCTGATGAGGGTTTACGGCGACGCGGTTTTTTTCCCACAGCTTAAACGAGAGGTTTTTGAGCAAGAAGGGCATCATCTGGAGTACAACAATGAGGGACGCTTAATACGTGTCGGTATTGTCTTTAACGAAATGAAGGGGTCTTATTCGTCTTGCGAGTCGATAGCTGGGGACTGGGCGCTTCGATCGCTGTTTCCTGATTCTCCCTACAACTGGGATTCTGGTGGTGACCCCCGCTTCATTCCCTCCCTTAGTTATCAGGAGTTCAAAGAGTTCCACGCGACTTGGTATCATCCCTCAAACCTCAGGATATTCCTCTATGGCAATTACAATCTCGATGAGCTGCTCACCATACTCGACGGTGAGTTTTTGTCCCGTTTTCAGCGGCGAGATATTCCCTCGGCCATTCCCCTTCAGCCCCGGTGGAACCAGGCTGGAAGGCTCTGTGCCAGTTGGCCCTCTGCTCCGGATGAGCCGACGCTTAACAAGTCTACGATCAGCCTCAACTGGATGCTGGGAGAATCCACGAAACCGGACGCAGTTCTGAATGCTCGGGTGCTATCCTTCATTCTTCTTGGGCATGGCGGCGCCCCCCTCCACAAGGCCATTATCGACAGTGGTATCGGCGAGGACATATCCCCGGTGAGTGGGTTAGAAACTGATCTTCGTCAGATGATGTTTTCCGCGGCGGTTAGAGGCAGCAATCCGGAGAAGGAAAAAGACTTTGAGTCCCTGGTGCTATCGACATTGAATGATTTGGTGAAGAATGGCTTGAATCGGGATTTGGTGGAAGGAGCTCTCCGGAGCGTAGAGTTCCACGGCAGGGAAATCCGAGGTGGTACGCCCTTTGGCTTGCGTTTGATGATGCGGGCTTTGCGGGGCTGGCTTCACAATAGACCTCCCTTGGAGAGTTTAGCCTTCGACGAACCCATGGATCGACTGCGTCAGGCTGTGAAGCCGGGGTATTTCGAGGACATTATTCGACGGGATTTATTGGCTAATCCACATCGAACCACAGTTGTTGTGAGCCCCGACCCCCATATGCAGCGAAAGCAGGACGCTGAAGAACGCGTGGAACTCGATTCGATACAACGCGTTCTCGAAGAAGGAGGGGCCATCGGCGATATCACCAAGGATACTCTGCGGCAATCCCTGGACAGGCTCAGCGAATTCCAGAATCAACCAGACAGTTCGGAGGATTTGGCTCGTATACCGTATCTCTCGCGGAGCGATCTCCCTAGCAAAGTACTCCATCTGCCTCTCAAGGAAGGGCGGCACGCTGAGCTGAGCTGGTATCGGCACGAAACTTTTTCCAATGGCGTGGCATATCTGGATATGGCCTTCGATCTTGCAGGATTAGATCCGAAGCTCCACGGCTGGCTGCCGCTCTTCGGGCGGGCTCTTACTGAGCTAGGGCTTCCTTCTCTGAGCCACGATGAGCTGTCCCGGGAGTTGGCGATGAAAACAGGCGGCCTGGATTGCTCCCTCGATGCATCTCGGCTATATCCTGCTAGCAGGGGAGAGCTGAGTCTGCGCTTTTTCGTGCATCTCAAGGCCCTCTTCGGGCAGTGGGAAGAGGCCCTGGAATTGACTTCGCGATTACTCGTTTCGGCGGATTTCACGAATTTAGAACGCATCGGCGATCTATTGCTGGAGCAGCGCAATGAATATCGATCGACCGTGCTGCCTTCGGGGAATGCCTTCGCGGCCTTAAGAGCCTCTTCCAAACATTCGTCAGTCGCGGCTTGGGAGAATCTCTGGTACGGTATCGATCAATTGTTATTTCTCCAAAACCTGATGGACGCTGCCGACGCGGCAAAGCAGGCCTCGGTGGCATTGATGGCTATTCAAGAGAGCCTGATTCGCTGTGGCCGATTGAGCCTGGTTGTTACCTCTGATTCTGATGTGGCCGAGCATGCCCTAGCGAGCGCTCTGAAGATGACGGATTCGCTGAAGGGGGGACAGACCCCCGCGAAGGGTGAGCCCCATCTATTCCGGCATCCAACCCGGGGAGAATCTTTATCTGTTGCATCGGCGGTAACTTTTTCCGCTCTGAGTTTGCCTGGGCCGATGCTGGGAACGCCAGAACATGCCCAGGCGGGATTATTGGCTCACATATTGAGAACTGGATATCTTTGGAAGCACATCAGGGTAAAGGGGGGCGCCTACGGTGCTTCTGCCTCGCTTGTCGGTTCTCAAGGCATTTTCAATTTCAGTACCTATAGGGATCCCAACATCGTATCATCCCTCAAATCGTTTCAGGCGGCATTGGAATGGGCAACGGAGAACCTGGACGATGAAACGGTGGACATGGCCGTTATCGCTGTGATTGGTAAGGAACTCCGGCCCCTTTCACCCGGTGAGAGGGGATTTATTGCATTCAAACGCAAACTCTATGGCATTACTGACGAGCTACGACAAATGCGCCGGGATTTCCTGTTGCGGACCGACGCTGATTCAGTTCGTAATCAGGCTAGCACATTGCTAGGAGAGTGGGAGAAGCGGTCAGTATCCGTTATTGCCAATGCCGATGCCTTGGATGAGGCGATCGCTCACTGCCCGGAATTGGTGGAATCCCGAGTCGTAGTTCCTACCTAAGGACCTTCGAACTTTCGACGCCGCAAGCGGAAAAATGAGCAGCCCACTTATCACTGAACCACAATCCAACCCGGGATGCCGCTAGATTCAAAGGAGTGAAGAAGGCCCAGAACGCATAGGCATTCTGAATCGACAGGCCGGTGGCCCGGAGAAACACTGCAACAATCAAACCGACAAGATTAACGGTCCAAAACCATGATAGCAGCCTTTCTCGCTTTTTCCCTCCAGGTCTTTTTTGAGGTGTCATCAAGAGAAACAAACCAAGCAGAACCGTGGGGAACGCTGGGCCAATATTGATATTCTCGTAGGAAGCCGTATGATCGGTAAATGTCATCAGGAATCCCAGCACTACACCCGCTAAACCGATCAGCAGCGTGATGGTAACTCTCGAAACCAGCGCGGCAATCCGAACGCCTTTGTTATAATGGGGGGAGAGCGATACTCTCCTAGAAAGCATCCATATCAAACCGGCAGCGACACCTGCTATCAGCATCGGCAGCCACAAAGGGCGGACTTCATCCGGAACCGGCGGCCTGTCAGATGTCATCAGAACCGTCTTTTCGCCGACAAGCTGCCTGGAGACGCCATCGATGCCGGTGTAGATAAGCTTGGAGCCGAAATCCACTATGGACTGAGGTATAAACATCTTATCCCACCCGGATATCGGTTCATCGAGTTTGGCTCCCAATAAATAGTGAAGAAGCAATTCAGAGAAAAAAGAGGGAGCAGCACCCGTTCTCGAATAATGCCGGTAAGACCTATCGGGTTGAGTTTCACTGATTTTTTTAAGTTCACCTTTCACGAGCGTATTCAGAATGTTCCTGATAATCGTGGAGCAGTTGTAGTGATAGTAGTCGTAAAGATACTCCTGGTTTTCAGGTTGAACCCACCATTGGAGAATCTGATTCAGTTCCTTAAGTTCTTCATTGCCCAAATTCAGCCGATACATTGTCACAGTTCGGTTTTCGCCTTGAGTGAATGATAAGAAGTTTTTAGTTGGGATGACATATCCCATATATATCATCCGACCCATCAGGAAATTCCAATAGAAATTCACCGAATCGAAAGAGAAGTTTCCGAAATCGTAAAACAAGCTTTCATTGGTTTGGTGATTCTCCATCGCAATGCCAATATGACCCCAGTAGGTATAGAGGGGATCTCCGTGGTCAACAACGATGAGATTGGCGCTCAGCCTCTCGCCGCCCATGGCAGAAGTAATGCCCATCATCAGAGATACCACCAAAACCAGCATTTGTCGGTAATCGCGCAGATTCAACCACCTTTTTCTTTAGACAGGATATAAATCCTCAAAACCATCATATATGCTTTTAGGGGGGGACGGGAACTATTTTCTGTTGTATAATGTGATCAATAGTGTTTTCGTAAGGAGTTCATAATGACTGAGAAAGAAAATCTGGTGGTGGCTTCCAAAATAAAGGCATACATTAAAACGACCGCTGACATGAAATGTTCGGCAGCAGTAATCGAGGTTCTCTCCGACAAGATACGAGATTTGTGTCATATAGCGATTGAGAACGCCAAAGCTGCCAAGAGGAAAACCGTTCAGGAGAAGGATTTTTAGACAATCCGCACTTTCCGGGACCGGATAGCCAGTCCCGGACATCATGCCATTAGGAATGCTACCTGCTTTATCCGGATAAATAAGGATTGGTGTTTACCCAGTTTCCTATGAAGGCGTTCCTTTATAATTCATTCGACTACTCCCAGCCCAATGACAAGCGAATCCTATTGAGCTCAACTTCATGGCGTATATCGGGTGGTAGTTCGAGTTCCGCCAAGCGGTTGAGTATCGTGGCGCTCTCTTCTTTTTTTCCGGAATCTCGGTAGGCGAAGTAGAGAGCGTTGAGGGTTCTATAATCCTTCGGTGAAAGGCGAATCGAATGTTGAAGGAGTTTGAGAGCCTCTTCGTGCCTGCCAAGTACACCGAACAGTATTCCCATGTTGCGCAATGATGAGGGATTCTCCGGCATGATATCCAGCGACTTCGCGAGACTGGCATTGGCCGTTTCCAAATCGCCAATTCTGAAACTGGCGCAGCCCAAAGCTTCCCAGGCATACGGGTTATTGCGATCGCGGCGCGTATAGTGCTCCAGGGCCCGTATCGCCTTTCGATTCTCGCCAGTTTCAGTATACGCAATGCCGATGTCACAGATGGCTCTGAGATTTTCGGGATTATCTGAGATTATTTCTGAGAGAAGAATTTTAGCTTTATGGAAAGCGCCTTCGCGCATAAGGTGTTCAGCTTGGTCAACAGTTGACATCGAAGTTCCTCATGCGGTTTTATCGGCTGAATTGCCCCCTGACTGTACACAAGGGGATCAAGAGTACTTAAGTTGAGGCATGAGCTCACTTGTCGTTCTCATTCCCAAAGGCCACGGTATCGCTCTTGTTATCGAAATTATTGCCTGATATACTCTCTCTAAAGTCCTCAGGAGGGTTTTGATGTTAGTTCTGGATCCCGCCATGAAGAATCTGTTGATTGAAACAATCGGTGGCAGTCTCAAGGCTGATCAGATTGAAGCATTAGGACAAATGCTTATACGTAATTTGAACATACATAAACTGAGCGGTAAATCCAGCACTGTTACTCTTTCTTCACGCGCAGCGGCCCAGGTGCTCACTGAACTTATTATTGAAAACAAGAAAATTGACGATTTCGTCAAGCTGCTGGTGGAAATGGATGAGGAAAATATCCTGGGCAAGGAAATGCGAATTAACGGATTGGAGTATTTTCTTCAGAAGCTAAGCGAAAGCGGCCTGGTGTATGATGCCAAGAAGCGTAAACTCGTTCCCCAAAAGGCGGATTTAAGCATACGCCCAGACTGGGGCGCCTTGAAAAATGGCAGGAAGTATGATGTAACTGTAGCGAGTATGGATGTGGTGGGAAGCTCCGAACTTGTGAAGAGCTTTGGCCTGAAAACGATGGAGATATTCTATTCATTTTTTTGGACTGCCTTGAATGAACGTCTCAGTTTATATAACGGTCGTATCTGGTCATGGGCCGGAGATGGCGGCCTTCTGGCGTTCGCGTTTAAACAGCACCAAGACAGGGCCGTGCGATTCGCAATTGAAATGCAGCGCGTGATGCCCCTCATCAACACACATGACCGAAATCCCATTAATGAAAAAGTCTCCACGCGTATTGGCATGCATTGTGGATTGGTAACATTCTTGTACGATACCGGGAAGATAATATCCGATGTAATTAACTTGGCCACTCATCTGGAAAAAAAGGGCACGGAGCCCGGTTCTATTTCCATCACGCAACCAGTTTGGAAGGCTCTCCCCGCCAAACTCCAGAATTTTTTCGATCCCAATGGTGATTTTGAGGATCATTTAAGGCTGTCCCCTCCAGAGCGAATCGATCTCATCTAGGCAACATTGTCATCCGCTACCCTGGAACTATCCGAATTGCTCCCTTGTCCGCGCTGGACGCGAAAAAGGCGTAGGCCTTCAAGGCATCGCTTACCTGTCTATCCCGTTGGGGCTTCCAGGCATTATGGCCCTTCATGTCTTCGTCTTTTTTGCGCTGCGTGAGTTCAGCGGCATCAATGCGAAGATTGAGGCTGCGGTTTGGGATGTCGATATCGATGATATCGTTATCCTTCACCAATCCAATCCCGCCGCCCGATGCTGCCTCCGGTGAAGCGTGGCCAATAGAGAGCCCCGAAGTTCCACCGGAAAAACGCCCATCAGTGAGCAGGGCACAAACTTTGCCGAGTTTCAGTGACTTAAGGTAGCTTGTAGGATAGAGCATTTCCTGCATCCCCGGTCCGCCTTTTGGCCCTTCATAGCGAATAACCACGACGTCTCCGGCCGTGATTTTGCCTTGAAGAATTGCCTCGACTGAGGCTTCCTGGGAATCGAATACCTTGGCTTTCCCGGAGAATTTCAGAATGGAATCATCCACACCGGCGGTTTTCACTACAGCGCCATCGGGTGCCAAGTTGCCGTAGAGCACAGCCAAACCTCCATCAGCAGAATAAGCGTGGGCAATATCCCGAATGCATCCGTTTCCCCTATCCCGATCTGTCTCTTTGAATCGTCTGGACTGAGCCCCCATGATGCGGGTTCTTTCCCCTCCAGGCGCCGCCCGGTAGAGTTTGTCCGCGGCCTCCGATGGGGATGGACCGGCAATGTCCCAGCGTTCAAGAGTCTCTTTCATGGTGGCAGCGTCAATCCGGGCCACCTGATTGTCAATAAGATGGGCACGGTTCAGCTCTCCCAGTATTCCGATTATACCTCCGGCGCGATGCACATCTTCGATGTGGTATTTCTCCGAATTCGGCGCCACCTTGCACAGACAGGGCACCTTGCCGCTGAGCCGATCGATATCCGCCAAACCAAATTCAACCCCAGCGGCGCGGGCGATGGCCAGTATGTGAAGAATGGTATTGGTAGACCCCCCCATTGCGATATCGAGTGCCATGGCGTTTTCGAATGCGGCCTTGGTTGCGATGAACCGCGGTAACACGGAGTTATCTCCATCGGTATAATAGCGATTGGCCAACGATACAATGAGATTCGCGGCCGTGTCGAACAGGGCCAGGCGGTCAACATGGGTGGCCAGCACGGTTCCATTGCCCGGCAGAGCCAGCCCCAGGGCCTCTACCAGAGAGTTCATTGAATTGGCCGTAAACATACCACTGCAAGATCCGCAGGTTGGACAGGCCGCGTTTTCCACGGTGCTCAGCTCATCATCCCCTACCGATGCGTCAGCAGCCATCACCATGGCATCAATGAGATCAATGCTTTTCTCGTCGATGTGTCCGGCCTCCATTGGGCCACCTGAAACAAATACCACGGGAATGTTTAATCGCATCGCTGCTATGAGCATGCCGGGAGTTATCTTGTCGCAGTTGGAAATGCAAACAAGAGCATCGGCGCAGTGGGCATTCACCATGTATTCCACACTGTCGGCAATAATTTCTCGTGAGGGAAGGGAGTACAGCATACCCTGATGCCCCATGGCAATCCCGTCGTCCACCGCGATGGTATTGAATTCGGCGGCAAAACACCCCGCGTCTTCGATGCGCTTCTTCATTCGTTGACCAACATCGTGGAAATGAACATGCCCTGGAACAAACTGCGTGAACGAATTGGCGATAGCGATGATTGGCTGGGTTAGCTGCTCATCGGTCATACCATTTGCCTTCCAAAGCGCTCTGGCGCCAGCCATCAAACGCCCATGTCTGTTTGTTGCACTGCGCAGTGTATTTGCCATATTCAATTCTCCTGTCCGCAGTATAGTGACTATCCGATGTTTTCTTCCAGTGAGGCATCACGCAATGATTTTCTATTTATCGCGGCCATTCGCTTCCCATCGCGAGGGAACTTTCGCCGCTACTTTCGTCGCTCTCAGTCAGCATCCATTGGGCGCCCGCCCACTCTCGACCAGAATCCCATCCACCCGTATATTGTGAGAACCATGATTAAAACCAACTACCATACTCATAATAGGTTCTGCGACGGCAAAGGGAGTATTGCGGACTACATCGCCGCGGCTGTGAAAAAGAATTTCACCGCCTTGGGATTTTCCTCCCACGCCCCTCTCCCTATCAAGACCACCTGGAATTTGTGTGAAGAGAACCTAGATGCCTACCTTGATGAGCTACATCGAGGACAACAGGAATGGGCCGAGAAACTGCAAATTTATATCGGGCTGGAAATAGACTATATACCCGGCTCTCAATCCCCCGCCGACCAGCGCTGGAGAGCATTGGATCTTGATTACAGCATTGGTTCCGTCCACAGCACGGTCGGCCTTCAACACAATCCTTCCTACGATTGCATTGATGGGCCCCCCAACGAGATGATGCGGCTGCTGCACACCCATCACCAAGGATCATGGGAAAATATGTGCGATGTCTATTATCGCCGAATTTCCGAAATGGTTCGCCTTGGAGGCTTCTCTTTCCTGAGCCATTTCGATCTCATCAAGAAAGGAAACAAAAACCAGGATTATTTCAAAGAATCATCACCATGGTACGGCGCGTTGGTTGGCCGTGCTCTGGATGAAATCGCCAAAAGCGGCATTATCATGGAAATCAATAGCGGCGGCATTGCCCGGGGCTATCTTGATGAGGTATATCCCTCAGCTTGGATTATCGCCGAAGCTTATAAGAGAGATATTCCCGTTATGGTGAACTCCGACGCCCATCAGCCCCAAGACATTGATTTCCATTTCGAAGAATCACAAAATTTGCTCCGGGACACTGGATATCGTGAAACCTGGGCCCTGCTGGATAAACGATGGACCGCCGTTCCTCTGTAGAGCATCTTGAGGCCGATATGAAACTCAATATCATGCGCAGTGTTCAGCCAGTCCCCTATCGAAAGGCCCTTATTCGCCAACGAGAGCTCCATGCCCAACGAGTGGCCGGAAGCATCCCCGATACCCTTTGGTTACTGGAACACCCCCCGGTTATCACTACCGGAATTCGGTCGAATCAGGAAAACAACATACTCGTCAATCCAGAGCGTGTCGGCGTTGAGCTTGTGCAAACCGAGCGGGGCGGAGAGCTTACTTACCATGGACCCGGTCAATTGGTGGGGTATCTCTTCGTAGCTATTGAAAACTACGGCTACAAGGTGAAACGCTTCGTGCAAAGACTCGAAAAATCATTTATTAGCTATCTTGCCGAATCCCACGGAATTCGTGCTCGACACGACCGTGAGCACACGGGGGTTTGGGTTGGTATGGAGAAGATAACCGCTATCGGAATCGCCCTGAGACAGCGAGTTACCTTTCATGGATTTGCCTTCAATGTGAACACCAATCTTACACATTTCAATTGGATTGTTCCCTGCGGTATTCCCAATCGCGGCGTTACCTCATTGGAAAAGCTTTTGGGAGCTCCTGCCGATATTGATGCCGTGGCCGAAGGTGTGGCAATGGCCCTTCGTTCCGCATTGGGCCATGATATCAGCTAGCAGCATGTATGGCGCTTCGTCCACGATGTGTCCATTAGCTACGAAATCAAGTTGACAGCTCTCAGCCATTCGGGTATTATCAACCTTGCGGTTTTCACCTATTATCCCCTTAGGAGGTGCCCCATGGCAAGTAACCCGGTTGCGTGGTTCGAGATTTATGTGCAGGACGTACAGAGAGCGAAAACCTTTTATGAAACGGTTTTCAAGAGAAAGCTTGAGCATGTGGATGTTTCAGAAATAAATCCGGAAATAGAGATGTGGTTTTTTCAGATGGACATGGAGAAACCCGGTGCTTCCGGCGCTCTTATCAAAATGCCAGACTGTCCCATCGGTGGGAATAGCACTGTGGTGTATTTCAGTTGCGATGACTGCGCCGTTGAGGAAAGCCGCGTTGTAGAAGCCGGTGGGCGCGTTGAAAAGAAGAAGTTTTCCATCGGTGAGAGCGGATTTATGTCAATGGTATTGGACAGCGAAGGAAACATGATCGGTTTGCATTCAATGAAATAGAGTTCTTCAGTGTTGTTCCGAATGAAATCCACTTGATGGGCAAAAAAAGAAAAAACTACTGGCTCTAGTTTTCTCAGAAGCTTTACACAATCGTGCATCTTCCACTACGGTTCTCTCATGTCAACTCGAAAGCCGGGAAACTGGCAGAGGCAAACAGCTCTTTTTCTTACCAGCCAAACCCTTTCCCTCCTGGGCTCATACCTGGTTCAATATGCCCTTTTCTGGTATATCACATTAGAAACCGGTTCAGGGATTATGATGACCATCTACATCGCCGCCGGATTTCTTCCCATGTTCCTTCTGGCACCTTTCGCCGGTGTGTGGGCCGATCGCTACGATCGGAAAAAGCTCATCGTTTTTGCCGATGCCGGCATCGCCCTGGTAACACTGGTTCTGGCTATTATCTTCTTTCGCGGCGCCGAGAGCCTGGTTGTCATTATGATCGCTTCCGCGCTGCGCGCTTTTGGGTCTGCTGTTCAACAGCCTGCCGTCGGGTCCATCCTGCCCCAATTCGTCCCCGTAGAGCGCCTGATGAGGGTGAATAGCATCTATGGTTCCATCGAGTCCACCATTGGCCTGGGGGCGCCGATAATCGCCGGCTTTCTGATGTCTTTCTCAACCCTTTCCTTTTTATTTCTAATCGATGTTGTTACTGCTTCGATAGCCATTGTTTTCCTTTATGCCTTTGTCAAGGTGCCAGCCCACTCTCGGTCTAAGGAAGCTCTTACCAGCTCCCATTGGGAAGATTTGATTGAAGGATTCCGGTACATCCGTTCCCACCGCTATCTCATCCCATTCTTTCTCTACCTTGCCATTGTGCTTATCCTGGTAACCCCCGCCGCCTTCCTTACTCCTCTGCAGACCAAGAGAACCTACGGAGATGAAGTGTGGCGACTCTCTGCCATTGAAGTAGCATTTTCCCTAGGGATGTTGATTGGCGGCGCCATTCTGGCCGCGTGGGGCGGATTCAAAAACCGCATGTGGCTTATGCTTCTCGCTACTATGATAATGGCCCTATGCACCATACTCCTTGGCTTCGCGCCGTTATTCCCTATCTACATCGGCGCCATGGGGATTTTCGGCATTGCCCTGGCCTTTTACGAAACGCCTAACAGAGTCATTCTTCAGGAACATGTGAGCGAAAAATACCTCGGTCGAATATACAGCGTGGACACCATGTTACTCACCTCCATGATGCCCCTGGCCATGTTTCTCTTCGGACCTCTCGCTGAAATCGTTGCCATCGAAAATCTTCTTTTGGTAACCGGAGGCCTGATGGTCCTCCTTGCGCTTCTCGTACCATTGCACAAGAATTTGATGAGGGCGGGGATAGCACCCGAACAGGGAAGCTGAACTTCGCATTCCAGTTCATGGCGTCTTAGCCTTTGCCGATTGCTTATTTAGGTGATTGCGGAATGGGTGAGCGCCGAATTTGTCTGGCATCCTACAATCGCCGGCGCTTTGTGTATGAGCTCATCGTTCTTGAGGGCTTCCAGCATGAAAAGCGCGAAATCCACCCGTCGCGTGAGGTTGCTTTTCAATATCGGGTCGTCCACATGATGACTCCACACAGGCAAACCCTGGCTCTCGCCCTCCTCAAGGTTGCTGCCCCGTACAACCGTCCAACGGGTATCGCTATTGAAAACCCTTCGGCATGCCTCTACCTGATCGTCGATATCGACAGCACGTGTTATTCTTCCTATCCAACTGAAGAGCTTCAGTAAGCGGAGAAAGCTCTTCGAATATCGATCTTTACCATCCATGCTGATGTGCCAGCCACATGAGAAGATGAGCCTCGCCCCCGCCTCTGAGTATTTGATTACCGCGCTGGCTGTCCCGGACGCGTAGTGGCGCATCCCCCAAGGAACCAACACCGTAAGCACTCCATCACAGTCTGCAACGGCCCGCTGTATTACCTTTGGGTTATTCGTCGCACCAGGTACAATGTGAATTTGTCCATCAAAGCGCTTGAGCTTTTCCACACTCTTTTCGCGGCATACCGCCACTATCTCATATTCCTTTTTTAGTGCGTGCTCTACCATGTACTGTCCGAGCTTCCCGGAGGCACCGATAATACAAACCTTCATTGCGTACTCCTGACTTGGCGCCTATCATACCACTATGAACCTGCCCATGAAAACAGACTGTCTGTTAGGCTACATCTCCAAGTTCATAATACTTTCGTTCTTTCTCATCCGGAGTCAACCAGTTATTTGCCGAATGCTTCCTAATCTGGTTGTAGTAAATCTCAATATACCCGTAGAGATCTTTTTGCAGCTCCTCTGTAGTCCGATATTTCTTGTGATAGATCAGTCTGAGCCTTCAATGTGTGGAAGAATGATTCGGCCACAGCATTATCCCAGCAATTGCCTTTTCGGCTCATGCTCTAAGCAGCGCTGAGCGAATCCAGAAGGGATCGGAATGACTCTGACGCGTACTGAATCCCTCTATCGCTATGAACCAGAACTCCCTGTGGACGATTATGTCGGTACAGATATTTCACAAAGGCCCGGCATGTCGAATCTGCCCTCAGTTTTTGACTCACATCCCAACCGACCTCCCATTCAGGAGCAGGGGTCCACCTTTCTAAGTCCGGTGAGTATTAGGTAAATACCATCACGCTACAAAAATGATCTTGCCGATACGACGCGGCCCAAAGAAAGTCACCACTGGATTCCGGATAAAACGCTCGTTGATTCTCTTGTTAGCTTTTTTTCGCATATATTAGCATGTTTTATTGATTTTTCATGAAGGCATGCGGGATTCAAATGATAATGACGCGCTTAAGACGCGGAGGACTTACAATAACGAACGACCAAATTCGACTACCGGGGGAGTACCTTCAATGATGCCGAATCCGGTAATTTGAAAACCTCTACGAATGGCGTCAGTCATAAATGGGGGGCTACAGAAGGTCTGAAAAAGAAACCAAAGTCCGGCGGTGTAGCCGCTTAGAAAGGAGGACTATGAGAGGCGAATTGAGAGGGAGCCTCGCACCGAACACTATACACAAGCGCGAAAGCACTGTATTTCAATTCCGCATCGGGCGATTCCGGTGTTGACACAGTTAGCTGAACAGATCTGAGTTGCGCGCTGTTTTCATTCAAGGCCGCATCCTCCGAATTGTTGGGCCCACTAGGACTTGAACCTAGGACCGTCCGATTATGAGTCGGATGCTCTAACCAACTGAGCTATGGGCCCGAATTTCGGATCGTATAAACCCTAACAAATCCTAGCGATCGTGGGGCTGGTGGTCAATTGGCAACTCGCGATGGTCAAGCTGACAAGAAGAAACATCAATCTGAGCGGCTCTCTTACGATTTTTTTGAATTTGAGTTATTTTCAGTACAGGGGTGGTGATTGAACCGTGAACGTGGTGGATTGGGCAGCAGTTTCGATGGCCTGTTTTCCCGAAAACTTTTCGTCAACAAGGGGGTTTTTGTATCTTGGCCGCTGAAGATTGCCTTGAATGGAGTTCTCAAGATGAGTAGAACGCCTCGATTGATTCTCAATGGTGAGCGGCCAGAGCCGGAAGAACTTCGGATGTTCATCATTGGAATTTCTGATCCTGGCCGTCTGAGAGCTTCGGGGGGGTATCTATTCAAGACGGGTTTGGCCAGAGAAAAGGCAGAAGAAGAGAAGAGGGTGCTGATTGCGATTTGTCCGGCAATTTCTGAGGGATTGCGGCTTTATCATTATGATATTGATGTGGCCGATCCGGATCATATCATCGGTACTATCTCCGCCACGGGAGTTTTCACTCTCATCTTCAAGGTGCAAAAAAAAATTCTGGATGATAAAGAACGAAAGCACTGGAGGAATCGATTTGTGGCGTTCGCTACCGCGCTGATGAATGCGGGCTATCAGGGTGTTGGAAGTTTAGACTGGATTACCAGGAGTTTACTTGACGAGATGGGCATCTTCGAGGCAGTTCCGAGAACTTTGGCACAGATGGCTCAGATAGTCGAATCGGGAAGAAGCTCAACGCCTGTTCAATAGGCTGAAGGTTTCGACGGATCGGGAAGATGCCGACTGAAACCGGCTGGATTCGGTGATAGCGCGTCTGGGCTATTCGAACTGGGCCATGACGAATACCAGCTCAGCGATCAGCGAAATCTGATATCGCATCAAGTGTCATGGCACCGATTTCATTATTTAAAGCCTCAAAGCGTGTTGACTGGACGCACTCGCGCATTACTTTCCTTCAAAACCAATAACGGCCACTCAATGCGGGAATCTATGCCCGCGGTCCCAACGATGGTGGTTTTTTCGCCCGCTTTGTCTTGATTTTTTCCCAAATTGGGAAGTCCATCCTATCCGTTCCAGGAGGAGTATAGGGTATAGTAACCCATCCTATTCGCCATACCCCTCACGAACAAGGTCAGGCTGGCTATATGATGGAAACCAAGCTCTACCCTCCGCTTAAATCCTGGTTGGAGAAACATGGTTACACCGTTCGCGGGGAGGTGGGTCGTTGTGATATCGCTGCACTGAAAGATGGACATCTCATTGTCATCGAACTCAAAACTCGCGCTTCCATGAACCTTCTAGCCCAGGCGCTTGAAAGGCAGGCATACGCCGATGCTGTCTATATAGCTCTTCCCGCCTCTAGCAATCAAAAACGGCCGCCCTCCATGAAAAACCTTCGCCATTTACTGCGCCGGCTAGGAATCGGGCTTGTTTTGGTTGTGTTTTTGAATCGAAGCACTCGGATTGAAATACTGATGCATCCGGGAAACACAGAGTCCCCTAAGCGCCCGAAGAAGCGCGCTGCGATTCTTCGGGAAATCACCGGTCGGGACATGGATATTACCCCGGGCGGACTCGCTGGTGGGCCAGGGCGTGTGAGCGCCTATCGCCAGCGGGCTATTCGATTGGCCAGTTGGCTATCGGTTCTCGGTGAGTCCACTCCGGCCGCCCTCAAGAGAATTGGCGCGCCGGAAGACACCGGGAATATACTCGCGGCCAATCTCTACGGCTGGTTTTTCAGAGTCCGCCGTGGTGTATATCGTCTGCATGATGCGGGCGTGTCCGCGCTCGGCGAAGTTCCGGAACTGTCGGAGAAATATCTTGGGGAGCTGCCGCGATGACTATTCGGGCATCTGATCGCCAAAGCAGGTATCGATAGACCGTGCGTGAGTGATGAGTGGATGCTCTGGAGGAACGGTTTTAGTCACCCCGGCTACCTCGGAAAGCGGCACACTGACTAATTTGTATCCATTGTAGGCTGCCATTTTGCCAAATTCCCCCCTGGCAATCATCTCGGCCGCATAGGCCCCGAGTTCGGTGGCTACTACCCGGTCGCGGGCTGTGGGACTCCCACCCCGCTGTATGTATCCCAGTATGGTTTCACGGCTTTCCATCCCGGTAAGCCTGGTGATTTCGTGGGAAATATACCGCCCCGCCGACTTGAATTGTTCGCCATCGGGGAGTTTCTCGGGTAGTTTTATCCCTTCGGCAACAACGACGATAGAATAGGGTTTCCCCAGCTTGGATCGCCGATTCAAATAGGCAGCGATGAGGTTGGAATCATAGGGTATTTCAGGAATGAGAATAACATCGCCACCAGCCGCCACTCCGGCATACAAAGTAAGCCACCCGGCAGAATGTCCCATCACCTCAACCACCATGATGCGTTTGTGGGAGTTCGCCGTACTATGCAGCCTATCGATGGCCTCGGCCGCGATGCTAACAGCCGAATCGAAGCCGAAAGTGAGGTCGGTGCCCCATACATCGTTGTCGATGGTTTTCGGGACTCCTATGATATTCAGGCCCAACTTCTGAAGACGCCGGGCCGTTTTCTGGGTGCCGTTGCCCCCGATGCAGACGAGGCAGTCTAATCCCAAGGCCTTATAGTTTTCTTGAATGATTTCAGGCTTGCTCTTGATGTAATCATCATATTCAGTGCTCTTAAATGGCTTCTCTCGTGAACTCCCCAGAATTGTGCCGCCCACAGTGAGAATACCCGATAAGGCTCGTTCATCGAGAACCTTGTATTCATTTCTTATCAATCCCAGATACCCCGAAGAGAATCCGATGATTTCACAGCCATATTTCAGAAGAGCAGTTTTTCCCACACCCCGAATGGCCGCGTTCAAGCCGGGACAATCGCCACCAGCGGTGAGTATGCCTATTTTTATTCTACTCCTGCCCATCTTGCCCTCCGGAAATGAGATATTCTAATCGATATTCGAAACAATGTTCAATGAGATAAGTGCCAATAAAAAGGGGGCGATCACATAGTGATCGCCCCTGCGAGAGAAGGATAGTAAGAAAAACGAAATTGGGTTATTTTTTCAATATGAACTCGAGATCATCACCTTGCCGAGTGATTCTCAATTCAATCCGCTTGCTGGAATTCACCAGAGCATAAAAATGCTTGAGGTTACGAACAGTCTTGCCATTGATGGCTTTGATAACATCACCGCTACGCAGTCCAAGAGCCGATGCTGTGCTGCCTTCCACCACGCCACCGATGAGCACGTTACCCGTATTGGGAGAGAGCTTCATCTGATTGCGAATTTCGGCGGTGACGGGTACGGCCGAGAAGCCCGGCCAGACATTCACCTTGCTACTTCTCTTTTCAATGGTACGCACAGCGAGAGTAATTCTGACATTCAAAACATCCCCGTCACGAACAACCTTAACAGGGGCCTTTCTACCAGGCTCCAGTGACGCGACAGTGCGGGAAAGATCATCGGCCCCTTCAATCTTCCGACCGTCCATACGTATAATCAAATCGCCAGGACGTATATCACCCCTCATGGCTGGAGAGCCAGTGTAGACATTGTAAATGAAGGCCCCTTGCTGGTTTTTCAGATCCATCTGCTCAGCAAGGGTGTCAGTCAAATCGCCCATGTTCACGCCAAGCCATGCGTATTCAACGCTGCCCTTGTTAATGAAATCATCAATGGCCCGCCGGGCATTGTTGATGGGTATAGCAAAACCGATGCCGATATTGCCACCGCTGTTCGAGGCAATGAAGGTGTTGATGCCGATAACTTCGCCATTCAGGTTTACCAAAGCTCCTCCAGAATTACCCCGGTTGATGGACGCGTCGGTTTGGAGGTAGTCGGTAAAGCTCTGTCCATCGGCTACCCTACCCTTGGCAGAAATTATCCCCGCGGTTACTGTCGATTCGTATCCCAGAGGATTCCCGATGGCCAGTACCCAATCTCCAACCCAGATATCATCTGAATCTCCCAATTTCGCAATAGGAACCTCTTCATTTGTTTTGATGGAAATGAGGGCAAGGTCCCGCAGAGGGTCGCCACCGACAAGTTCCCCGGTAAAGGAACGCCCATCATTGAGATTCACATCAATCTCTTCGGCACCGTCAACGACATGATTGTTAGTAAGCACGTAAACCGTGTTGCCCCGCCGTTCAACAATCACGCCCGAACCCAAACCTTCTTGCCGGAAGGGCTGAGACGGTTGAGAATCGGGTTGCTGAGGTGTGCCTGGGAAACGGAAAAAAAACTCAAAGGGGTTGATTGAACGGCGTTCGATGATATTCACCGTGTCTACCTCAACGACGACGGGAAGTACTTCCGCCGAAACCTCCCTGAAGGAATTTTGAAGGCTGAGAGCAGTATTCCCGGTTTGTGCCGATATCGGCAGAGTAAAAACGAGAAGGCTGAGGGTGGTCAGGATACCTTTAGTAACTGTGAAACGATTCATAACGTGTTTTTTAGAAGTACCATGCAAAGTTCTCCTTACTCCTGTATGGTAATGGTAACACTTAAAGATTGCAGCAACATTGCTGGAAGCTTACTATTATGAAATATTAAAACCCTACCGCGGGATCCGAATCTGAAAACATGACCCCTCATTCGCTTGAGAAAGTATGTGGACGGTACCGCCATGAGCTTCAACCAGGGCTTTTACCATGCTCAATCCCAATCCCAAGCCCCTGGATCTCCGACTCCGATCTCCTCGGTATAGACGCTCGAACACCCTGTTCGTCTCCGATTCGGGCACTCCTGGCCCCCGATCAAGCACTTCCGCGATACACGAGGGACCGTCGAGGCGACAGTGCACCTCGATAACGCTGCCATCAGGACTATATTTTACTGCATTATCCAGAAGATTTCCAAGTATCTGTCTCAGCCTCACCGGATCGCCTTTTATGGGCAGAGGGTTGGGAGCATCAAGATGGATGACTTGTTTTTTCTCCTCGGCAATGAAGCTATACATTTCAACCACTTCAAAGGCCAGTTGGCTTAAGTCGCAGGGTTCAATACTAAGATGAAGCATGCCCTGCTCGGCTTCCGCGATATCCATCAGTGCTGACAGCAAAGCTCCGGTTTGATCGGTCTGTTCAACCACAACACTGAGAGCTTCTTCGTAGGCCGCCGCATTTCCCTCCCGGAGCGCCAGTTCCGCGTGCCCTCTTAGCCGGGTAAGGGGAGTGCGCAGATCGTGAGCGACCGCATCCAGGGTATCTTTCATACCTCGGATAAGAGATTCGACACGACTGAGAAGTCGGTTGTAGCGACTGATAAGCTCATCGAGTTGGTCGCCTGTTCCCGGGCTGGCAAGGCGCCGGTTAAGCTCACCGGTTACGATGATGTGATCGATTTCATCATTCAGTTGAACGATGGGGAAAAGAAGTCTTTTCGACGCGAGTATGCCCACTATTGTACCAGTCAAGATGATCGCTACTAAAGCCAGGGGGAAGCCGCGCTGAAACAATGCGACAAGAAATTGTCGGTTTTCGGTGCTCAAGCCCACTAATAGAAGCGATCCATCATCCATCAGGGCACCGGTAATGAGTAGCGCGTAGGACTCGTCCTCTCCCTTGAGGGTTTCGTACAATCCGGGCATCAGATGGTTCAGATCCGGATCCTCGAGGTTGAATTGTTCCCAACCGCCAGGAATCAGGGCGCCCGCCATTTCACCATCGGGTCCGTTCAGCTTCAGCAGAAATGGCCTGCCGCCATGAGCTTTCATATCCTCAGTGGCCTGATCGAGTACGGCCTGATTGCCGCCATACTGCCAGGCTGCCCAATAGGAGAGAAGTCTAGAGTCCAGTTCGGCGCGATCTTGAACGCCATAACCCATGAACAAAGATGTCAGAAGAAGGCCATACACCAAGGTGGAGGAGATGGCAGCGGCCAATGTGACAATGAGAGTGAGTCGGACATTAATCCGTTGGAGAGCTTTAACGAGGATCTTCCAGGACATATCCCATGCCACGGACTGTACGGATGAGCTTCACCGGATGGTCTTTATCAATGCGACTTCTCAGACGAGAGACCAGGACGTCCACTACATTGGTCTGAGGGTCAAAATCATAACCCCATACCTTTTCCAATATGAGAGTTTTTGTCATCACCAAGCCTGCATTCCGCATTAAAAAATCGAGGAGAGCATACTCCCTGGGCTGGAGATCAATGTCTTCACCGCCCCTGGAAACTCTCCTGGTAAGGGGATCGAGGATGAGATCAGCAACATGGAGTTCCTTGGCCGCCATTGCTCGTCCTCCACGCCTGAGAAGGGCTTCTACCCGAACTAGCAATTCAGCAAAAGAAAACGGTTTTACAAGGTAGTCGTCGCCTCCGGCTTTCAGGCCCTTCACTCGGTCGTCGACACTGCGCCGGGCACTGAGAATGAGTACCGGTGTCTGGATTCCAATGCGTCTGATTTCCGAAACGATGGTAAGTCCATCTTTACCCGGTAACATGAGATCGAGAATGATGATGTCATACGGGCCGGATTGGGCCCGCTTCAGGCCGAAATCACCATCGTAAATTTCATCCACCCCGTACCCAGCCTCTTTCAAGCCTTTGGAAACAAACGAGGCAATATCAGCATCGTCCTCTATGAGCAGAACTTTCATCAGATTCCTCCGTTCCATTTGGGGGCGTTTTGTAGTATACTCAGTATCCGCGACCTTGCCACAGCATGAATTTATATCCGCTGGCAAGTTCTCCGTGTCGGCTGATTGAACTTAGAACATTATTGGGGGTTTTCGCAAGCGACCTGCCAAATGTGAAGTCATCATTGGAGCGCAAATGAAAAAACTAAACAATGGTACACTGAAAATATGAATGCTCACAGCGGAATGGAGTCGGAGACTCCTGTGCGGGCGGAAGAAGTGATAGCCGAGGTATACAGGCAAATTCTTCAGATACAAAATGAAGGGAATAACCCGGTGAAAATCATCATGTCCAAGGGGAATTGGATGACAATTCAGAGATATAGGCAATCGCTGGGTGTCTTATCGAACTCAGATCACGATTATTTAGATGAAGATAGACTATTTGGTTTGAAAATATGGTACGATAATGATAACCAAATTCGGGTTGTTGGTGAATAGCGGGATGTCTATGAAGAGTAGTATCGGTTTTATTGGAGCGGGGAATATGGGCGAATCCATTGTCCGCGGCTTGCTTACGAGTAAGGCCAGAAATCCCTCGGATGTTTTTGTATCCGATCCCAGAGTGGAAGTTCTCGATTCTCTCAAGAAACAATTCCCGGGAATCCATACCGATACGGCCAATGGCCTGGCGGCTTCGGCATCTATGGTTATTTTGGCGGTGAAGCCTCAAGTATATGATTCGGTAATCAGGGATATCAGGGATATTGTGCATTCGGATGCCGTTATTGTTACTATCGCGGCTGGCCTCAGCCTGAAAAAAGTGGCATCGTGGTTCGATGAAAAACGCTTGATAGTCCGCGCTATGCCCAACACGCCCGCGCTGGTATCAAAAGGAATGACCGCCCTCTGCGCGGGTTTGGGTGTTGACGCAAATACCTTGAATCAGGTGGAAGATATTTTCAAAGCAGTCGGCAGCACTGTCGTGCTGCCGGAACAGCTTATGGATGCCTACACCGCGTTGGCATCTTCCAGTCCAGCATGGGTTTTCATGTTTTTGGAAGCTCTCGGCGACGCCGCGGTAAAGGAAGGCATCCCCCGAAAAACAGCATACGCAATTGCCTCGCAGGCCATTCTCGGTTCAGCGGCTCTTGCTATTGAAACCCAAGAACACCCGGGGATACTCAAAGACCGTGTCTGTTCGCCTCACGGAACCACGATTGAAGCAGTTGCCACTCTCGAAAAACTAGGTTTTCGGTCCGCGATTATCCAAGCAGTTTCCGCCTGTACTGCCAAGGCCAGGGAGCTTGATAATCCATGAATCAGAAAACTGACAATGCAATTGAATTAATCTGCTCTGTCAGCGAACTGGCTAATCTCTTTCTACATGGTCAAGATATCAGAGGATTCCTCTCGCAGGTGGTAAAGATTGTCAGCTCTCATATGCAGGCCGATGTATGTTCCATATTTCTGCTCAATGAAAAGCACGATGCGCTGGTCCTCCAGGCAACCGAAGGGCTGAACAAGGAAATGGTGGGAAAACTCACTCTCGCTCCGGGGGAGGGATTAACAGGCCTGACACTCAAGGAACTCAGACCGATTCGGGAAGGTCGGGGCAGCGATAGTCCGTATTACAAGCACATACCCGATATCGGTGAGGAACATCTCGAATCTTTTCTTGCGGTGCCCATAATGCGGGGGGTGCATCGGGTGGGTGTGTTGGTGCTCCAGGATGAGCAAGGATCGCGTTTCAGTAAGTCTGACGCGCTAACACTCAAGGCCATTGCCTCTCAACTAGCCGCGACCCTGGAAAACGCGCAGATTTTGATAACCCTTCCGGATATGAAGGAAAAATCAGCTCCCACATTCACTTCAAACCGCCTTATACGAGGAACTCAAGTCGTGGAGGGTGTGGCGATTGGGCAGGTTTACCATTTAGAAGAATTGGGAGGCTTCAGCAGTCTGATTTCAGCCAGCGATGAGGGTTATGGGGAAACTCTCGAAAGCTTCCACAGGGCTATCAATCAAACCGAGCGCCAACTCGAGGAACTCCAGAACCGACTAGAAGAGGAATTGGCAGATGTCGCTTCGCTCATATTTAGCGCGCATTTGCTCATGCTCAGGGATGGTGAATTCTCTGGCGCAATGGAGCAGCTTATCCGTGAGGGAAATCGGCCTAGCGATGCTGTCGTACAGGTAGCAAACAACTACATCACCCTCTTTGCCACCAGTAATAATCCCCGACTCAGGGAAAAAATTCTGGACATCAAGGATCTCGGCCATCGAATTCTGAAAAACCTGGTGGATGTGGTGGGAGATCATGGTGACTATGACGGACAAATCGTCGTTACAAAAGAGCTATTGCCCTCGGAATTTCTGAAGCTGGCCGCGCAACATGTGGAAGGACTCGTACTCTTTGGCGGAGGCGTAACTGCTCATATCAGTGTGTTGGCCCGATCGCTGTATGTGCCGCTCATATTTACTGACGACGAGAGCATATTCCGAATTCCCCCTAACAGCTCAGTGGCCCTAGACGCATTTCAGGGTTTACTCATTGTCAACCCAGATGATACCGCCCTCAAGCGACTTACCCAAGTGAAAATCAACACTGATCGTATGAAAAATTACGACGGTGAAGTTCAGCCCCAAACTTATACCGCAGATGGCAAGCGGGTTTATCTTCGGGGAACTGTCAATCTGCTCACCGATCTTAAACTCGCTAAAAAATTCAAGGCGGAGGGAATCGGTTTGTACCGAAGTGAGTTTCCCTTTCTCATACGCAGTGATTTTCCAACGGAGGAAGAACAATACCATGTCTACAAACAGGTTATCGAGTGTTTTGACAATAGTCTGGTAACCTTTCGAACACTTGATATCGGTGGCGATAAGATATTGGGCTACCTTCCTGAATCCCAGGAATCCAATCCCTTTTTGGGGCTTAGGGGCATCCGATTTCTTCTGGAACATATGAAGGTTTTTGTTGGCCAGCTCAAGGCCATGATTCGCGCCGCTGAAAACCGTCAAATCAGAATACTCTTTCCCCTTATCTCGTCAGTTGATGACTTCACCAACGCGAAAAAAGCCGTCCTCGAAAGCATCAGTATTCTGAAGAAAGAGGGCTTTGGGCAATATCCGGTGCCCAAACTCGGCGCCATGATTGAACTCCCCTCGGCAGTGGAGCTGGCTCCGGAGCTAGCCAAGGAAACTGATTTTCTCTCCCTGGGAACTAACGATCTGGTTCAATACACCTTGGGAGTGGATCGAACTAACGAAAAGGTAGCAAGTCTGTTTGATATTCGCCATCCAGCGGTTTTCAGGACTGTTAAGCGGGTGAGTGATGCGGCAAAACACGCTAAATGTCCTTTAACGGTTTGCGGTATCATGTCCAAAAACCCGGCCACAGTGTACTACATGATTGGATTGGGCATACGCGAATTTTCAATGGAGCCGGTGAAAATTCCGGAGATGCAGAATTACATATCCACAGTAAATCATCAATCTGCCCGCAAAGACGCCACGATACTCACGAAACTGGGCACGTTGAAAGAGATTCAGACTTACATGAAGAAAATCTCATTGCAGTAACTCGGCATTAAGCGACAACCTGCCGGATTGCGCGCTTTGCAATAGCTTCAAAAGTACAGCCTTCAATCATCACTCAGTGAGTGAACCTCGAAAAATTTGCCATAGCTTGCTCAGGTTCAGCAAAAATGATGGAACTTAGAGCTTTGCCATCGGCAGTTTTTCTAAGCAAAAGAGAACCCTCAATCGCTTCAGGCTGATCATGGTCTCAAAGTCATAGGCATAGAAGCGGAATTCAATACGCAAGAAGTCCTGGTGAGGCTCCCCCGACGCCGATCAAAAGACATACCGGGCGCCGAGGGCCCCATGCCACGCAATCCAGCTATCACCAAATAACCGAACACCACCCCCTCCTTCGGCAAAAATATTCAAAGGAATTTCTGAAAAAGTATATTCCAGTCGCAGATTAGCCATCGCTTCAATTATGATTTTTTCACCGACAACGAAAATAACCTGAGGGCCTAGAGTCAGGGGCAACACCACATCGTCGCCGGCCTTGAATTGAACCAAGGTGATACATCCATTTAAGCCTAATACTCCGGTTTCTTTATGGTGCCAACTCCAACCACCGATGGCATTGATTTCAAACCAGTTGGAGAATCGGTATCCCGCTGTGATACCCGAAACAATTCCCACAAGCGCGCCTGCTTTGAAATTGCCGTCCGTGGGGGCCTCAATGAGTGGAATATCTTTGTCTTCGGTAATTCGTGACTTCTGCGCGGGTAGTGAAACCACAAACACGCCAAGAACAACTATCACCAATAAAACTCTTTTCATAAAACTCCTCAACATTATCAATACCCTCATCTAATAGTTACATGCCATTACAATATCCATTCAAACACCAGAAAAGGCCTTCTCGGCAATTCTGTTCAATCTTACATTGAATGCTACAGGATCCTTGAGTGCAACACCCTCTACCAATAAGGCCTGCTCATAGAGCAAAAAGGCAATATCGGCGGTAAAATTCTCATCGCTCATCTCAGCCAGTCCTTTTACTATCGGATGATCCGGATTCACTTCGAGTATGAAGGTGGCCTCAGGTATGTCTTTCTGACCCATGGCTTGAAGCATCTGCCGCATCTGTGTTGAGGGATCAGCGTCATCGGAAACCAGGCAACTCGGGGCGTCGGCCAAGCGGGTAGAAGCCACAACGTCTTTGACTGCCTCGCCGAGAATTTTCTTAATTTTCTTGAGTACTGGCTTGGCATCCTTTTCCTTGCTTTTGTCGTCTTTGGTTTTCAGATCATCCAGGGCCCCAGCGCGATTGATGGCTTTGAATTCTTTCTCTTCGAAAGGACCAATCATCGGTGTTACAAACTCGTCCACTTCGTCACTCATAATGAGAACCTCATAGCCCTTTCTCTTGTAGGCCGCCAACAAGGGCGACTTTCTCATTGCCTCCTCATTATCTCCCGCTAAGAAATAGATGGCCTTTTGGTCTTCGGGCATCCTGTCCCGATAGGCTTTAAGACTGGTCCATTCTTCCACTGCCGTGGATTTGTAACGGATTAAAGAGAGTAGTTCATCACGATGACCCCAGTCAGAATATAGTCCTTCCTTCAGGGGCCGATTGTACTCGTTTATGAAACGGGAATATGATTCCTCATTCTCCGACAGTTTTGTAAACTCGCTGAGTATTTTTTTCACCGATGCGTCTCTGATTTTTGCCATCACCCGATTTTGCTGAAGAATTTCCCGGCTAACATTCAACGGCAGATCTTCAGAATCAATCACACCCCGGATGAATCGCAAATAAACGGGGAGCAGTTCTTTTTCGTCGTCGGTAATGAAAACCCGCTTCACATACAATTTCACGCCGGGTTTGTAGTCGGCTCGATACATATCCGCTGGCGCCGTTTCGGGCACATAAAACAAGGTGGTGTATTCGAGAGTTCCCTCTGCCTGAAAGTGGACGCGCAACATGGGTTCGGTTGATTCATGTGACAAGGTTTTATAAAATTCGTTGTAATCCTCATCCGAGAGTTCACTTTTGGGCCGCTTCCAGATAGCACTGGCGGTGTTTACCTGCTCATCTTTTTCTTCGGTTTTCTTCTTATCATCCGTACCAGTGGTTTCCGACCAATGCAGATGAATGGGAAATGCAATATGATCTGAGTACTTCTTGATAATCGACTTAACTTTCCAGTGGGAGGCATATTCCACGCCGCCCTCGTTGAGATGGAGAATCACCGTCGTGCCCTGGCTCTCTCTCTGAGCCTTTTCGGTGCTGAAACCGGAACTTCCATCGCTCGACCATTTCCATGCGTCTTCTTCACCAGCCTTCCTGGAGATTACCTCCACCGAATCGGCTACCATGAAACAGGAGTAGAATCCGACACCGAAGCGACCAATGAGATTTGAATCCTTTTGCGCGTCACCGGTGAGCTTGTCCAGGAAATCCTTAGTTCCTGAACGGGCAATGGTTCCCAGCGAAATGCTAAGGTCTTCCTCGTTCATCCCTATACCGTTATCTTCAATAACCAGAGTTTTTTCTTCCGAGCCCTTTACCCAAATATCGATTCTAGGGTTGAAGGAAAGGCTTTTAAGGGCCTCATCGGTGAGTGTAAGGTACTTCAGCCTATCCAAAGCGTCTGAGGAATTGGATATTAGCTCCCGGAGAAATATCTCATTGTGCGAGTATAGGGAGTGGATGAGTAAATTGAGTAATTGGTTTACTTCTGTTTTAAATTTCTTCTTGGCCATTCGTTGATCCTCAGTGTGTATTGATTCTACTAGAAAATTAAAATACTAATACCGGAATACTCACGGCAAGTGCTGATGTCCTCTTGCAGACGGGGAGAAGATGATGAATGATATTTATATGACAATTTCCCCTTCTAACGCAGTATTCGTTTTACGAACGCTCCCGAAGCCAAATGGCATCTGGAACATCCGGCAAGCTTTTCGATGATTGGTTTATCTTTGCTCTATCTGATCGGATTACTGTTTCTGTCGGCTCTGTTTTCATCCACCGAAACAGCATTCACCTCCTTGTCACCCGGTCAACTCAATGCATTGGCGGTAAATCGTGGAAAGAGAGGGCACCAGGTGAAACGTCTGGTCGATCGGCCGGATGTTCTGCTTACCACCCTGCTTATTGGTAACAACTTGGCCAATCTCAGTGCCTCGGCGATTGCCACCACCCTGACAGTTCGACTCTTCGGAAATGTCTATGTGGCTGTTGCTACAGGAATCCTCACCATGGTGGTTTTGGTATTCTGTGAGGTATCGCCCAAGCAAATTGCCCTTGTCTCTAACGAAAAAATCTGTCTGAGAACGGCTCGCATTATTGGGCTGCTTTCGTTTGTATTTCGACCCCTTATCTGGATTATCACATCAATCAGTCGTTTCATGACTCATTTAATCGCCGGAAATGAACCTAAAGGACTCACTCTGGAATACCTGCTGCACTATGTGAGCGCCGCGGAGAACGCGGGCATCGTGGAGTCCTACGAAGAGGAAATGATACGGAATGTGTTCCGGATAAATGATACTCCGGTGGAGGCGATTATGACTCACCGGACCGATTTGGTTTCCATCGTTGATAACATGTCCGTTGCCGATGCCCTGAATTGTCTTCTGGAATCAGGCCATTCCCGAGCCCCCGTTCTTCATGGCGACCACCAGCATGTTTGCGGGACGATTAGCGTGGTGGAACTCGTTCAATCCCAAAAAAAGGCGCCGGACTCACTGGTGAAAAACCATATGTCCCATCCCTATTTGGTACCCGGCACAATGAAGGCCCATGAACTGTTCTTCCGATTCAAAAAGGAGCCAATTCACATGGCCGTAGTGCTCGATGAATTCGGCGGGTTAGATGGTGTGGTTACCCGGGAGGATGTTATGGAGGAAATCGTCGGAGAGCTTTACGATGAAAAAGACATACCTGAAACACCAATAAGAAAAGCTGAAAACGGCGCGTGGATTATCCAGGGTGATACCGACTTCTATGCTGTAAGTGATATACTCGGAATCGACCTTGTCCATGACAGTCGAACCTACACAGTCGGTGGATACCTTTTGGAAAAAATCGGACGCATCCCAACCGAAGGCTCTGTCATAGATGTTCAAGAAGGTCGTTATACCATTCTTGAGACACACAACAAGCGTATTTCAAAGGTGCGATTTTCTCCCCACAGCACAGGCGACGATTGAAGGCTCTCACCTGTCACAAAAATCGGTCTTCTTAACAAAGCGAGAGGACTACTAGCTGACTTCCACTCTGAATGAGGCATCCAGTTTCTCTTTGAGAATATTCTCAATGAATTCCTGCGTTCCCACAGTTGCGCTCATACAACCAAGGCATGCACCTTGATAGGCAATCGTTACCACTGGAATTTCGCCGTCCATACGGAAATCCTCCACATCAACATCTCCACCATCCTGATGAAGAATTGGACGGACCTGCGCGTCCAATACTCGTTCGATTGCCTTGAATTTCTTGAGAAAAACAAGCTCAGAAAACAAGCCCTCTTGGGCGCCGGCAGCGTCTTTCTCCATTTCTGAGCGAGTCTCGGCGAGTATGTCCTCCAAATACCATTTTCGTTTTTCATGTCCGCCCGGGCGGACACAGGATTTGCAGAAAGCGCCAGCCTTGGTGTAGTTGGCAATTTCCTGAACACTCCCCAAATTGTTGATACGTATTACTTCTTTGATGGTTGATAGGGTAACACGCGCGCATTCACATACCATTTCGGCCTCTTCCAAAACGCTCACATCAACGCCCTTGTAGTGAGCGGCGGCCACTTTGATGACATCATAGGCCATCACCGAACAGTGCATTTTTTGGGGCGGAACCGCGGGTACATCCGGATTGTCCCTCAAGGCCTTTTCCACATCCAGATTAGTGATGGTAACCGCCTCATCAACACTCTTACCCATACAGAGTTCCGCCATCATATCACTGGAGGCAATCGCTGTGCCGCAGCCAAAACTCTTGAACCTGGCCTTGACTATAACTCCCGTACCCCGATCTACCGCCCAGTAGAGCCTTACCGCGTCTCCGCAGGATTCGGCGCCGTGGTCTGCCACGATGAGATCGGCATTTAATGAGGATGCCTCATCGTCCGTGATTTCCCCTAAGTGACGAGGATTGTCCATCCTCAGGGCAACTTTGCTTGAATAATTCCGCCACAAGGATCCGCCAATCAGATCGCTCTTTGCCATATTTTACCCCTGATTTTCATTTCAATATGTGCTTGAAATCGACCGAAGACGCTTCACAGTCTCATTCACCGCCTTTATGACCTCCTCGATGTCCTCTTCACGTGTAAACCTCGAAAGACTGAATCGTACCGCAGTATGTGCCAGATCGGCATCGGACACCATGGCTCTCAATGTCGCGTCAGCTTCTAGCGACTCAGAAGAACAAGCGCTACCCGTACTGGCGGCCACCCCTCTATGGTTGAGATCCCACAAGAATGCCTCCCCCTCAATACCTTTGAAGCTCGCCAGAATTGTGTTGGGAGTCCGATACTCCCGGCGTCCCAGAACAAAGGTGTCCGAAAGCGCCAGTATGGCGTCCTCCAGTTTGTCTCTCAGGGTTCGCATTGTTGTGTTTTTATTTTTCAAAGACCCCACCGCCAGCTCCATCGCCAGACCCATTCCCACCAGAAAGGCCACATTCACCGTCCCGGCGCGCCGTCCTCCCATTTGTTCCCCACCGTGCAAAAGAGGTGTCAGGATGAGGCCATGGCGGATATAGAGTCCGCCAATTCCTTTGGGCCCATGAAATTTATGCGCGCTGAAGGTGAGAAAATCAACCGGTGTGCGCTGGAGGTCAACAGGAATCTTCCCCAGAGCCTGGACGGCATCCGTGTGAAAAAGAACACCCCGTTCCCGGCAGAAACCAGCCAGATCGCCGATCGGATTAATCAACCCCGTCTCGTTGTTCGCCCACATAATACTCACCAGGGCTGTTTTTTCAGGTTCGAAGCCCTCCGCGAGAACATCCCGGGTAACAAGCCCTTCAGCATCCGGCGCCAGCCTCACCACCTCCACTCCACGCTCTTCAAGCCAGTCAAGAGTATGGGCGACACTGGGATGCTCTACCTGGGAAGTAACAATGCGCGACTTTTTTCCAGTGAGTATGTAGTCGGTCCATATCCCCTTAAGAACCGTGTTATTGCCCTCAGTCGCGCAGCTATTGATGATAACGTCATCATCGTCCGACGCGCCAATGCCCGCGTAGATGCGATCGATCGCAACAGATATCTCCGGATGAACCTCCGTACCGAAGCTATGAAGAGAGTTTGGATTCCCATACTGCTGGAGCCAAAAGGGTTCCATTGCCTGCTTCACCCGTGGGTCGAGCATCGTGGTGGCATTATTATCCAGATAGATTCGATTCATAGCACATCATACACAAGATTGTGTATGTTTTGTAGCCAAGGGGGGTGTTCTCCCAACGCGACGCCGGGTGAATTGAACAGGAGTTGCCCTCCTTAAGGTATACGGCGTATTTTATAATTAATGACCAAGAGCCCTTTTACCCTCGATAGCCAAGCTACTATCACCAGTCAGTTAGATGCCATAGGGATGCACCTTTCGGAGTTCTCCTTTCCCAATCTCTACCTTTTTCGCGACACCCATCAATATGAAATCATCCACACACCGCATGGTTTTTTTATATCGGGGGTTACATACGACGGCAAGAAATATCTCATGCCCATGAGCAGTCCTGAGAAGTCGGGAAAGGATTGCTTTGCCGACTTGAGCGCGCTGTTGGTTTCCAATGAGTGGGAATTTGCGTTCCCGATTCCCCAAGAATGGCTGGAATGCTTTGATGAGGAAGACTTTGAGTTTAACTTCAATTTGAACGACTCAGACTACCTGTTCTACGCCAAAAAACTCAAAACCTATGCGGGAAAACTGATGCATAAGAAGAAAAACCTTCTCAATCAGTATCTCCGGAACTACGAGGCTCTTTTAATGCCTCTTACCGATGATGTTCTGGATGACGCCTGGACAATACTGCAAAAGTGGCAGGAGAATTCACCCAAGGAAATGGCTACCAGCGATTTCACTCAGTGTGCGGAAGCCCTGAAATTATACAAGGAACTCGGTCTCATCGGCGCCATCACCTATGGCGATGATCTGCCAACTGGATTTATTCTAGGAGAGCCGCTTAACGAAACTACCTTTACCATCCATTTCGCTAAAGCGGATATCGCGTTTAAGGGCGTTTATCAATACTTGTTTAATCGATTTGTTAACGATTTTTGTCCAGACTATGAGTTTATCAACATGGAACAGGACATGGGACATGAGGGACTGAGAAAAACCAAGCAGTCTTACCGACCCGATCTCATGGCCGACAAATACAGGGTAAGACTGAAACGAAAAGGGTAGTTGATTGCGAAGTGAATAAAACCAAGCCATCATTCCTTAAGACGTTTTTCTTCATTCTCCTTGGAATCCTTCTCCTTATAGCTGTGCTATTAGGCTACGCGGTCATTGATCGGCGCCCGCCTAGCGACGCCATTCAAGAAGGATTTGATGCTTATATCCGCATAGAGTCTGTTGGCAAACTCCTGAAGTCCACCTTGGATCTGGAAGTGGCGGATATCGTTCTCGCTTCGCCCCAATTCTCCTCAGTTCGGGGCACGCTCACTTCGCTGCGGCAACATGATTTTATTCACGGCCCTCTCTTCGACTATTTAGCCGATATTCGTGTGGATGCCGCACTTTACGAGGAAGATTTCCTGATTGTCGCCGACCTAGGAGTCCGTTCGGCCGCGACACGTATAGCCTATCCCTTCTATCGCTTGGTGGGCGTTCCCTGGATTCCCGAACTCAACTATGTTAAAGATGCCACGATTCCCCATTTCGAAATTACAAACAGTAAACCGCCTCTCTATGCTGTCGCAAAGCAAAACCTCATCATCGCCTCAACCAATCGCTCCATCCTTTTTGAAGTCATGAGCAGTCATGAAACTACAAAGCAGGACATCGCTCTCGAAGGAGCATTGAATCGGGCCAGCGAGGGTGATATACGCCTTTTAGTGAATCCCAACACTTTTCTGGATAAAATTCAGGGGAATGATGAAAGGCTCAAACGAATGATCTCCCTGCTCACCTTTTCCCAATATGCCACCGTCGATGTGAGTATAGACAGCGAAACACTGAAGCTTAACTCAACCACCGCCGTATCCTCCGAAAACCCCGCAATGGCGGAACTTATCGCTGGCCGGTCGGGTGCTCCGGCCATTGTCAATCTGCTGCCAGCGGATACACAGTATGCCAGCATTCTATCCGCCGGAACGCCCCAAGAGTTATCGGCCATCATTGAGCCTATAGCCGGTTCGGAATATCGTGAAGCCCTCGCGGATGCCAATCAAACCGCCAAAGCAGTTTTTGGCGCAGACTTGGAGGAGCTTGTGTACTCCTGGACCGGTGAAGAAATGGGTGTGCTCGGATTGGCCACCCATCCGGAACCCGTGTTTTTCATCAGAGTGAATGACGAGCACAAGCGGAAAGATGTATTTGATCAGATATTCTTTTCTGCTGTTGTTAACCGAAGCGATGACACGATTATCGGCAAAGTGCGCTTAACTCAGATAACCTTCCCCTGGTTCGTAGATTTGTTACTAAAATCCCTAGACATTGTTCTCCCCGAGTCGTACATGGCGAAAGGAGATGATTTTCTGTTTCTTTCCAATTCAGCGGAAGCTGTCGCATCTACGATTTCATCCATCAAATCGAAAAACCTCCTCATCAAAACCGAGAAATGGGAGAATTCCGGGGGCCAGGTATCCGCATCAGCCGCCTTGGCAATAATCTACTCGCTCGATCGCAGTGTCCCCTTCTTCTTACAATCCCATGGAGACTTCTCCGATGCATTGAAATTGTACCGTCGGGGAGTGGCCACACTCCGTTTCGATGGTGGTGAGCTGAAGATTTCCCTGGTTGCAACTGCCTCAGGAGGCGCTGGGGTAGTGCCCATGCCTGGGTTCCCCATAAAAACGAAGGGTCGCCATCAATCGGCCACCGAAGTGCTGCTCCGCCAGGGAGCCGGCGATCTGATATACTGGATGGAGAACGATAATACACTGGTGGAATACAATGCCTCCACCGGCATTAGACTCACCGCCTCTCTTGACGATGAGGGCACTCTCACTGCCGATGCTGGTATACTCTGGGGCGTTTCCAAAAGAGGAAATATCTATGCCTTTTCCCCTGGACTCAACGCTCTGCCCGGTTTCCCCATCGTAACAGCATATACTCCCTCGGCCCGTCCTGTGGCTTACCAGGACATCCTGGCCCTCCCAGAGCGAGAAAGCCGGGGGCTGGTGCTCATTAACAGGAAGGGAGAGCGCTTCACAGTCCCTGTCAGCTTCGACAATCCGCTCCTGTCGCCCCCCTCGTATCACAATGGGCTCTGGGCCGCCTATCCCAAAGGATTCCTCGCTTCACTTCACCTGTTCGATAGTAAAGGCAATTCTGTCGAGGGCTGGCCCGTGCCAGTTGATCAGATTGCCTATGGCTCACCACTCTTTGTTGACCTTGAGGATGATACTGACGATGACTATCTGCTTGTCTTCCTTACACAGGCCGGTCTGCTTCGATTCTACCGCTCCGATGGATCTGTATATCTTGAGAAGCAGCTCGATGGTGTATTCTATACAAATCCCCTCTGGGCCCAAACATCCAGAGCGCTTTACACACTTGCCGAATCGGGCGCGCTTTATAGAATCTCGTTGGACGGCGATGTGGACAGAACAGAAATCAAGGGGATTAAGGCGAAAGATGGCCGATTGGCCATCCAGGATGTACAGGGTGATGACAACGAAGAAGTGTTCGTTTCCGAAGCCAGCGCCGCGATATACGGCTACACCGGAAAACTGCTCCCTCTGGAGGGATTTCCCATAGCAGGAGGCCGACAGCCTTCCTTCGCCGACTTGAACGGAGATGATCGTATAGATCTTATTACAGGTGGATTTGACGGCAAAGTCTATGCCTATACCTTCCGATAAAAAGGAGTTTCATTGTGATTCGCCACTCTATCTGGTTGATTGGAAGCGTCTTCGCTTTGCTTCTTTTGGGCTGCAGCACCCTTCAGAAAGACCGTTTCGTCGATACTATCGGTCAAATCCAATTGAAGAAACTCGATGAGATAGAAGAGTCCTTGACTCAAATCCGCAAAAAAATCCTGGATAACAATGGTATCGTGACCGAACAGACACGCGGCGAACTCGGAAAAATCCGTGAGCATGGCGATGATCTCGCCACAAAGGACTCGGTGAACCGCCAGTATATCGCACGACTTGAGGCCTTAAGAGGACTCGAAGCGCAGATAGCGGCCAACCCCCGCCGCGCCCGAAAACATCTTAGAGCCGCCTTGGATTCCTGGAAATTCGACGAAACCGCAATATTGCTGGAAGCCCTGCTCATCGACGATGCCGAAAGACGACTGACATTCCTCAATGAACACATTGCGGAATCACGCGAGCACTGGCGACTGATTGCCGAGAAAGGCGCCGCTCATTTCAACCTGGGCCAGTATAGCGAAGCTGTATCCTCATGGGATGCCGCACTGCCCTTCCTATTGCCTGCCTGGTCTACGCTGTACGCAGACCAGCGGAAACAGGCATGGACACTCAAAGGCAGTGAAGATGAGCTGGATGAACAAAGCCTCTCCCTACTCACCGATGAGCCCATCATACTCGCATCCATGGTGAAATTAACTCTCCAGGAGAGCGAACTCCTTGATGGCATTGATGAGGATAGGAACCTCGAAGGAAGCCACCTATTCACCTACCTTAAGAACAATGGCTATCTATTCAGCAGTGAGCAAACCCTGGCTCGCAGACGCGACGCCGCTCATTTTCTTTGGCTACTACTCTCCAACAAACTCGACAAGAAGGAAATGCGGAATCGCTTCAGTTCCCGTTTCGCAAAAAATGGCTCCCCAATCGCCGATGTTGAGGTGCGCCAACCCTGGTTCGACGGCGTCCTGGGCACTGTGCAATACGAGATAATGTCATTATCCGACGGTGTGCATTTCAACCCGAATGGCACGGTAAGCGGTCTGGATTACATCATATGGCTCAGAGCCACCGAGGCATATTAGGGCCTTACAATCACCTCACGTTGAAAGCAGGGTCAGAAAATTATTGACTACTTAATTAATTCCCGCCAATGTCCCTTTTTTAGAATCACCCACGTAATAGCTGTGGGAAGAAATTCGATTATTTTTCATTGAGAGCTTGTGCTCTGTTGACATAATGCCTATTAACTTTTAATATTAGACTGTTCTGAAAATCTTACCCGAGTAGTGATTTATGAGTGTTATCTTAACTGAAGCGTTGGAAGACTACCTTGAAGCTATATACGACATCATCAGCAATAAAGGTGGTGTCAGGGTGAAAGACATCTCTAAAAAGCTGAATGTCAAAAATTCGTCGGTTACCGTTGCACTGCGAAGTCTCAGGGAGGCTCAGTTTATCAACTACGAGCCATACGGTGTTATTTCCCTTACCCCTTCAGGATACAATGAGGCGCGTCGTATCTCGGAAACCCATCAGATAATTCGACGGTTTTTCGTGAAAGTCTTGGGCGTTAACCAGGCCGATGCAGACGAGACAGCATGCCGCTTAGAACATGCCATGGCGCCGTCAGTGATGGCAAGGTTTCTCCAATTTGTCAAATTTGTTTCCGCTGGCGATTACTCGCACACCCATTGGACAGAGGATTTCATGAAGTTCTGCCGTCAAAACAAGTTCTCGCCGGACAATTTGGCGTCTCCAGTGCAGTATATGAATGATTCGCTCAGCGAGTCGGAAGTGGATTCACAATGAGCTTGATTGAGCTGAGTGAAGGCACCCAAATGGTAATTACAAAGATTGAGGGCGGACGGCACGTGCGCAAGAAGCTCATGGATCTTGGTATTATTCCGGGAATTCCTGTCACTGTTATACGGAAAATAAGAAGAAATCCGCTGATACTCTCAGTCTTGGGCCGGCAGGTGGTATTGGGCCGGGGTATAGCCGCGCAGGTTTATGTCTAGTGAATGCGCCCCTATACAGCGTGATGAGTCGATCGACCACGTCAGTGGCCGTAGTAGGCAACCCCAACTGCGGTAAATCAACGGTCTTCAATGGGCTCACCGGTGGCGCCCAGGATATTGGCAATTGGCCGGGTGTCACAGTCGAAAAAAAATCCGGAAGGCTTTTGGGCTGTGACAGTGTTGAAATCGTCGATCTCCCGGGAATCTACTCATTAAATGCCACGAGTGAGGATGAAATTATTGCCCGGAACTATATGCTATCGGACAGTACCGATCTGGTAGTAAACATCGCCGATGCAACGAATCTTGAGGGCAATCTTTTTCTCACTCTTACACTTATGGAGATGAGAATACCGGTTATCCTGGTGCTCACAATGATGGATGTTGCCACTAAATGGGGTACTCGTATTGATATCGATAAGCTATCGAAAGAACTCGGCATACCTGTTTACGGAATTAATGCCCTTGATAATGTTGAACTGCGCAATATACGGCGGGCGATAAGGAAACATCTCGAAAATCCCTGTGAACCGGAAGCGAAGGTGAAATACCCACGGATAATCAATGATGTGGCCGAACGCTGGGCGGGGAAATTCGATGGCAATGTGAGTTTCACCACTCTTCTCCTTTTAGAGGAAGATGAGCACATAAGGGAAAAAGTGGTACGCGGGGGCTTTCTGAGTGAGGAAGAAATTCAATCGACTGTGGCCGAAATTGAAACGGTTGCTGGGAAAACTCCCGATATCCTAATTGCCGAAACCAGATACACATTCATTACAGCATTAGCACGCGTGTGCTCAAAAACCGCTGGAGCGAGGGTAACTATTTCGGAGGCAATTGATCGAATAGTTCTCTCAAGGTGGTTGGGCGTGCCGATTTTTCTGGGCATTGTGTATCTGCTGTTCTGGTCGGTCATACAGTTTGGCGGCGCTTTTATTAACTTCTTCGACATCCTTTTTGGAGCGGTGTTCGTCGAGGGTTTTGCCCTGGTACTCCAAAGGATGGGTTCGCCAGAATGGCTGCAAGTACTCCTGGCTAACGGGGTTGGCGGAGGAATTCAGACTGTCGCCACTTTCATACCCATCATTTTCATGATGTTCTTCATGCTTTCATTATTGGAAGACTCCGGCTACATGGCTCGAGCGTCCTACGTCATGGACCGCTTCATGAGGGTTATCGGTTTGCCAGGCAAGGCGTTTGTGCCGATGCTGGTGGGTTTTGGATGTTCGGTTCCCGCGATTTTGGCCACTCGAACATTGGAAAACAAAAAAGACCGCTATCTCACAATTTTTATGTCGCCTTTTATGTCTTGCGGCGCGAGACTGCCGGTTTACGCCTTGTTCGGCGTGGCCTTCTTTGGTAGACAGGCTGGTATTGTCGTTGTTTCGCTCTATGTTGTTGGAATTTTGTTGGCTGTAGCAACCGGGTTCCTTTTGAAAAAGACGCTCTTTAAGGGAGAAGTCTCCCATTTCGCTATGGAATTACCACCTTACCATACGCCGAGACTGGCTCAGATTATGAAACGAACATGGTTTCGACTAAAAGATTTCGTATTTAGGGCGGGCCAGATAATTGTTCTTGCGGTGCTTATTTTATCATTTCTCAATTCAATGGGAGTTGATGGCAGCTTCGGTAATGAAGATGGTGAAAACTCCATTCTGGCTGGCATCAGCCGGGGTTTGACCCCGGTGTTCTCGCCGATGGGTGTGAGCCGGGATAACTGGCCGGCCACTGTGGGTTTGTTTACCGGTATCTTCGCCAAAGAAGCCATTGTGGGTACGATGAGCAGCCTCTATGGGCAGATGGTGGCAGCGGGAAACAGTGAATTGAGTTCGGAAAATGATGCTAGTTTTTCGCTGCTCGCATCAATGAAGGAAGCTGTGAGTTCCATTCCAGCATCTTTTTCGGGAATTTTCGGCGGAATCGACGATCCTGAAGCAGCGACAGGCACATTGAAGTCGTTGAAAAATTCATTCGATAACGATTGGGTCCGGGCTTATGCCTACCTGCTTTTCGTACTGATATATTTCCCCTGTGTTGCGGCTATGGGAACTATCATAAAAGAGATTGGAGCAAAATTCGGTGTTCTGGCCGTCACATATCTCACCATTCTGGCATGGAGCGTGGCAACCTTGTTCTACCAGATTGTCCGTGGACACAACATTCTATTTATTATTTTACCAGTAATACTGGTGATGATGTTTATAGCGCTATTCAATCTAGTAAGCGGCAGAATACGCTTCACTCACAAAGCCTCCCCGTGATAAATTCCGTTTCATGGAAAATAACAGGCGCACTGTTACTTGCGGCGAACTCACCATCAACGATGTTGGAAGAAAAGTTGTTCTAAACGCCTGGGTTTATCGAAATCGCAACCATGGCGGTGTTCACTTCATCAACTTAAGAGATCGCTATGGCATCACACAGGCAGTAATTGACGAAGATGCCCCAGAAACCCTGAGGACCATCGCATCGAAGCTCAAAATGGAATACTGCATCGCCGCTATTGGAATGGTGAGAGCCAGACCGGCAAGCATGGTGAACCTTGAAATGGCAACAGGCGCAATCGAGTTGTTGTTGAGTGATATCAAGATACTCAATACATGCGGACCCCTTCCTTTCATGATTGACGGTGAAGACGCGCCAAACGAAACTCTCCGCCTAAAATACAGGTATCTCGATCTACGTACCGAAGAAATGCAAAAACACATCAAGATGCGTCATGAGGCCACCTGGGCGGTGCGAAGCTACCTCACGGAAAACGGATTCTGGGAAATAGAAACGCCCACACTTATAAAATCCACTCCGGAGGGGGCCAGGGACTATCTGGTTCCCTCCCGCATAAATCCCGGTCGATTCTATGCGCTTCCGCAATCTCCGCAGCTATACAAACAGATTCTCATGGCTGGTGGAACAGATCGCTATTATCAGATAGCCCGATGTTATCGGGACGAAGATGCCCGGGGAGACCGCCAGCCCGAATTCACCCAAATCGACCTCGAAATGAGTTTCGCCAGTCAAGATGATGTCCTGAATGTGGTAGAGGGCATGATGGTGCGAACCTTCAAGGATGTGTTGAAGCAGGAAATTTCCAGTCCTTTTCCGCGCCTCACCTGGCGAGAGGCCATGGAACTGTATGGAACAGACAAACCCGATCTCCGTTACGGACTCACCTTTCATGATTTTGCCCCTTGGGTGCCCGGATCGAACTTTGAGGTTTTCAAAGCTATTCTAGAAACCGGAGCCGTTGTGAAGGCCATGGTGGTTCCCGGTGCGGCTCAGGCTTTTTCACGGAAAAAAATCTCCGAACTTGAATTGATAGCCAAATCCCGAGGAGCGAAGGGTTTGGCATGGATGAAGGTGGGCGAGAAGGGATTGGAGGGCGGCGTATCTAAGTTTTTCGAGGACAAGGCAGCAGAGATATCCCGTGAATTGGGCGCCAATGCCGGAGACCTGATACTTTTGATAGGCGACGATTGGGAAACTGCCGTTGTTTCTCTGGGGGCTGTGCGGGTTAAGCTAGCCTCAGATTTGGGATTGGATAAACCGGAGGTATTTCGTTTCTGTTGGATACTTGATTTCCCTATGTTTGAAAAAAGCGAGGAAGATGGCAATTGGCAGCCAGTTCATCACATATTCTCCATGCCTCAGGAGCGCTTTATCGATGGTATGGAAGAAAATCCAGGAGAAGTTCTAGGCCAACTGTATGACTTGATACTGAACGGGAATGAGCTGGCTTCAGGATCAGTGCGTATCCACGATCCGGTTATACAGGCTCGCATCTTCGACATCGTAGGTTTCCCTAGGGAAGAGGCTGAAGAGCGATTTGGCTTTCTTCTTGAGGCTTTCCGCTACGGCGCCCCGCCTCATGCTGGCCTTGCAGTGGGATTCGATCGTCTGCTGATGGTAATGGCCCAGGCGGAAACAATTCGGGATGTCATCGCTTTCCCGAAAAACACACAAGGTATCAGTCAATTGGATGAAAGTCCATCGCGGGTAGATGCCCAGCAACTCGCCGATTTAAAGCTGGCGGTCATTGAGGATGAAATAGTCATTTAGCCCTTGAAACCTAATCGCAATCCTTCAGATTGTAGTTCGGCTTTGTAACAAAACACACCATTGATTGACGATTGGTTCAAGTTATAGTACTTCTTATATCAGTCATCGCTTCTAAGAAAGCGTGGGTCTGAAATGTTTAGAATCAGAACATTGAACGAAATCGCGCCGACTGGCCTGGATCTCTTCGCTCAGGGAGATTACGAAGTTGCCGAGGAAATCTCTTCGCCGGATGCGATTTTACTGCGAAGCTACAAATTGTCATTTAGCGAGATTGAAAATTCCGTGCTGGCGGTGGCGCGTGCGGGTGCTGGGGTGAATAACATTCCTGTTAACGACTGCACAAACCATGGTGTGGTTGTTTTCAATACGCCTGGGGCGAATGCAAATAGCGTCAAGGAATTGGTAATCGCCGGGTTGCTTCTCTCCTCCAGGGGCATCAGTGAGGGTATGCAATGGGTGGCCTCGCAGCGAGCCGATGACAAACTTGGCCTGAATATAGAAAAGGAAAAAAATCGCTTCGTCGGGAATGAAATCAGCGGCAAAAAACTCGGTGTTATAGGATTGGGATCCATTGGGGCTTTGGTGGCCAATGCCGCTGTCAATTTAGATATGGATGTTTACGGATACGATCCATTCATTTCAGTGCAAGCCGCTTGGGGCCTTTCGAGTGCTGTTAAGCGATGTGAGAGTCTTGATCAATTGCTGAATCTTGTGGACTACGCAACATTGCATATTCCCTTTACACCCGAAACAAAACATCTCATCAATGCGGAACGACTCAAAAAAGCTCGCCAAGAATTACGCATACTCAACTTTTCCCGAGGGGAGTTGGTGGATTCCAGCGCCATGAAAACCGCCCTCTCCAGCGGGCAGATTAACCGCTATGTTACTGACTTTCCTGATGAGACACTTCTCGGTGTGAGAGCTGTCATGTCCATTCCTCATTTGGGCGCATCCACTGTTGAAGCGAAAGAAAACTGTGCTGTCATGACCGTGAAACAGGTGAAGGACTATCTCGAAAACGGAAATATCACCAATTCGGTGAATTTCCCAAACTGCTCGCTAGAACCTTCTGGTGGCGTCCGTGTTCTGATAGCGAACAACAATATTCCGAACATGCTCAGCCAGATTCTTTCGGTACTCGCCAAGGAGGGAATGAATGTGGACGACATGGTGAACCGACATCGTGACGGTATTGCCTACACCATCATCGATCTATCGGCGGATGCTCTGAACAACGAGTGTATTACGCGACTGCGATCCATCAATGGGGTTCTGATGGCCCGACAGATTTGTCCCTAGGTTCCCTCGGGTCGACGACATTGTCACCCATCGATATACTGATCGTGCCATACTGAGAAATCATGAACATCAGGAGGATATATATGAGTCAAATGGAATTCCGAAAATGGATTACTGCTTTGGCACTTGGACTCATATTCGCCATAATGACTATATCTTGCGCCGAAAACGACATGGAGCTTTCCAACGGTTTGTACGCCGAATTCGACACGGCACGAGGGACCATACTCGTGGAGATGTTCCCTGACAAGGCACCACTAACGGTGATGAATTTCGTTGGGTTGGCCGAAGGGAATCTGGATTTTGCCAATCGTAAGGGTCGTTTTTATGACGGAATTGCTTTCCATCGAGTCATTGAGAATTTCATGATACAAGGCGGCGATCCTCAAGGTACTGGAACTGGGGGACCGGGGTATCAATTCCTCGACGAGACAGATAATGGCTTGGTTTTTGACAAACCCGGGCTACTGGCCATGGCCAATGCCGGTCCCGATACCAATGGTAGTCAATTTTTCATCACCCATGTTGTCACCGATTGGTTAAACGGTAAACACACGATTTTTGGCAGTGTCGTTCAGGGACAGGATGTGGTAAACGCTATAGAGCAGGGTGATATTATCAAAAAGCTGAAAATCATCCGAGTTGGGAAGGAGATGTTGAATTACGAGGCAGATGGCGTTGCCTTTCGAGAACTGGAAAAAAATCTGCTGAGTCAGAAAGCTGCCGCCAAGGAGGAATCATTGCAATACATTATGAACGAAATTGCCAACAAGTGGCCGAATGCCGTGCGGGATGAGGAAACAGGTATCTATTCAGTCATTAAGAGTGAAGGTACGGGGAGTAAACCGGCTGTGGGTACGAAAATAGAAGTTCATTATACCGGCGCCTTCATGGATGGCAGACAATTCGATAGTTCCCGCGACCGAGGAGAAACCTTCCAATTCAATGTCGGTAGCCAGCAGGTGATTCCCGGATGGGATGCGGCGACATTGGATATGAAAAAGGGTGAACGACGCATAATCATTCTACCTCCCGAAATGGCCTACGGCAGCACGGGGGCCGGCGGTGGACTGATTCCACCCGATTCCTGGTTAGTATTTGATGTCGAACTCATCGATTTCTAGAGGAGATGGAAAAATGAAACGATACTTGCTTCTGTTCCTTTTTTTCCTACCGGCAACTCTCTGGTCCTTGGGTGGAAATGAGGAACTTGCGCCAGGACTCTATGCCAGGATTACCACCAATCGCGGTGTGATGGTGGCAATACTGGATTACGAGCATACCCCCCTCACCACAACCAATTTCAGCGGATTAGCAGAGGGTTCCCTTCCCAACAGTTACCGAAGTTTGGGCGAGCCATATTACGACGGTCTTACCTTCTACAGAGCCTCATCGGGCTATGTTGTTTTTTCAGGAGATCCAACAAATTCAGGCGAAGGTGGCCCTGGCTATACCCTCCCGCGAGAACTCGGAGCCATCTACAGTGCGAAAAATCCCGGAACACTGATGATGGATGGGTTTTCAACCGAAACAGCGGGCAGCCGCTTCTTGATCACACAGGTAGGCGACGCTTTTTTGGACTCTCGGTACACCGCATTCGGTCAACTGATTGATGGAAGAAGAACTCTGAAGAAGCTCCAGGACGGTGATATCATTGAATCCATTCGCATCGTCAGAGTTGGAGATAAAGCGGAGGAATTGCGGTTTGATAAGGAAACCTTTGATCGACAATATCAAAAGGCTCGTGAATTAGAGATAGAGAATTTGGTTTCCTCCAACCCGGATTTGGCCGATGTATTGGCAAGCCTCGGTGACCATCGAGTAAAAACACCTACAGGCATCTATTACTCGGTGCTGCAAACAGGTGAGGGCGATTCCCCCAGCGCTGGCAGCAAAGTTTCCATGCGCTATACCGGAACCCTTCTGGACGGAACAGTTTTCGACATTTCACAGGATAGCGAACAAACCTTTGATTTTGTATTGGGGAGGGATGGCATCATTAGCGGTTGGGTTGAGATGGTGATGGGGATGAAAAGTGGTGAAGTGCGCAAGGTGTTAATTCCTCCCGGCCTTGCCTATGGCGAAGGGGGCTATGGTCCCATCGAACCGAACAGCTGGTTGGTCTTTGAAATGGAGTTGGTGAGCTTCGCTGAGAGTTAAGGGTGGTGACAACATAGCGCCATGTTTGCGATTTAACGATACCAATCCGAACTGTTTTCACCTGCGCATCTTTGACACAACAAACGCCACCAGTTCTCTTTGCTGCCTCGGGCGACAAAAACGATGCGTCCGGCTTCTTCCCGAAAATTGGCTGAGGATGCTCTGGAAATCGCCGTATAAAATTGGGGATTTAATACTTGACTCCACCAATTACTAATTAGTATCAATTCGTTCGCATTTCCCATTCAGCTTTGATTCTTTGAAAATGGAGTATTCTCTCATCAATTTTTTGTATTTCTTTAGGATAGAATTCCAATAAAGTATCACACATTTGAATCATCCAATCCTTTCGCGACGCTCCGTGATTGAACTCTATATTATTTGAGTTGGCAATTTGTATTTGCCCCCAGCCTAACGCTCCGATAGTAAGACAATTCCAAGTCAGAAATTCAATGGGGGTAAAATGCACCTTATCTACTTTAACACTGGCTCCGTTAACATCATAGACTACAAGAATCAGTATAAAGTAGTTCCTATTATTTTCGTAAAACCTTGCCAGTCTCTCAACTGATGTTAAATTTGGCATATTGAATTTTGTACTTTTTCTGTGTGTCTTTACATCAACAATGTAGTAAAAACCATCTAGGTCTTCAAATGCCAAATCTGCCATCGCCCTTCTTGCAAAATCTGCAGTATAATTCTTTAATTGGAGTCCCGAAACGTCAATATAATTCGCAGATATTTTATTCTCAATGCTGTCACCAACAGCTCGTGTACTTTTTGCTGTCTGTTCCGATAGCCAGTCCTGTTGTATATTGAGGAAGTTGCGCAGTGCGTATTCTACATTCGTATATTTTGAGCTATTGTAAAAAATTGTACTTTTCATGCCTGTTTTGCTTTTTCAAAGAGTCCTAATGGTGAATTGGACCCTTCATTCTTCATCCTTGTCCGATTCTTCTTTTGTGAAGCCAGTGTATTTCGTTCCCAAAACACACCATCCCTCAAGCCCTGAATGGACGGATCTGCGTCAGCCATTTCTAGTCGCTTCTCAGTTAAAAGACAATAGTTTTCATCGATTTCAACTCCAATATATCTTCGATTAAGTTTTTTGCACACAACAGATGTAGTTCCAGAGCCGAGGAAAGGATCGAATACGACATTTCCTTCATTGCTACTAGCTAGTATAAGCTTAGCTATGAGTTTTTCTGGTTTTTGCGTCGGGTGATCAGTGTTTTCAGGCATTGACCAAAACGGAATAGTTATGTCCGTCCAGAGATTTGAAGGCGCAGTAAGACGAAAATTTCCATCATTTTCTTGAATCCACCCTTTTGGCTTTCCGTTATTTTTATATGGAGCAATTACTTGCCGTTTAAGCTTCACCGAATCACCATTGAATGTAAATTTATTCCCATTAACAAAAAACCAAATATCTTCAGAACAATTTTTCCAATTTGATTTTGCACCACGTCCCTTTTCTCTCTCCCATGTTATGCGATTTTTGACTTTAAAAAACATTGAGCCAACAGTAAATATTGAAAATGATGAATTCCAATCACAACAGATGTATATAGATGCATTAGGCTTGAGGATTCGTGGTAGCAACTTCATCCAACTATATACCCAATCAGTATAGCAATCAACATCCTTTTTCTTAAATTGGCTTATGCCAAAATTCTTGTTCAAATTATACGGGGGGTCAATTATCAATAAATCAACAATACCATCTGGCATTAGAGGGATTACTTGAAAAACATCACCCCAAATAGTGGTGTTACAAATTGAATTTAACTCTGGAACACGTGAACCTATCACAAGGTTTTTTCGGTATTTTTCCAAATACTCATTCGAGAGACGTATAGTGCGATTCCTAGAAGACCGCCTGTTGTCCGATTGGTATTTATTCATTACTAAGCTTATTCCTTCTTACTCATACAGTCTAATTCAGTGTAACTTAAACGCTTGCCAACAACATCGAAATTTGTAGCCTCAATATGCTCTATAGTGTGCTTCTTCACATCCACTCCATGCACACGGAACACAAATTCATCAATATAGTGGTCAATGTGTTTCCTGCTGAAGTGTGGAAAGCGTCTTGGAAGCCACGCTTGAACACTGCCCATATATTCTCAACCACATTTTTCGAAGTCATACCATTCACGAATTCACCTACAGAATGGCTGGTAAGAATGTGGTAGTAGCCACAAACACCTTTACAGAAATATATCTCATTTGTCGATACCATGCTTGTCGGATGGACATGATCATTAATTCAGGATGCTCTGGAAATCGCCGTATAGAATTCTTAGCCACCGACTATCTTAGAAAGCCACGGTATGGCGACAAAGGTGCCAATACTGCTTCCGAGTGAACTGAGAAAGAAAACCAGCAATATCCGGGTAACTCGGTTTCGATACCACCCTTTAAGGGACAGAATATCCGTATTTATTTGTTCCATATCCATCACTCGCGGTGTACGGAAAGTGTATTCAAGCAATCCCGCTACCATACCTACTCCAATCGTGGGATTGAGAGATGTTATAGGGGCACCAATAAAACTCAGCAAGATAGTTAAGGGATGCGCCAGAGCCGCGAATGCTCCGAGTGCTGCCAAAGTTCCATTCGCTAGCACCCATACCAGACTCATTTCCAGCCCTTTACTGAACCCCGATCGAATTATTCCGCTCACAAACAATGCTAGAATAACGCCGGGAATAATCCATGGACTGGCTTTGCCCAGCCAGGTTTTTGGGGGCACCGTCTCAATGGATTGTGTATCAACACTACGGATTCCTTCAACCATCTCTTTTAGCATCGCGATAATACCCGGAACATGGGCAGCACCGACGACTGCCAAGGTTTTCCTGCCAGGGGCGGTAAAAAAGCTTGATGCGAGGCAGTGGTCTCGCTCATCAATGAGAACAGTTTTCACCGGTGGAAGATAGGCCGCGAGTTCATTCATCATGTTCTGCATGGCATCGGCTTTCTTGAGATTCTCAATCTCTTCAGCGGTGGCCGAATCAGTAGAAAAAACCGATGCTATCAGGGTTGATATCAGCTTTATTTTCGACCAAAACCCACTGAAGCGCCATGCGCGACTCAGAGTTAACTGAATGGATCGATCGCTGCAGGAAAAGGGGATGTTCCCCTCCCGGGCAGCATCAACGGCGCACTTCATCTCGGCGCCAGGCTGAACGCCCGTGTCCTCACCCATTCTTCTCTGAAACGATGCCAGGGCGAGATTGGCCAACATCATGAACCCCTGACCATTGCGAAGAACATTTTTGAGATCCGTTCCCGACCATCGCTTATTTTCTTCAAGGTTTGCCAGACGCCCTTCATCCATCTCAACACAGACATGATCTGGAAGTTCGGTAAGGATGGAGTCTTTCACTTCCGCCAGACTTTCGACCGAAACATGGGCCGTTCCCAACAGTAGGATTTCACGATTATCCAACAGAATCCTGGTACGAGTATCCGAGACGGTCAGTACTTCAAAACCCACCTAGATTAGCCGCCAGTTCCATACAGTATAGCCCACGCGATATCGAACTCCATCCGGTTCCTTCGCTCTGCCAAACGCTTGTTGACGGCGATAGCGCCAACTTCATTCGCTTCATAAGCGTATATGGCCCCCATGTAAAACCACAGTCGTTCACGAAGGGTTTCATTTTCTTCCTTGTTCAAGGCATTCACAGCAAAATAGTCAGAACCTCTCTCAGCACAAAACCGAATCACCTCATAGGCAGTTTCTCCTGGTTTATAGCTCTTTAAAACCTCAGCGAATACTCGATCTGCCTCAGTGGTTTTCCCCGACCGAAGCAGCGACAGAGCTTCCATCAGGCTGTGTGAAAATTCATCGGGGTCTTCTGCGGCGGCCTTTTGAAACCATCCTACCGCTTCATCATACGCCCCCTTGATGTAAGCGAATTTACCCAGCGGCATGTAAGACCAGACATAGTCCGGCCTGAGCTCTGCTACTTTGAGATAGTAGTGCTGTGCTCTGTCGAATCGCCGCTGTTCATCATGCAAACCGGCAAGGTAAACCATTGCAAAGAAATTATTCGGACTCAGTCGTTCGACGGTTTCTAAATCCTCCTGAGCGCCCTCATAGTCCTTGAAATATCGCAGCCTGATTCTGGCCCTATCAAGATAGTGCCAAGGCACATCGGGCTCTATACGAATGGCGACATCTAAATCCCGCTCAGCTTCGTTGTAGTTCCTTAATACAACATTGACCCTCGATCGGTCGACTCTCGCGTAAACATAATCAGGGTCTTGTTCTACGACACGATTCAGAAGTTCCAGGGCTTCATCGCTGCGTTCATTTTTCGCGAGCACCCAAGCCAACTTGGCCATTGATTCCACCGAATTGGGTTCAAGTTCGAGTGCGTGGTTCAGGTTTGCTTCAGCGGCAGACCAGTCAGACCGCGATATGGCTAGATCACCCCGAAACATCCAGGCCTCAGCGAACGCTGGATCGGCTTTAAGCGCATTGTCCAAAGCCGAATCCCGTTCAGTTTCATGGCTAGCAGCATGCTCCACCAACGCGAGATTGTACCAGGCCAGGGCATCTTGCGCATCATCCTCAATGATTGCTTCAAGTTGGATTCTCGATTCCTCCAGTCTGCCATCATTTCTCAATAAAATGGCATACACCAACCGCGATTCGGCATCCATGCTCTCGATACCAGATTTTTCAAGAGCATCAAGGGCATCGGTGGTATTATAAGCATCAGCGTAAACTGAATCTAGAACTTCGGCCGCATTTCTTGGTTTGAGAGCCGCTTCATCGTCATGCATGTCCTTCCGAGCCTGACCATCAGGTGTGCTGCAGGAAGTCAACAAAGACCCTAAGAGGAAGAAAACAATGCAAACCATCTTCATGGGCTTCAAAAACATGGAATATCCTCGTTCGATTGCGAATATCATAGCCGACGACTCGACATACAGGCAAGCTTGTACCGATATACCGGAGGGGGTATCATAAACAGCAATGAAATGGACCATTTCCAATCGAACCCTTTTCGTCTCAATCTATGTCATTTTAGCAATTGGATTTACCATCCTCCATTTTTCCCGAAACGAAAAATTCAGCACTGTTAGTGGTACGATTTCTGTTAAAGGGCATTCCAGCGTTGGAACCAACTTGTCCCCATCACGAATTAAACAAATCCGTGTCAGCACCAATGGTTTAGACCTCCTTTTCAGGAAAAAAGACACCGCCCTTGTTACGGATGATGGAATCCGCCATCCTTTGAGTATCATCAGGTGGGAAAAGGGGACAGACTCGGTTCAAATCCATTTCAGTAAGGGAGCCAGCATCAGCATCATGGTGGATGCCCAAAGCTCGAACATATCGATTGTACCCGAGATTCCAAGCACCATTCCACCTACGAAATCTCTTGTATTTACACTGCGCTCTGAAGATAACGCTGAACTCGTAATTCATCCCAAACTTGCTGAGACCCTGAACCTGATAACCAAGGATAAGAATTATCTGGCGACCCTGCCCAAGGATTCCTCGTGGAATCCAGGCAATCATCGGCTAAGCCTCGCTGTTCTTGAGCGTGCAAACCCGATTCTCGAATTTGTAGATAGCCCACAGGTTGATAAATTGGGCGCCCTTGAATGGTATACGCCAAAGGTACGATTCCCACACAATATGGCCATGATAACAGAACAAACGAATGGATGACCAGCTCTCGCACGGTTGGATATCCCGAGCACAAAACCCTGAAAGCCTCTAGCTCGATGCGAATGGAAAGGCCCGTTGGGATGAGCTCATAGCGGCGTCAGTACTATCCGATGCCATTTTTACCAATCAGTTGCCCTCTCAACTTCGGAAACCTGTTGTAATGAGCACCCGAGTCCCTGGTGATACCGGGTGGCTTGCCAGTTCCTATCTTGGAAACATATTCCATCAAAGTCATCTCCACCAGCAGCAGCTTGTCAGCAGTGCCCGTACACTGATAGCGGCTATGCAATCTGGCGCTCCGGAATTGAGCGCTCGCTCAATTCTCACAACAATTCTCGATTCAGGCTTTCCCAAGGATGCTGAAAAAATGCTCACTCTGACTCGAATCGCGCCAGACGCGCGGCTACTCATCAGGACATACTCAACCGACTACGCATACTCCAGGAAGCTCAGAAACTA
>Ga0066192_1000010_pt1 | contig 77800 bp, 75 predicted proteins | sample WorMetvacBELIZE1_FD_58707 | JGI IMG/M metagenome (GOLD analysis project Ga0066192, IMG submission 58707) | Marine gutless worms symbiont microbial communities from Max Planck institute for Marine Microbiology, Germany - Olavius vacuus BELIZE.1... | ecosystem: Host-associated > Annelida >... | reverse complement strand
TAAAAAGCCGCCCGGGACAGGCTCCTGCTTCAATGATGGGCGCGCCACTAGAGGAGGGCGCGAGGCGCTTCGTTGCCGCGCCCCCCAGTGTGCCCTTATCGATACACAGTCTTGCGAAACCGGTGGTTGGTAGTATCGGCGACATAGACATTACCCGCTGAGTCCACCGCCACGTCAGCGGGCCAGTCAAACCCTGTGCCTATGGTGCTCACTGTATACGTATCATCATCATTGCTATCTTGCGGACTTTCATCGGCATCTTTAGTAATGGTAATCATACGAATCCGGTTGTTGTCTCTATCGGCGACATACACATTACCCTCTGAATCGGTCGCCACGCCATAGGGATGGCTAAACTGCGCCGATGTGCCCGTGCCTTCCCCGTGGCCCGCTATACCACTACCGGCTATGGTAGTCACCACCCAGGCTTTGGCTGGGGAACTGGAGCTGCTGCTTGATTACCGAACGCTTACCCCCATACTTTCGATTAAATGCGTAACGAACGGTGTCACACGTGGCCAACATCGCCACTCGCTTCCCACACAAAAAAGGAATAGGGTGGAACCGCGCCCAGAACGAAGGCATCCATAGCGCTTCCAAAGATCCCGATGCAATCTTGCAGTAGTTTATTCTCCACTCGGAATAAGCCATCCCTAAGTCCGATCTATCCAATGCTCGACTGCCATTTCATGAAGCTTGCGATTTTTCTCCTTTGAAAGTTCTTCAAGGAGGTAGGATCGCGCCGTTGTGAAATCGGAATCCTTGGATTAACAGGGATTGAACAATCTGTTCCTGGAGGTTTGGAGTTTCAGTTGGGCGCCGATTAGTCTGACTATTTCAATCGTGGATATCTTGTCCATGTAATCCTTCCTAAATTGACTATAGTGAATCGCCGCTCGATGGCAAATTGCGCTCTCTCGAATCGTTCTAATCCTCGTTTCCGCTGTTCGATAATCATAAACATCAGTTACCAATAACTCTTTTCGGCGCCCAAGCATCTCTTGAGCCGCTGCTCTATCGAGGTGCTTTAACATAGTAGCGAAACTATGCCGCCAGCTGTAGGTGGTGCGGTCCCTGATTTCTATGCCAGCCTTCATAGCAGTAATTCTTAAGGTGCTTCAAAGCTGTTCTCAGCCATAGCGTTTCACGATTATTCCCTTCCCATCCATGCCTGAGGGACCTTGCGAATTCCAGTGTGGGACTTTTAGAGCAGTACGCCCTGAGCGATGGCTTCGGCAGCGGCATCGCCCACCAGGTATCGAATAATGGCAATCGCGAACTCACCAGCTGTACCGGCGCCCTGGCTCGTGATCAGATTGTGATCGACCACCACCCGCTCATTCAAAAACTCCCCCTCAGTGAGACTCTTCTCGAAACCAGGAAAGCAGGTGTATTTGCGATTCTTCAATAGGCCGAAACCGCCCAAGGCCAATGCCGGAGCGGCGCATATCGCGGCCACCATGTTCTCATTTTTCATGACACTGTGGGCGATATCGCCAACCTTGCCCGACGCTGCCAGATTGGCGGAACCTGGCATACCTCCGGGAAGAACAATTCCATCGGGCATTTCATCCAAAGCTTCAATTTCAATGTCACTCGCAATCCGAATACCCCGGGCTCCGGTAGGCATCGGAGTGCCGATGCCCGTTGTTACCACCTTTACACCCGCCCTCCGTAGATAATCAATCACGGTGACAGCCTCAACTTCCTCGAATCCATCCGCTAGAAAAACTACCACTCTTGACATAACTCCCCCTATTCAATCCGGCGCAGTCATCTTCTTACTAATCCTATTTAGAATCATGCTGTGGTTTCTATTTACCGAATAATCGGCTAATTAATCCCTTTTTGCTTTCAGACTGATTCTCCCCCCCGGGCTCTCTCACTTTCTTAGTGTTTTTTCTCCGCCCATCAGAACTTTCTGCGCGGTTGTCCAACTGGAAATTCTCACCGTATTTCTTGCGATAATAGTCAAGCCGTTCATCAATACTGCTATCCGAACTGACCCGTTCATGCTCTTCAATCCGCCAGGGCTTCTGCATGGTTTCAGGGGGCTTTTTCACAGTAGTTTTTTGGGATTTTCCGTTGGCACTTTTTTGTTTCGCTGGTTTGGATGCCTGGGATGCTCGGGGCTGGGAGCGTTTTTTAGCCCGCTTTTGCCGATCATCTGGCGCCTTGCCGAATTCGGCTATGCTCCCACCTGCAATCGAAGTTATTGTCGATTGGATCCTGATAGTTTTAGGATCTAGCGGTTTTTTGCCGGCAATGGATTTTTTTTCAACTTCGGAGGGCGATCCACCCGCAGAACCGGGCGCCCTGCGTTTTCCCTCGTGGCGAACATCCTTCTCTTGTCGATTATCAGCGCGATGTTTCGCGGCCCTGGGGGAACGGCGATTGTTGTGGCCACCGGCCATTTCCCTGTGGCGGACTTGAGGGGGGAAACTCAATCCTGCGCTTTTATCGTCTACCAAAAAGGATTCATCGGCCCACCTCACAGGAATTTTCTCGCCCAGGAGCCTCTCAATGGGACCCAGCCCATAAACAAATTCCTCACAGGCCATTGTAATGGTCTTGCCAGTGCGTCCAACGCGGGCAGTTCGACCGATGCGGTGCACATAACTCTCGGGCTCCAAGGGAACATCGTAATTGATAACCATCTCAAGCCCGTCAATATGAAGACCTCGTGCCGCCACGTCGGTGGCCACCAGATATTTAAGGCGTCCATTCTTAACCTCATCAACGATGCGTAGACGCTTTTTTTGGGGCAGATCGCCCATTAATGACACAACCGAATAACCGTTAATCTCCATGCGCTTGGCCACTTCCCAAGCGCTGTGGCGCGTGTTGGTGAAAATAACGGCATTCACCGGATTGTCACTTTGGAGAATACCAAGAAGCAGTCGTAACTTCTCGTCCTTGCCAACATGGTAGAGTTCTTGCGTTACTGTATCCACAGTCTTCTTTTCAGGCTCGATAATCACTTCACCGGGGTTATTCATGTATTCCCAGGCCAAATTCCCCACTCGGGGATTCAGTGTAGCGCTGAATAGCAGGGTATGGCGTTCGTCACTTGGCTTCATCCCCTTGAGAATCTTCCTCAAATCCGGAAGAAAACCCATGTCAAATAACCGGTCGGCTTCGTCGATAACTAGAAACCTGAAATCCTTGAAGGATAGTTTGCGCTGCTTATTGAAATCAATCAGACGACCTGGAGTGCCAACGAGAATATCAACTCCACGTTCGAGCATCTTCTCCTGCGCGCCATATCCCACACCACCATATACAGAGCCGAACTTGAGGGTAAGATACTTGCCGAGAAGCTTGCCCTCTCGTTCAATCTGTATCGCGAGTTCTCGGGTAGGCGCGACGATTAAAGCCTTCTGGCCACTATATTTCTCTTCAGCAACCAGTAGCTGGAAAATAGCAAGCAGAAATGCCGCTGTTTTTCCCGTGCCCGTCTGCGACTGAGCATAAATATCACGGTGATTTTTTATAAGCAGTTGAAAGCACTCAACTTGGACGGGCATAGGCGTCTTAAATCCCGCTTCGTCGATTCCTTTCTGTATACGTTCATCAAATTCCAATTCCTCGAATCTCATGTTAGAAAAAATATCCTTAAGATTGTAGAGGCAGCCCTATCTGGTCTGCGTCATTTGTGATTTTTTTTGCGCTATTGGCAGAATTCCAGTTTTCTCGTAAAAACCCAATGGGATTTTATTTTATACTGCCATGCTGGCACTCATACTAACGAGCAATAGAATCCGGCAACGAAATTGCCAATCTGAAATACTCCCTGTACTATGGACAGCGTTTATGTCCGATGCGACCGCGCAAGATCAAATCGCTACTTCCTAGATTTGATTTATCGCCATGTTTTTAGTATACACTTTTACGCTGTCACTTGTCGATAGACTTAACATGACCTCTTAGAATACAGAAGGTAACGACAGTGCAATATACATCTGTACTTCTCTGCTCACTATTCCTGTCTATAGCCTCCATGTTGCATCCGTGGTCAATGGCCCCTGGCTATCCAGAAAACAGCACACAAATAGCGGTGAGTCTTGAATCGGCATTCGCGAAAATTTCCAAGATGATTTCATTCAATTCTATCGATCGTGAAGAGTTGCTTCATCAAATACTCAGTATCGCTCAAACAGCGATTCCCTTCATCGCTTTCGTTCTAGGCTTAACAACTCTCATCATCTCTTTCGCTACAAGAAAGTCTCATCGCAATTCAGAAAGACGTGCGTTCGGCCTATTGGGGCTGTTCATCGCTCTTAATTCCCTAGAAGCCGTCAGCGAAGCCTTACACAGCCTAACTCTGCCTATTGCCTGGATGGCGCCCACATTGCTTGTGCGAATTTCCGAACCCATTTCTATGTTGTACTGGCGAAAATCAGTTTCAACCTGTGGAGGAAAAGACAGCGATCTGCAAAAAGTTATCGATTTGGTATTTGTTTCCGTAACGTTGATATGGGTTGTGTCCCCTTTTCTGGCCTATCCCTTACTTTCCCAGCAGCTAAGTGCTTTTCTCAAATTCAATCTGTTGCCCTGGCTAGCCCTTTATGTGTTGGTTACGGCATTGATTTCCTGGGTTATTCATACAGCTTCTTCTTATCCCCGGCGAACCGCATCCTTGCTAATCCTGCTCTGTGGACTGATTCCCCCCTCGTTGGTGTTTGCTCAGAATAGAACAATGTCCAGCCTGTTGGATGGTTTGCTTCAATACGGTTTGCCCCTTTCCCTCCTGATGGTTTTCTTTGTTCAGATTTTGAAGCGCCCCTTTACCATCGAGAGGATGATTATAGCTGGAGAGAATCAGATAAACGACGAAATAACCGAGAACAGTGAAGAATTGCGTCAGTCATCAGATGTAATTTCTCCAAGCTCACAGAGAGCGCAGTCGCTTCTTGCACGAAGCATCTATGCGACACTCTACCCCAAATCTATACCTGGGGATTCCATGTGGGAATTGGCGACATCACGATCAAGAAGCTCTCACTCTGCGGCTGGCTTCTATGACATCTATCTGAACCAGAGTGGTAGCCTCGATGGATTCGCTTACATGAACTGTGATGCGGTCGGTCTTGAGGGACTGGTTTTTACTCATATTGTACAAAGTGAACTCCATCGAAATTATGCGCCAAACTCCCCTCTACCCCAGTTATTCAAAACCGTTCATAGAAAATCGATATTCGCGGCCGAGGCAGTCGGAAGCACAATGAAGGGCATAATCGGACGCTTTAGAGAAAATCGAATCATCCTCATGCCTCTATCCACGCAACCTTTACTTTTGCGTCGAAATAAGGACGGAAAGGTGGTTGCCATACGGCCTTCTGGCGCAAAACCCCCAAATCCACCCATGGGAAGTCCAGGAATCAGTTCGGGAAAAATGAAATCGCTGACAATTTCAATGGAATCCAATGATGTACTCATGGCCTATACAGAATCGCTGATGGGACTGAGTTCAGATTCGGGAGAACCCCTGGGCACTAAACGGCTAGCCGCCGCACTCTCGGATTCCAAGAGTCTCAAAGCCGGTCAGATTGTGATGGATGTTATTAGCGACATCAAGAAATTTTGTCAGCCCAATGCGCCATCGAAACCACTATGTATTCTGGTGATCAAGAAGCGCTGATGAATCCAGGGCCGATGTCTGATGCACCATGAAGGGGCTTTTAAGAGATAGAGACGAACACCGTGGGCACAGGGCACACAAGCTGCTGAGCGCCGCTTCCTGATAAGGACGGATGTGAGGGCTACTTGTTCTTGTGCCGGTTCTTCCTGAGTTTTTTCTTACGCTTATGCGTAGCGATCTTCTTGCGTTTGCGCTTACGTCCGCAGGGCACTATGGGATCTCCTCATGTTCAATTGCCTTCGTCGGCGCCAACGCCATCCGAACGAGCATCCGTGGATTATCCTCACCCATTGCTTCTTGGTCAAGTGTATTGGATTCACCCTTGAGAAAATCGGCGATCGTTTGCCTCAAACCGGATATTTCGAGCGGCTCTGCTGCGTCAAACCAGTGAACCCCCTCTAGTGAAGAGAAGAATGTTATTTGCCGTTTGGCATAGCGCCGTGTATTGCGAGCAATAAGGTCTGCGATTGATTGGGGGGAGCTTTGGGTAAACCATTCGCGGTATCCGATGCCCTTCATGCCAGGATGCTCCAATCGGGCGCCCTGGAAACGCAATGCGGCCACCTCAGCTTCCAAACCGGCATCAATCATCCTATCCACCCGATCGTTGATACGCTGGTAAAGCTCCTTCCTATCACGATGAAGGCCGATAATGAGTGTTCGATAATCCTGATGGGGTTGAGAGGGAACTTGAATATCAGAAAGCGGGCGATTGGTTTGTGAATACACTTCCAGAGCCCTCAGCATGCGGTAGCGATCTTTCGTACTGATACGGAGGGCGCTCTTAGGGTCGATCTCGCTCAGAGCGGCATGTATTTCTTCGTCGCGTCGTGTTCTCCACTGCTCTTCGATTTTCTTCCGAATGGCCGGATTCACCGGGGGTGTGGGAGGCAATCCCATGAGCCAGGAGCGAATATAGAAGGCGCTTCCCCCGGAAATCACCGGTAGACTCCCCCTATGAAGTATCTGCGGGATGAGAGCGTCAGTCCGGCTGACAAATTCACCAGCACTGAAGCTTTCATTGTAGTTGAGTATATTGATGAGGTGATGGGGAATTCGAGAGAGCAGATCGGCCTCGGGTTTGGCCGTACCAATATCCAGGTCCCTATAAATCTGAAGAGCGTCAGCGCTGATTACCTCGACACATGGCAATGAGCCATCCACGGCTTTTAACCTAGTTCGGTCAGAAAACAGCCTATCCAGTATATCGGTTTTGCCGACGCCGGTTGGTCCGAAAAGAATAATCAGTTTCGGTCGATCAGTCCTGCTTGATTTTATACAACACCTCACCAGTGACTATTTCCTTGACAGCCAAGGAAACGATTTTGCCTGCTGCCGCATCCAATCCATCGGAACCGGCCATGCAAATCTGCTTAGAACGGTGAATGGCGGCATTGGTGAGTTCATACATGTTTTTGTCGCTGGACACCAGTAGACTTAAGGGAATAATGGAAGTTTTATCGCTCATGGACACCCCAGTGTGTGATAGTGATACGGAGTATATCCGATTCGCAATGAACGCGTCTATATAGAACGTCCATGCGCTTACCCAAACCCCCATAACAATTCTTCCATTGTGTACTGGCTGATTTCTTGGGTTGGGTCTATGCTCACAGTCTATGAGATTCAAGGGTAAAAGTGTACTCGTTACCGGAGCAGCTCGGCGTATCGGACGCGCCATCTCCCTGGCATTCGCTCAGGCTGGCGCAGATATTGTGGCGCATTACAACCACTCTGCAAAGGAAGCCGAAGAGTTAGCCCGTGAAATACGGAGCATGGGCAGAAATTGCTTGTTGAGCTCTCACGATATGTCGGATTCTGAATCCACCCAGCTGTGGTTTACCTCGCTTCTGAAGCAGAGTGGAAAACTCGATATCCTGGTGAATTCGGCCTCGGAGTATTCCGATGGCGGCTATGATTCGCTCAAGGCTGGCGCGTTGGAGCGATCCATGGCCATTCATGTGCTTTCCCCCATAATAATGATACAAACAATGCACCGCCAAGGCCATCAGGGCGCCGTGGTAAACATGCTCGATACCCGCATTACGGATCGCGATGACGCGCACGCGGCCTACCATATGGCCAAGCGCAATCTTTTCACACTCACTCGGGATTTGGCCGTCACAATGGCGCCCCTGCTGCGAATTAACGCGGTGGCGCCCGGGATTATCCTGCCGCCTCCCGGCAAGGACGAGGCATGGATTGAACGCATGAAATTCACCAACCCCATGAAAAAAAGCGGTTCTGTCGCGGATGTTGTTGATGCGGTAATCTACCTTGCCGCTGCCCGCTTCGTTACCGGCGTGATAATCTATGTCGATGGCGGACGCCATATAAAGGGAAATACATATGGACTCTAGAATCGACTATTCTCAATGTGACCAAATCCATATCCGTGATCTGCGACTCCAAGCAGTTATCGGAATCAACCCTGAAGAAAGGAAAAAGAAACAAGTCTTGATATTCAATCTGTCACTTTTCACCAATCAGCGCCCTGCCGCAACTGCCGATGATTTCAGCCTCACAGTGGACTATCAGGCCGCCATGATGGCGGTATCCACCCTGGTGGAGTCCTCCTCCTACACTCTCATCGAATCGCTGGCTGCCGCCGTAGCCGATTCACTCCTCAAAATTGAAGGTGTTTTAGCGTGTCGGGTATCCGTGGACAAGCCAGGCGCCCTACTCTTCGCCAAAAGTGCCGCCGTGGAGATTTTCAGAACGACTCAAAACCCCTGAACTGCCTACATGACTCATTCGCCGCGCTTGACGCGTTGGGGAAGGCGTCTTAACGTGAACCTTATGGCTACTACCGTTTTTTCGCTTCTTCACGGCAGCACTGAGAACCGTCTTGTCAGTATCGAGGGCTGGATTAGAACGAAAAGAGAGAGCAAAAATGTGATTTTTTTCGAAATCAATGACGGCTCCTGCCTGGCCAATATCCAGATAGTTGTGGATCGGAATGCTGGTATCATCGATGAGAATCTCAATCATACTCTGCTCACCGGCGCCAGTGTCAACGTCACCGGTCGCCTGACCACATCCCAGAAAGATGGCCAGAGCGTGGAGCTTGTGGCTAAAGCTCTCAAGCTTGTGGGAGAGTCGACTGCCGACTACCCCTTGCAGAAAAAAAGGCATTCGTTTGAATTTCTCAGAGAAATTGCTCATCTGCGTCCGCGCACCAATACCTTCGGCGCCGTTGCCCGACTGAGAAATTCCCTGGCCGCGGCGGTACATGGCTTTTTCCAAGAACGCGGATTCCTTTGGATTCATACACCCATTATTGCCGGGTGCGACGCCGAAGGGGCGGGTAATTTGTTTCAGGTGACCACCATCAACCCCTCCAATCCACCGCGAAACAACGATGGTCTGGTGGACTACAGCCGGGACTTCTTCGGCAAGAAGGCCTATCTGACGGTGAGTGGACAGCTTCAGGTGGAAAATTACGCCTGCGCGATGAGCAAGGTCTATACCTTCGGACCTACCTTCCGTGCTGAAAATTCAAATACAGCCCGCCATCTCTCCGAATTCTGGATGATTGAACCGGAAATGGCCTTTTGCAACCTTGATGGAAATAGACAGCTCGCCGAAGATTTCATCAAGTATTTGCTGAGATGGGTTCTCGACGAGAACACCGAAGACATGGCTTTTTTCGACAAATGGATTGAAAATGGGACCATTGAAAATCTCAGGAAAGTCATTCAATCACCTTTCACCCACCTGACATACACCGAAGCGATAGGCGAGCTGGAAAAGGCAGCCGTGGACTGGGAATTCAAACCCACCTGGGGCATCGATCTCCAAACAGAGCATGAACGCTATCTCAGTGAGGTGATCGTCGACGGTCCGGTGACAATCACAGATTATCCCAAAAATATCAAGGCGTTCTACATGAAAGCGAACGATGATGGTGAAACCGTGAGAGCCATGGACTTGCTTGTTCCCCGTCTTGGAGAAATCATCGGCGGAAGTCAGAGGGAAGATGATTATGGGAAGCTAGAGAGTCGAATTCGTGAAATGAACATGGATCCCAAGGAATACTCTTGGTATCTGGATCTGCGACGCTACGGCAGCGTTCCCCACAGTGGTTTTGGCCTGGGCTTTGAACGCTTGGTACAGTATATCACCGGTATGCAGAACATTCGTGATGTTATTCCCTTCCCACGGGCACCGAAAACCATCGCGTTCTAACCTGAAGCAAGAACATGCACCGACTGGTAGAAAACTCAGATTTTTCTATTCCCCCTTTTCATGAGAAGTCAATATAATATGCTTATGGCTGATCAAGAACTGATGATATTCCCCGGCTCGGCAAGTCATGCTCTAACAGAAGCCATATGTGCTTGGTTGGAAGTGCCGATATCGAAAGCAGAATGCCGAACATTCCCCGATGATAACACCTTTGTTCAGGTAGGCGAGAACGTTCGCGGGCGGGATGTGTTCATTGTTCAGTCAACCATTCACCGCACCAACGATCGATTCATGGAGCTTCTTTTCTGGGTGGACGCTTTCAAGCGTGCCAGTGCCGCCACCGTAACAGTCGTAATGCCCTATTTCAGCTATGGAAAGGGCGATAAGAAAGACGAGCCAAGAGTTTCCATCAGGGCCAGGGTATGCGCTGAAGCGTTGGAGGCGGTGGGCTGCGACCGTGTGGTAGCCATGGATCTCCATTCGCCACAAATACAGGGATTTTTTCGTATACCCGTCGACAATCTGATGGGACTTCATGCCCTTGGCGATCAGATTCGCAGCGATGGAGTTGAGAATCTTGTTGTTGTTGCCGCCGATACTGGATTTGCCGACGAGGCTCGGAAATTTGCTCGCTATCTCGACGCGCCGGTGGCCATCGGTGTGAAACAAAGACTGGGGCACTCGGAAAGTGCAGAGGTTCTCGACATCATTGGTGATGTTCGGGGGAAAACCGCCCTGATTGTGGATGACTTTGTCATATCCGGAGGAACGCTGGTGGAGGACGCCCGGATGCTGAAGAGCAAGGGGGCAACTCGCATTATGGCGGCGGTTACCCACGCCGTGTTTTCTCCCGGCACAATGAAACGGATTGCCGACTCCGATTTGGAAACGCTGTATGTGACAGACAGCGTGGAAAACAGGCCCGAAGCCCTGATTGACAAGATTACAGTTGTTTCCGTCGCCGCCTGTTTCGGTGAGGCCATCAGGCGGATTTCACGCCGGGAATCCCTCAGCGCCATGTTCCCCGAATAAATAAAGCAGATTAGAGAAACTCCTTTTCCATGCCGTAGTCGTGAATTTTCCGATGCAGAGTTTTGCGCCCTATGCCCAAAATTTCAGAAGTTTTGCTCTTATTACCGCCTTGGGCGTTCAAATTCGCTTGGATAATCATCTTTTCCGCTTCTGCCATGGAGATTCCCATGGGGATGACAATCCCCTCCTCGTCATTGCGCTCAGTAAGGTGTACAGGCAAATCCTCCACTGTCAGATAGGTGTTCTTGCTCATCACGACGACACTTTCGATAACGTTCCGAAGCTCCCGGACATTTCCCGGCCAGCGGTACGATTTGATGGCCATCGCGGCCTTGGATTCAAATCCTAGCACCTCTTTTCTATGTTCCTCCGCGCTCTCTTCAAGAAAACGGAAAGCCAGGAGTGGAATATCATCAGGACGCTCCCTCAGTGCTGGAAGATGGATGTTCACAACATTCAGTCGGTAATAAAGATCTTCACGAAATCGGCCGGCATTCACTTCCGCTCTCAGATCGCGATTGGTTGCCGTGATAATACGCGCGTCCACAGTGAGGGTGGATTCGCCACCTACTCTTTCAAAACTCTTATCCTGAAGAACTCTCAGTATTTTGATTTGGGTGGCCTGATTGATTTCACCAATTTCATCCAGGAATATTGTCCCGCCATCCGCGAGTTCGAATCTTCCTTTGCGCTGTCCTGTCGCACCAGTGAACGCTCCCTTTTCATGGCCAAAAAGCTCGGATTCAAGTAAGGTTTCAGAGAGTGCCGCACAATGAACTTTCACTAAGGTTGCGTCTTTGCGTGGGGATTGTTCGTGCAATGCTTGGGCTACCAGCTCCTTGCCAGTACCGCTTTCCCCGGTTATCAGAACACTCACCCGGGTAGGCGCCACCTGCTCAATCTGTTCAAATACCCGTTGCATGGGCGTACTACGTCCGAGCATATCAGAGCCGCTACGCCGTTTTTTCAGCCTATACAGCTCTCCCTGAAGTTCCTGGTGTTTTCTGGCCAATTCCCGGCGTCCCAGCGCCCGCTTTATAAGCAGAGCCAAACGATCGAGATTGACCGGCTTGGTAAGAAAATCATAGGCGCCATCCCTCATGGCCTGTACGGCGCTGTCCACCGTCCCATGTCCGGTGAGAATGATTACCGGAACGGTGGGGTATGAGGAAACTACCTTCTTGAGAAGTTCCTCCCCTGAAAGCTTCGGCATTCGCAGATCGGCTATGATGAGGTCAATCTCCATCCGAAGCATCATTTTCATAGCTGCCTGGCCGTCTTCTACCTGCTCCACCACATAGCCGTCCATGGTGAGAGCCTTGGCCAATCCGGAACGGATGTTTTTCTCATCGTCTGCCACAAGAATCTTGAATATCATGAGTTTCCCCCTGAGAGGAGCTTATGTTCACTCTGAGGAATGGGGAGGGAAATCCGAAATGTCGTACCACTGCCAGGACTGGAGTCCATATGAAGATCGCCGCCATGTTCCCGCACAATCTTGTAAACGACTGTTAAACCCAAGCCGGAACCGGTTTCCCTCGTTGTAAAATACGGTTCAAACACCTTGCCCTGGATATCTTCGGCAATTCCCTCCCCTGTGTCACTGATAATTATCTGAACAAGATCCATCATCATACGGGTTTGAAGCCGTAATTCTCCGCCATTGGGCATTGCCGCAATGGCGTTTTTGGCAAGATTCAAGAGCGCGCGCTTCATTGCTCCCTCATCCAGTGGAAGCAGCGGTATGGTTCCATCCAGAATGGGCATTATCCGTACCCGGGCTTTTTCCATCTCGAATCGTAGAAATTGCACCAAATCAGTAATCAACGCATTCAAATCGGTGAAAGTGGGAATTGAGTTTTGTGGCCGTACGGCAAAAAGATAATCCGAAACGATGGTGTTCAAGCGTTCTGTCTCTTCTTCCAAAATTTCCAGAGCATCCTGCAGTTCTTCGGGGCCGGCGCGATTTTCCTTCAGTTGCCTGCGCATGAGCTGGAGATGTATGCCCATGGAGGCGAGGGGATTTTTGATTTCATGAGCCACACCCGCCGCCATGGTGGTGAGGGAAGCCAATCCCTCGGCTTGCCTCAATCGAGATTCTTCGGCCCGAATCGCCGTGACATCTTCGATGTATATCATGCTGCCCATGATATGTCCTTGGTCTACCAGGGCCAACACCCCGCAACTGAGTATGAGATTTCGATCCCGGTGTTGGATGGAGAAGTCCCGCATCGCTGCTCCTCTATCCTCTTCTAAAGCTTCTCGGACATAACTTGATAGCTTAGCCGAAGCGATGGCCTCCCATGCCTTCATATCCAATGGATCAGCAGCGGAAAGTGGAAGAAAGCGCCGGGCGGGATTGTTGATCATGATCACTCTGTGGTCTTGGGAACTCACCATCACTCCGCCGGGAATGGATGAGATAACCATCTCAAGCAGTTCGTTATCAGCCACCAATTCCTGAACCAGGGAATGGAGCCTATCATGATCCAGACGGTCGAGGCTCTTCAAAGCCCGGCGAATGAGCTTCCTCACCGGCGCATCCCCAAAGAAATATAAAGACTTCTGAGTATCATAGGCACCGGCAGATTGAGGCTTTCCGCCCTTAAACGGGCATCCCGGAGCCATGCCATTTCCCGTGATGCACGTTGGTGATCGGAATCTTCATTTTCGATCCAACTCTTTCTAAACTCTCCGCTGAGAGCCTCGAGAAATACCACGAAGTCTTGCTGATTTTTGATTTCTGCCGCCTCTTTGGGCATGAAAGGCTCACCCAGGGCCGCGTGGGTGAGAAATTCATGCGCCGTTTCTCTCATCCTTTCCGAAGGTGTGCTGCGCCACGCCTGGAAATACTCAGCGAGGGTGCCCCATCGTCCCATATCTTCCCGGAATACACGTCGAAGAACTTCTGCCTCTTCAAGGGGGCGACGAATTCTAAAGGCGTATTCCCTCAGACGGGAAATAATCGTGGGCGGCAGCATGGATTTTCGATCGGTGATGAGAATTACCGTGGTGTCCGGCGGCGGTTCTTCAAGGAATTTCAACAAGGCGTTTTTCGATCCTTCAGGCATGCGGTCGGCGGCATCGAGAATTACCGTTTTATGATCGCGACGGGCTGAATATACCGCCCACATTGTGATATGTCGCACTTGGGAAACAGGAAGAATTGCCGGCAGGGAATTCTGAATAACAGCACAATCATCCACGACGGTATCAAACATGTCTTCGTCGGGCAATTCCCGTCCCGGCAGCAACAAATCCACCGATGCTGCCAGTCTCTCCATAACCGGGCGGGCTTGCTTAAGCTTGTTCTCATCCCCTTCCCATAGCATCGGATCGAAACGCCGAATGAGTTTTCTAGCAGAACGTAGCAAAAGAAACCGGGATGTGTCGGATTTGTCTCGGCGGAGCAGCTCCGCGGCGGCGGCGATTTCAGGCATGAGATTGCGATTACCGGCTAATACGGTGTCTGTGTGAGCCAATGCTCGATGTGATCGGCAATGGTCGCATGGGCAGTTCCAGGCGCCAGCCTTATCGCAGGAAAGTATGCGAGCCAATTCCAGTGCTGCCGTAAGCTTACCGGACATGGGTGAACCGGTGAACAGCATGGCTGGCGGTACCGCATGATTCTCCACATCGTGCTTCAATCGGGAAACAATGCTATCCTGATGGAGGAGATTTTCAAACATCTAAAGAATCCCAAGCAGAGAGGGTATCAGGGATTCGCTGAGACTGGTTAAAGCCGCCATAATCAGACTTTTCCTCAACATCCCCCCGGCGGGAGGCCAGGGCAAACGCATCAGTTGAATGATGAAGAGCAGAGCCGCCACTGCGCCGCTGGCAAGGCCGCAAATCAAACCGGCAATATGAGAAAACGTCGATCGGGATGCTTCTATCATGAGAGGTTTTAAGAGAGTTCCCCCGATAATCAGGATTAGAAACCCGAAAACCGTCAGCATCAATGGGATGAGAGAGGCCAGATAGGCCTTGGGAATCTGGTCTTCCAGAATGAGCACCGCCACCGCCGGGGCACCGGGATAAGTATCCGAACCAATTCCGCTGAGTTTGAGAATTAAGCCCTCCAGCGGAGTGGTGAAGAGCAACACAGCCAGAATGGACATGAGCAGCGTTACCAACAGGTATAGGGCAGGCCTTATGCCCCGCAGGCCACCGTAAAACGCTCCGGCGGCTATCATCACAAGCAAAGCAACATCGGCGAAACTCATCATAGATACTCCTTGAGCAACTCGAAGATGCAATCTGTCGCTCGATGAGTTGTATAGGCCGCCGCCGCGGCGGCCATTTCCCTCAAGCGGGATACATCGGATAATAGGTTGGAAATCAACCATTCCAAATCCTTAGAATCGGCACCCTTTTCCAGGGTTACCGACATTCCCGCCTCATCAGCCATCTGGGCGTTAAGAACCTGATCACCCCGGGAGCCTTCCCTCAGAGGAATGAAAATCGCTGGCGTTCTAGTGGCCGCCAGTTCCCAAACCACCCCAGCACCGGAGCGGGCAACCGCCAAATCGGCGGCCGCGAGCAGATGAGGAAGCTCCTCGTCAAAAAAGGGGCGACTGATGTAACCCGAAATATCTTCACGGCCAGCATTCCCCTCTCCTCTCTGATGGACAACGGCGGCCTTGGGTAAAATTGAATCCAGTATATCGTCTATGAGAGCGTTTAGCTCCCTGGAACCGGAGGATCCACCAAGAACCAGGACGAGTGCCCGCTTATCCTGTCCTTTCAAACCTGCAATTTCCCGTCCTTGCGCCACCCGTCCGGAGAAAATTGAATCCCGAACCGGATTTCCCACGACCATGGCGGAACGGTTTGAAGCCTTTTTCAGATAGTTCCGTGTTTTTTCGTAAGACAATAGAACACGGGCGCCAAATTTGATATTCAAACGAGTAGCCAGCCCTGGACTAACATCCGATTCATGGGTGAACGTGAGAATACCTAACGAACGGGCGGCAGCTACCGGGGGAACGGATACAAAACCACCCTTGGAGAACATCAGCATCGGACGCTCACGCCGCAGAATGCGCCGTGCCGCAAAAAAACCGACAATAATTCGAAAGAGATCCGTAACATTGCTCAAAGAGACATAGCGCCTGAATTTTCCCGAGGGGACACCATAGTAACAGATGTTCGCCTGCCCAACAAGCTTCTTCTCTATGCCCCGGTTGGAACCAATCCAAAACACCTTGTATCCGGCCATTTGAAGGCGATCGATTACAGAAAAAGCCGGAAAAACATGCCCGGCGGTACCACCGCCTGTGAACACAACAGTCTTGATTCTCTTATTCATGGCGAGTCTACAGACTATCTCAAGGATGCTGTTGAAGGAAACCCCGCCTTGATGAGCTTGAATAGGCTGTGCAGAAAAGCTGACCTAAGGACGTTGCAATAAGGTCGGTTTTCCATTCCTTTTGCGGGTAGGCTTGAAAGGGACGATCCTGCCTTGATTTCTCGGACTGTCAGCTAAGACCGAATTCACTAGAATGAGGTATTAACAATGAATGGATCAAAGAGGCGTCATTATAACGCAGAGTTCAAAAGAAACACTGTTTCGCTGGCGGGAAAACCCGACAGGAGTGCTCAGAATGTAAAGCAATCGCTGGGAATTGCCAACAGGATAAGGGAAAGGGCGTCGGCAGCTCGCCATTGACGGATCTTTGGCCTTTCCCGGCAACAGCATAGAAATACTGAATCCTAACCAGTAGAGAATCCGGGGGTTGAAAAAGAAGCTCCGGGATGCCGAGGTGGATCGGAAAATCCTAAAAAAGCACTGGCCATTTTCAGCGAAGCACCGGAATTCGTTAGGTGCATCCAGAGCATGAGCCGAAAAGGAAACTGCTGGACAACGCTGTGGCTGAATCGTTCTTCCACACCCTGAAAACAAGGCCCATTTATCACCGGAAGTATCGGAGTACCGAGGAACCGAAGAAAGAACTCCACTGGTGCATTAAGGTTTACTATAGCCGGGTCAGAAAGTATTCGGCAAATAACTGACTGACCCCGCAAGAGAAGAGAGTAAGTATTACGAACAGGCAGATGTGGCTTAACCGACTATCCTGTTTTCTAAGGCAGGTTCAATATGCAACCGATAGGTCCTGGGTGAACAAAGTCACGCCAATGCACAGCCAAATTCATCACAGATTCCAAAAGTGTGTAGCTGCGGTTAAGAAAAAGGCTGATAGGCCTACAAAACAGCAGTAAATTGGCGTAGACTGCCAATTCAAGGAGACTTGAGGCTATGGACGCATTAGGAATTTGTGCTGGAGCTTCTTCTATCAGCGTGGCAAGAGCAAGTAAAACCAACACAATTGCCAAGATTGTCTGGTCACAAACAAAATCACATGATGGAAATGTACGTCAAGTGATTTTAGATATTTTATCTGAGATTGAAGACCCAAATGAATTGCATTTCGGTGTAACGGGTCGTAGATTTAGAAAATTATTGGACGTTCCAACAATATCAGAGCCTGAGGCTGTAGAAGTTGCAGCTTCTTTCCTTCTTCCGCAAGGTCATGACTACCAGACGATAATCAGTGCTGGCGGCGAAACGTTTATGGTATACAAACTCAATGAAAGTGGAAAAATAGAAACGGTAAACACTGGCAATAAGTGTGCCTCTGGAACTGGCGATTTTTTACTCCAACAATTAGGTCGTATGGACTTAAATCTTGACGCTATGAGCGATTTGCAGATACCAGACGAAGTTTATGATGTATCAGGTAGATGTTCGGTTTTTTGCAAAAGCGACTGTACGCATGCCTTGAATAAAGGTATAGAAAAAACTCGAGTTGTTGCTGGCTTAACCAAAATGATGGCTTATAAATGTATTGAGCTGCTGAAGAAACTGCCTAGCGACAAGGCCGTCTTGATCGGCGGTTGCTCCAGCAATGAATTTATGGCGAATTATTTGCGTGAGAATATAAGAGATTTGTTCATCCCCGATCATGCAAACTGCTTTGAAGCGGTGGGAGCAGCGCTTTGGGCATTGGAAGAAGAACCAGTTTCCATAGATATAGATAGAATTTTTAAAGACAATAGTATCAATTTTGCATTTTTGAAGCCGCTAAAAGACTATGAAAGTATGCTGGAATTTAAAGATCATCCTAGCGATAGTGCGGTAGATGGGGATGTGACTATTTTGGGATTGGACGTAGGTTCAACAACCACCAAAGGCATTTTAATGCGCGAAAGCGATTTGGCAATTCTGGCCTCTTGCTATTTGCGTACAAACGGCGATCCAATAGCCGCATCACGTCGTGTTTATGCAAGCCTAAAAGAACAGCTTGGCAATACAAGTATTAGCATTTCAGGTTTAGGTGTAACCGGTTCGGGACGCGCTATTGCTGGTATACATGCTAAGACGGATGCCATTATTAACGAAATCATTGCTCATGCCACAGCTGCCATTCATCTTGATAAAGAAGTGGATACAATTTTTGAAATTGGCGGACAAGATGCAAAATATACCTATATTACAGGCGGTGTGCCGTCTGATTATACCATGAACGAGGCCTGTAGCGCAGGCACTGGTTCTTTTTTGGAGGAATCCGCTAAAGAATCTTTAGGCATTGATGTAGAGGATATCGGAAAAATTGCCGCAACCAGCCTTAAACCTCTAAACTTCAATGATCAGTGCGCTGCGTTTATTAGTTCTGATATTAAAATTGCCGTTCAGGAGAATTCGCCCTTAGAAGACATAGTTGCGGGCTTGGTATACTCTGTTTGCATGAATTACTCCAATAGGGTTAAAGGTAATCGCCCTATGGGGAAAAAAATATTCATGCAAGGTGGGGTTTGCTATAATCGTGCGGTACCTGCTGCTATGGCAGCGTTAACTGGTAAAAAAATCATTGTTGCACCAAATCCAGGTCTTATGGGGGCTTTTGGTGTTGCCCTAGAAAGTAAAAATCGCATAGAGCAAGGTTTGCTACAAAAGACAAGCTTTGATTTGGATACTCTTATAAATAGAGAAATTGAGCACGGCAAAAGCTTTACCTGCAACGGCGGTAAAGAAAAATGCGATCGGCGTTGCAAAATAGCGAGAATAGTTATTGACAGCACTACTTATCCCTTTGGCGGCATTTGCAATCTATGGGAAAACACACGCAAAAATATCAAAGTGGAAAAAGAAAAATTTGATTTTGTTTCTTGGCGTGAAAAACGCTGCTTTAGGGATTTAGAAAAAATAGAGGGAAACGCCTCGGATACGCGCAGCGTAATTGGTTTCAATCGCTCTTATCTTATGCACAGCTATTTTCCATTTTTTAACAAATTTTTCAGCGCTTTGGGATTTAGAATAGTAGTGGCCGATACACCTTTGCAGGAAGGGTTTGAACAGTGCGGTGCTGCCTTTTGTTATCCAGGTGAGCAGGCCCATGCCTTTTGGGCAGGATTGTTAAAACAAAAGCTTGATTATTTATTCTTGCCACAAATAACCGGTGTGGAAATTGACGTCAAAGACGAACAGTCAACAACTTGTGTCTTGGTTCAGGGCGAGCCATATTATTTGCGTTCGGCTTTTCCTCAATGCGATAAGTATGAAGTCCTTAGTCCAATAGTGAACTTTGGCGAGCCTAGAGATATCATTAAAGCGGAAATGTCAAATTGCGTTAAGGCTTTAGGTGTTTCCAAGAAGGCATCTGAGGATGCTCTAGAGCAAGCCTTTCAGGCACAAAGTGATTTTCAGAGTGATGTGAGAGAAAAAGGTAAACAGGCCTTGGAAGATATGGAAAAAGAAAACGAAAGTTTTGCTGTAGTAGCTTTTGGTAGAGCTTATAATGCTTTTACAAGTGATTCTAACAAAGGCATTCCTATGAAATTTGCTTCATCGGCTATCAGAATAATCCCTTATGACATGCTACCGACAGATGATATAGTTATTGGCAAAGAAATGAATATGTATTGGGGTATAGGACGTAAGATTTTGCAGGCAAGCAAATATGTAAAAGAAAATCCTATGCTTTTTGGCTGTTATATTACAAACTTCTCATGCGGTCCTGATTCTTTCATGGTTAATTACTTCAGAGATATTATGAGCAAAAAACCTTCTTTAACTTTGGAACTCGATAGTCATACAGCTGATGCGGGCTTAGAAACACGTATTGAAGCATTTTTAGATATCGTGCGTTGTCATTTAAAAACTAATAAAGACTCTCGTGAAACAGAAAAGAAAAAAATCAATGGAATTCATTTGGAAAAAAGGGGTAAAGCTGGTGGTTTACGTGTCAATGAAAATGAATGGATTCCTTTTTCTGACAAGCGTGTTAAGTTTGTACTGCCGAGCATGGGCAGGCTTAGCGGACAATTTATTGCTGCGGCTATACGAGCTATTGGTTATAGGGTACAAGTTATCCCGCCTTCAAATGAAGAGCTACTAAAAATAGGACGCGGTAATTCATCTTGCAAGGAGTGCCTACCTTTACAGCTTATTTTAGGCGGTGTTTTGGATTATCTGAAAAAACGTCCGAAAGACGAATTTACTGTTTATATGATGCCTTCAACTAGTGGTCCGTGTCGTTTTGGGCAGTATAGCGTTTTGATGAAGAATGTTTTTGAGAAATTAGCGATTGACAATGTAGTGATTTTGACACTTACCAGCATTGATGGCTATAGCGGACTAGGTGCTAAATTCATAATTAATACTTGGCGTGGCACTGTTTTGGGCGATATTTTTGAAGAAATTTGGTCTACAATTCTTACAGCAGCTAAGGATAAACTACAGGCAAAACAGGCTTTTAATGAAGAATTCTCAAGAATAGTGAATGCTCTTTCTGTCAGTTCCAAGGCCTGTTCAAAGCAGTTGAAAAAAAGTGCAAGAGTATTGTCAAAAATTGAACTTACAAAGACTTATAGTGATTTCCCCAAAATTTCTTTAATTGGTGAAATTTTCGTTCGTCATGACCCACTTTCCCGTCAGAATCTCATAGAGCGGCTTGCAGAAAAAGGCTTCATTGTACATACAGCGCCAATAAATGAATGGATTAAATATGCTGCTTGGCTTATCAAAAATGGTATTCATGGAAACAAGGGTTTGGATTCTGTTATCGCCAGTATGATTATGTCCTACATTGATTCTGGTATTCGCAAAGCTTTGGCGCCTGTGAAGATGTTCCATCATCATAAAGTCAATATAAATGAAATTATGAGATTGGGTTCTAGTTTTGTCTCGTCGCGTTTAACGGGTGAGGCTGTTTTGACTGTTGGCTCAGCTTTTCATGATATTCAAGATTTCTCTTGCGGTGTCATTTCTATAGGACCATTTGGCTGTATGCCTTCGCGTATCGCAGAAGCTATTTTGAATGAGAAATTTACTACTAATATGAAAGCTAAGTTGAAAGGTGGGAAAACTGGCGATAGGGATAGTAAAATGCCATTTTTGGCGATAGAAACAGATGGTAATCCATTTCCTCAAATTATTGAAGCACGTTTAGAGGCGTTTATTTTGCAAGCGCAACGTTTTCATGAGGAGAATAGAAAAGCGGGAAATCTATCTAGAGCGATATAAAGGAAAGACAACTCGGCATAGAACAGTCCTGACATGATACTCACTGAAAGCGATCGTTTCGTCTGTGGCGGGTAATTGCACGAGATTTGGATCGGTTGCATGCGCGGGATGAACAAGTCTCCTACCGCGCGGTCAATGAATTTGCGAAAGATTCTTGACACTACCACCGACTATCCTATTTTCTAAGGCAGGTTCAGCATTCTAGTTAAGCATAACCGCAGGTTTTCAAAAGAACCGGTATCATCACCTGGATCCGGTGTCAGCAAGAATGAAAATGCGTGGAATTTGGCCTGTTTTTTGCAAATGAAATCGCTACATTATAAATAGTGGACCTTTAGAAATATGTTTTAGCTTCGTCAAGCATTGCACGTTTGCCCGTGTCAATAGCGCCAATGGTTCATGTACCTGTGCATATGTGATGGAGTTAGGCAGAATGCTACTGCTATTGTAAGAGGAAATAACTGAACATGGTTTCAAAAAATCAAAAATTTGGGTGCCTGTGAAGTTCACAGATAAGCGTGGCGCAGGCATCTGTCTGAAAATTGCTCCAGCGGATCGGCTCGATGAAATTGTTATATACTAACGTTACATTTTGGCTCCTGGTCAACATGCTGGTTTGGGGGGTTGGTTCATCAGCTCTTGCCGATCACGGTCCTTTGGAGACGGCCAACCGTTTCCCTTTGCATCTGATGTTTTTAACTCCCGAACCTGTCAAAGCCCAATTGCCTCTTAAAGGTGAGATTGAAGCCACCTTGGCGATGGAGCACAGCAATACCTCTTTTATGTACCGCAATAACCGTTGGAATGTGTTGATCGATGCGGGAATCACGACGCTGGATTTTTCCTTGGCCTATGGGATTTCGCGACGATGGGCTGTCAGGCTGGATCTACCGGTGGTATCCATGAACGATGGCTTTTTGGATGGCTTTCTGGGAAGCTTTCATAAGGCCATCGGGGTGGGCGATTATGGTCGTGAGCATCGACCCAAAAATTCGTTGAGCTATCGGGTCAGAAAAGCGGGGCAATTGTGGATCGATGTCAATAGCGCCTCTTCGCAACTGACCCATGTAATTGCTTCCACCCAATTTGCAATGGTTACCGCATCCAAGGACTATGGCCTGATTAGCTCACTGCTGTTCAGAGTAAAAGTGCCGGTGGGTTATAAAGCCCTCGGTTTTGGCAGTGGCGCCTTAGATTGGGGATTTTATTTTCCCTCACAATGGTCGGGGAAGCATTGGTCGTTCTATGTGATGCCGGGAATGGCCATCATCGGCAATCTCAATACCCGTAAAGCGGATGTGGCCGTCCGCCCCAGTTACGCCTTGTTTGGCGGTATATCCTATGATTATAATGAACATTGGACCTGGCTGGGCCAACTGACCTATTACAGCTCCCCCCTTGAACAGACCGGTATTCCGGAACTGGATAACGGCACGCTGCTGTTGGATTTAGGGTTTTATTACCAGATTAAGCCCGGGTGGGTTGTCGAATTTGCTTTTACAGAAGATCTTACCTTGGCGGCGCCGGATTTCAACCTTCGACTGGGTTTGCAATGGAAACATATTTTCTAGTCCTGAAGTATTAATGAAGTTGTAAAGAGTTCAATGGCGCACATTGTTGGAAGGGCAGAATAGATTCCACCTATTCGCGAAGGAGGCGCAAATCGTTTACATTTTCATTTCGAGTAAACAAAGCATCTCACATGGCACAGTCTTTTTTGCGCTAACCAGAAACTCTCAGGAGTAGAACAGCGCCTGTGAACACAACAGTCTTAATTCTTTTGCTCATGGCGAGTCTACCGACTATCTCAAGGATGCCCTGACGGAACCCCCATCCTCGTGAGTTTGAGCGGACTTAGCGAAAATGTTGATCTAAGGTTGTAGAAAGGTCTCTGAAACCGTGATCAATCACGACTCCTTTCTCATCCAGGAGAAAAAAAGTCGGAATCACATCGATTCCCCATTCCCGGGTCATTGGTTTTTCATTAGCCGAACCGCTCTCGAAAAACTGGGGCCAGTTGATTTCAAAGACATTGCTGAGACGGATAATATCTTCCGGCCTATCATCCTGTGGCACCCCTACAATTAGAAGTCCCCGAGGGGCCCATTCGACATACAAAGAATTGATAAGAGGAATTTCAGCGATACAGTGACTACAGTGGATCGACCAGAATGCCACAAGTGTCCCGATTCGATCCGTTCCCGACTCGCCATCTATGTTCGCTCCCCCCGTAGAGTAGTCACCGGTGCCCAGCAAATCGGAGAAATCGAAGGCCATCGTACGGCCGGTATAAGTCGTGGATTCTTCCTGGTCCATCGTGGTCGTGATGTCTTCCTGCTCATTGCTTTTCCGGGATGAGGATCCCAGGGCATTCGTGGTGACAGGAATGAAAAAGATGACTGTGAAAAGAAGCAGAATTGGGCTAAAAAATGTGTTGCGATGAGTTTTCAGCATGGGTCTATGGGGAATTCTGAGATTGTTCAGAACAGGGCGGAAAGCTGCAATTCCATGGCGCTTCAGATTGATTGTGTTTTCAGCGAACTCCACTATGGTATACTCCTGTTCAGCGGTGATTGCTTGGGCGAACTGGGACTCGAACCCAGGACATCCGGTGTGTAAGACCGACGCTCTAGCCAGCTGAGCTACCCGCCCGCAAGACCCTTCTATTTATAACACAATCAACACGAAAATGCAATATGCCACGCCGGACAACCTCGTCCGGAATATGGAGAAAATGTCATTCAAATTTTCCATTTCGAATATGTGTTAACCCCAATTCGGTGCTATACTTACAGCATGACCCCGATTCGGAAACCACTATACAAAGACGCCTTACTGATATTGACATTCTTGGCCCTGGCATGTTCTCTCAGCCTGAGCGCCCAGGAGAGCCGAAGCCTCCAATCCAGCGACTCTATCCAAGCCAGCGACTTCACTGGCTTCACCGAGAGTCTTTTTTCCCCCATCCCTCGAGCGCAAATCTCCGCAAGAGTGGCCACCTGGAACCCCGGCACCCGGATGGGGCTCATTGCCGTTAAGTACGTCTATCCCGATGGCTATCATCAGATCGACGATGATAATTTCTTCACCCTGAAACCTCAAAAAACCCAAAACATCATTTTCGGCTCCACACTCAAAGGCGAACCGATTTTCAAAGATGGTCTGGCTGAGTATTTCGATGAAACCACCCTCCTATTGGAATTTCATGCCGCTGCGAATGCCCAAAGAACCAAACTCACCATCAATGCTCTTTTTCAAATCTGCGACGATCAGGGTGTCTGCCTTTTTCCCGATTCGCAGCTCATCGAGGTGGATTTCGATCCGTCCGCCCCCTTGCTTGATGCGGAGCACGATGTTCAGGCCATACTGGAATGGGCCGTCCGGGAACGCGAAGAAGGCGAACCGCTACTCAATGCATCCACGCGGCAGCCCACCTCTTCCACTTTGCCCAGCCGTTCTCTCCTACTCTTCTTCCTGATGGCCTTCGTTGGGGGCGTGCTCCTCAACCTCATGCCCTGCGTGCTGCCTTTGCTTTCAGTGAAGGCCCTGGGGCTCGTAAAACAGGCCAAAGGGGAGCGCAAAGCCATATTCATACATTCATGGCTCTATGTGATAGGAATCCTTGTCACCTTCTGGATACTCGCCCTCATCGTTGTCATTCTGCAAAGCTCCGGAAAACTCATTGGATGGGGGTTTCAATTCCAGTCTCCATATTTCGTACTCGCCCTCATCGCCATTATCTGGGTGTTTGCTCTCAGTATGTTCAATCTGTTCGTCATTGAGGCTCCTCAAAGAAGCCTCCAGAGTGCCTCGGGCGCACGTGCCCGCGAAGGATATCCGGGTAGTTTTCTCACGGGAATCTTTGCCGTACTGGTGGCAACCCCTTGCACTGCCCCCCTATTGGGTCCGGCCCTGGGATTCGCTTTTTCGCAGCCCCCATTGATTATCTTCACCATGTTCAGTCTCATCGGTCTGGGTCTGGGTTTTCCCTTCCTGCTTCTGGGCTTCTGGCCATCCATCATTAACAAACTTCCCAAACCCGGTAGCTGGATGAACACATTCAAGGAAGTGATGGGATTTCTGCTTCTAGGCACCGTCGTCTACCTACTCACCACCTTTGCCCGCCTGGCTCCCGGCACATTGAATGCTGCCCTTTGGTGGCTGCTCTTTCTGGGATTCTCTGCCTGGCTTTTGGGCAAGGCCCGAAACCCCTCCGCCCATATCTGGTTCCGCCGAACGGGACAGATCGCCTCCCTGATTATTGCTCTGGGCTCCGGATTTCTTCTGATTGACCTTTGGAAGCCCGGCGTTTCCACACCTCCCCCGTCGGCATCGACCGCTTCATTGAGCACCGATGACGCCATAGATTTCGATCAGAGCGATTTTGATAAGCGAATCGCCAATAACGAACCGATATTCCTTGAATTCACCGCAGCCTGGTGTACCACTTGCAAAGTGAATCAGCGAGTCATCAATCATAAGGAAATTCGCGCCCTAATGAAAAAAAACAGCATCGTGCACATCAAGGTCGATCTCACTGCCTACGACGAAGACAAGCTACGTGTCCTCGCGAAATTCGGCAGGGTGGGTGTTCCCCTCTATGTCCTCTACCGGCCAAGCGCCGAACCGTATCTGTTTTCGGAATTCATCAGTGTCGATGGCTTGAGAAAAGAAATGGAGAAGATTGGAAGCTAAAGAAAATCCTTCATGAATGTATTCGCGGTCCTCAAAACTGCCCGGTGGAGAGCAGCACGAGGGTGCAGGCTTCCAACCAGGGAATATTCACGCGATCAAGGGCCCTTTGAAGCGACAACAATTCCGTGCCCGGATTAAAAATCACTCTCTGAGGCCTAGCGGCAACGATGTCATCAATCACGGATTCCAAACGCGATGGCGCCAAATACAGTGTAAGAGTATGAAGAGATCCCGCCACTTGGGCAGCCTGAAGCACCGTGCCCACTACTGCGAGTCCTTCAATCTCAGTGTAGGCCGGATTCACCGGTATCACCGAGTAGCCTGCTTCCGAAAGCCGCGTCATTGCCTTATGACTGTAGCGATCGGACTTGGGACTGGCGCCAAGAACCGCTACCGTCCGCTTAGCATCTCTCGTGTTCATGGCGAACTCCACAATGGTTAATCGCAGCATTTTCCAGCCGATGTCCATGGGCATTATAATGCGAACAGCAAGATAGTTCAAGCTATCAAATCCAAGTTCCTTCATGGGAATCACTCATCAGTCCGTGGTGAGATTTGCAGATCTTGCTTAGCATATCTGTCTCTCCTATGATGCTAATACCCCATCGACAGCAGCGGAGAAGAAAGCATGCCCAGCGGCAGCCTAATAGTGGATATCGATAATGGTCACTATGACCAGATTTTCCACACTCTTTACGCCCATGAAGAAGCTCATTTTCACCGACAGCGCTGGATGAAAGTTATCAACAACCATAAAAAGCGAACCGGGTTATCGGATCTGAGACTGTTTTCCTCACCGGGGCGCACCGAACTCTCGGGGAATCACACAGACCACAATCGAGGGCGCGTACTGGCCGCTGGCGTCCAATTAGATACAATCGCTGCCGTCACCCGAAGTGCTAAAGACAGCGCCCACGCGATGAACGTTGAGCTGGTTTCCGAAGGGTATCCAGCGGTTCGGATAAACCTCTCCAACCTAGAGAAGGTGGAAGGTGAAAAGGGCCACACGGATGCCATTATCCGGGGAATCGCCGCGTCCATCGTCAGCCGAAAAGGCCGGGTTGGCGGCTTCACTGCCACCACTGCCAGTCGCGTGCTCAAGGGTTCGGGTTTGAGTTCCTCAGCGGCTCTGGAAATCCTGGTAGGATCAATTTTCAACGAGCTTTTTAACGATGGCCGCTTCACTCCGTTGGAATTAGCCATGATAGGTCAGGAAGCGGAGGTTAATTATTTTGGAAAGCCATGCGGGCTGATGGATCAGATAGCCTGTTCGATAGCCGGGGTGGTGAGCATCGATTTCGTTGATCCCTCTTCTTTGCTGATTGAACCCCTTTCGGCGGATTTTGTTGCGGCAGGATACACCTTGGCGGTGGTGAATTCCGGCGGCGATCATGCCGATCTCACATCCGACTATGCGAGTATACCCGAAGAAATGAAGGCGGTGGCCAGGGCAATGGGAGTAGAAGCGCTCCGGGATGTCGATGAGGAAAATTTTCTGAAATTTATCCCAAGTTTGCGAACAATATCCGGCGACAGGGCGCTGCTTCGCTCCCTTCACTTCTTTGGAGAAAACACGCGGGTGGCTGAAATGGCGAAGAGCCTCAAGGAAGGTGATATCGAGTCCTATCTCGATGGAGTTCGACGTTCGGGAGATTCATCGTTTCGATTTCTCCAAAATGTCTATTCCCCACGGCATGTGGCCGATCAGGCACTTACTCTCGCTTTGGCCCTCAGTGAAAAATTTCTTCAAGGGAAGGGTGCCTGCCGTGTTCACGGCGGCGGATTTGCCGGAACCATTCAAGTTTTTGTTCCAACAGAGCGATTCGATGACTATGTGCAATTCATGGAGGGCTATTTTTCCAAGGGCTCAATCGTGCCGCTATCGCTTCGCTCTCTTCCCGCCGGCGAACTGCCTCCGGTTTGAGGCTCCCGGCACTGCGAAACGGTCTATTTCTGTAGAACCCGCGTTCCTAAAGGAAAACGGCGGTCCGATGGATTTCTCCCGGGTGAAACCTTCCGGGAAGTTCATTAAAACCTTTCCCCTTGACCAGGTTTTCCGTAATGGGAATATTATATTGGATGCTTATAGAATTGTCATCCTCAAGTTTTTAACGCTTTTGGGAGAGTATTGATGACTAACCTATCCCCCCTGCAAAAGGCTCGCTATGCCTATCAGCCTAAGCTTCCTACCCTTCTGAAGGGCGACATCGCGAAAATCGCCATTGTTCTTGGCGAGATGACAAGTTCAGTGTCCGATCAGGCCCAACTCAAAGAGCTCTTTCCTCTCACCTACGGTGCGCCGGTGGCCCGCTTCACCCATGGTTCCAATCCCAATTTATCAAAAAGCCTGAAAATAGGTGTGGTTCTTTCCGGTGGTCAGGCCCCGGGGGGACATAACGTGATCGCCGGTCTCTTCGACGCACTGAAAAAGGCCAACCCAGATAGTGCACTTGTGGGTTTCAGGGGTGGTCCTTCCGGTATCATCGACGGTGATGTGGTGGAAATTACAAACAGTGTCATGGATGAATACCGAAACACCGGAGGATTCGACATCATCGGATCCGGACGAACAAAGCTGGAGAGTGAAGAGCAGTTTGAAAAGAGCCTGGCCACTTGCAAGAAGCACGGTATCAACGCTGTGGTGATTATCGGGGGTGACGACTCGAACACCAACGCGGCGGTTCTGAGCGAATGGCTCAAAAAGAACAACTCCCAAATCACCGTTGTGGGCTGCCCCAAAACCATTGATGGCGACTTGAAGAATGAGCACATCGAGACTTCATTCGGATTCGATACAGCAACTAAAACCTTTTCCGAGCTCATTGGAAACATCGAAAGAGACGCCAGCAGTGCTCGAAAATACTGGCACTTCATCAAGCTCATGGGCCGCAGCGCCAGCCACATTGCCCTGGAATGTGCCCTCCAAACCCATCCAAACCTCTGCATCGTCTCCGAGGAAGTGAAAAAGAAGAACATGTCCCTCAACCAGGTGGTGGACATGGTGGTGGAAACAGTTCGCGCCCGCGCTGCGAAGAATTTGAATTTTGGTGTCGTACTCATCCCCGAAGGACTCATCGAGTTTATTCCCGAAATGGGCCTGCTCATCGCGGAGCTCAACGAACTTCTCGCCAGGGAGGCAAAGTACTTTGCCACGCTGAAAAGTGTGGAAGATCAGCGCGAATGGGTGAACCATGAACTTTCGCGGGATAGCTCCTATATCTTTTCCTCACTTCCCCAAGGCATTCAAATACAGCTTCTTGATGAGCGCGACCCTCACGGCAATGTCCAGGTGTCCCGTATTGAAACCGAAAGACTTCTCATCGAACTGGTGGATGAAAGACTCGGTAAGTTGAAGTTGAAAAACAAGTACCACGGCAATTTCAGCGCTCTAGCTCATTTCTTCGGATATGAGGGACGCTGCGCCTTTCCCAGCAACTTCGATTCAGATTACTGCTACTCCTTGGGCTACTCGGCCTTTCTGCTCGTTTCCGCCGGACTCACCGGGTATATCGCGAATCTAATAAACCTCCATGAAAGCGCCGAACAGTGGGTTCCCGGCGGCATTCCTCTGACAATGATGATGAACATGGAACAGCGCCATGGAAAAAGAAAGCCCGTGATACGCAAAGCCCTGGTTGATCTAGAGGGTGAACCCTTCAAGGCTTACGCGGCAAGACGAGAGGAATGGGCTAGGGAGAATCACTACAGTTTTCCAGGCGCCATTCAGTACTTCGGCGCGGCCGAAATTTGCGATCAGCCCACCTTTACCTTGAAGCTTGAGAAAGGTAGGGGGTAGTCGTCATTGAGTGACATCAAGAAGAGGAATCAACATGAGCAAAACCTTGAACCGGCCCACCTGGGATGAATATTTCATGCAGGTAGCCAACGCGATTGCCATGAGGGCCACCTGCGATCGGGGCCGTAGCGGGTGTATCATCGTTAAGGATAGACAGATTCTGGCATCCGGTTATGTCGGAGCCCCCCCAGGTCTGCCGCACTGCGACGAGACCGGTCATCTCTATGATACAGTGCTGCACAGTGATGGTGAAGAAAAACAGCATTGCGTCCGAACGGTTCATGCCGAACAGAACGCGATTTGCCAGGCCGCGAAGCGGGGTGTAGCGCTGAATGGATCCGAACTTTATTGTAGGATGACCCCTTGTCGCACCTGTGCTATGCTCATCATCAGCTGCGGCATTGGCCGTGTGCTGTGTGAACGGAAGTATCACGCCGGTGGGGAGACTGAAGAGCTTTTTGCGCAAGCTGGGGTGGTTTTGGAGTTCGTCTACAATGAGGTTCAGAAATACTAAAGCTTTTTCTTAGCAATTATGAATGAAATAGACTCACTTACTCACGATGCTCGCGAATTCTCAGCCGCCATCTCGTCATGTGAGTGGGTTTCAGGTTACTGTGGCTCATGAACCACAATGTCGCAATTTTCTGGGACGTCGAAAATGTAAAACCTTCGAAGTCCACCAATATGTTCATCCAAGGTCTGTGGGATTACGCGGAAAACCTGGGCCGGGTTGTCAGTTCCTTTGCATATGCTGACTGGAGTCAAAGTGGATACCGGCAGCTTGGCCCCTCGCTCGCATCTTTACATTTCAATATGATCCATGTTCCTTTTCGCGGGCGTAATAGGGACAAAAACAGCGCAGACATGCATCTTACCAATGATTGTCTCGACCTCTTGCGATTTCAGGACCATGTCGATACCTATGTACTACTGACCGGCGATAGCGATTTTCGCCCCCTGGTGATGAATCTGAGAAAGGCTGGAAAGACAACCCACATCATTTGCGATATCAAGAATGCCAGCAACCATCTATTGCGTCTCGCTGACAGTTTTACCGATTACCGTGACATGTTTCCTTCAGAGGATGACGATTCTGCGGAGGAGGGATTTGGTGAGGAGGATGAGCGCAAAGAAAACAAGCCGACATATTCCAAGGAGTATTGGTTTGAACGCCTGGCTGAAACGGCTTCCATCCTCCGCAAGGAAAACAAAGGTACCGATCCGGGCAATGTCAAGATTACGATGAAAAAACTGAACCAGGGCTTCGATGAAAAATCCCTGGGATTCAAACGCTGGGGAGATTTCATCGCGAGTGCATCCAGGTCGGGATTTGTGAACATGGAGTCTGATGAGAAACAATCCGAGATTATTCCCGGGCGTCAATTCAGTCAGGAAACCGGTTCACTTCAGGTGGCGCTTCGTACGCTGGTGGAAACGCTCCGCGAGATGGATGCCAAATCAGCAGAACCCCAGTTTCATCGCTATGGCGTGGTGAGTTTGAAAATCAAGGAAAAGGGAATTAACACCAAAAACCTGGGCTTCAGCCAATTCAAAAAATTCATCTCCTCTGCCGAAGCGCGAGGCCTAGTGGAAACTCAAGTTGAACGTCTCACAAGTTTTGTAAGACGCCAGTGATCGGTTTATCCATACCCCCTGCTGATGCTGGCATTGCCGCTGTGAGAACTGCTGGCTATTCTGCCGCGTAAACCAGAGCCGATGAGAGTATGGGTATTCCGTCTTTGTGGTCTTTGAGTGCACGACACCAGGGTCCTGCCGGATCGGCCGCGACAAGATCGTCTGGCCCCCAAAACTCCTCTCTAAGCAGATTATCCACGAGCAATGCCGCCCGACGACCACGATGATATATCTCCAGGCAGTATGTTGCTACTGTACCTGGAGGACAGGGCCCAAGAGGACCCACCATGGGAAGTGATTTTCCTCCTATCTTGTATCGTTGCTTTGCATCATCGACAAGCGTAGGGTTCATGATTCTATAAGTCTTCACGGTGTCAGTGAAAATCGCCCATTCGCGACCACCGGATTCAAAAATCAAAAACGATTTCCGCAAACACCTATCAGGCATGCTCCACTTCACCGTGAGTCCCTTGCCAGGACTATTCACTAATTCAAGCTCGCTACCGAATTCGCTCGAAACAAGACGCCGAATCATATCAAGGCCGACACCAGCGCTACTATCAAGATTCGCTGTATTCAATGTGGAAAACCATGGGTGACAGAGAATCGTTAGCAAGGAGGGAGTCTCGCCCTTGGAAATGATTCCCTGGCGTTTTGCCTCCTCAACAATCGCTTCTTCATCAATTCCACGCCCATCATCTTGAAAAACAAAATCACAGGATTTTATAGACAGTTCTTGATGAAGAGTTATGGCGCCCAGCTCACTCTTCCCGGAATTCAAACGCTCATCGGGCGTTTCGATTCCATGAATAATCGAATTCTGAATGAGTTGTTTGAGAATTTCGCCAAGAGACTCCAGTGTAACCGCATCCATGCCGGCTGAGGATACAGACCATTCAAACCTGGCCTTGATGCCTTTTTTCTCCATCAGGCGTTCAACAGCTTCCCTGAGAGTGATGAGTAGTGGTTCTAAGGGCTGATAGGCCATCAATTCCAGGGTTCTCTGAAGCTGGCCAGCAAGCGCGGCCGCCGCTGTTCCTGAATGGTTTTCTACCTGCCATGCCACCTCATCAGCGATTTGCATGGCCTCTTCATAGCGAGAGCGCTCAATAACCAAAGAAGATTCGTCCTTAGTAGGGGGATGGTCGATAGCCCATACCCCCCTCTGATCAAACTTTTCCGGGTAATCCAAGCAAATAAGTTCCGCGATCTCAACATGATCGATGTTCAGCAATTTCAATATCTCGGACTCCGGGATATCCGTGGTTAACCAAAAAACTGTCCAGGTGAAATCTTCATCAGGATTGCTCATTGATGGTTCTGTTTTAACAAGTGTCGCGACCGTTTCGAGCTTGTGCGCCAGAAGAAGGGCTTGAGAGTGTGGCTGTCGCTTTGATGAAACGAAATGGCAGATGAGTCGATAAAAAAATTCTTTCAGCCTTTTCGACTCATTTAGAATACGCCGTTCCAGCTTGGTAAAACTAACACTTTCGCCAACCCGTGTCGCGACGCGTTCGATTTCCGATATCCTCTGAGTGCGAAACTGCCGTATTTGATCCAGTTGTTGGATGGGGGCATTCCAGTCCTCAAGCCCCTTTTCCCCGCGTTTGAGCATGGTTGCCAAAGCATGGGCTTCAATTTCCAGTTTCTTCCATCCGAGAGTGGAGGCCCTCGATTGTATTGAATGGAGTCTCCGACGAATATCTTCTTTCAGCTCATCATTCTCTCGATTCAATGAACCATCTTTCAAAATCCTCAACAGACCAGCTACGTCATTTAATAGCGAGACAATATAACTCCAAGCCACTGTATCAATGTCTCCTCTCATGCAGTGAGATTATGAGTTCAATTTCGCCCCGACTCATGCCAAGTCTTGTACTGATCGCATCAAGACTCTCACCCCTGCGATGTAACACCAACGCTTTATCCCGGGCAGTCATGGATTCAAAGTCAACAGGCTCTACTGGCAGCACCGGTTTTGGGGAATCCCCATCGGGTTCAAAAGTCCGAGAGTGGCCAAGCTCTGTATATATTCGGTCGACCGACTCCATCTTCCTTTGTTCTTTCTGAAGTACATCAGCAATTTTCGCGGCCCTGTCAACCAAGGAAGACGCCGTTTGAATTCGGTTTTCAAATAGGGCAATATTCCGCTCAGCCGTACTATTTAATTCAGTGAGCATCTGTCCGATTTCCGTTCTTAGCTTCCCTAAAATGATATCAGTTTCAAGATTCTTCCGAACTCTTTTCTGCCAGCGTTTTATATAAACCCAACAAACCGCTAATGAAACCAAAACCGAAATAATGATTTGAAGTATGAACATCGAAAACTAACCAGAAAGATCAACATGCCGTCCAACATCGGGATCGATAACAACCATTCGTTCTTCGGCTTCAGTTTCGTTTTGCCCTTTACTTTTTTTCCTCTCTCGCCTTCTTTGATCTTCGGTTTCCCCAGACTCGTCATCCTTGAGTGGGTCGACTTCGTTCCCCTCAGGTGTTTCGGTTACCTGCCGATCCTCAACCAGCTCGCGTGCAACTTGTTCCTTGGCAGCTTGAGCTTGCTGCAAAGCGGCTTGCTCTTTGACATGAGCCTGTTCCTTACTCAGCTCGTCCATTTTGACAAAAAGTGTCTGGAGATCGATAGGTCTGATACTCATCAGCATCACCTCCGGGTGAGATCTTCCTCAATATCATGGAATTTAATGGTGCGGATATACTTACCCTCAAGAATGAAGGTTACTGGATTTTCGTAGGATTCTTTTATCACATACTCAACATCCCGAATTCTCAACGTAACACCCGCAAGAACCCGCCTCGCGGCGGAAACCTTTCCATTGAGAACGAGCGATTCAAGATACTCCTGATCTTTCTGTATATCATCCTCTACTTCTTTAATCTTCTGACCAATCTGCTTATACTGTAATCGTAATTCCTTAAGAAGTCGGCTCTTCTCTTTGGACAGTCGGCCACGCTGTGATTTCGCCAGTTTTAGCATGCCTTTAAGGTTAAGTTCGACAGTATCTCGTTCAGAATTTAAGGCATTTTTCTGTTGCTCCAGCAGCTCAATTTCTCCCTTGATTTCCGGATCGAATCCAACTTCAATCAGTGTTTCCGCTCCACCGGGAGAGCCAAGAATCATGGCATTAACTTCTTCAGATGCCCTTACATGCCCACCAACTATTTTTGCGCGCTTCCCCTTGCACAACACTTTTTTTTGGGCTCTAACATCAGAATTGACAATGCCGTTGCTTACAATGACAAATTCTCCGGCTGCCACCGTGGCGTTCTGTATAAAGGAAGTCCAAATGGACTTACCTGATGAGATATAGCCAAAGTCTCTCCCCTCTCCGCCATTGATACCACGATACACAACAATATCGCCCCCGGCATCCAGATTGGCCTTGCCCACATAGCCGGCAACTTCAATTCTGCCCTGAGCCTTAATGGAAAACCCATCCTCCACATCACCTCTGATTTCCACCGATCCAAGAGCATTGACATTACCGACAGAAGCATCAACGTTTCTCGAAATCAGCAGAATCGTCTCAACAGTAATCTCCCCTCCTTTGAGCATGACATGGCCACTCTCTGTGGCAATGACTGTTGAATCATCATCAGCGAGGGCAACATTTTTACCGAGATCGAATGCCCGATCCTTGCCATCTCGTGCAGGAATATATCTACCGTATACGGTCTGTCCATCCTTGCCTGATTCCGGTGGAATCTTCCTCGCAAGAGGCTGACCTTTCACAACGTTCTGATATTTATTGAGCTCCTTGTAATCGACGCTTCCATCCTCTCGCTCCTGAATGTGGATTTTGTCGGATTCGGTTTCGAAATTATAAATAATCTGCGCGTCAGCCCCATGGACGGGAGCTCTGCCCTCAGCTACCAGTATCGCTACATCGTAAAGGGGAAAATCCTCTACGGATTGAATGGCATCATCAAGTGCTCCGTAGATAACCCTGTTACTATTGAGTAATGCCCTTATCTCATTTGCCGTGAGATCAGCACCACCACGCCCAGGCTCTATGATTCTAACGTAGACTTTCAGTGCGTCATCGCTAACTTCAAGGGTACATTGAGCATTGTTGGCTGGATTGAAGTCACAATCCCCCACTGGAATCCAAATCTGATCAGCTTGAATAACAGCGGTGTTCACCATGTCTGTATCAGGATCGGTGATGTCTCTGTCCAGAAGTGCGGCTATAACATCCTCTTCGTTCACCGGAAGACCCTCGCCAGCGGGAGGGAACACTTTCAGCCAAGCACCTTCGGCGGAGAGTCTCACGGAGAATCGACCATCAGCATCAGCAGAAACGGGAGCATCGTCACTTTCATAAGACTGAAGATCAAATTCTTCTTCAAGGCTTTTCTTCTCTTTTTCTATGGCAGCTTTTGGTGTTTCATATGCAATGATTCTGAATGGGGCATTCCTTCTCCCCAATAATCGAGTACTACCACGATCGAGTACCTCGTAGTCGATAGCACGGAGTGGTAGGCCAAGCTCCAAAGCGGCTTGCTTCAGCGCGTCGTCTAAGTTTTTGCCAGAAACGTGGACGCTTTTTATCATTCGAGTTTTTTCGATCTCAGCTTTCATCCTGTCACGGAAATCATTGAGACTGATCATCGCTAGAAAATTCCTTTTTTCATGTTCGTAAGTTTCGTTTTCAATCGGTTGATAGCCTTCGTATGAAGCTGGGAAATCCTCGACTCGGTAACATCCAGCACTTTGCCTATTTCCTTTAGGGTGAGATCTTCATAATAATAAAGAACCAGAACCTTTTTTTCTTTTTCTGGAATTTCGTTGATCGCATCAACAATAACTCGGCGCAGCTCATCTTTCTCAGCGATCGCATCAGGACGTAGTGAATCGGGAGATTCAATATTCTCAGCGATAGAAATCTTATCGCTATCTTCACCTGTATACCAAACATCATTGAGAGAAAGCATGGAGGTTCCGCTCACCTTGAGCATCATCTGATTGTACTGTTCCATGCTCATACCCATCTCACCCGCCACTTCCTCATCGGAAGCTGATCGGCCGAGCTTGGCTTCAAGATGCTGAACTGTCTCGTCTATTTCTCTGGTTTTCTGTCGCACTGATCTGGGTACCCAGTCGATTGTTCTCAACTCGTCAAAAATCGCACCACGTATTCGGGTAACGGCATATGTCTTGAATTTCACATGCTTGTCCGGATCGAATTTCTCTATGGCATCGAATAGTCCGAAAATACCAAATCCCACAAGATCGTCGAAGTCCACGTTATGGGGCATTCCCACTGAAACCTTGCCGGCAACATATTTCACCAGGGGAGCGTACTGTTTTACAATAGCGTCCCGTATGGATTGATCCGCGCTGCTGCGGTATTGCTGCCAGAGATCTTTTTCCGGGATTCCGGTTATTTCAATACTGTTTTCGGCCATGGGTTCTAACCTTTCTCATCTTTGCTTATAACAGTATGTATTGCCTTTGCAATGTCTTCCGCAGCATGAACATCACCAGTACCATTTGGATTCAAGCTTATACCCTTGGAACTATGCTCATCGCTGGAAAAATCCCCAGGAAAATCATCCAAAGCGCCATCGGGATTATCAAATGATTGACTATCTTCGCCTCCACTTCTGGAATCCGTTATATCATCAGTATCGACTTGCTCACTTTTATCCATGCCTTCAATGTTCGGGATGGAGGCTTCGTCTTTCATTGTCGAAGATACCGAGGGTATGGTAATATCAATCTGACCACCTGCTCTATCAGCATCCTTCTCGGACGCCATCTCACTTTCCAGAATACCAGGAAATAACAACGCAAAAACAAGATTTAGCACAATCGCAAGTATGGCAAAAATGCCGCCACCCACCAATGCCCTTAGCATGATGGTTCCGAACTTGATTCCACTCAATCCACCGCTGATAACTGACACCAGCATCGCTAAAATGATAACGACAGCAATGAATCTCCAACGAATTGCATCAAACACAGGTCCGCATCCCTTAATTCAGGATAGGCGACCACAAAGGGGCCGTCAACTGTCTAATCTTCCAAAGAGTTTCCTGATAAAATGCGCCATTCCCCTACCCTCACGATACTCCACCTTTTCCAGACGTCCGACTATGTGATGCATGCATTGCGCGGCCTTGCAGCGAGGGTCATTGACAATGAATGGCTGTTGCTTTCTCACCGCTGCCGGTACGGCTAAATCATCATAAACAAAACCCAGATAGTCCACTTTGATGTTAAGAAACTGCCCTGTAATACTGGTAACTTTCTGTGCCACTTTTTTTGCTTCAGTAACTCTGGTCACTCTGTTAACAATGAGCTTCATCTTCAGGTCGAGTTCGTCAATTTCTGTTGAGATTATTTTAATGATGCCATACGCGTCAGTTATCGCAGTGGGTTCTGGCGTTGTCACGATAATGGCCTCATCAGCCGCTTCGATGAACGCAAGAACATTGGAACTCACCCCGGCACTCGTATCGACAATGATAATATCGGCATCCGCCAGGGCTGTGAGTTCGCTGACGAATTTCCGCCGCTCGTCCTCTGTCAAGTTGGCAATACGGCTGAACCCTGAGGCTCCCGCGACAATCTGGATTCCATAGGAAGTATCCAATATGATGTCTTTCATCGATTTCTGCTTGCGGATAACATGATACAGGTTGAATTGGGGGATAACGCCCAAAACGACATTGACATTGGCAAGACCAAGATCCGCATCCAGAACCAGCACCTTCTTTCCTATTCGGGAATATGCAATGGCAATATTGATGGATATATTGGTTTTTCCAACTCCACCCTTTCCACTGGCAATAGCAATAACCCGTGTTTTATGCTTCGATTTAGTTATGGATGACTCGGCTTGAGTCTTAACAATCTCTCTCAGTTTTTCTGCTTGGTCGGTCATCGTTATCTCCAAGCCGCTGTCAGGTCTGTGGCGGGATATTGTTGGATAAGATCTGATGCATTATACTCCAAACCCTTCAACCTCGATAATAGGCGGGTAGGGGATGCGACGGCAATGTCAACAGGTACGCATTGTCCGTCGGTTAGATAACTGAGAGGTACATTGGAACTGGAAATAACGCTTATCAGATTGCCAATTCCCGATGTCTCATCCAGTTTTGTCAAAACCACTGACTGGTAGTTGAAAGAACGAAAATGTTCCATGATTTCTACCAGATTGGCCGTTTTCGTCGTGGCGCTGATGGCCAGATGCACCTCGGCCTGATTGCCGCATGCCAATAGCAATTGACGCATATCTTCGATTTTGCGGACATCTCGGGGACTCTTGCCTATGGTGTCGACAAGAATGAGATCCGCATCCGATGCCAGCGCGATCTGTCTTCGCAGTTCATCGTAATTATCGATGGCTTTAACAGAAATCCCCATAATCTCCCCATAAGATTCCACCTGAGCCCGAGCGCCGATTCTGAAACTGTCCACGGTGATAATACGAACATCCGTGTCTACCTCAGAAAGGCCATAAACAGCGGCAAGTTTTGCAATTGTCGTTGTCTTGCCGACTCCGGTAGGTCCAACTAGTATGAATACCCGGGGACCCTCTACTGGTTGTGTCTGGAAAAAGGTAACACTCTCAGCTATCAGTTTCGCGGTCGCATGGTGCATGGCAATGCGGTCTTCCAAATCTACAACGCGATACTCACGGCGTAGCTTTTCGAGAATTCCACTCGTGTACTCCTGGCTGAAATCATTCTCGTGCAAGATATCTGAGATTTCGGCAAGAATGGGGAATGGCTCCGGTGGCGGCGTGGAAGCAGCGACTGCCAGTTGACCTTTCAAATCTCTGAGTTCCCGAAGAACTTCACCAATCTTCTCTTCGGGATTATGTGAGGGGGAGCTGGCGCTGACTACCTGACTTCTCTCATCAGCTGAATGCTCTGTATTTCTCCCAGTTGCCGCCAGTATCGCGGCTCGGTTTTCCTCGTCTCGTGATTTCTGATCGACACGTGCTTCCTCTCCAGTACTGATATACCCCGTGTACTCAACCCGATCTCCGCCAAAGAAGCCCAGGATTCCAGAGCGTGGTATACTCTTGTGCATGAGGATTCTCGCACGATCTCCGTATTTTTTTCTAATGCGGTCCAGAGCTTCGTCATGGTCTTTGCCCCGTTCACTGAAATAACGAGGCATCATGCAACTCCCAGGTGAATCTCACCAACAGGCTCAATCTGAATTCCATCGGCCACTTCGGGCACCGATAAGACAACAAGTTCGGGCATCTCTCGGGCAGTTGTTGAACGGATTAGCGACCTGGCCGCTTCAGAACAAAGAATTACCGGCCACAAACTGGAATCCCGGGCCTTTTGTACTGCATTGGCGACAGCATTGATCCACTGCCGGTGGAAGGTCGGTTCGAGAGCGGCGATATCTCCCGTTGCCGTTTCTGTTCTTGAGTCAACGATTTTTTTCTCCACAGCGGATGCGATGGTGAGTACATGGAGTGTGCGCTTATCGTCTGTGTATTGCAGGCAAATTTGCCGCCCAAGAGCCTGTCTGGTTTTTTCAATGAGATACCCGATATCTTTCGATATGGAAGAATAATCACCGAGGGTTTCCAGAATAGCCACAAGATTTCTAATACTAACCTGTTCTTGCAGCAGTCCCTGTAATATTTTCTGGATTTCCCCAAGGGAAAAGGTTTTTGTCACTTCTTCTACCACGGCTGAGTAATCGGTTTTCAGTGTATCCAGCATTGAGCGAACCTCCTGCCTGCCAAGAATTTCTCCCGCGTGTCTTTTGAGAATCTCAGTGAGATGTGTAGCGATAATCGATGGACCATCAACGACAGTGTAACCGGCTCGTTCGGCATTCTCTCGGACACTCTCTGTAATCCAGGTGGCAGGTAGACCGAACGCGGGATCGCTGGTAGTCTCACCCTCTAGTTTTTCCCTCTCTCCGCCAGGATTGATTGCCATGTAATGCCCCATGCGAATGGTTCCCCGACCCACTTCGGTACCCCGGAGTTTGAACGCGTATTCGGAGGGTTCAAGCCGCATATTGTCCATAATGCGGATTCTCGGCACAACGAGTCCCAAGTCCAGCGCGGCTTCCTTGCGAATCCTCGTTACTCTTTCGAGTAGTTCAGCACCCTGATCTTTATCCACAAGGGGAATCAGTCCAAAGCCGAGTTCGAGAGAGATGGGGTCGAGGGGTACAACAGGTGATATTTCCTGCGGCTCTTTTCCGGCGGCCTCTTCGTCTCTCTGAGCGGTGGCCTCTTTGGCCATACGCCGACTATTCATGCGGTAAGCGAGAAAGCCTGTTAAACTTGCCAAGGGTAGCATGATATACCATGGAAATCCTGGTAGTATTCCCATTAACGCCATAAATCCAGCAGCCACATAGTAAATTCGAGATTGACGATTGAACTGGATCTGGACATCTTCACCAAAACTCCCATCACTCACAGACCGAGTAACAATCAAACCTGTAGCCACCGAAACCAGGAGTATCGGTATCTGAGATACCAAACCATCACCGATTGTGAGGGATACATAGGTATTCAGCGCCTGCTGTATGGGCTCACCGTGTATTGATGTTCCGACAATGAGGCCGCCGATGATATTCACCAAGGTAATAACGATGCTTACCTTTACCGTACCGCTTATGAATTTCGTAGCGCCGTCCATTGATCCATAGAAATTGACTGAATCATCCAGGTGCTTTTTTCGGCTCCGGGCCTCATCCTCCGCAATGGCGCCGGAACTGTATTCCGAGTCGATGGCCATCTGCTTCGCGGGCAGGCCATCAAGCGCGAAACGGGCTGCCACTTCCGACACTCTGGTGGCTCCCTTGGTGATAACCATAAACTGTACAGCAACGAGAATAATAAATATTATAAACCCGATCACAAGGCCTTGGGTCCCCTTGGAACCGACAACAAAGGTGGCAAATGCCCTGATAATCTGACCATCGAAATTCGCGCCCTTACCCAAGATAAGTCGTGTGGAAGAGACATTGAGTGAAAGCCCGAACACCGTTGATATAAGCAATATAGTCGGGAAAAGAGAAAACTCCAGCGGATCTTTGTTGTAGAGAACCAACAGAACGATGAGCAACGAAAGCATCAGGTTAACTGTCATCAAAACATCGAGAATGAAAGTAGGCAGGGGTATGATGAGCATCATCACAATCAGGAGAACACCCAGCGCGATGATGATGTCGCCGGCCTGCCGGCCAAAGACGCTTCTGAATGTTGAAAGGGTTGCATCAGCCATTATCCAACCTCCTGCATGATACGACCGTTGAGCCGGTAAATTTCCGCGAGTACAACAGAAACAATATCCCAATAGTCTTCAGGAATCTCATCTCCAAGTTCAACGTTCTCATATAGTGCCCGTGCCAATGGACGGTTTTCCACTGTGGGCACATCGGCTTGTTTAGCGATTTCCTTGATTCTCAAAGCCATATTGTCTAAGCCCTTGGCCGTAACCTGCGGAGCATGCATTCTCTGACTCTCCCACTGTAGTGCGATGGCATAGTGGGTTGGATTCGTAATCACCACATCGGCTTCCGGCACCACTCTGACCATAGACGACGCCAACAATTCCTGCATACGCTGCCTGAGGCGGCTTTTTATAAGGGGATTGCCTTCGGTTTCCTTGAATTCTTCTTTAATCTCATGTTTGGACATCTTAAGAGATTCCCGATGCTGTCGCCGTTGAAAGAAATAATCCGGCAAAGCCAATACCAGCATGAAAATTGCTGTTTCCAGCATGAGACGAACCGCGATGCCGCCAACAAGCGTCGCGGCCCGGAATGGAGTGAGCTTGATTGCATTCGTCAGCCGGGGTATTTCGTTTTTGATATTTAAATACGCCAATACCGAAATAATGGTGATTTTCGCAATGGATTTGAAAAGGTTGAAAAGGGCCTCCGGCGAGAAAAATGATTTTTGAGCCCATTTGGCAAAATTCGGCGCTATCTTGTTGAAATCCATCATTATCGGCTTTGTACTGAACAGAAATCCAACTTGAACAACATTTCCCAAAAATGCCGCTGTAAAACATACAAGCATTATCGGGATTATCAAGCGAAGTAGATAATGACCCACCGCCATAATCGCCGTATTGGAATTTTGCACACTGGCTGTTGACAATGAAATAAAAAATTTCAGCATATCTGTTGTAATCCGCACGATGCTGCCTGATAATACAATGATGGCGATCAAGCCAAATATCATAACCAGTGCTGAGGTGATATCGGAAGATTTGGCAACCTTTCCCTCTTCCCTGGCTTTTCGAATTTTGCGCTCAGTAGGATCTTCGGTTCGCCCCTCATCTTCAGCGGCAAACCATTGTAAGTGAATTCCGAAAAATCGATCTTCCAGCAGAGAAATAGTATTGTGAAACACATTGTCATTCATCTGGGCAGCAATTCCTTACTTGCGAGCAGGTATGATTCAATCATGCCAAAACCCATATCGATGAGGAGAGTCATTCTTTCGGCGATAAATGGAGTGGCTATCAACATGATGATGAAGCCAACACCAATCTGAATCGGAAAACCAACGATGAGAAGATTCATCTGGGGGGCGGCTTTAGCAAGTAGACCCATGCTAACCGAGATGAGGATGAGGGTGCCAAGAATGGGGATTGCAAGAATGAAGGATTGCTCAAAAAGCCCCCCAATCGATTTGATCAATGTCTCTTCGAGAAAAGATCCCGCTACGAGCAAATCTGTTCCCTTGAGAACCTTGAATGAGCCGGCTAGTCCGCTAACAAAGAGGCGCAATGTACCACCTACTGCTAGGAAAACCCCGATTCCAATCAAATTGAGGAACTGACCGATAAGTGGAATTTCCACTTGGGCAAGAGGATCGAATACCTGGGACGCGCCGAAACCCATCTGAAACGAGAATAATTGTCCGGCTGTCTGAAATACGGCGAATACAATCTGAAGGAACAGTCCCATGATGATGCCAAGTGCCAGCTCAGCGATAAGAACAAAGGCATAGCCGAGTCCCGTTGGCGGAATCGGACCATAGATATCACCCACCAGATAGAAAAAAATGATGGAAACAAAAAAGGCCAAAGAACCCCTGGCCAACGGGGGGATAGCAGAGGACGAAGTGAGGGGGGCAGTTCTGAGGAGGGCCGCAACGCGAGCAAATACCAGAAAATAGAGTCTCGCACCGTCAATCAAACCGCCCCATTCTATCATTTGGCAAGATCCGGTATGCGTTCAAAGAGAATTGTGGTAAACGTGGTGAGTCGAGCAATCATCCACCCGAATAGCACCGCGAGAATTCCAAGTATCGCAAGAATCTTGGGGACAAAGGTAAGTGTCTGATCCTGAATACTCGTTGTTGCCTGGATAATTGAGATAATGAGTCCGACTCCCATGGCGACAAGGAGTACCGGGGCGGCCACTGTCAGTATCGTCAATACAGCAGATCGCATGAGCTCCACTATTGAACCAAGATCCATTGAATTATCCTCCTTCAACCAAAACTCAATACGAGCTGTCGAACCAGGAGCGTCCAACCGTCAACAAGCACGAACAGTATCAGCTTAAATGGCATCGAAATCATGACAGGCGGAAGCATAATCATACCCATTGACATCAGAACTGACGCCACAACCATATCTATAATGATGAATGGCACGTATATGTAGATACCGATTCGGAAGGCGACTGTGAGTTCATGGAGCACAAATGCCGGTATCAGAACATAGGTAGGAACGTCTGCGAAGGTCACGGGTTTACTCAAACCCGCCATATTCATGAAAAGAGTGATGTTTTCAACATCTCCAGCCATTTGACGATACATGAAGTAACGTATCGGGGGCGCGGATCGCTCATAGAGTTCGTCTGATTGTATCTCGCCATCCGTAAAAGGGACAAAGGCCTCCCGATACACCTCGGTGAATGTGGGAAACATGATAAACAGCGTAAGAAATAGCGAAATTCCCAACAGAACAGTGGTAGGAGGCACCTGCTGAAGCGAAAGAGCACGCTTGACAAAATCAAGAACGACAGACACCCGCAGAAAACTTGTCATCAAAACGGCTATGGAGGGTGCGAGACTGATAACCGTTAACAGCAGCAGAAGCTGAATCGACAGCGCCGTTTCCCGATTGGACTGCGGCTCCCTCACAGCCAAATCCACAAAAGGTATCGGAAGATTGCCACTGCCGTTCAATCCCTCGTCGTCATCGGGCAAAACCGCATCAGTTGTTTGGGCAAAGCCCAGAGAGGGCAGCAGGGTGGTGAATACCATGAAGAATAAAGCAATCCTAAAAACTTTCATAGGTCTTTCAGGCGCTCCCGCTGTTTCCGTAAAAAAGAAACTGAATCAACACTCTCATTCTGAACTGGCCCAACTTCTTGCTGAGTTGTTTTTTCCGCATTCGGCGAAAGGAAGCCGAATTTCGCGCGTATCAATTTGGCAAATCCACCTCTGGGCGCCACAGGAGTTTCAAGAGCTTGGATGCGAATTTCATTGATTGAATCTTTGTCGTCTATTTCAGAGATGAGGTTCAGGGAGTTTCCACTACTGCCAATCAGGAAAACGCGACTGCCTGTTCCAATGAGATAGAGTGTGACATCACTCTTCAGTGCCCTGGAAGACAAAAGATGTATAGCATTGTCACCGCCAGTTTTAACCGCTGAGAATTTTTTGAGCAACCAGATAAAGCCATAGATGAGGACAATTACAATGCCAAGAACCAGAATCACCCGCACAATATCCCCAAGCCCAATTCCTGGAAGCTCCACGGGCTCTTGGGCGGCAACTTCATCAGCACCTATGCCCTCATCAAGGAATATTTCGGATTCCACAGGCCGTGAGTTGTCGGTATTTTCAGCTGAATCTATGGCGCTCTGAGCACCGAGCACACAGGCAACAGACAGAAGCACATATGTCAGTACATGAGTTTTCAGTTTTTTCCTCCCAATTCTATCAGGCGCCTTTCAACAAAAAAGGCGCCTATAACCCTATCTAGCTATCTAGCTCATCGTTCACTCATCCTATCCATTGTCGAAACAATTTCCGTTACACGCACTCCAAAATTCTCATCGATTACCACGACTTCTCCACGCGCAATGAGATTGCTGTTAACCAGAATATCCACAGGCTCACCGGCAAGATTGTCCAGCTCAATGATGGTGCCCTCGCCCATGCCGAGTATATCTTTGATTCTCCATTTCGTACGCCCAAGCTCAACGGTAAGCTCCATGGAAACATCCATAAGAAGACCGATATTGCGCTGTTCACTGGCACTGATAGACGGCATCAACTCCGGAAGCTGAACCCCGTGAACCTGGGGAGGCTGCTGCGATCCAGGACCCCCTATCGCCTGGCCTCCCATATCCGGTGACATCTGCTGAAACCCCTGAGTATCAGGCTGCCCGGATGGCGTCCCTATATCTCCAAGATTTGATAGGTCAATTCGGGAAGAAGAGTCCTGAGGCGCTAGCTTAGAATCTGCTCCCAATTTGACCGCAAGATCTTGAACAGTATTCTGGTCGAAGACTTCATAGAGTTTGAGCTCGCCCTGGTCTTCAATCTCCAGATTGTAGCTAAGCACAACAAAGCGGTCGCCAGGCAGGCTTAGATTGCCTTTTGTTACGCTCTGTCCCTCCGGTGATTCAGTGAGTATGGTTTGATTGATTCTATCGCCTATGGTATTTGAAGCCGCGCCGGTAATCTGACTCATCGCTTCGCTTATGGCATTGAGAGAGGTTCCATCAAGCTCCAAATTGTCCAGACCTATCATTGGAGTGGCGATTTTAAGTGCGTCGTCGCCATGTATGACATACATATGTGAACCTTCTAAACCGCTCTTGTAGTTGATTTTAATCTCAACCACTTCGTCGGGAAGCTCGGCAAGAAATTCTTCACGGCTACACTCTTTCATTTGTGGGGCGCCAACCGTAACACTTTTTACCATGATTCCCGACAGCGTAGCGCTCTGAGCTCCGGTAATTCCGCCAAAAAGCCCAAGTATAGCGTCTTTATCAATAGCACCGGATCCAGCGGCAGGACCGCTCCCGATGGGGGGAGTGCTCGGGGGACCATCACTCATCAACAATGCATCAATTTCGTCTTGGGAGAGAGAGCCATCACTCATTCTTCGTCTCCTTCGGTAGCGAGCTCTTCAAACTCAGCTTCCTCAATATCCTCGATTTTTCGGGTAACTTGCACTGCAAGTTTCCTGCCAACAACCCCCGGAAGGCATTCAAATTTGGGGCGATTTCCCAGCTTAAGCACCATGGGATTTCCTACTTGTGTTCCAGAGAGCCTAATGACATTCCCTGGATGAAGCGCCATGACATCTCTCATGGCCAATGATATATTGCCGATTTCCGCTATCAGTGGTATCCCGACAGCCGCCAACCGCTCTCTAAGCACATTGAGGTTTTCAGTAGTGGCTCCCCGGCGAACGGAGGAATACCAGTATTGTGCGGAAAGCTTGGATATGATCGGCTCGATTGTAAGATAAGGAATACAGAAGTTCATCATTCCCTCAATTTCCAGTACCTTCGTTTCAAGCGTTACCAAGACAACCATTTCAGTCGGGGGTACAATTTGTACAAATTGTGGATTCGTTTCTATCTGCCCCAGCCGTGGTCTAAGATCGATTACCTGACTCCAGGCCTCTCTCATATTGCCAAGAATTCTCACGATGATAGATTCCATAACAGCTCGTTCGATTTCGGAGAGCTCATGGTGCACCTTGGTGCCATCACCGGGACCGCCGAACAAACGATCGATAATCGTGAATGTGATTGCTGGATCAATTTCAAGAATCGCCGAGCCAGGCAGAGGATCCATGTTTATCACGGCCAGAGTTGTGGGAGAGGGTATAGATCGCAGAAACTCCTCGTAGGTGAGCTGATCCACCGAGGCAACATGCACATGAACCATCGATCGCAATTGGGCTGCTAGACTGGTAGTTGTAAGGCGGGCAAAAGTTTCATGCATGAAGGAAACAGTGCGGATCTGTTCCTTTGAGAACTTATCAGGTCTCCTGAAATCCCAAATTCGGATGTTTTTCCGCTCGGCTATCGGCCGGGTTTCTTCGATTTCGGTATCACCTGAGCTGATAGCAGTGAGAAGTTGATCTATTTCATCCTGGGACAGGACCTCTGTCACAATTTACTCCGTTATGGGCTAAATCCCAATAATCTGATACTGAAGAAACAAAATCTGCTCTACTTCACCACGGGACAGCAGGCTGTTAATCTTGCTCATCAACTCATTTTTTACCGCAACCTCATCATTGAGTTGTTCACGGGTTCGCGTACTGAAATAAAATCTGATGGTATCCATGAGCGCATCATTTTTGGTGGTGAGCTCGGTGGATAAGTCCCTGTAGCGTTCGCTATCATATCCGAGTTTGATTTTCGCCGATACTGTATACTGTTCAACATCGGCAGTTTGCGCGCGTAAATCATAACCCTCCCCGGTTAGAAAATCCCATGTGAAGTAGTCGGGTACCTCTGTCATGTAATTCTCAGAGAGCACAGGAAACTGGCGGGACCGGTTTCCCCTGTCCATATAGCGATAAGTAAGAAAGCTGATTGTAATGCTCAAGAGAACAGCCACGATGCCAATAGCAATAAGCATCAACAGCTTAGCCAAACGCTCCGAAATACCACGTCTTCTTCTGGTATCGCCAATGGTTTCGGCATTGTCCACGTCTAGGGTATCATCAATTGCGAAATTTTCATCAGACATAAGACATCATCCTCCCTTGATGCCAACAGAATTCTACCACAAAACACTTCAGTGTGTTAGCCCCTTGTCTAGCAATACTGATATCAACCATCACTCATGGGCCTCCTTAAGAATTACAATATCCACGCGTCGATTTTCCGCTCGATCTTCTTCCCTGATTTCAGGATTCATGAGTTTAACCGTGTCAGCATAACCTGCCACCTGAAAACGAAACTCATCGGCTCCATAATCAACCAAATAATGAAGTACAGCAGCGGATCGGGCAGCTGAAAGCTCCCAATTCGAGGGCCAGGGTCCAGCAGGATCGGTAGGTGAGGAGTCAGTATGACCCTCCAGTCTGATTTTTCGGGTGGAGATATCCTCAGTGTCGAGAAATCGCGCCAGTTTTTGGAGAGCGGCTCTGGATTGTTCAAGATTCACCTCGGCGCTTGCCCTATTAAACAGAATATCCCCGGCCAAACTGATTATCAGCCCTCGCTCATCTTCCTTAATTTTAACGAAACGATTCTGAATTTCAGGCATAAATTCACTGATAGCCCTTTTTCGAGCTTCGTTTAACCGCCTTCCACGTGTAATCGATGGCATCGCCGAGACATCATTCCCCAGTTCAGCAAGGGTTCCTTTGGACAGGGTATTGCCTCCCCTGAGCGGGCCAAGTCCCTGAAACGCCTGCGTGATAAGTTCAACTCTCTGGCTATCGATGGGATTGTTAGGATTCATCAGAATGACAAAGAAGGTTAGAAGCAACGTTACCATATCGGCGTACGTTAAGAGCCATTCATCGGCCCCACCATCAGTTCGCTTGCTCTTCTTCGCTCCGCGCCATTCTTCAGCCATTCTTAAATTCCCTCAATGTTTTGAGCGGGACGATCCGACGGCGGCAGGAAGGTGAGCAATTTATCTTCCAGAATTCGTGTATTGTCTCCGCTCTGAATAGAGAGTATACCCTGAATCATTATCTCCTTAATCTGCATTTCCTGCTTATGTCTATCCTCAAGTTTAAACTGTATTGGGGAGAGAATGAGGTTCGCGAAAATCGATCCATACAAGGTGGTTATCAAGGCGACTGCCATATTCGGACCAATTGAGGCAGTATCTTCCAGTCTCGCCAACACCCCAACAAGTCCGAGCAGGGTGCCGATCAATCCGAAGGCCGGGGCCACCTTGGCCCATCTCCGGAAAAAATCGATGCCTTCATCATGACGGCTTTCCATCTGCTCTAAATTGGTGTGGAGGATGCGTTTGATAATATCCGGATCGGTGCCATCGACAACAAGACGCAGTCCGGTTAGGAGAAAATCATCCTCTATCTCGCTCAGAGAATCATCGAGTGACAACAGGCCCTCTTTTCGCGCGTGATCTGAGAATTGAACGAGCTGAGCAATCAAGTCCATCCTGTTCTGAAAAACTGGCACCCGCGTCGCAATTCTCAGGTATTTTATAAACCCAAATGCTCTGCTTAGGGGATTGGATGCGATGACAGAGGCATAGGAACCGAAGATAACAACGATAAAAGAGGTAATATCCAACAATCCCCGAAAGTCGTTTCCCTTGAGGAGGAAAGCGGAAACTATGAGTATGAGGCCTCCAAAAATTCCACCGATAGTTGCAATATCCACTAACTAATCCTCCTGGGCTAGGAAGCCAATTTCCCGCCTGTAGGCGATAATGAGCGATCTAATCTCGCTAGGCGTTTCGGTGACAACAAAACGTTTTCCGGTAGTGAGCATCAATGCCGTTCTGCCCTCCCCGGCTTCCTCAGCATACTCAATGAGATGAGGATTAAGAAAAACCTGACGATCCGATTTCCCTGGCAAACTCACTTTGATCATCATCCGTTACCACTTTCCCCATGCGCACGACTTGTCAACGCCGAGAGCTTCCTATCATTACCGTTTCAAAGTGAGCAGTTCTTGTAGCATCTGGTCCGAGGTTTGAATGGTCTTACTGTTGGATTGAAAGCCCCTCTGAGTCACAATCATATCGGTAAACTGCTCCGCAAGGTCTACATTGCTCATTTCCAATGTACCTGATATTATTTTGCCCCTTCCGGCTATTCTCGAAGGTCCAATAAGCGCATCGCCGGAGTTAGTGGTTCTGGAAAAAGAGGTTTCACCCACTTTGTCCAGCCCATTCTGATTGACGAATGTGGCCAAAGCTATTTGCCCAAGATCGCGTTCGGTGCCATTGGAATAGACACCTGTAATGATACCGTTTTGATCGATTTTATAGGTTTCAAGGTATCCCATAGTATAGCCATCCTGGCGAAAAGCCTTTGTGCTGGATGTCTCGGCAAACTGGGTTGTTGAATTGGTGTAACTGCCCACCTCACCGATATCAAGGAGAAAACTCTGAGTAATAACAGCCCCTGTAGCATCGTTTTCCACATCGAAAGTAATAGGTATCTGGATTCTCCCAGCATCAACGAGATTTCCCTGCGCATCGGTAACCGTTGCTATCGATCCGAGGTTGTCAAAGGTGAGGGTGAAAGCGCCTTCACCATCGATGTTTCCCGCGGCTGTCGCGGGATCGAAACCCAAGGTGACATTTGGAGGTACATCGGCGTCTGCGGGCCGATCGGGGTCAATCTGAACAATAACATCCCAGGAATTGTTCACCGCCGCTGTTCGTGTAAAATTCACTCTCAGAATATGCGTGTTGCCAAATGAATCGTAAATTCTCTTATCGAGGCTCCATGTACCTTCACTGATGGTGGCAGGGCTGGCCCCCGGCGGAATAACGGGGGTGCGCTTATCGAGGTTAGAAGCCAATTCCACAAGGGCAGTCTGGTTCGCGGGGTCTTTGGATCCCACTGGAACAATAAGGTCCGTTACATCGGCAGCCGTCTTGATGGCGCCCAGAGTACCGTCGGCAAGCTGCTCAGGCAACCAGCCCTGAACCCGATAACCGTTGGCCGGATTCACCAGAAATCCATCGGCGTCCAGTCCAAAAGCACCGGCACGGGTATAAAGCTCTGTATCACCGTTGCGCAGCACGTAGAAACCGTTTCCCTGTACCGATAGATCGGAAATAACACCGGTGGACTGCAATGATCCTTGGGTGTGGATGGTATCAATGGCGGCCACCATCATACCCAGTCCAACTTGCTTGGGATTAACACCGCCAACCTCTTCTGTGGGCCTGGCAGCGCCACTTATGGTCTGGGAGATAAGGTCTTGAAAATTCACTCGACCTTTCTTGAAGCCAATTGTATTCACATTGGCAATGTTGTTGCCAATAACATCCATGCGAACCTGATGATTCTGAAGACCGGATACGCCGGAATAAAGTGATCGCATCATAATCTCGTTTCTCCCTTATCTTATAATCTTTGAAACATCGTCGAAATCATAGTAGACGCCATTTACCAGTAATTGAGGGAAAGCCCCCCCGCTAACTGCGTCAACCGTTCCCTGAACAAACGCATCACCCTGAAGGATTTCCACATCCCGACCGATAAGGTTTATCGCCTGCGCGGCTTTCATGACTGCGGATAACTCGGCGAATTGCGTGCTCATATTTGTCATCTGTTCCAGCGACGAGAATTGAGCCATTTGTGCAATAAATTCACGATCCTCCATGGGTTTGGTGGGATCCTGATGTTGTAGCTGAGTAATAAGAATCTGAAGAAAATCGTCCTTCCCAAGTTCTTGATGGGGGGCTTCTATTCCATTCAGACTGGCATTGAACGCCGATACCTGCATCTCCAGGCTGGCCCGATCCGCGCTGTTCAATGTCGTAGCAATATCCATATCCGCTGCTCCTATACAACCATGTTCACAAGGGCATCGCTGAGAGCTTCCCAATGAGCAATGCTTGCCATATTTTCGAATTCCTTGGCGGCGCTTCGGGTGTCCTTCCTATGGGGGGAAGTTGATTCGCCATTCCAGGCAAGGTTGCCTCTTCCCTCGTCCCAGGCCAATTCCAAATCCGCCGCTCCAAAACCACTCTCAACCAAACGCGTGTGCAAACCATCAAGAGAGCTCCGAAAAGCTTCGCGGGCTGCCGCGGATTCCACAAAAATTCTGCCGGTGAGTCGATTCTCTTCAAGGTGAATTTGCACCCTTACCCTGCCAAGATTGTCAGGTCTAAGATTGATTCGGACCTCCCCGGCGTTTGCCCTGGAGAGTACCACCTTCACTTGGCGTACGATTTCGTTACCAGCCTGCCCATCAAGTTTTCTCGACAGGTCGGCAGCCGCTGAGCGATTGTTGGCAGGTTTTTCAAAGCGATTTGTCATGTCGATTTCTGTTTCGACCGTCGCGAATTTGTTTTCGCCCTTTATGGAGTTCGTTGACTGATTTGTTTTGGTGGCGACTTCTAAACGTGTTTGTTTGGTTTCACCCTTGCGAGGAGGTTCGGCTTTCGAACCGGAGGGCATGTCCCTGGCGTCAACCACTTCAACCCGCCTCGCCTGGCTGCTCAAATTGCCAGAGCCAATGTGTTGGTCTTTACTGATGAGCGTTGAAGAGGTGGTTTTACCCTTACCAGTTTTGCTGTTGCTGCGCGCGATGGGTTTTTCTCTTACTGATATCGGGGTGGTTTCCGTTTTTTCAACCGAAGCCTGCTTTTCGTCCGAAGCCCGCTTCAGGAGGCCCGCGGACTGCACAGTCAACAGAGCTGAATCTGACGCGGATTTCCCGGATGATTTGCTACGAGAATGAGCAGAATGCCGCTTTTTCGAAGCGGCCTGCTTTCTTATGATTTGACGATTAAGGACTGTGGCGGGGGCTTTTTTGCCGGGTTTAGGCAATTTGACGCGCTTTCCGTTTTTCCCAGCAATCAATTTGGCATTTCTGACGTTTTCCAGCGCGTGAGCAAAGGTTTTTCCATTTTTTGCGGGAGCTGTCCTCTTCTTTGAGCCGGCAAGCGCCCGATTTTTCCCCGCAAACTGGGCAGCAGGGGTATTCTCAGGTTTAACTGTCGCTGCATTCGCTGGAACTTGTGTCACTTACCATTCCTCATCTTGCTCACCCATTCAAATCGGGGCCCGGTTTTTCCACCATGAGCCGCTGAATCTCGGCTGCTCTCTGTCTGTCACTCATCAGGGAAAGCCAATAAGCTACCAGAGACTCTTCCCCAGCTTCCTGCGCGATGCGCTCGCTGGTCCGAAGCAAGTCGACAAGATTCTTCAATTCATACTCATTCATGATTGCCACAGCATCTTCTGGCGGCATTCTCATCATGTACCGAGCCGATTGTTCAAGTTGCGCTACTTTATTGTCGTATTGACGGATAGCCTCGATGAGAGAATTTTGTCTTTCTTCGAGAAAAGTCTCTTTTTCGAGCACTTCGCTTTCCATTTGACGTATGCGAGCCTCTCGGAGATCCAATTCCTCATGAGTGCGTTCAATATCCCGCCTTTCAATGGCAATGGATTGACGTTCCTTGCTTAAGCGATCGGCATCCAAAAGCAATGGGGAATCGAGTTGTTCGGTGTCGCCGCGCGACTGTGTGCTGAATAAAGCAATGATGGGGGCTAGACGCTCCTTCCCATCGATGATGCCTAAAAAATCCAACCATACCAGTCCGCCAATCAAAAGAGATATGATGAGTATCAGCAAAAAAATTATGCGTGCCACTGCCCTCCTTCGATCAATAGTGTTCATTTACCTCCCCCACAATCGCTGACGCATGGAAGCAGCATTGTTGGTTTCGTCCAAGCGGTTTATTTCTTCTTTCTTCACCTTCTTTCTCCACTGCCGCAGTCGTTTTTCCCGAATTCTGTCCAGGGCGACACGCCGAGAATGAGCGTCATGATAGTGAACACGCGCGTTTTCAATCTTTTTCGCGGCCTCCGCTCTCGGTTTTTCGAGAGCCTTTTGATCGTTGTGTGATTTAAGCCAGAGATTCTCCCGCGCCACCATGTCATTCATATTCGCGCAAGTGACAAGGAATGCCCGATCCCCGGCAATACGGGCGGATTCAATCCGGTTTTCAACGCTCATAAGCTCAGATGAAGCATTGGCGAGTTCTATTTCGCATTCCTGTTCACGTTCTCTACGAAGTGATAAGAGCGTTTCAAGCGAATATCGAAACCGTTTCATCATCCGTTCCTTCTTCTTCAGAAACACTACCGGCGATTTTCGCCGCTTTGGAGAATATCGCTGCTGGCTCTTCGTGTTCGCCAATGCCCTGAATCAAAAACTCCTTTAAGAGGGACATTTTATCCATGGCTTCATCAACATCCGGATCGGTGCCCCGAACATAGGCGCCGACATCGATGAGATCTTCCTTCTCCCTGTGAGCGGCAACGAGCTGACGAATTCTGCCTGCCGCTTGTTCGGTGGTAGGGCTCATAAGCCGGCCGGCTACCCGGCTTAGGGACTCCAGAATGTCGATGGCGGGGTAATGGTTTCGTTCCGCGAGACGACGATTGAGAATGATATGACCGTCGAGATAGCCTCGTACAGCATCGGCCACCGGCTCATCCAGGTCATCACTTTCCACCAGCACCGCGTATAAACCCGTGATTGTTCCCCGCTTTGAAACTCCAGGTCTTTCAAGCAGACGCGGAAGCAATGAGAACACGGAAGGAGTGTAACTGCGGGTTGTGGGGGGTTCGCCGATCGCGAGACCGATTTCTCGTTGACTCATAGCAAAACGTGTGATAGAATCAAATAGCAGCATGACGTCGTTTCCTTGGTCTCGGAAGTATTCGGCGACTGCTGTGGCCGTAAAAGCCCCCCGTACCCGGGCCAAGGCTGGCTTATCGGCCGTTGAGACAATGATAACTGACCTCTTGAGTCCTTCCTCGCCAAGATCGGATTCAATGAATTCCCGTACCTCTCTGCCTCTCTCTCCGATAAGGGCAATGACATTGACATCCGCTGAGGTGTTGCGAGCAACCATTCCCAGCAGTGTTGATTTGCCAACCCCGGTGCCGGAGAAGATTCCCATGCGCTGGCCACGACCGATGGGCATGATGGCATCGATAGCGCGTATTCCCGTATCAATCCTCTTTGAAATAGGAGTTCGTTCCATGGGCGATGGCGGAGAAGCAAAAACCGGATACTCCTCTCTAATGGTAATCGGGCCTTTCGCGTCCATTGGCCTGCCGAGAGCGTCAAAAACTCTTCCGAGCATTTCAGGTCCCACGACAACATTCAATGGGCCTCCCGAGGCCACCACAGAATCCCCAATTTCGAGACCGATGAGGGGATCGTAACTCATCAGTTGTACATGCTCATCACGAACGGCCACCACTTCCGCCAGTTGGGGTTTTCCTGTACGGGGTATGATATGGCAAATTTCACCGAGCCCCGCTCTTGGCCCGGTGCTCTCAACAAGAATTCCCTGTACTCGGGTGATTTTACCAAGATATTTTATGGGGTCTGTTCGGTCGACCGCGCGCAGATATTTTCCGACGAGCATATCAGCCCTCCCCGTTGGTTTTGATGGGTGCCAGCGCGAGGATTTTTTCTTCGATTTCTTTCAACTGACTGAAAATTCGAGCGTCAATCTGTCCAAAATCGGTTTCAATAACCGCGCCGCCCCGGTCTACCGAGGAATCTTCCAATACTGTGATGGATTTCACATCCTCAACCATCTTCAAGAAATCTTTCACGTGCTCAGTGCTCAAATCCAGATCTGCCAGATTGACACGTATAACCACATCGCCCCTGCTTTTGAGTTTCTTGAGGGCCTGGACTATGTTGTTGATAACGACATTCTTCTGATTCGCACTGATAACCTTAACAACTTTGCGAGCTATGAGAAGAACCAGATCGATGAGCTGCGTTTCTGTCTCATTGATGATGTCTTGGCGCTTCGCAATGGTCGCGTTGAGTATTTTGTGCAATCGGCCGACGAGCCTCTCGGCTTCCGCAAGACCCTCCTTCCATCCCCCCTCACGGCCTTCTTCGTATCCAGCCTTCCGTGACTCATCGAAAACACTGTCCTTTTCGTCAACAGCCTGAGAGCGCAGCTTTTCGGCCTCGGCCAGCGCTTCATTCCGAATTTGTTCGGATTCTTCTTCAAGTCTCTGCTTATCCTGGATCGCTTCGTTAGCGATTGTTTTTGCCTCTTCGCAAGCATTCCGCTCCGCCTCTTGGCGGATACTTTCGGCCTCGTCCTGGGCCTCCTGTATCATTTGTTCCTTTTCCGCTTCCCAGGCCTGACGAAAGCTTTCCGCTTCCAGGCGCAAATCGTCGGCTGTAGGGCCCACATCGATGTCAATAGGTTCCGGTTCATCCTGCTGAATTTCCGGCACAGCCACTTTTACCCGCTGGGCAGTTAAATCCACAATTTCTTCCGGCTGAAACACCTTTTTCGACATGAATATTCTCCTAGACTAAAACGTCTTCCTCACCGGAACGGGCAATGACAATATCTCCCTGCTCTTCCAGCTTCCTGATAACCGCTACAATCTTCTGTTGGGATTCCTCTACATCCTTGCGGCGAGTGGGGCCCATGTAATCCATATCTTCCTTGAGCAGAGTTGCTGCTCTTTTGGACATATTGCGGTAGATTTTATCCTGAACCTCTGAATCCACCGACTTGAGAGCCTTCGCCAATTCATTCGTATCAACTTCTCGCAGAACGCGCTGTATGGCACGGTCATCCAACAAGACGATGTCCTCGAAGACAAACATGCGCTTCCTGATTTCCTCCGCGAGTTCCGGATCTTCTTCCTCTAACGATTCAATAATGGATTTCTCTGTTGATCTATCAACGAGGTTCAGAATATCCACGATGTTTTCAACTCCACCGGCAGCGGTATAATCCTCATGCGAGAGGGACGAAAGCTTCTTGTCGAGAACCCGTTCAACCTCACGGAGAATCTCAGGGCTGGTTCGGTCCATTGTCGCAATCCTCTTAGCGACATCCGACTGGTTGTCTTGGGGAAGCTGAGCGAGAATTTGTGACGCCTTCGCGGGTTCCAAATAGGCAAGAATCAGAGCGATGGTTTGAGGATGCTCCTGTTGAATAAGATTCAGCAGATTTGCAGGATCAGTTCTTCTGATGAAGTCGAATGGTCTGGTTTTAAGAGAACTTGTGAGGCGATTGATGATATCCACCGCCTTTTGATTCCCCAGTGATTTTTCGAGAAGTTCCCTCGCATAGTCAATTCCACCGCTAGTGATGAAGTCTTGGGCCATCATCAATTCCTGGAATTCCTGGAGCACCAGTTCTCTTTCTACCGATTCGATGTTCTCCAGACGAGCAATTTCCCAGGTGAGCGTTTCTATTTCATCCTCTCTGAGGTGCTTGAATATTTCAGCCGAAATATCAGAGCCCAGAGTCACAAGAAAAATGGCGGCCTTTTGCTTTCCGGTAAGAGCCTCCCTGTGCTGTGTGCCTTTTGCGGTATGGGGAGTGGGAGCGGCAATAAACTCTTCATTGGATTCTGCTGTATTTACCTTGGCCATATTCTACTCCTCCACCAACCAGGTTCGAATGAGTTGGGCGACATCTTCGGGATGTTCTCGCGCCATATTTTTGGCATTCTCCTCCATCTCAATCCGGGCCCGTTCATGAACAGACATCTCAACATCCATTCCTTCTTCATCAGCGTCACGCAGCGCTTTTTCCCGCATCGCCTGATGCTGCCTTGCAAGTTCTTCCTCACGTTCTCTCCGTCGTTTTTGCACATATCGACTGATCAGCCGCATTACAACGAAGAGGATGATGATGCTGGTGACGCCTATGATGCTCCAGTAGATAGTTCTTTGCAGCTGTCTTCTGCGTAGCCAGATTGCATCTTCAGCGCGGAACTGTTCGCTGCGATCAAAAGGGATGTTTTCGACGGTAACAATGTCACCGCGCGCCGCAGAATAGCCCACGGCGCCCTGAACAACGTCTTCAGCCTGCGCCAATACTTCCGGGGGAACAGGCGTGTACACCCTTTCCCTCATACCTCCCGGAAGCAGTATTTCCTCACCCAAGTCGTCAAATTTCACCTCCCAGACACCATCGATAACCATACCAAGGCTGATCCGCTTAATCTCGTAAGGGCTCTTCTTTTCAGAAGTGTTACGCACATTGATTTCGAAATTCTCGATGGTTTTGTCGGACTCATAGTGGCCAACAAGGTTGCTGAGATCTTGGTAGGCCGGGGGTGTTTGACCCTCCTGACCCGGAGGACCCTCCGGATTGAAACCTGTACCTTCGAAGTTCTCACTGCTATCCTCCCTGCTTCGAATAACAGATGGAATTACTTCCAATTCACTGTAGGGAGTTTCAGGATCGTCCGCTTTCATGGTGATGGGAAAGTATTCCTGAGTTTCGACGGCCCTGTTGACAAATTCCAGATCGATATCGAAATTGATGATATTCACCCTCGATGGCGTGAAAACATCACTCAAAGACTGCAGGATCGTAGCCGTATACTGAGCCTCCAATGCCCGCTTCTGCCTGAGCATCTTGCCTGTCAAATCCAGCCGATCTACGTCTTCCAGACCATCAAGATCGTTGAGAATTGAGCCTCGCGTGTCCATGATGGTGATGTTTTCAGCTGTTAAACCTTCCACGGCGAACTGAATGAGTTTGACAATGCCCTCAATTTTGCCGCGGTTTTCACTCATATCGCTGCCCGGTTTGGGCTGGACAATTACCGACGCGGTGACAGGCCGCTGATCTTCCACGAAGAGCTTTGTTTCCGGAATTACCAATGAAACCTGTGCTGAGTCAACATCGTCGAGGGCACTGATGTGTTGTTCGAGGTTGGTAGTGAGCGCCCTTTGGAGATTCACATCGCGATCGAAATCGGTAAGTGTCCACCGATCCATGTTTGTAAAAAAATTCCATGGGTCGAGCTGACCTGGAAGCAAATCTTCCCGGACGAGAAGGGCCCTTGCCCGTCTGGCCATCTCTTCATCAGTCGCATAGAAACGACCATCCGCCCCGCGAGTATGCGGAATATTCTCCGCATCGAGTGATGTCGAAATCCGATCGGCCAACGACTCGTCCGAAATCACCGCGTTAAAAATGATTACCTGAGTTGGACGCGCAGAAATGGTGGCTAGCAGCACGAACGCGACGATTAGAGCTATCACGATACCGATTAGGATGAGCCTTCTCGCTATCGACCACTGGCTCCATTGTTTTGCAATTTTCCCAAAAAATTGAGTAAGCCATACAGGCATTATGTTCCCCCCCAGTTTTTATCCAAACGGCTCCCCAGTCGCTTGGCTACTGCCGGCGAATAACCCCGGCAGCGCGTTTTCTATCTCATCGCCGTGATGTCGTTGTATGCTTTCACGGCGCGATCGACAATCGTCTTGGTCAGATTCAGGCTTAACTCGGCCTGTGCCATTGCGATAGTAATGTCATGCGGCTCCACCTCATCCGGATGCGTAATCATCCTCTCGAATAGCTGATCCACATTCATCTGCCGGTCTGAAACCCGCCCGATGGCTTCACTGACAAGGTTGGCAAAGCCGGGATTATTCTCTTCGATCGGAAATCCCTTTCGCCCCTTGCTATCCAGATGTCCCGGATTTGTTCTCACCATCTTTACGACATGTCCTATGGCGTTATTCGCATCAATCATGCCCATCACTATCTCCCAATCTCCAATGCCTTGCGAAACATGCTCTTTGAGCCGTCCATAATCGCCACGTTAGCCTCGTAAGCTCTGGACGCGGAAATCATGTCCACCATCTCAGAAACCACATTGACATTGGGCAATTCCACATATCCGGATTTCGGACCACTGAGAATGGCGTCAGGATGGGTAGGATCCCATTTGAGCACCAATTCACTATCCATATCTTTTTCGATAGCGGAAACCCTAACCCCCGATCCAATCTTATTTTTCAATGATTCAGGAAGAAAGGGACTGCGCCAATATGGTTGATTCACTCGGGGTCTGAAGATAACACGGCTTCGGCGGTAGGGGCCCCCTTCGGCAGTTCTGGTGGTGTTGACATTGGCTATGTTGTCGGCAATAACATCAAGACGCAGCCTCTCGGCAGTCAGCCCCGAAGCCGCTGTGTTGATGGTTGTAAACAATCCCATATGATTCTATCCTCCTACCTTAATACCGTATTCACTTGCCGGAATTGATGGCTGACAGCGCTGCTCATTAATTCATACATCATTTGATTCTCGGTAGCATGCAACAGCTCTCTCTCCACATCCACGTTATTTCCGTTATTTTTCGCTGTGGTTAAATAGTCGAGAACAATTCTGGGACCAACCGATTGATAGTCGATACGGCGCCTGAAGGGTATGTGGTTTCGATGGGTTAGCACCCCGATGGATGCCGGCTGTTTTTCCGATGCCAGGGCACGGGATAGCTGGGCCTCGAAGTTTAGCACCGATCTCTTGAAATTCGGTGTTTCGACATTTGCCAGGTTATTGGCGATTACTTGACGACGCAGAGTCGATACGGCCATGTTTCTCTGCAAAATATCCACCGCGCGCTCGAATGATGTATTATTCAACATAGTTCCCTCCCAGGAAGTCCTCCAACCCGACTCACCATCAGGCATGATGGATAACCCCCCATCTCCATTCTCGGCACAGTACCATTCCCCGCTGAGTCCCGATGCGTCATAAAATGTACCTGGACAAATCCTGGTCTTCGACGATGCGGCTCAGCTTCTCATCGACATATGCCCTGGTAATCTTAATCGTCTGTCCATCGAGGTCTGGCGCATTGAACGAGAGCTCTTCAAGGAGCAATTCGAGTATGGTGTGTAGCCTCCTCGCGCCAATATTCTCCGTGCTCGTGTTCACTTCCAGGGCAATATCGGAAATCCTTGCCACGGCATCGGCTTCAAAGCTTAACTTAATCCCTTCGGTGGCCAATAATTCTACATACTGCTTGGTTAACGCGTTTCGAGGCGAAGTAAGAATTTCCCGGAAATCCCCGGCCGACAATGAATCTAACTCCACCCTGAGCGGAAAGCGTCCCTGCAGTTCGGGTATGAGATCTGAGGGCTTCGACAAATTGAAAGCGCCAGCGGCAATGAATAAGATATGAGATGTGTCAATGATCCCATATTTCGTGTTGACGGTCGAACCCTCCACAATGGGCAGAATATCTCGTTGAACCCCCTCCCTGGAAACATCCGGATTACCCCCGTGGGCGCCTTTCACTGCGATTTTATCAATCTCATCAATGAAAATGATGCCGCCGTTCTGTACTCGTTCCCGCGCCGTTTCCATCACACTTTCCATGTCGATTATTTTTTCCTGCTGCTCGGCTTCCAGCAGTTCCCGAGCTCGGGCCACCTTCACGGTGCGAGGTTTTTTGGGGCCTTGAAAAATCGAGCCGAGATTGCCGAAGTCAAACCCCATTTGTTCAACACCGGCGCCGGTGATAACTTCGACATGGGGCCTGCGTGCTGTACCCGCGCTGATTTCCACCATGCGTTCATCCAGCTTTCCGTTTCGCAGCTGAGTTCGTAGAACTTCACGGGCATGCCGTCCACGATCAGGTTCCACCGGTGTATTGACATCGGCTCCTTCACGAGGAGGCATTGAGGAACCGGGCACCAAAATATCAAGGAGCGCTTCCTCGGCCGCGTCGCGGGCAGCCTGTTCCACACTGGATTTCATTTCATCTTTCACCATGGCTACAGCCGTTGACATGAGATCGCGCACCATGGACTCAACATCCCGCCCAACATATCCCACTTCGGTGAATTTGGTGGCTTCCACCTTAATGAATGGCGCTCCTGAAAGCCGGGCCAAACGCCTGGCAATTTCAGTTTTACCAACACCGGTGGGGCCGATCATCAGTATATTCTTTGGCGCCACTTCATCGCGTATATCATCGGGCAATTGGGAACGCCTCTGTCGGTTTCGAAGCGCGATCGCCACTGTTTTCTTGGCGGCCATCTGACCAATAATATAATGATTGAGGGCATCAACAATTTGTTGTGGTGTTAAACCCGTCAGCTTATTCATTTTCTAACAACTCCACAACGATATTACTATTGGTAAACACACATATTTGCGAAGCTATCCGGATGGAGCGTTCAGCAATGGTTTTTGCCTCAAGATCGGAAGCGTCCAAGTAGGCTTTAGCGGCGGCGAACGCGTAATTACCACCGCTACCAATCGCTACCACCCCATCGTCTGGTTCGATGACATCGCCGTTTCCGCTGAGAAGGAGAGTGCGATTGGCGTCCGCCACTAGCAACATGGCCTCCAAACGCCGGAGCACCCGGTCGCTGCGCCACTCCTTAGCGAGTTCTACAGAGGCTCGGGTAACATCCCCAGCAAATTCTTTGAGACGCCCCTCAAAACGTTCTTCCAATGTGAAGGCGTCGGCGGTTGATCCCGCAAAACCCGCCAAGACTCGACCGTCATAGAGACGGCGAACTTTTCTAGCCCGGCTCTTCATAATAGCCGATTCGCTCAGAGTTACCTGGCCATCCCCGGCCATCGCAACCTGATTATTCCTGCGAACGGACACTATGGTTGTTCCTCTTATATCAGACATCTTTGCCTCCGCTGTCCACCAGTCGTTTCCCATGCGGATGAGAGTGCCGGTACACCTGTTTAATGCGTTCAATCCCGGTATGCGTGTATATCTGAGTTGTTGAAAGTGATGAATGGCCAAGCATTTCCTGTACCATCCGTATATCCGCACCCTCATTAAGTATATGGGTAGCAAAGCTGTGGCGGAACGTATGCGGACTCACCTTTTTTCCAACATTGCCGAGTGCCGCGTAACGCCGTATCAGATAGTAAACTCCTCGGGTGCTGAGCCGTTCACCTCTAAGATTCAAAATAAGAGCTTGGCGGCTATCAGGATTGTCCGAGACATGGGTTAAACGCAAAGGAAGGTAGGCCTCTAGCGCTTCAAGCGCCCTCGCTCCAACGAAAACAATTCTCTCACGGTCACCTTTACCCCTTACCCGCAACTGGGTGGATGCAATATCCGCGATATTCAAAGAGCAGATTTCACTAACTCGACAGCCTGTCGAGTACAATAACTCGAACAGAATACGATCTCTATGGCCGGAAAAACCATCTTCTGCGCGCTCGATGAATTGGTCAATCTCCTCATATGTCAGAAAACTCGGCAGTTTGCGCCCCCTTTTAATTGTTCGAGAACTCATAAAGGGATTTGTAAGATCCGGCAAATGGTGGCGACGCCATTCATAATACCCCTTAAGCGCCGAAAGGCTGCGATTCACCGTTGCCGGGCTCATATGATGAGAGGACATGTGCGCCATGAACGATCGGGCGTCGGCCTGACCTGCCTCATCTTCGCTCTTCCCCTGCATCTTCAGAAACTCTCCCCACGCTTCAATATCCCGTCGGTAAGAGCGGATAGTGGCATCGGACAGATGGCGAATATTCTTAAGATGTTCGAGCCAGTCACGCGCTTCTACGCTCAAACCAACCTCCCATGTACCGAAACAAGCGGCCATCTAATTCATTTTTCATCATTCGCGCCAAATCTTCGCCGCCCTGGGGCTCCTTGACACGTTTTACCTTCGCCATACCCAGGGAACAGCCCCAATCAGCCAAGACATCAGAAGCGTCATGCACGATGGGAGCACCCTGTATTGCCAGCTCAGCGCTACCCGCTGTGGCTATTCCCTCAAGCCCCGAGGACGCTACATAGAGGTCTTTGTTCTGATCGAGAGCATAATTAGCGGTAATTAAGGCGCCGGATTTCTGAGGCGCCTGCACGACGACGCAGCCTCGGCAAAGGCCACTCAGAATTCGATTTCGTCTGGGAAAAGCATATTTCCCAGGATATTCCCCCGGTGGAATCTCGCCAATTAAGGCGCCACCCTTCGCCAGGATTCGCGAGGCAAGTGATCGATGAGAGTAGGGACTGGGCCTATCCAATCCGCCGGCAAGCACTGCCCAGGTAAGTCCTTCGGCGGCCAACGCACCTTCATGAGCTGCCCGATCAACACCGAACGCCAAACCGGATACCACAGGATAATCATTGAGGGCGAATTCGAGGCCCAGGTAGAAGGCCTGCCGGAGAGCGCGAGCCGAAGGACGGCGCGTGCCAACAAGAGCAATGGCGGATTTGGCTGTAAAATTCGGCGAACCTCGGTGGTAAAGCAATAATGGAGGATCTGAAATAAGAGTTAACGGCGCAGGATAGTCATCATTACCTAAGACAAAAAAACCAATGCTATTGCCTCGTAGGCGTCTGAGTTCGGCCTCGGCATCATAAAGAACCCGATCAGCCGTGGGAAGAGGCGATCTGGAACGAGATGATCGTTGAGCAGCGTATTCGGCAATTCCGACAGGCAGATCCTTACGATCTCTCAAAGATTTGAGAATCTTGTATTTAAGCCAGCCATTATGGCCGGGAAATCTGTTAATAGCGAGGACTAATAGAGGATCATAGACCATATTCACCCCCCCGAAACTCGCTGAGAGAGTTCCTTTGCCTGATTCGCATCGGCTTCGCTCGTGGCGATACGTGTTATTTCATCATAGACATCCAAGGCCTCATCTCTGCGACCAGCTTCAAGCAATACCCTCGCGAGAAGGAATCGCGCTTTCACTTGGCTGCGTTCAATCTTCAGATAATTCAGTAGTATGGGTTCGGCTTCTAGTGGACGATCCATTTCAAAAATCAATAAATTGGCCAACGCATACATAGCCGGTGTGTAGCGGGAATCAAGCGCAAGGGCTCTACGGTGTTCGGCTTCCGAACGTTGGTTGTATGCGAATTTCTCCCCACGATCAGTAAGGGACAAGGCCATCTGGGCGTAGCATAGTCCGCTGTTATAGTGAAGGACAGCAAAATCCGGATTGATAGCGATCGCTTCTTGAAATGCCGTTGCCGCTTCTTTCCACATGCGATAGTCCATGTACTTCAGCCCAAGTAAACGCCAGTATGTTCCTTTGTATCGCACCGCCTCAATCGTGGATGCCACCTCTTTGTCCACTTCTCGAATCTCTCTTTTAAGCTCAGCGACGCGCTTATCATCCTCGCCCCGCCCCTCTTCCACAGCCATTCTGGTGGCCAAGTCGTTTCGATTGCGAATATTCTCACATGAAAGAAGGAAAGTGAGAGAAAAGAACAACGCAAAAAGCGCCGCCATCGAAAAACTGTTACGGCCTGCTTCTCTCTCAACTTTCATGACTGCTCCATCTTTTAATCTCATTGACGCTCTAGCCCCTTGGGTGGAAGGCTTTGTGTGCCTTTTGAAGATCGTTCTTATCCAAATGGGTGTATATCTGAGTGGTACTAATATCCGCATGCCCCAATAGTTCCTGAACACTTCGCAAATCAGCCCCTCCGCGCAGAAGATGGGTGGCAAATGAATGGCGCAGAGTATGGATTTTTGCACCTAGATTCGCTTTATCAGCGATGCTTCGAAAACGTTTCCACATTCCTTTCCTACTCAATCCCACACCACGATTATTGAGAAAAACAAAATCTATCGGCAATGGCTTCTTCAGAAGGAGAGGGCGACCCTCATTGAGATATCGCCGGAGCCATTTTTCCGCCTCGTCACCAAGTGGCAGCAGGCGCTCCTTGTCGCCCTTTCCCCGAACTCGGATTAAACCTTCTCTCATGAAGATGTGGGAAATTTCCAATTCGACCGCTTCGCTCACCCGCAGACCGCAAGAATAAATTAGCTCGAACAGGGTTCGATCTCTCAAACCAAATGGTGTGTCAAGATTGATAGAATCAAGGAATTTCTCCACTTCAGCTATATCCAAAACCTCAGGAAGGATGCGACCAATTTTGGGTCGCACCACGTCGTGGGAGGGATCGTCCATCCGATATCCGGCCACTCGCATAAAACCGAATAGCGATCGAAGAGAACTGAAAATACGAGATACAGTTCGCGCGCTGAGAAACTCCATGCCTGCTCTCGATACGACATAGGATTCAAGATCGACACACCTAACTTCTTCTATATTCAGAGACGATGCGTCTAACCAGCGGCCGAATCTTTCGACTTCGTTGACATAGGTGCTGGTAGTAGAATCGGCAACCCTGAGTTCGTTGCGGAGATAACCTTCATATTCCGCGGTTAACGTCGTTAGCATTACATCATCGCCCACTTCTAAATCGCTTTTCTCTCATGACAGTGGGAATCAAAAGATCTGTCTCATCGAAAAGCTCACCATCCGGCTTGCTAAAAGGGGCAGGTGCCACGCTATTGGAAAAAAGATCGGCTCCCAGAGATGGCGGCAGCGAACTAGCCAATCCTCTCCCTTCACTGAGTTCTCTCCAAACTTCGTAGGAGAGAACTTCTTCTTTGCGATCCTCAACAACCTTCTGTTCCCGGGAGCGGGAACGAGCCATACTTCCACCGAAGCCTGTCGCGACAACGGTAACAGTTACCTCATCACCCATGTTTTCATTGGTATCGAGGCCAGAAATAACCGTCGCAGCATTATCAATTCGTGACGATACAATATCCATGATTTCGTTGTACTCATATAAGGAGAAATCGAGTCCACCAGTAACATTCACGAGAAGTCCTTTGGCGCCCTCAATGTTCACATCGTCAAGGAGTGGGTTCTCTAACGCCATTGCCGCAGAGTCGACGGCACGGTTGTCCCCCCAGCCCACTCCTATTCCCATCAGGGCATCACCCTGGCCTTCCATGACAGTCTTAACATCGGCGAAATCTATGTTGATTTCGCCTCTTTTGGTTATAAGATCCGAAATACCCTGAACACCCATTCTTAGCACATCATCGGCCTTGAGAAATGCCTCGCGAATTGGCGTTTTACGATCTACCAACTTGAGCAGGTTTTCATTGGGAATAGTTATCAGAGTATCCACATGATCACGGAGCTTATTGATACCGGCCTCGGCAATTTCCATTTTTCGCTGCCTTTCATATGTAAAAGGCCGTGTAACGATGGCCACTGTAAGGCTGCCTAATTCCTTGGCAATGCGTGCGATTACAGGCGCGGAACCAGTTCCTGTTCCCCCTCCCATACCCGCTGTGACAAAAACCATATCGGAACCCTTGAGCACGTTCTGAATGGTCTCCCTGTCCTCCTCTGCGGCCTGCTCACCAATCTCAGGCTTACCACCAGCTCCCAAACCTCCGGTAACCTGTCGTCCCAGGGGTATTTTTGTTGGCGCCAAAGATGACGCGAGAGCCTGTTGATCAGTATTCGCCGCGATGAAGTCAACGCTCTTAACACCCACTTCAATCATTCGGCCCACAGCATTGCTGCCGCCTCCTCCACACCCGATGACTTTGATTACAGTCTTTCCAGCACTGCCTTCATCCATGATTTCCAGGTCCATTGATTCATCCCTCCCCGGGTTATGATTTAAAAGAATTCACCAAGCCATTTGAGCAACCCCTTGAATGGGAAGATTGCTCCACGATCTATATCTTCATATTCACTTTCGTGAACACCACTTCTCACAGCATCGCCAAGGAGTATTAAGCCGGCTGCCGTTGTCCATCGAGGATCCTTGCATTGCGGGGGCCAAAGAGTAGACGAGCGCAGCTCACCTACCCTAGAAGGTTGGGCAAACACCTCAGTGGCAAGCTCAGCTACACCTGGCATCAGTGCTCCTCCGCCGCTGAGTACAACGCCGCCACTCATCCTATCCGAACCGAGTATTCGAATCACACTGTTTTTGATGATTCTGAATATCTCTTCCACCCTCGGCTGTAGAATTCTACAGATTTCCACTATTGGTATCGACGTTGAAGGACGCCGACCAATGCCTGGAACGATGACAGGTTTTTCCACATCGACAAGAGCCTCCCAGCAACAACCTGATTCGCATTTAATCCGTTCAGCGGATTCCAAAGGCGTTTTGAGAACAATGGAAATATCAGAGGAGGCTTGTATACCGCCAACGGGAACTGATCCGGTTAGCCGGGGGGCTCCACCATGTATGAGAATGAAATCTGTCGATGTGGCGCCGATGTTGATGAGTAAAACACCGATTTCCTTTTCAGATTCATTCAGCAGAGCCCGAGCGGTCGCCAGGTTACCAAGAACAACATCTCCAACTTTGTAGTCCGCTCTTTCAACTGCTTTTTCCATGTTGCTAATAGCCGAAACCGAAGCTGTTACAATATGTACTTCAGCCTCAAGGCGCACCCCTATCATGTCCAGCGGATTGCGCACTCCGCCTTGATCGTCAATGATGTACTGCTGTGGTAGGATGTGGAGAATATCTCTATCCATGGGAATCACAACCGCTTTTGCCGCCTCCAGAACCCGATCCACATCCGCCTGACCAATTTCTCGATTCTTCCCGGAAACCGCAACAACGCCTCTGGAATTGAGGCCGTCAACTGATGAGCCTCCGAGCGCGGTCCAGAGCTCCACAACCGTTCTACCGGCCTCGTGTTCCGCGGATTCTACCGCCGCGAGAACAGCCTCTCGCGCCGCTTCGATATTGACAACCACACCCTTTCGCAAACCCTCAGAGCGGCTCTCGCCCCAGCCCGAGATCACCAGATTTCTTGAGCTGTCATATTCGGCAACCATAGCTCTGATTCTATCTGTGCCAATATCAAGACCGGCAATTACTTCACTGTCGATCATTAGCTTTCCCCAGACCTTTGGAACACAACATTGCCGCCCCGTATGTCGGCTTCGCTCACATCACTACCTTCCAAAGTGAGCACATCAAGTACAAGAATCGCTCTTTGCATCGATTCCACAGTGATATTTCGATCCACCAGGATGGGAATTGGAATATGACTCAGATACAGTTTGAGACTGTAACCATCATTTCCATTGGGCAAAATCGCAACCTCCGATATGAGTGAGAACAATTGTGGCTCTTCAACCCTCAGCACAGTCAGGCTGCTCAGTACACTCCGCATTAAAACCGGAAGACGCGCGCCGAGACGCGGCGAAGAAAATTGAAGGCCCGTAAGTATGGGAAGATTGAGGGAGGCTGACCCTGGGCCAACTTGAACCAAATATCCCTCTTCATCAAAAACGGCCGGGACAAGCTTTCCTTCCAATTCCATCAGAGCCGCCGCAAGGGGTTTGCGCCGATAGATATGGAGCTTCAAGGTGTCTGGAAATACCTTATCAACTCGCACCTTGCGAACGACAGGATAGGACTCAAGACGCTGCTGAAGCTCTAGCTCTTCCAGGGATGCCCAGGTTGCCCCATTGATATCCAACATATCGAGCAGTTGATTGTCGCTAATACCCAAATCGCTTTCTAATAGAATTTTTTTGATTGTCAACCGGGGAGCCAGAACAAAAAACCAAAGAATTTGAGTGCTCAGAACTCCCAGCAGAAGAATAACCATACCGAGAAGAATGCTCTGTCCAGCGCGTTTTCGCTTCACCATCGCTCAGCCTCGGATAAATTGAACATGATGCCGAACATAATCAATGTTATAAAAGCCGCCGATCCACCCGCGGAAAACAGGGGCAGTGGTATGCCCGTGGTGGGAATAACACCTGAAACCACGGAAAAATTGATCAGCACCTGCCAGTAAATGGCTGTTACCATGCCGAAAAGAACCCAGCGCGAAAATGAATCACGGGCACGAGCTGCTGTGAGCCATCCCTTTATCGCAAACAGCGTAAACAGTAAGAGCACCGCGACAATGCCAATGAAGCCTGCTTCCTCTCCGACAACCGCGATAACAAAATCAGAATGGGCTGCCGGCAAACCACCAAGTTTTACCTCACCTCTCCCAAGGCCACGCCCCCACAGGCCACCGCGTTCTAATGCTGAGCGAGCCTTGAGTAGCTGATAGCCGGTTCCTGTCGGATCTGCCACGGGATTGAACCAAGCCTTCACCCTTTCGAGGCGATAAAATCTTGAGAAGAGCATCCCAATCAATGCCAAAAACCCAGTTCCCGCAATGAAAGTGATGATACGACGGGGTACACCGGCAACATAGAAAAGAATAAGGGAAAGCAAAAAAAGATATGCTGCTGTAGAAAAATCGTTTTGAAAGTACACCGTCACAATCAGAACGATTACAATGAGCATGGAGGGCAATACCCCATTCTTGAAATTGTTCAAACGGCTCTCGTTCTTCTCAAGCATCCGAGCAAGATACAAAATCAAAACAAGCCGAGTAAACTCAGAAGGCTGAAATGTCAGGCCTGCCAATACAATCCAGCGCCGAGCCCCACCGGAGGTATAACCGATACCCGGAACATAAGTAAGCAGATTCAGTCCAATAGCAATCCATACAAGAGTGGGTATCGATCGACGAAACCATACATGAGGCAAACGCCTCGCTGTTATCGCAGCCAATACGCCCAGCATTATCCAGATAAACTGCCTGCGCCATATGCGGAATGGATCGCCGAAAACTGTTCGCGCGAAATACCAGGAAGCTGAAAACAGCACAACAATTCCGATTCCCACGAGAAGAAACTGAATAGCTGTCATTCCCCTCATTGGCTCGAAATCACTCTGACGATCCGCTTTAAAAATCCTGATACTCACCCATAACTCCTACTGTATCTTCAAGGTACTAAGTCCAAGAATTGCAAACAGCCCTCCGAGTATCCAGAAACGGGTTACAACCTTGCTCTCGGGCCAACCCGAAAGCTCGAAATGGTGATGCAGCGGAGCCATTTTGAAAACTCGCCGCCCTGTGCGCTTATAGTGTAAAACCTGAACTATCACCGAGAGCGTTTCCATAACATAGACACCGCCAATAATGAGCAGGAGAACCTCTTTTTTGAGTAAAATGGAAAAAACAGCGAGCAGTCCGCCCAGGGTGAGACTTCCCGTATCGCCCATCATCACTTCGGCCGGATGGGCGTTGAACCAGAGAAAGCCTACACAAGCGCCCAGTAAAGCCGTCGCGCTAACCGTGATTTCTCCGGCGCCGGTCAAGAATGGAATGAAAAGATAACGGGCAAATTCTGCATGGCCGGTTAAGTAGGCCAAAGCGGTAACGGCCATCATCACGATAATCATCAGCCCTGTGGCAAGCCCATCCAAACCATCTGTGAAATTAACCGCGTTTGACATACCAACAATGAGCAATATCCCAAAAGGAATGTACAGCATGCCTAAATCGAGAACAGCGTTTTTGTGGAATGGTAAATAGAGAAGCGTCGTTTCCGCATTTCTGAACGCATAAACCAGCAACATCACCATTAAGGCGACAAAAAACTGACCCACGATTTTCACCCACGCCCTCAAACCGCTAGCGTTGTGTTTTGAAAATTTCAAAAAATCATCAGTGAATCCCAGAATTCCCATGCCTATTGCCGCCGCGACAACAATCCATGTGTAATACACATTCAGATCTTGCCATAGCAACACAGAAACCAGGAAAGAAAGGATAATCAGCGCGCCCCCCATTGTTGGTGTTCCTGCCTTGGACAGGTGAGACTGTGGGCCATCAGATCTTATTTCCTGACCAAGTTTCAACCGAGAAAGCCTTTCTATCACCCATGGACCCAGCAGAAAAGAAAGCAGCAACGCAGAAACCGCCGCGTAGGCCGAGCGAAAACTGATGTACTGGAAGATATTGAATGCCTTGAAATAATCCACCAGAGGATAGAACAGCGTTTTGATCATCGTCCCATCCCCTCGGCCCTCAAGGATTCCGACCCCACCTCTCGCAGGATTGGGCACAGTCTCTCAAGGGCATTCCCCCGAGATCCTTTTAGCAGCACAAGATCACCGGGAATCAGATATGTGAAGAGGGATTTCTGCAGCTCGTCCATATCGGAGTGGAGTTGAATGGATCCCAAAAAACCTGATTGCATCACCGTGCTTTTTAGAACTTCGAGCGTTATACCAAAAAGGAATATGGCATCAGGTTCCAATGCCGCCACCGCTCTGGCGGCCTCCCGTAAGGCTTCTTCGGTTTCCTCACCTAATTCCTGCAATTCACCCAACACAAGAACTCGCCTTCCCGAGGTTTTTATCCGCGAATACATCTTCAAAGCTGCTTTCAGCGATTCAGGATTTGCGTTATAGCAATCCCGAACCACCGTTATGGAGCCTCTAAGGATTTCCGATCGTCCGAAGGCTGCCTCTACCGCTTCGAGACCACGAGTAATCGATGACTCAGGCGCGCCCAATGCCACTGAAGCCTCCACGGCGGCCATTGCGTTCATTGCATTGTGATGTCCAGGCAAGCGAAAATCGATTTCGTTACCGTTTCGTATAAAGGTCCATCCGTCTATGCCCCTCTCAATAAGGCCTTCCCAGCCTCCTGTTCCCAACCGACCGAATCGCAGGACTTTCCCCGTGAAGTCTTTGAGAAGAAAGTCGGCTCTTGGCTCATCCCAGCCAACAATGGCGATCGAATCCTCGGTGGAGAAAGCAAGAATCGCGCGTTTCTCTTCGGCAATCGCATCCTTGGAACCCAACATGCCCACATGAGCCGTACCGATATTGGTAATAAGACAGATTTCGGGGCGAGCAATTTCAGTCAAGAGCCCGATTTCCCCTCTTCGATTCATACCCATTTCCAGAACAGCAATCTCGTGGTCTGCCCCAAGACTGAGTAGGGTGAGCGGAAGACCCTCTTCGGAGTTGAGATTACCCTCGTTTATCAACACTCTATCTTCCTTCCAGTGTCGTAGAATAGAACCCAGTATCTCCTTGGTGGTTGTCTTGCCATTGCTTCCGGTAATCCCGACTACTTTGAGATTGGGAAAATCGTTTCGACGCTGCCGCGCTATTTCCTGAAGCGCGGCGAGAACATCGACAACTGCCACGAGGGATCGATTCGGGGGCGGCTTCGGCAAATCTTTACTCACATCGGCCAATGCGACAGTGGCTCCCCGATTCCAGGCTGACTCTATGAAAAGATTGCCATCAGTTCGTTCACCAGCCAGAGCCACGAAGAGATCTCCAGGCCGGCAGAGTCGAGAATCAACCCGGCCAGCATGAACAACGGCCTTGGGATTGCCTCTGAGGCGGCCATCCACGATCTCGGCGATTCGATCGGCCCTCATCGGAGCTGTCTGGCCGATCACTGGAGAGCCTCCGAGTTGCCGAAAAAACGCACTTGAATAACTGTTTCAGGGTCAGCCCCCACCAAAAAGAGCGACTCTTCAGCAATCTGGTATATCCTGGTAGGCGCATCGAAAACAGCGATGCCCGCGAGAGTTTTTCTATTTTCTTCTAGACGATCGCGTTGCTTCGCAAGCAAACTTTCAGACTCCTCCAAAGCAATCGCATAGCGATAACCCTGCAAAACCTGCAGCATCATCAGCGTTGGAACGCTGAGAAGCGCCAGACAGATCAGAACCCGTTTCAAGGAGAATCCCCAGCGGATGCCTTTTCCAGCACCCTGAACTTGGCTGTTCTGGAAGAAGGATTGGAGCGACATTCTTCAGCAGATGGCAAAAGCGGTTTGCGTGTGAGGATGTGACAATCACCGCCATATCGTTTATCTTTGGCGCGATAGCATCTCTTCACCAACCTATCTTCCAGGGAGTGAAAACTGATTATTCCCAATCGTCCTCGTGCAGCGAGCATATCGGGAGCGACATTGAGTATTGTTGCAAGACGATCCAGTTCCCGATTGACGACAATTCTCAATGCCTGGAAAGTTCTGGTAGCGGCGTGAATCCGACCATGTCGGACCCTCCCTGGAATGGCTTTCAAGACAACCCGGGCTAGCCGCCCCGTGTTTGTTATGGGCGCCTTTCTTCGCTGCACAACGATGTTCCTGGCAATGCGGCGGCTATAGCGCTCTTCGCCATAGGTGAATATGAGATTCGCAAGATCGTCTTCTTCAAGAGAATTCACCAAATCGGCAGCATTGCGGTCGCCGCTCTCATCCAGTCTCATGTCAAGAGGTTCATCCCCGCGAAACGAGAATCCACGTCCACTGCACTCATAATGAAAGCGCGAAACGCCCAAATCCAAAAGTATGATATCCGGCGCCCTCTTCACCCAGGATACGAGGATTTCATCACTCCAGCCAGTCATAAGCTCAAAGCGCTGACTTTGCTCTTCAAGGAGTTTCATCGCCCGAGCGCCCATCGCCGGATCGATATCTATCCCAATAACCCGGCATTGCGGGTATGTACGGAGGAAGCTCATGGAATGCCCACCCTCTCCAAGCGTGCCATCGACAATGAGCGCATCGGCCCGAAAAGGAACAAGTTGCGCTATCACTTCATTGGACATCACCGGCGTATGAACAGCTACCATGAGCCCGCCTCCGTTCCACCGAGGCCCTCCCAGGTTGTCTTTACCTCGGTGGTCCGTTCTTCCTCAAAACGGTCGTATGATGACTCGTCCCATATCTCCAGTCGTTCGCCCATACCGAGAAGATAGCAGTCTCTGCTGAGCCCCATCGATTTCATGAGAGAGAGAGAGAGCTTCACCCGTCCCGATGTATCGAGGAAAACTTCTTCCGCAGGGGCAATGAATCGACGAAGGACATCCTGTGTTTTCAGTGAGAACACCGAAGATCCTTCGATAAGTTGTGAAGAAACCCGTCCCCACTCCTCTGGCAGATAAAGCCACAGGCACTTTTCGGCGCCCTTGGTGAGAATGAGTTTATTGTCAGTTATCTTGCTGCGGAGCTTAGCAGGCAAAGACATTCGTCCCTTATCATCAATTGTAACATTAAATTGTCCCCATAAACCCATTATTCCCACTTTTTCCCACTATTTCCCACTGCCTCATAGCGTATCCTCACATGAGTTTGGCGTCAATGAAATGACAAGGGAAATTGGGATGCTATGAAGAAGGCGACGGAAAATATCTATACATATGTTTGGATAGGCGTTGTTGAATGGCTAATATTGTCTCTTGAACATCCGGTAGTCGACGTCTTTGAAAATATTGTTCCGTTTTTCGAGTCGAGTGAGCCATTCTGTTTTGATGGTATTCAGGCAGAGACTCTCATAAAGCTTGTTGAAACTGCTGATATGACTTTTGACCCGTTCTACAGCGTATGGCACCGTTGTTCCGGTCTTAATAATGAATGGCCAGTCAGAAGCTTGGGACAGCAGTAGCTCTCTTGCTGCTTGATTGAGGGTACGCAGCTTAAGACCCTTTTCATTGGGGAATCTGGCAACTAATTCCCACATTCTCTCGATAGACTTATGGATATGACGATAAATCCAATCGTTGGATCCATCAAGCCAAACTTGCCCATAGCCCTTCTCACCCCAGCTTGAAAAGGCCGGATTGGTAGTCTGTGCCTGAGGCCATGCGCGAAGGTAATCACTGGGTGTAATCTGCACCAGTTGGTGATCGCCCTTGTGGAATTCCCTCAAGAATGCGTTGAGAAATGCCGGCCCTTCAAACCACCAATGCCCAAACAATTCAGCATCGAAAGCGGCCACAATAACTGGAGGGCGGTCCATAAAACTTGAAATGGAATGACATTGCACGATTCGGTTTCCAAGAAAAGTACGAGCGTCAATTTCTGCCCTTGCGAGGCCCTTTTCCGGGCTGTAAATAAGCTTCTGATCTGTGCTGCCGGTAATGGCGTGGTATTTGAAACCTGTGTTGACTCGATTGCCAGCTTCCAAGGCATAGGGAGCAATGTATTCCTCGGGCAAATCGAATCCGATATCACGATAGAATTCACGGTAGTCTGGATGCCCGGGATAACCGTCTCGTGAAGACCAAATGGCGTTGCAGGCCGCCCGATCTCTTCCAAATACGGCGATGTTGTTCGGAGTCTTGATTGGCGCATAAATGCCGTATTGAGGACGGTTTTCAGCATGAAGAATGCCGTGGGCCGAAGAAAAAACGTACTTTACACCCAGGGGCTTGAGTATCTTGTCCAATCCTGGATAGTACCCGCATTCTGGCAACCAAAACCCCCCTGATTGAGTTTTGAAAAGCCTCATATGGTTTTTAAGGGCTATTTGAATCTGCGTTCTGATGATGTCTGGTTGTTCTATATACATCGGCAAAAAAGCATGGGTGGCCGCGGTTGTAACAAGTTCCAGATTTCCAAGCTGTTGGAAATGACGAAAACCATCGAGTATGTTCTGATTATAGAGTGTTAGAAAATCCTCGTGGTTGCTGCGGAAAAGATGTTGATACATCCGGGCAACTCTCAGCCCCTCTTCATCATCAGCCAGCCTGTGAATTTCTTTTTCGGATAATTCGAGTAGACGATTGAGATGTACAAGATATCGTTGACAGAGAAGATCATCTTCCAGCATGGATGTGAGTGTCGGTGAAAGTGAAAATGTTAGCCGAAAGGGAATGCCATCGCGTTCAAGGCCGCGAAACACTCTCAACAAGGGGAGGTAGGTTTCTGAAAGTGCCTCGAACAGCCAGTTTTCTTCCAAAAAGCGTTCATATTCGGGATGACGAACATAAGGGAGATGGGCATGTAAGACCAACGATATCAACCCACCCCTTCTCTTGATTCCACTACCCTTACTCATGAAGGCTCTCATTCACATGTGTAATAATCCGCTGGGGTATGTCGGAATCGGGAAAATCGGTACCCGGAAAAGTGCCTATATCGGTAGAAAATCCCGACAATTCAATGAGCTTATCCCTTCTTGCATCATGTTCGCCATTCTGAGAAGTCGCCTGATAGCTTCGAGAACTTTCTACGATGTTGGATCTGGTAACCAGGACGACATTTTCGCCCATTTTCGCGTAAATTTCTGCGCCATAACAGGCAGCTTCAGTCGGCAGATTGATATAGCGGCACAAGTCCTCGAATCGAATGGGGATGTTAAAACAGTCTATCGAGCTGTCCTTTCCCCACTTCGGTTCTGCAAGTTCGGTTACCCTGAGAATGAAACCGCCAAATTCACTCATTTCAGTGAATTGGGATCGAATAGAATCCTCGATATCCCAATAGCAATAAACCCATGATGGATCTCGAAGCATGAGGACGAGTCGGGTATCATGGTAGCGATCAGGAATCACACTTGGGCCACTGAACTCAGCATAGAGTTCCTCATCTTGACTGACGAAGAATTTTTGAGACTCCACTTGAATTGTGATGCTATTCGTGATATTTCGGTCGAGACGATCCTCTTCAAATGCATCATAAATCTCTGAAATCAGGGATTCTTTATCCAAATTGGGCCCACAATTGATATTGTTCTGCTCGGCTATTTGAGATAAGGCACTGTAACTCAGCGAACGAAGCCTGTCTTTTGTCATTACAACCCACCGGGTAACAATGTGATCAGGATGGATAAATCGGACGTATCCTAGAAAACATACAGTTACAGTGTCAATAGGCATCACTCTGTAGTGTGAACCTGCCCCATAAAAACGGACAGTCAGTTAAGCTACATCTCCAAGTTCATAATACTTTCGTTCTTTCTCATCCGGAGTCAGCCAGTTATTTGCCGAATGCTCCCGGCTAATCCGGTTGTAGTAAATCTCGATATACCAGACCGTTTCCAGGAAATCGCCATCGAACCACTCTTGGCTAACTGGCGACACCATTTTCCGATCATGCCATGTGGTATTCCCAAAAACTGTTCCACACTGTGGGCATTCCGGCTAGGTTCCTCGGCAAGGAAAATCGCGTTTCTCTTAAATTCCGCGTCGTAGCGACGCCTCTTTGGTCCACTCATAATGAGTACCTCATTGTCAAAATCGGTCTTAGCTGACAGTCTGATTTTTCAAGGCAGGATCAAAAACATTGACTATTGACTTTTGAATTGCTTCGTTTTTGCTTTTGTTTGACTTATGTTTTGCTTTTAATTCGCTTTTGATTGACTTTTATATGCCTTCGCGCAGGATACGCTACCGTTTCAAGGGATAGCTCCTGCTTCTGGCGTTTTGGGCG
>Ga0066192_1000009_pt1 | contig 89904 bp, 82 predicted proteins | sample WorMetvacBELIZE1_FD_58707 | JGI IMG/M metagenome (GOLD analysis project Ga0066192, IMG submission 58707) | Marine gutless worms symbiont microbial communities from Max Planck institute for Marine Microbiology, Germany - Olavius vacuus BELIZE.1... | ecosystem: Host-associated > Annelida >... | reverse complement strand
GCAGTTCTCAATGGGCTTCCCTGGAGTGATAAAACAGAGTTTGATTTCATTCAGATAGCACCATTGGTCGAGTGCTTTGCTGATGAACTCAGGACCGTTGTCACAAAGTATGCGCTCTGGTTTCCCTTCTTTCTGACAGCCCGAACTGAGTTACAAGATGCACTACTGCATCTTTCTTCACTTCGGGCGGCAGAAGTTTTTACCAGATCATTGAGTGCCAGATTCTCCAAAGCCTGGTCGGCTACCAAGCGTTTGAGTTTCTGATTCTCGGCTTCCAGCTCTTTCAGCCTTTTGACATCACTGACGCTCATACCTCCGTACTTGGAACGCCAGTTGTAGTAAGTCGCATCGCTGATACCGTATTTACGACAGGTGTCCATCACCTTTGCCCCGGCTACGACCTCGTTCAGAATCTGTACGATTTTCTCTTCGGAGTACTTCGTTTTCATTCCGACCTCACTTGTATTTTAGGTCAGAACACTAGAGATTTGCTGGCCCCATTCTTCGGGGAAAGGCCAATGAGAACTTTGCATGTGGTTGATAATTATGTAAAAGCTGTGGATTTCTCTACTGCTTTTATATTATGAAATAATTTCACATTCAAACCAGTACCCAACAAGCTAATTTCAGTACACCTATGCGCTGGCGTTTTCCTTAGCGGTAATCCATAGATGTACAGAATACCAACATATTATGTATTTCTGATTTTCGTACTACAAAAAAGATTTTTTACTCTTCGACATGCATAAAATGATATTGAAAGGTCTTTTATAATGAAATATTCCCATAATCAAAGACCTTCACTATCAAGAACAAGCCATTTTATTGCTATCATCCAAAGCTCTACTGGTGCTATAGCGAACAACATAATGATTGAAGTAGTTTTATCTATCTGTTCGGTTGAAGGAGATCAATGGCAAATTTACAGAAATCTAATGATTACTGACGTCTATTGCCAATATCTTCTCACTGAAGCTACCTATCTATAGATTGTAGGAAAAGATTTAATGTGAAGCTCCAATTTTAACTACATCATCAATCCATGAGAATACAATTTCTATAAACTGCTCAGGTGCTTCCTCATGTGGTAGATGTCCTATATTTGGTATTAAGAGTAGCTTTGAATTGGGAATTAAGCTATTTAATTTCTCTGAATCTGCAACAGGAACAACTTTGTCTTCTTCACCTGAGATAACTAAAGCAGGGACTTTTATCTCAGGAATACGGCTTTCAAAATCAAATGAAACATCTGACCAGGCTTTTAGATACTGCCAGAGTGCGAAATCCCAGTTATTAACCTCAGTCATTATCATTGAATTATCTTTTCGTTCTCCTGAAAAAACGTTAGGATCCGCATAACAGTTTTCGTAAAATGAAGTCCCGGAGCCCATTGAACGTGCCATAAGCGGACCAACGTTGGTCATTTGAGGGCTATTTACCAACCATCCAGGCATGGACTCACTGACAAATACTGCGGCATCTACAAGAATTAAACCTGCAACTCTCTCTTTATACTCTATAGCTGTCCTAACAGCAAGGGTGCCTCCATATGATGAGCCAACAAGGTAAACCTGCTCCAGTTTTAAGGCATCAAGAAATGTAACAAGCTGTTCAACCGCTGCTTTCTGGGTGTACGGATTCTCTCCGGTCCAGTCACCTGCAATTAGTTTTTCACTTAATCCGTAAGGAGCCTGATCATAGGCTATAGTTCGTCCTTTAGAAGAAAATTCGTCGAAAACCTCATCCCATGTGAAAAGGTTATACATTGAGCCATGCAAAAGAATGAAAACTGGCTCATCAGAATCTGATCGACCCTTTTCCATATAATGGATATCAATACCATCTGTGCCTTCAAAAGGTATATTTATGAATCTACTTTCATTCTTCTTGATTTCTGGGGCATCTGCCAACCCTTCTATTTGTGATGGAGAAATAAAAAGCGGGACTAAAACAATGGCGGCAGTAAGAAATACTGAAATACTGGCAATAATCAGTAATAATCTCTTAAAAAACTTCTTTTTCATACTAATGAAACTCCTTATACTGCTATATAGCATATAACATAATCCCTAATACTGCCTTAGTCAACTTTAACAGATTGTTTTTTATGCTAAATAGCACTATTATATAATTATGGAGAATCAAACCTTACAATATGCGAGAGAAATTCTTTCATATCTTGAAGAATACCTGAAACAACAACGTTCAATTCAATATGGAGAGAATTGGGCAGTAAATTTCTCTAAATGGATAATAAAGTCTGCTGAAGAGAATAATAAAGCCTTAGAGCATAACGGTTCCGAAATGACTGATATTCTTATTGGTATGCATCTGGCCAATCTTTCAAACCTTCTGAAAAAGGAGCAGAATAGATTCGTCTCAGACACACCTTTCAGTTCCTTCATGGATTTCCAATTTCTTTTTATCTTGAGCGAACACAATGAAATGACCAAATCTCAACTTATTTCAGCTAATAATCTGGAAATGTCTTCTGGTATCGAAGTTATTAACAGATTAAAACGTTCAGGTTGGATTCTGGAAAAACAGAATCCCGGCGACCGGAGATCAAAGCTAATCTATGTCACTGATCAGGGGAAAAATGTACTTGATGATTTCAGACAAAGCGGATTGGATATCTATAAATCCTATTCAGCCACACTTGAAGATACTGATAAATCTCTTGTTTTTAAGTCTCTTGATATCTTGACTAAGTTGAACAGCTAAACCTCTTTGCATGTCTACAAATAAAAAAAAATACAAATACAGTTCTAGTTCATCTCTTTATAGAAATATTTTACAATTAAATGTGTCATTTGTCTCTTCAAACAGCATAATTATATGTACGATACCAGGATTTCGCGATATTAATTATTCATTCCGACCTCACTTGTATTTTAGATCAGGACACTAGAGATTTGCTGGCCCCATTCTTCGGGGAAAGGTCAATTTATCCACGAACTTTTCGGGGGTATAGTTTTCATCATTGAAACACTTACCAGCATCCGTATGTAAATGAAAATCACATCTATACCACTGTGTTCCAACCGATTTAGAATCCATTGAGATCATCTCACATTCATTATCCAACTAGTACTTCAAAGCCTCATCCAGAGTCTTCACCCGAAGTAAATCCTCTTTCTTAGCATAGACAGAACTTCGAAGAGATTTGTTCGGAACTTCAAACCGGATGGGACCGATCTCCTTTGGATCTCCCTTCAACAGAACAACGTATTTCCCGGTATCTTCCCAAGGCTTGATTTCTTGAATCTCATCGATATGAGTCACGGAACTGACCGGTGAAACTTGATAGGTAGCCAGATATTTTATTCTATTCTTCATAGCTGCCCCGATTCGAATTGCATACCATCTATTGTTCCCAATAAACTCCTTCTCAAATCCTTCTTGTCTGGCTGGGACAATAATCGTGTCACACAAGGCCCTTCTATTTTGACGTTTCCTACGGGCATCATTCGTCAGTTCTTGATTGGTTGATATTCCAACGGGTTCAATATCCGCTTCATAGAGGGTGTCGAACTCGTAAGCATAGTCACCATCCACAGATTTATATGAATTAAACTCCATAACAGAAATATCCGCGTTGATCTTTTGTAATACCCTATAAAGCGCGTCGCTCGCCTCGTCGATGACTACCAAGGCCCGAAACTCTCCATAGACAGCTTTATCCAGATACTGGTCGATGTTTCGAAACTCAGATCCCTTACATCCTTCTTCCAATCTGCGTTTTGATTTATCGGAAGAATGAATATGCTCCATAATTGAATTTCGGATATCTACGCGATCATCATCAAAACTCGTAGCGAATTTAATGAGTTGGATACCAATGTGCTTGAAGGGATCGTGACTGACGATTTCATTTTCAACGACAAACATCTTAGGGTCTCCAGGGACGGTTAGGTCTATCAGGTATCCATCAGGAATCACTCCAAAGTTCCTACCTTTTACTTTTTTCTTGATATCAACATAGATGGTTTTATCCCCGAAGATATCGTCTGAGTTGTCTACAATATCTTTCTCAAAATCAGATTCCTGAGAATACTGGATTCTCTCGTAAATCTTATTGTTGATTTTAATCGGCATATTCACTCCATTTTCATCTTTTCCTGTCTATTCCCATGAATCGATGGCCAATTGTAAAACCGCCAAGTCCTATCGGTTTTCCGCCTGGGGAATCCTTCCCGCTCTGCTGCAAAAACTGGACACGGCAATTCCAGGGGCTTGTGAAGTTTTTTATCGTGAAAATCTGATCGTTATTCACCGCCGTGAAAAACAGTATGAAGTGGCAGATGCTAATTGTCAAATATGAACAATATCAGCCGAGAGTACGCTATCGGCGATGCCAAGCGCCTAATTGCCGCTCAGGCCCTGGATGCCCATAGCGGTAAAAGCTTCCGCTCCCATAAATCAGCGGCAGCAGCCGTTTTCAATGATAATTTTCGACCATGTTTAAGCTTCTGGAGCTTCTCTTTCCCATTCTTTAATGAATGATAGCGAATATTGCCATATTGACAAGCTATGACTTTCGGATATTGTCATTCATTAGCATATATTACTGTTTTGATGAAATTGATTCCTGGTTTTTCACTAACCTTGAGAGGGCCTTCAACGATGGATTTCAATCGATCCAACGGCGGCGACGGCTTCTTTTGTAAGAGTCGTGATTTCGTCGAATTGGCCTTCATGGATGAGTTCAGGTTTCACCATCCAGCTTCCGCCGCAGGCGAGCACCGCCGGCAGCGAGAGATAGCCGCGGATATTCTCCGCGCTGATGCCCCCCGTCGCCAAGAAGCGGATACCAGCGTATGGAGCTGCCATCGCCTTAATCATGGCGATTCCTCCGGAGGCTTCTGCCGGAAAAAATTTGAGAACCTTCAATCCGCGCTCCAAACCCTGTTCGACACCCGCGGGGGAATTCACACCTGGAAAGATCGGAATACTGCGATTGACGCAGTAGTCGACAATCCGGGGATTGAATCCCGGCGAAACGACGAATTGAGCCCCGGCATCCGCCGCCTGATTGACTTGTTCGATGGTGAGCACTGTGCCGGCGCCGACGAGGAGTTCGGAAAATTCAGCGGTGAGTCGCCCGATTGTTTCGCAAGCGGCATCGGTCCGAAAGGTGATTTCCGCGGCCGGAAGCCCCCCATCGATGAGGGCGCGTCCTAGTGGAACGGCGTCATTCGCATTGTCAATCTTGACGACAGGAATAATTTTAAGTTTTTTAATCCGCTGTTCAATGCTCATGTTTTCTTCCTTAGGGTAATTTCGTCATAATCTCGATACCGCTGTCTTCGAATTCAGCTTGTTGTACCGGACCCATATTATCGGTGACAATGACGTCAATGTCATCAGGTTGGGCGAACAGGGCAAAAGACGAACGACCGAACTTGCTGCTGCCGCAGAGAAGGTACACTCTTGCCGCGATGGATAACATTTTTCGTTTTATCTGCGCCATCATGAAATTCGGAGTTGTGGCGCCCTTTTCCATTGAGAAAGAATTGGTTCCCATAAATGCCTTGTCCACAACAAAATTCTCAAGAAGCTCTATGGGCATCGGACCGACAGTGCTGTGCTTTCTGACAATGCCGCCAAGGATCACCACGGTGCAGTCCTGCGCGTCCTCCAGGAGCATCGCTATCTTCAAGTCGTTTGTAGCCACGGTGAGATTGCGGCGCCGGTTGAGAAGTCGAGCGAGTTCCAATGTGGTGGTGCCGGTATCAAGAACGATGCTGTCCCCGTCTTCCACGCAGTCAATGGCCAATTCGGCAATAGCCGACTTGCCCACATAATCAACCGCAGATCTCTCGGAAATCAAAAACTCGAAACCGGTTTTCGGGTTTTTCAAGGCGCCGCCGTGGGTCCGCATGAGGGCGCCATTGTTTTCCAAATCTCTCAAATCGTTGCGAATAGTCGCGCTGGAGAAGTTGAAGGCATCGCAGAGTTCGGAAACCGTGGCTTTTTGATGTTTATTCACATAGTCAACAATTCTGATTTTCCGCTCTTTTGCGAACATGTTCCACCTCATTCAGTGCTGTATTGGACCACCATAAAGCTTGGCCGTATTGCTGAGAACATTGACAAGAAATTCTTGCGTGTAAAAAACGATTGGTCCATCAGTAATTCATCGTAGTAAGCGTCTGAAGGGAATCGAACCCTCGTCACGAGCTTGGGAAGCTCGGGTAATCACCATTATACGACAGACGCTAGGGTTTAGTAAAATGCCAGGCTGTGAATTTTATACGCTCATATTGGCATTGACAAGTGTTTATCATATCCCTGGGCTCACCGCTGTAAGTTGGCGTCCGCGCTGGCTGGTGGTTCTATCGTTTGATCTTTTGTTCGTAAATCGTAATCCACTCATCGACGCTCATTTTCGATGCGAGCTGCCCAATGAGATCGAAAGGGATGTCGTTTATTTTCTTTAGCCGGATGCAGCTTTTTCCCATATCCAGTTTTCCGATATCCAACTTGGCATATTCATCCTGAAACCAGCTCATTAGATCGGGGTCCGCGTATATGCCCATGTGGTAGACGCCGACAAAGTGTTTCTGGGAGGCAATGGAAATGAAAGGAAGGGGTTCTTCGGGTTTGCAGTGGTATCCGGCAGGATATAGCGAATGAGGCACAACGTAGGAGGGTAAGCTATAGGAGATGGTTTCTTCGAAGCCCTCGGGAAGAGAGCTGAGTATGGTTTCCCGAAGTTTCGAGAATGGCATTTTTCGCTCTTCTGGGATGGCCCGGATGTATTCATCAACTGTTTTGGCATCATAGGTCATGTGGGAATACTATAATAGATGAATGTGTGTGTCAATTTTTTTCACAATACGAGGTTATGGAGTCCATTAATCCTGTGCCCATTAGCGAGAACAGCTACTCCGATTGGGGACCTGGCCGATGCGGATTGACACGGTTTCTTGTCATTATCAAACATGTTCGCTAGCTATCCCAGCACTTTTATAATTCTCTTGGTGGCCATCATTACTTTTTTCCTGGCGTTAAAGGCGCTAATCCTGATGAAGCCTTCGCCTGTACGGCCGAATCCGATACCCGGAATGATAACAACGTCAACTTCATTGAGTATCCGATCGAAGATGGTCCAGGAGTCTTCAGCGGTTTTCACCCAGATGTAGGGACTGTTCTTTCCGCCCCAGCAGGTGTAGCCCACATCATCCATGGCCTTTCGAATAATGGCGGCATTTCTCAGGTAGTACTCGATGATTCGGCGGGTTTCTCTTTGTCCCTTGGGGCTGAAAACGGCGGCCGCGGCCCTTTGCACGGGGTAGGATACTCCATTGAATTTCGTAGTATGGCGGCGATTCCACATATCATGAAGGCTCATGCCGTCTACGATTATTGTTTCGGGCACCACGGTGTAGGCCAATCTTGTGCCGGTGAACCCCGCGGTTTTCGAAAGGCTGCGAAATTCTACCGCGCATTTTTCCGCGCCGGGAATTTCATAAATACTCTTGGGAATGGTCGGGTTGGAGATGAAGGCTTCGTAGGCCGCGTCAAACAATATTAGTGACCTCTGGCGCAGGGCCCATTCCACCCACTCTCCCAGTTGATCTCTGCTCGCGGCAACACCCGTGGGATTGTTGGGGAAACACAGATAGACAAGATCGGCTCCAGAAGCGGGTAAATCACGGGGAGAAGGTACGAAGCTGTTATCTTCAGTTCCTTCCAGGTAGATGAGTCCTTCGTAACGGCCCTCTTTCACAGCTCCCGCCCTTCCGGCCATCACATTGGCATCAACATACACCGGATACACCGGATCGGGTACGGCAACACGGATATCATCGCTGAAAAGCTCTTGGAAATTCCCCGAATCGCATTTGGCGCCATCGGAAACAAAAATATCCGCGGGGGATATCGCGCATCCGGGAAAACTGAAATCATTCTCCGCGATGGCCTTTCTCAGGAATTCGTATCCTTGCTCCGGACCGTAGCCACGGAATGTCTTCTCATGGGCCTGTTCTTCCACACCCTCATGAAATGCCTTGATAACCGATGGGGGAAGGGGAAGGACAACATCACCGATGCCCAGACTAATGAGCGATCGCTCGGGATGCGCGGCGCGGTGTTCGCTTGCCCGCTTGGCGATTTCGACGAAGAGATAATCGGTTTGAAGCTTGCGATAGTTATTGTTCAGACGGATCATTGCCCCATCCTAGCGATTGGGGGGAGGTTTGGAAAGAGAAAGAGTGTTTTCCTGTTTTTTTCACTCTCAGGAACATTGTCTCAAGTCATATGATACGCATTTACTGCCCCTGTATGAAGAAATTCATTCCCTGTTTCTATCGCTGTTGGTACAATGGGGCTCACTGTGAAGATTAAAGATATTCTCTCCACCGGAAGAACGAAGGTGAGCTTTGAATTTTTCCCGCCCAAAACCGAAAAAGGCTGGGAGAAACTGTTCCGGTCTATCGCCGAACTCAATAGGCTGAAACCGGCTTATGTGAGCGTTACATACGGCGCGGGTGGATCCACCAGAGACAGAACCCACAAGCTTGTTATGCGCCTTCACAAAGAAACCAACCTGGAAATCGCGGCCCATCTTAGCTGTGTCGGTCACAGTCGGGACGAAATAAAATCCATACTCCAGCACTATCGCGAGGGAGGTATCGACAATATTCTGGCTATCAGAGGCGATGATCCGAAACTTCCCATGGGAGAATCGATGGATTTCACTGGCGATTTTTCTTACGCTGTTCACCTGGTGAGTTTCATCCGAGAGTGCTATCCGGAAATCGGAATTGGAGTGGCCGGTTTTCCGGAAGGACACCCCCACTCCTCCGACAGGATTTCTGAGATTCGTTTTTTGAAAGAAAAGGTGGATGCCGGGGCGGATTACATCGTTACCCAGCTTTTTTTCGATAACAGGGATTATTACGACTATGTGGAGCGGTGTGCCCTAGCCGGCATCGACGTACCGATCATCGCTGGGATTATGCCCATCACCGGGGTAAGAAACATGAATCGCATGGCCGAACTGGCGCCCCGTACCCGTTTCCCTGCCGGCCTTATCCGCGCGATTAATCGAGCTGACAGCGATGAACGGGTGAAAATGACCGGTATTCACTGGGCTAGCGAACAGGTGAGAGACCTGCTCGATCACGGTGTGCCCGGCATCCATCTTTATACGTTGAATAACTCGGCGGCAACGTTGAGAATCGGAGAATCCCTGGGACTGGGAGGATTCGATCGTCTTTAGCCCAAATTTTCAAGTTGTCGCTTGCATGCCTTTATGGCTATTCCGGCATTTTTAACCGGTCTAGCTTTCGCCGATACGCGCGGGCGGCTTGTCTGATGATACGGTTCATTTTCAGGATTGCCAAACGTGTTGGTCTTCTCATGGTAATTTCAGGAAAGAGATTCAGAGCCGCTTCGGCGGTATTGGTATTGATGAAATCGGGTATGGGGCTAACCGCCTGGTACGGATATGATGTTACCAAATAGATATCGGCATCAATACCGCTTTCATTACCCCTCCAGGCGGCGAATGGCGCCTCTTCGGCCCGAAACCCAAAACTCCGGTCCCTGATATCCCGCGAGGCGGTCACGAATTCAATCAATCCTCCCCAGCGCAAATCCTTTTTGTCAGGCCCGTGATGAACAACAAGGGCCGGCTTGCCGCCCCGAGCATCATCATCAGCAGCGTTTGGCGCGGCAAGTAGATTCACGGCGTCCAGAGCGCTTATCCAGAGAAAACGGGAAATAGAATTGACTTCGGATGAACTGGCATCGACAGAATGATTACTTGCTTTGCTATAACCGAGTGCTCCTGCGAGAGTTTCTGCGTTCACCGTTCCCCCCTCTCCCAGCGCTATCAGCCGGATTGGATTTTCGCCCGGTTTCATAAGGGCATTGAAATCCCTGATGTAAAGCAAAAAATCCCAGTATTCCACGTATCCGAGAGCGATATTCCCCGCGAAGAGGGTTTTCAGCGTGGGAGTTTCCTCCCTTGCTCCTTGGATGAAGGCATCAATCTCTTTCTGTCTGGCGCGATTGAGGAAGAACACTCCAATCTCATTAACTCCGACGCTCTGGAGGCTTGGAAGCAGAGCCTTCATCAGGAGAACGCTATCTTTTCGAAGCACATCATCCTGCGCGAATACCACCGAATGTCCCGAAGCGAGTAGCTCAGTTATAGGTTTGCTTGGGGGAGTGCGTGCGGTGTCTAGCCATCGATTGAGAGACGAGACATCCTGGGCGGTGAACTGCTCACTTCCTTGGTGACAGGAAAGAACAAAAACGGCTATGAGAGCGCTGATAAAGAGATGGAAACTGTTGCTGTGAATTCCACCGGGATTTCTAGTTGCCCGAACATCATTCGATTGCATGTACCTGTTCTTCTTCCAGTTTGATGACGAGCTGGTCTACATCATGTTTTGTGAGATTCAGAATTACCGGTGAATGATTCGATGATTCCAGAGAAAGTCGATTTGCTGTCAAACGGCGATAACCCAGCATCTGACTATAGGGATGATATTCGGCATTGTGACGGTAATGGAGATACAGGTTCAATCCATCAGATTCCGAGCGCAGCAAGGGCTGCCGATTCCCATATATCACCAAAAAAACCACCAGGGCGAGTCCAGCAGCATAGATAATCATATCCACGGCGCGAAAATTCACAAGCAGCGGGTGGAGGGTGAGTAGAAAAGGGATAAGATACAGATAGTGGGCGGCTCGGGTTGCCGGGTGCTTCTTGAGAACGAGAATCGCCATCAGATATCCTCGGCCGAAGGCGGGCTCAAAGTCTATAATAATTATACTGTACGAAGAGATTGATGGCAAGAGCAAAAGCTTCATTGATTTTCGGGACGGCGCAATTCGCCCATGCGGATGGAAGACTTAATGGGGCTCTAGGCCCATTCGCGCAATTTCACCAGCCATAAAGAACGACCCGGTTACGAGGATGGGACGCTGGCTGCCCGCTCTCTTGAGCGCCTCTTTCCAAGCTTCGACAGGGTTGGGGATGAGGCTTACCTTCGCTCCCACGCGCCGAAAGGAAAGTGCTACCGATTTCGGATTGCTCGGTTTGAATCGACCCGGAGTGCTGATAATAATTTCCTTAAAAGTTCCCTGGGGGCCACGGCATAGTTTTCGCGCAATCTGATGGTGGTTTTTGCCCGTAACACAGCCAAAAACAAGAAGGGGCGGGGATTCCGGTTGGGGGTGGGCGCATTGAAGGAAGGCATCGGCGATGGCCGATACGGAGCGTGGTGTGTGGGCGCCATCAATGATGATGAGGGGATGGCGCCGGAGAGTTTGAAACCGCCCCGGAAGACTCACCTGAAAGAGGGCGTTTACAATGTCCCCTTTTGCTTCGCGTCGCTTTTCGTTGATTTCTTCCAGGCGCGATGATAGCGGCTTGAACGCAATGTCCGAATTCGGCTCAAGGTGACGTGACACTTCCAGAGCCAGAGCGGCATTTTCCGCTTGAATTCGACCGCCCATCGATAGCGAAATATTCTCCCTTTTGCCATCCCTCCACCTAAGCTGCCAGCTAAAACCATCTTTGTACGTGGTATGTTTCGGCTGCGTCCGAATATCGGCGAGACGAGAAGAGAGACTCCGCAAGAGTACTTTTTGTTTTCGTGCTTGGAGTGCCAGTACAATTTTCACAGTATATTTCTGCCGAGCGGTCCAAAGAAGAGTTCCGGATTTGATAACAGCGGCCTTCTCACGGGCAATTTGGTAAAGGTGACGGCCCAGGATTTCGCTGTGTTCCTTTTCGATGGGAGTACATATCACCGCCTCGGGATGCGTAACGACATTGGTGGCGTCCAAGCGCCCGCCGAGACCGGCCTCCAGTACGACGGTATCGCAGCCGCAATCCCGAAAGAGAAGAAAAGCGAATAGGGTGAGAAGTTCAAAGGTGGTGGCGCCACCCTCCCCCCGAAGGCTCTTCTCCAGGCGGTTTATGGAATCCAACATCCCTCTGGCGGTGTTTAAGGCGATTTCTTCGGGGAAGTCTTCACCAACGATGCTAAAACGTTCACGGTAGTTGATGAGATGGGGCGAAGCGTATACCCCCACCCGTCTTCCAGCGAGATTCAGCAGGGCGGCAATGTATGCTGCTGTCGATCCCTTGCCCTTGGAACCAACCAAATGTATTACCCGGAAAGCTTCCTGTGGTTGAGCAAAGGCTTCACAGAGCGTCCGCATGCGATCAAGGCGGTATAGTCGATTGGGATTGCCCGGCGGGAAGCCCTTCTCAAGGTTGGTTCGGGATTCGAGCAGTGTGAAGACCTCATCAAGGGTTTCAACTTGATGCGGCAAAGTGCCTGACATGTTCATTCTAATCTCTGAAAGCGCCGCTGTCCGGTCCGTTGTCGGACGGGCAGCCGTCCGGGAAGCTGTCATCCGGGGTATCGCCAGCGGGTTTCCAATCGTCCAGGGCCCGTTGATGAGCCGGGAACTCTTCATATTCCGCCAGCGAAGCGGCATGGCCTCGGAGTTCGTCCAAGCCTTCCTCAGACATGATAATAACACTGTTTCGTTTCTTGAAATCCGCTACCGAAACCCCCGACCAGGTGCGGGCGCTGCCCCCGGTGGGCAAAACGGCGTTGGCTCCCACAGAATAATTGGCTGCTGAAAAGGGGACATTGTTTCCCAGCAGTATCTCGCCAGCGTGACGAATGAGTTTCAGCGTCGCAAAAGGATCGGCTGTTCGGATTTGCAGATGTTCGGTGGCAAAGCGATTGGCGAGTTCGGCTCCTTCGGCGATGTTCTTCACGAGTATAATTCCGCCGTAGCCCGAGAACACTTCTTCAACGAAGGTTTTCCGGGGTTCCGGCAGAACCTCGGTGAGTTTGCTCAGCCATTCTGATGCCTTATGAGCGAGCTCTGGCGAATCGGTGATCAGCAGAGCGGATGAATCCGATCCGTGCTCGGCCTCCACCAAGAGATTCCGGGCCACATCCAGGGCATCCGGGCTCTCATCGGCGAGTATGATGGATTCAGAAGGACCTGCTGGAAGTCCGCAGTCCAGTACATCGGATAATAAGCGTTTGGCCGCGGCAACATATTTACTGCCAGGCCCCAGGCACTTATCCACCCTGGCTACCGTTTCGGTTCCATAGGCCAGAGCCGCCCAGGCCTGGGCGCCGCCCATGGCATAAACCTCATCAATTCCACAGAGCCGCGCCGCGTACAGGCAGGCGGAGTCTACCCGGCCGTGTGGGTCTGGAGGGCTGGCCATAACCAGGCGCTTCACCCCGGCAATCTGCGCGGGCAGCGCCATCATGTAAAGCATCGATGGAAAGCTTCCCCTGGATCGGGGAACGTAGAAGCCCACCGAATCGATGGGCCCGGTTCGCTCAGCGGCCATAATTCCCCGGCGAATTTGCTTCCACTTCATCCCGCTGGGCGCCTGGTCGGCATGGTAGCGGCGGACATTTTCTATTGAGTATTCCAAGGCGGCAATCACCTGTTTGGAGAGCAGAGTACCGGCTTCTTCAAAATGATGCTCGGGAACTCTGATGGGCGCGTCGGGATTAACGCCGTCGAAGCGCTGATTCATTTCTCTGATAGCTCGATCGCCATGGGCTCTTACTTCGTTGATTATCTTGCCCACCGCCTCGGAGACTTCGGCAATATCAATTTGTGAGCGGGCCAGTAGTCGATTTTGACTATCGATATCGATTTCAGACCAAGGTTTGATGCTAACCTTCATCGGGAGCCTCCAGAGTATCTACTGGTGGAAAGAACAGTTTCAATCCAGCATGGCTGGAAAATCCTGCTTGCCCATTCGCTGGTAAAACTGTCGGAAGAGCTCGAACAGGCAGTGAATTCCGAAGATGAATTTCCTACTTGGCTTCTTACCAGATTGAATCCGCGCTAGGAGGCGTCGTTTCTCCCCGGTAGATGCCATACTCCTCCATCCTGCTCCTGTTCCAACTCCGCATCGACCGATAGTGGCCAACGATGCGAGTATACATATCTGTTTCCAAACCACCTATCCGCTGGGCCTTGAGTTCTTCGAGTTTCAAGTTGATTTGTTCCAATGTCATGATGACACTCTCCATATCGATGATTTCCCCGATTCCTGCGCGAAACTTCATGTTCTTTGAACAACAAACCGAAGAAGCCGCGGGAGAAACGTTATCCTGCTGGTTTTACCATAACAGCAGGCCTCCCAGTTTCTTATCCGTTCTCCCAGGAACCAACAGTTCCTCCGATACTGCTCTTTCAGGTTCCCATCATGTCCATACTTCTAGAACAGCTCGTTGTTTTCGCCTGTTTCGACAGGAACGACCTCCTGCTCTGATGCATGCGGTCCGAGGCGGTCAATCTCATGAATGAATTCTTGAACATCTTCAAACTGGCGGTATACGGAAGCAAATCTGACATAGGCCACTTTGTCCAAGGCGAGCAACTTCTCCAAAACCAGTTTACCGACGTTTTCACTGCGAATTTCATGGGTAGAACGACTCATTATGATCGCCTCGTCCTTGATGACATGAAGCAGCTCCTCCAACGCGGAATGAACAACCGGACGTTTTTCCAGAGCTTTCTGAATCCCATTTTTGACTTTCTTGAGATCGAAATCCTCTCTCCGTCCCGATTTCTTGATTACGGTGAGGGGGGCTTCTTCAATATGTTCATAGGAAGTAAAACGATAGCCGCATTCGGCGCATTCCCTGCGCCGACGAATAGTTGCCCCGCTTTGACTCTGTCGAGATTCAATTACCCTGTCGTCAGTCTTGCCACAGAGCGGACACTTCATGTTCTCGCCAACACCCCCGAAAAACACCACATGTAGGTGATTCTCCGATCAATACAATTATATTACACTATATACTGAATTATCAAGCTTTTTCGGAATGTTTTTTGCTTGGGAAATTATATACTTGACTAACCTCTTGTGAGTGTTTATATATATCCCGACAACGAGGATAATCATGGCACAGAAAGCACCCGATAAGCACTATCGCAAAGGCATCAGCCTGATTGAACTGGCTGAAATGTTCCCCGACGAGCGAGCAGCCGAACAATGGTTTGAGAATATTCGGTGGTCTACGGAGAGTGACCGGTACTGCCCGAAGTGTGGAAGTTACAACACCTATGCCAAGGAAAATCGAAAGCCGCTCCCTTTCCGGTGCCGAGACTGCCGCCAGTTCTTTTCGGTAAGGCACGACTCCGCAATGGAAAGGTCAAAAATCCCACTTAGAAAATGGGTCTTTGCGATCTATTTGAACGCGACCAGTTTGAAGGGTCTCTCGTCGATGAAGTTGCATCGTGATTTGAACATCACCCAGAAATCCGCGTGGTTTATGGCGCACCGCTTACGAGAGGCGTTTGCCAGCGAGCAGCCAGAATGAGTCGCGTTGTAATCCCCGCCGTGGTGGATGACGTGGAGGCTCTTGCGCGATCACTGTTCCCGCAACCTAAAGGGCACCCCAAGTGCAACAGGGTTCCCGCCTTGGCATGCGTTGATAACGTGGCGTTTATGCGAACGATTCCAGACGATCGTTGCAAACTCATTGTTACATCACCACCCTACAACCTGGGAAAAGACTACGAATCGCCTTTATCCCTGGAAAATTACCTTAATGAGCAGAAAGGCGTCGTTGAGGAATGTCTTCGGGTTCTTCATCCGCAGGGGTCTCTTTGCTGGCAGGTCGGAAACTACGTGCAGAACGGCGAGATCGTGCCGCTTGATGTCCTTGTCTATCCAATATTCAAGAAACTCGGTTTGAAGTTGCGGAACCGCATCATATGGCACTTTGGTCACGGGCTGCACTGTAGGCGGCGTCTGTCCGGCAGATACGAGACGATTAACTGGTGGACGCTCTCGGATGACTACACGTGGAATCTCGATTCAATCCGTGTTCCATCAAAATACCCTGGAAAGAAGCACTTTAAAGGCCCGAACGCGGGCAAGCTATCAGGCAATCCGCGCGGCAAGAACCCGTCAGATGTCTGGGAAATTCCGAATGTTAAGAACAACCACCGGGAAAAAACCAGCCATCCGTGCCAGTTTCCGGTGGAACTTGTCGAGCGATTGGTTTTGTCGATGACGGATGAGGGGGATGCGGTTCTAGATCCTTACATGGGCGTTGGGTCGTCTGTCATCGCAGCATTAATGCACAATCGAGATGCTTACGGCTGCGATATTGTTCCTGAATACGTTGCGATTGCAGAGCAGCGTGTGGCAGCGTGGCACAACGGCACCCTGCAAACACGGCCAATGGGGAAGCCTATATACAATCCGACGCTTCCGAACGGCGGCCATTAGTGCAAGTTAAGGCGCGACACTCTCACCTTAACGGCGAAGAATACCTGATTGTTCATCATGGCGCACTGTGGGAAGAATTGCTGGATGTCATAACCGACGTGGACGCAGAGGCTTGCCGCACAAAGGTCTCGAAGGAGAAAACGCGGGGAGGTCGGATGTTATATTCCCCTATCGACATGAATGCGTCTTTCAAGCGCGGGCTGACAGCAAAAGGATGGCGGGAGCGGAGAAATACGTTTTGGGTGACGGATGATGAAAACCTGTTGCGCTCCATTCAGGGCAGGACTGAAGCTGAACAAAAGGCCGCCATCGTGGCGACAGGGCGTAAGCCGATCATGTCATACAATCAGACCGACTTCGTGAAGGATCGCGTGGCAGTCGAAGTCCAGTTCGGGAAATACGCGTTTGTCGCCCATGACCTCTTCGTCAAGCACCTGAGCTTCTATGTCTCGGATATCATTGACGTGGGAATCGAAATACTGCCAATGAAGACGCTTGAATCCGAAATGTCGAGCGGTGTTCCATACTTCGAGCGGGATTTGCTGAACGTGATACGGCAGGGACGTGGTGTCCCCGCCGTGCCGCTTGTTTTGATTGGAGTTTCACCCTGACCCTTGATCTTGGGTTAGGAGCCCGATATATGTCATCCACCAAAGGGATGATGTTCCCACCCTTACGCCCTAAATATCATGGCTGGGTGATCAAGAGCTCTCATGTGCATCACCTCCTTTCCACCCCGATATCTGTGGGTGGGCACCCAAGGGCTAGGCCACGCGATGACCTAGCCTTATTTTGTGATGGAGAAATAATCAAGTAGCTGGTTAATTAGACATGTAGACCCTTTGCTGCCAGGTTGTTTTTTGCGGCTAGGGCTACAGTTTGGCTTCAGCTTGAACAACCCGAGAGCTTTGGCCTTCTAGATTCTCGCCCTCTATCGATGGGGGGGCCAGCGGATCTGTCCAGGTGCCAACCACGCTCAGGATAAGAGATGCGTCGTTGTTGACAGTGAATCGCAAGGAAATGGGAAATGGTGGGTTTTCTCCGATGAATATTTCCGCCAGAGTTCCCGATGGGGCCATTTCAAAGGGAAAATTGGCCTCATGGAGGGTGTAGGGATTGCTCGAACTCAATAGAATTTTGAGCCGTTTTGGATTTTCTTCACCGCTGATTTCACTTCGGATGGTTCGACGACCGAGGAAGACCCTTGATTCTGAATTGATGGAGAGCGGAGTTCCGGTTAATGGCATTCTCAGTTCAGTGTTACGGTCCAACGCTTCCAATTGATATACTCTGCCCTCCATTTGAAGCTCGATATCGCCAATGGGCGCGGGACTGACCAGTTTTATTCTACGGTCGTCGGCATTGAGATTGATATGATCGATGATGCTAACAGGCTGGGGTTTAATCCTGTCGAAGGGGTTTAGATTCAAAACCCATATCAGTGTAATTAATGCCGGTAGAGTGAAGAGGAAAGTGGCGATTGAGGTGAGTGCGCTGGTACGGGATTGCTCATAGTGCGGTCGGTGGTAATGAAGACTGGTGAGGGCAAGAACAATCGGATAGAGCAGGAGCGTGAGTATCAGGCTGCCGTATGTGCGGTTTAAAAGGAGAACTTCGATTACTTCCATATATGGTTCATTGACAATGAGCACCAAACCCGCGATATAGGGAATCAACGAGAGAGTAAGATACACATATTTCCAATGAAGTTTTCTGGTGGAGATGAATAAGAACAGAATGATAAGTGCCCAAAGAGAATAGATTGCCAATGTGATATTGAGCGCGATGAAAACGAGCGATGCCGCTATGGCGGTTAAGATCGCGGAATAGGAATAGAAATGCGGGTTTCTTGCCAATGGAAAGCCCCTCGCGATGAGAATGAGATTCATCGATAGGGCCGCGGCAATGGTAATTTTGAAGAACACAAAGACACCCGGAGCGTAGGTCCATATAAGTGGGAAATCCGCTATGATTATCGTCTCCTCGACAATCAATGTGGAGAGAAATAGAAACAGGAATACCATGGCAAAGAGCATGGGCCAGGTCCACCAAAAGCGGAAGAAGCGCTTGATATTCAGACTTATAGTTCGAAATCGCAGAAGGATAATCACCATCAGGAGTGCTGAAACCGCCAAGAACACTGAGACATAGGAAAGTTCAGGAATAAAACGCGGAGCGAAATTCGACAGGGGCCTGAAGAAGAAAAAAACGCTCTGGGGGTTAGTGGGAACCTCTATTGTATGGGAGTCAATATCTGACAGGAGTTTTAGAAACCGCTGGATCATGCGTCTATCTTTTTCGCCGCTCACATTGCCCTCAATGAGCATGGTGGATATATCCGCGTCAATCCAAGTTTGCAGGGGGCCAATATCACCCTGCAGTCCCATTTTGGCCACTTCTATATCAGTATTTTTCAAGCGGTAGGGAATGGTAGCTGCCGAAAACGCCTGTGATACACTCTTCACCAGCCAATGAGGCGCCACTTTTCCCCCACCCCCGGGCTTAAGGTTCCAGGAATCCGGTATCTCTTCGCTTTTTATATATAACGCGAATGTGTCGCCTGGAAAATTATAGGCTTCCACAGCCTGGCGGCTACCATACGGATGAAAGCGGCTTTCACCTTTTTCGGCGCCCAGAAATACGAGTATCACTGTATTATTGGGTGGTTCGCTCGCCCAGCGCGATGCCATTTCCATGAGCAGGGATGTCGAAAACGCGCCACCATCCACCGGGGTGGCCAGAACAAAATGATTGGGACGGGTTCCGGGGAATTCAACCGCGAGGTTTTCCGAGAAAGTATGACCCAGCCGACCGGGGTTCAAGGGAATCCTGGTGTAGCTCAATCTTAGTGAATCAAGATGGCTGGCGATGTAGTCAAAAGCTTCCTTCTCGGCTATCGATCCATCGGATCGCTCTTCGAGGTTCGCGAACCACCGGGTGTTGTTTTCCACATCCAGCGCGGAGGCCCCAGCGGTGCCGACGAGTGTCGGTATGAGAAGGAGCATGGACAGTAATCGACGCATCAATCACAAAATAGGTTGCTGCGAGTGCGCTCGTCAATAAGCTTTGTGTCTGAATGTTCTGTTGGCACACCCCATTCTACGCTGTGATGCGCGGTAGAACGGATCGTTCGCGGAGCAGCGCATTCACGATTATCAGAGCGCGGCAATGGCTTCCTTGAGTTTTCCGGATTTAACAGCAGAGTGACATTGTTTGCAGATGGTGAATTTCTTGTTGTCGATTTCGTGCTGATAGAGCAGTTTGATTGCCGATCGCTTGCAAAGTGGACAGTCCCCACGAGCGGATCTTCTGCTTTCCTCTTTCAGGGGCTTGCCGCGATGCGCTTTAGACATAGCAATCACCTCTTTTATCCGGCGCCTCACGATAACATTTCCGGATATACTGGCAGACTATACTGGCGAGTCAGGATAAGGTCAAGTTGTATTCATGGATATCTGAAGAAGCGATTTGACTTTTTCATTGTACAATCAGTGGCTCTTTTAGGGTACACTGGGTGAGTGGGCCTCAATAATGGCAGCGGAAAGCTCATCGACATTGTGATTGATTCACACAGGGACTTATCAATGGACAAAGAGAAAATTGCCCGCTTAACACATGAGCTTCTTGTTGAGCTTGGAGAGGATCCTAAGCGCCAGGGACTTGAGAAAACCCCCGAGAGGGTAGCTGAATCATGGGCGCATCTGACATCCGGGTATCGCAGTGATATTGAGAGTATTGTCAATGGCGCGGTTTTCGAATCTGAAACGAATAACATGATATTGTGCCGGGATATCGAATTGTACAGTCTTTGCGAGCATCATATATTGCCATTTTTCGGCAGTTGCACAATCGGATACATCGCCCATAACAAGATGATCGGCCTGAGTAAACTGGCCCGCATCGTAGACCACTTCTCCAGGCGTTTGCAGCTTCAAGAGCGATTAACCGCGCAGATTGCCAAAGCCGTTGGCGAGGCGGTTGACGCTGAGGGTGTCGGCGTCATTATCAAGGCCAGCCACATGTGTATGACAATGAGAGGGGTTAGCAAGCAGCATTCTTCGATGACGACAAGCTCAGTGCTCGGAAGCTTTCGCGACGATCCATCAACGAGACTTGAGTTTTTAACGCTTTCCGAACAGTGACTCAAAAGACGCGAACGCTCATTGCTTCGTGATATCTTTGTTTTCAAAAAGTCGCAGGGAGCCAGCCTGTGAATTCGCGTCGCTGATTTCTTCAATAAGGCTGACCGCCTGAAAGGGTATCATTAAATGATTGGCTTCGCTGAATTCTTTTCGAAGTTCATCTTCGGAAGGATCGATAACCAGTTTCGTTCTTTTGGGGAAAATCAAATCCTTGATGGAGACAAAATACGGGTGAGTGAGATCCAAACTGCTGGCTTTGAGAATAACCTTCTTTTCTTTCCATGTGAAATGAACCCTGTACGTGGACACATTTAGAGAATAGCGCAATGTGGTGGTTTTAGAAAGAGGGAAAACCAGGCTGAATCAGCGAAATTCCAGGTATTGATCGAAGCGATGGCGCATCTATCCCATGGATATGAAAAAGCTTGCCGCGAGAGTTCCCTTCAAACTTCCAGGGCTGTGAAGTCTTCCTTGGGTGCGCCACAAACCGGACAGACCCAATTTTCCGGCAAATCTTCCCATGAAGTTCCTGGAGGAACTTGAAACTCCGGATCACCTTCTGAGGGATCGTAGATGTATCCGCAGATATTACAAACATAAGAAACCATGCATCATTTCCTTATCATCGCGCGAGGATCCAATAGATGGTCTACCTCTTCTTCCGGGAGTAGCGATGCCGCATTCACCACCTCACGGATAGTTTTCCCCGAGATATATGCTTCATGCGCTAATTCCGCGGCCTTGTCATAACCGAGTTTTAGTGCAAGAGGGGTTACCAATGCAAGTGATTTCTCAACCCATTCTGATGCGCGTTTTTCATTGGCCTTGATACCGCTGATGCACCTTTCAGCAAAAACCTGGGCCGAAGATCCCAGTACTTCCATCGACCGCAGAGAACACCAGGCGATTAATGGATGCATCATATTGAGCTGCAATGGGCCTGTGGAACCGCCAATACTAACCGATAAAGCCTGTCCTCTCGCGAAGGCGGCGGCCTGCAGCATCATCTCCGGCATCACCGGATTTACTTTGCCCGGCATGATTGAGCTGCCAGGCTGCAGGGGCGGCAGGGTGATTTCTCCAAGCCCCCCCCGGGGGCCTGATGAGAGTATACGGATATCCTCAGCGATTTTGCCCAGTGATATGGCGACAGTGTTCACGGCACCCATCAGTTCAACCTGAGCGTCGCGGGAGGCAATTGCCTCAAATCGGCTTATTGCCGGCACGAAGGGTATCCCGGTGTTTTTCGCGATCCATGCGATAACTCCCTCAGCGAACCCCTCTGGACAATTGAGGCCTGAACCGACGGCTGTTCCGCCCACGGCCAGCTCTTCAAGATGGGAAGAGCAGTGAGCAATACGCGCTATGCCTTTGCTTATTTGGACTCGAAAAGCGCCAAACTCCTGTCCCAGCGTCATGGGCACCGCATCCTGCAAATGGGTTCGACCGAGTTTTATCACCCCCTCGAACTCCTTTTCCTTTGCCGACAAACTTCTCTCAAGCGTGCGCAAATTGTCCATGAAAACACCAGCGGCCAGCCTATCGGCTATGTGCAGAGCCGTGGGGATGATGTCATTGGATGACTGTCCCATGTTAACGTGGTCGTTTGGATGAACCGGAGAACGCGTGCCTTTCTTGCCGCCCAAAATCACATTGGCACGATTAGCGAGTACTTCATTCATGTTCATGTTGGTGCTGGTGCCGCTGCCGGTTTGAAAGATATTGACTGGAAAGTCATTCGCGCAATTCTCCGCTAACACATCGTCTGCCGCTTGGGCTATAGCTTCCGCCAACTTTGTATCCAATCCACCGAGCGCGGCATTGGTAATGGCGGCCGCCTTCTTAACAAGAGTGAGAGCTTCAAGAAATGAAATGGGCATCGTAATAGGCGATACGTCGAAATTCTCAATGGCCCTTTGGGTTTGCGCTCCATACCATGATGCTTCAGGCAGGCTTACCTCGCCCATGGAGTCAAATTCTTGCCGGACATTCACTACTCTCTTTCCTCAATGGGCGGCCATTTACGATCGATATCACCCGTATAGAGTGCCTTGGGCCTGAAAAGTCGATTATCCGATCGCTGCTCAAGTATGTGGGAGAGCCAGCCAGAAGCGCGCGCCATAGCAAAAATTGGCGTATACAAATTTGAGGGTATGCCAAGCAAACTGTAAACCGCCCCGGAGAAGAAATCCACGTTGGGATAGATGGGCTTACCCTTCTCTTCCATTTTTTCCCGAAAAACCAACTCGATTTCCTTGAGTATGTCGAGTTTGCGTGTATCACCATATTTCTTGGAAAGAGCCTTCAGGAATTCTTCCATAACAATCGCTCGGGGATCCTTGGCCTTATATACGCGATGACCCATACCCATCACCTTGCGTTTTTCCGACAAGGCTTTCTCCATCCAGGGACGGACATTTTCCACACTCCCAATTTCTTTCACCATTGCCATCACTTTTTCATTAGCTCCGCCATGAAGACTTCCAAAAAGGCTTCCGATTGCCGCGGAAATGGAGCAATAGCAGCTGGATAGAGAAGAGGCAACAACTCTGGCGGTAAAAGTCGAGGCATTGAATGAATGCTCGGCATGCAAGACAAGACAGGTGTCCATGATGTCACCGTCTTCCTTATCCGGCTCAACACCATTGAGTTGCCAGAGAAAATTGGCGCCATGGGAGAGATGCTTCTTGGGTGGTACGAAGTCCTTGCCATTTCTGAATCGGTGAAAGGCGGTTATTACCGATGGCAATTGAGCAATCTGATGGAGAGTTTGCCGGCAATTACAGGTTGGAGAATGTTCAATTTTGTGATCGATATAGCCGGACAAAAAATTCACCGTGGATTGTAGGAGTTCCATGGGATGAGACTGCCTTGGAAATCCTCGTATCATCTGAATAATGGGTGGCTTCAAATCGCGACTTTCCCTCATGCGGACGCTGAAATCGCTTAATTGAGACTTATTGGGCAGTTTGCCGTAGAGCAGCAGGTAAGCAACTTCCTCATAGCTGGCATGAGCCGCTAAATCTTGAATGCTGTAGCCATAATAGTACAGTCGTCCTTGTTCCCCATCCACCTTGCATATCCCGCTTTCACCGGCGATAACACCCTCAAGGCCCTTCGCAAAAGTCGTTTCTGACATAGTCGCTCCTCTCTCGATAATGATCTATATATTATGCCTTATGTAATGGTTTTCCTGTTAGGGACATCGCGGCTTCCCTCGTAATTTCGGAAAAGGATGGATGGCCGTGTATTGTAAGTGCAATATCCCCGGCACATCCTCCCATGGCCATCACACTCACTGGCTCCGCGATAAGCTCCGACGCGCAATGACCAACGATGGCAACGCCAAGCAGTCGCCCATCCTGCGCACTCGATAACAGTTTAACAAATCCATCCTCCATACCAGAGGCCAATGCTCGGGCATTTGCGGAATAGGAAAAATGACCCTTTTCATATTTCATATTCTGAGCCTTCAATTCTTCTTCAGACTGACCGGCCCAGGCAAGTTCCGGCTCCGTATACACGATTCCCGGAACCGGGCCGCTCCAGGGTGGATGTCCATCGCCAGCGAAAACCGAAGCAAGCGCCAGGGCATCTTCTTCAGCTTTATGGGCTAGCATGGGATTTCCTATGAGATCGCCAATGGCATACAAACCCGGAATACTCGTTTGGTAGTTATCATCGACTTTGAGAAATTTCCCATCAGGACTGCGCTCCGGATGAACGTTCCCGCTAAGAGCCGATTCGATGTTAGCTTCGCGGCCTACCGCTACCAATACTCTCTCGACTTCGATTTTTCTTTCGTTTCCCTTAGTTTTCTCTTTCTTTTCGATATCATTTATCTCCCCTTTCACTTCGGTTTCTTTCTCACGAAGGTTCAATGTTACTTTCCGTGTATTCACCTCTGCGCTTTCCACCATGGAATCAGTAAGAACGGTAAGACCCTGTTTCTTCAACGCGGAGGCCAGTGCCTTGGATGCCTGTATGTCACAACCGGGGACAACCTGATTCATGGCCTCTATGATTGTTACCTTGGAGCCCAAACGGTTCCAAAGACTGCCAAGTTCCAGGCCGACGGCTCCGCCGCCGATTACCGCCAGACTGGTGGGCACTTTCGGCAGCGAAAGGGCATCGGTGGAATCAATAATCTGCTTTCCATCGAAGGGTATGTGAGGTAAGGTCGCAGGAACACTCCCGGTGGCCAGTACAATCCGTGGCGCCGAGAACTTGGCGCTTTTTTTCCCGTCACTGCTCTGGCATTCGACCTGATCCGGCGCGATTACGGCAGCTCTGCCGTGAAGCAGCTCCACCTTCCGTTTCTCCATGAGCGTGGTAATACCCAAGGAGAGTTTTCTAACAATGGCATTTTTTCTGGCCATCATGGCATCAAGATTCAGCTTGATGCCGTCATGGGATACAATGATACCGTGTGAGACTGTTTCATGCCTTACGCGATGGAAAAAAGCGCTGGATTCCAATAATGCCTTTGAAGGGATGCATCCCACGTTGAGGCAGGTGCCGCCTGGAACATCGCGTTCTTCCAGGAGCAGAGTTCGAATACCCCGTCGGGCGCATTCCAACGCGTGCGTATATCCACCCGGTCCAGCGCCGATGACAATCAAATCGTGGCTATGCACATCACACCCCCAGAAAAAGCCGCTCCGGGCTTTCGAGGTTTTTTTTGATCAATGTCAAAAATCCAACAGCCTCCTTGCCGTCAATCAGCCTGTGGTCGTAGCTCAATGCGAGGTACATCATGGGCCGAATCACCACATTGCCGTCCACCGCGACCGGACGGTCGGTGATGGCGTGCATTCCCAGTATAGCCGATTGTCCAGGAGCCGGAAGTGGTGTTGACATCATGCTGCCGAAAATACCGCCGTTTGTAATGGTGAATGTTCCGCCGATCAGTTCCCCGGGAAGCAGGGTTTTTTCCGATGCCCTTCTGGAGAAACCGGCAATCGCACTCTCAATCTCCGCGAAGCCGCGATTTTCTACGTGGTGGACAACGGGGGTAATCAAGCCTTTTGGGGTTGAAACAGCAACACTGATGTGGATTCCATCCCTATAAACCACATCATCCCCATCGATGTGGGCGTTGATTTTGGGGTACTGTTCCAATGCCGCGGCGGAAGCTTTGAGGAAGAAACTCATGAACCCCAGTTTCACTTGGTGCTTATCGAAGAATTCTGCCGCGTACCGCTTTCTGAGGCTCATAATAGCACTCATATCCGCTTCATTGAAGGTTGTAAGGAGCACCAGCTCATCCCTTGTTTTTGCCAGGTTAGCGGCAATGACGCGGCGGATACGGCTCAAGGGGGTTCTGTGCTCTTTACCGCTGTGATTCGGCGTCGACGGGAATGACTTGGGCACATCGGGTAAGGAATCAGCCTTAGTGGGAATCTGCTTGACGACGTCTCCCTTGGTAATCATTCCATCTCTACCGCTCCCTGTGAGGGCGCCAGGATCGAGCGCCGCAGCGGACGCGGCGGCGCTGGCTGCTGGTGTGATTCTCAAAGAGGAGTCGGTCGCGGGCTCGGTGGTTTTTCGCGCTAAGGATGAACTCGATTCTGATTCGATTGGAACGGGCAATTCGTCGGTATCCACCAGTCCCACAACCTGATTGATGCTCACGTCGCTGCCTTCGGGAACGGTGATTTTCAGAGTTCCAGTGGCTGGAGCTGTAACATCAATGGTCGTTTTGTCGGTTTCCAGTTCGAATAATGCCTGGCCTTCAATGACGGTACTGCCATCAGCCACAGACCACGACGCTAAAAAACCCTCACTAATGGATTCTCCCATTCCTGGTACGGTAATATCAACTTTCATTTTTTCTTTCCGTTGCTTTCACTCCCAGTGCTTGGGCGATGAAGTGTTCTAATTCATTGATGTGTTTTTTGTGAGATCCGGTAGCCGGACTTGCTGAGGCTGGTCTGCCCGCGTACAGCCAAGATGAGCCGGTGATAGCGGCCAACCTTGGGGAGACAAAACTCCATCCGCCTCGGTTCTGTGGTTCTTCCTGGGCCCATACAAACTCATCGACATTGGGGTGGGACTTAATCAATTCGCTCAGGCGATTTTCCGGGAAGGGATAAAACTGCTCCAATCTCAGTATCACAGTTTTAGCGGCGGGAGAATCGGCCTGTGCCGCGCTGCTTAGCTCTCTACGTCGACGCTCTAGATCGTACCATAACCTTCCACTGCAGATCAACAGGCGACGCGCGTCCTTGATTTTCACCGTATCGTTGAGCACGGTCTGGAATTGACCTGAACAGAGTTCGGAAAAATCCGATCGGGATTCTGGCATTCGCAGCAGACTTTTGGGTGTCATCAAAATCAGAGGCTTTCTAAAATCCTGAAGCAGTTGTTTTCTGAGAATGTGGAAGTATTGAGCGGGCGTGGTAAGATTGGCCACCTGCATATTACCTTCAGCGCACAGCGTCAGATATCGTTCTAGATACGCGTTCGAGTGCTCAGGTCCCTGTCCCTCGTAGCCATGAGGGAGGAGCATCACGAGTCCGCTATGTCTGGCCCACTTCGATTCACTGGAGCTGATAAACTGATCGATAACCACCTGAGCGCCATTGGCGAAATCTCCAAACTGAGCTTCCCATATAACCAAAATTTCCGGAATGGTAATGGAATACCCATATTCGAATCCAAGAATGGAGTATTCCGAAAGGGGGCTGTCGTACACACTGAATCGGGCCTTCTTCGCGGCGAGTTTGGTAAGTGGTGTGTATTGACGGGGTGTGGTTGACGATATATCCCACCAGACCGCGTGGCGTTGGCTGAAGGTGCCTCTACCGCAATCCTCACCGGAAAGACGAACCGATCGTCCCTCTGATAACAGACTACCCATGGCCAAGCTCTCGGCGAATGCCCAGTCCACGCCCTTGCCTGTTTCTATCACTTCTGTTCGGCTTTTGATGAAGCGTTCAAGCTTCGGGTGTACCCGGAAATCTGGGGGCAGCTCCAGCAGTCGGATAGCGATGTCTCTCAGTTGTTTTGATGCTACGCCTGTCTCGGGAAAATCGAAGCTGTATCCTCGTCTTACCTTGGCCCAATCCCCGGTGAGCGACTGAAATCCATGGAAATTGGTCAGTTGTTTCGTTTTCTTCCTCGCCACTTTGAGTTCATCAACATAGCTGATTCTGAAATTTTCCTGATCTTTTTTGGTATAGATTTTCTGTTCATGCAGCACTTTTCCATAAATTTTTGATACCGAATCATGGTGCTGAATGAGATTGTACATAATGGGGTGGGTGAATGAGGGTTCGTCCGCTTCATTGTGTCCCAGGCGCCGATATCCGATGATATCCACAACAATATCCTGTCCGAATTTCTGTCTCCAGCGCAGTGCCAGCTCCATGGCTCTCATTACAGCACTTGGATCGTCTCCGTTAGCGTGAAGCACCGGTACGGGCATTACCTTGGCGATATCGGTTGCAAAAAATGTGGAACGGGAATCAGTACTGGCAGTAGTAAAGCCAATCTGATTGTTCACTACGATGTGAATGGTGCCTCCCGTGCGATACCCCCTGAGTTGAGACATATTGAATGTCTCCGCGACGACGCCCTGCCCTGAAAATGCCGCGTCACCGTGAATCAGCACCGGGAGAGTTTTTTTGCGTGTGAGATCGTTCTTGAGCCTTTGCGTTCCCCTGGCCTTGCCCTGAACCACTGGATTAACCGCTTCTAGATGACTAGGATTTGCCACTAGGCTGATATGAACCTTGCGACCATCGCCGACTTCGAAATCCGTGCTTTGCCCGATATGGTATTTCACATCACCAGAACCGCCGTAGGTGTGAGGCACATAGCTGCCGGCGAACATCGCGAAGATTTCCGCCATTGGTTTGCGCATCGCGTTAACCAGCACATTGAGACGGCCCCTGTGAGCCATCCCGATAATGATGTCCTTGATATTTCTACGACCGGATTCAGTGAACAGGTAACGGAGTGCCGGAATCAGCACATCGGTGCCTTCCAAACTGAATCTCTTCTGACCAGTGAAGCGGGAATGAATGAACGATTCGAATTCCTCAGCACGGATGAGATCGCGCTGCCATCGCCTGAGCTCTTCATCTTCCCAGGGCTTGAGCTGTTCTCGGTTTTCCAGCTGATCGATGAGCCATCGTCTCATTGGGCGATTGCGGATGTGAAGGAATTCACATCCCATCGTGCCGGCATATACCCCATTCAGCTTGGCAATGATTTCCCTCAATGAAACCTGAGCGGTTTCGAAGGATGCCGGGGCAGAGAAAACCCTATCCATGTCCGCATCTGTAAGGCCATAGGTTGCCGGATCGAGTTCGTGGCCAATTCCGTGTTGAGTAATCCACGCGTAACGGAGATTCGGAGGCATGTAGGCACCCAAAGGATTAATTTTGGCATAAAGATGACCGAGCTCTCGATATGCCTCCACCAGCGCATCCACACGATGCTGCTTGTCCTGTATCATTCGGTGGGTGCTGCCCTCTTCATTGTTTGTTGGAGATGGTTCGAGAAGATTTTGCCATTCAGAGGAAGCAGCGGAATCCTTATTCTCCAGGATATCCTCTAACCAGGCTGTGTTTGTTCCGGAAAGAAATTCCTGCACCAACGTCCTACCTAATTTCCGATTTTGTGGGCTATAAGGCTTGGGATTTCGCCCGGCGTTTCGGCAACCTCCACCCCCGCGCTCCTAAAGGATTTTACCTTTGCCTCGGCCGTTCCAAACCCACCGGAAATAATGGCGCCGGCATGTCCCATGCGTTTCCCTTCGGGCGCTGATCGACCGGAGATAAATGCTACCACGGGAGTAATCATGGACGATTGGATAAATTGTGCTGCTTTTTCTTCCGAATCGCCCCCTATCTCTCCAATAAGAACCACGGCATTCGTACTCTTGTCAGCTTCGAATTTTCCGAGAAGATCGATGTATCCCGTTCCGATAACCGGGTCGCCACCAATGCCGATGCAAGTGGACTGACCCATCCCAGCTTCGCTGAGAGCATGTACTACTTCGTAGGTAAGAGTGCCCGAACGACTGATAACCCCAATGCCACCCTGTTTATGGATTGCTGCTGGCATGATGCCAATTTTGCACTTTCCGGGACTGATGAGACCCGGGCAGTTAGGACCAATGAGAACCTGATTCCTGGATTTTGCTAGGTGGTAGATATTCAGCATATCAAGGACTGGTATGCCCTCGGTAATACAAACAATAAGTGGGATAAGGGCATCCGACGCTTCTTTGATAGCCAGAGACGCGAAGCGGGCCGGAACAAATATAACCGATGCGTTCGCATCGGTGGAGTCTTTTGCCTCAGCTACTGAATTGAAAATAGGGGTGCCACTTAAATCGGTTCCTCCCTTGCCGGGCGTAACCCCTCCCACGATATGGGTACCGTCTTCTTTCATGCGTCCGGTGTGAAAGGAGCCATCACGACCCGTGGCTCCCTGAACTATTACCTTGGTGTTTTCATCGATCAGGATGCTCACGGCTTTCCTCCGATAGCGGCGATAACCGCCTTGATTGCTTCGTCTAAATCATCTTTCGCCGATAATCCAGCACTTTCTAGGATGCTGCGCCCCTGTGCCTGATTTGTACCCACGAGCCTGATTACCAGCGGCAACTCGATTGTTAGCTGTTTTCTTGCTAAGAGAAGGCCGTTGGCGATATCGTCACATCGTGTAATTCCACCGAATATGTTGATGAGTATTGCCTTCACTTTGGGATTTCTAAGTATGATACTCAACGCGTCGGCTACCTTCTGCGGGTTGGAACTGCCGCCAACATCCAGGAAATTCGCTGGATCTCCACCGTAATGCTTGATGAGATCCAAGGTTGCCATTGCCAAGCCGGCGCCGTTAACGATGCATCCAATACTGCCGCGCAGGCTAACAAAACTGAGGTTTTTTTCTCGCGCCTCTATTTCATCCTCACTATCCTCTTCGGGATTTCTCAATGAAGCAATCTCAGGATGACGGAACAACGCGTTTTCATCGAAATTGATCTTTCCATCCAGGGCCAGCATTTTTCCATCCGGCGTGAGCGCGTATGGATTAATCTCGGCCAGAGACGCGTCAGTGCTCAAAAAAAGAGTGTAGAGTGATTTGGCGGCATCCAGTGCCTGGCTTAATTGGGCTTCTCCAGATATCGATTGGCTCAAGAATTTTTTGAGTGTCTTTTCATCGAGTTCCTGATGCGGAAAGAGGGTCAATTTATGAATGGCATCCGGATTCGACGCGGCAAGATCTTCGATATCAACGCCGCCTTGATCGCTAAGCATCAATGTGACTCCCTGACAGGCACGATCGAGTATCATACCAAGGTAATGCTCCTTGGCAATCGGCGCCGCATCACAAACGAGTATGCGATCCACCTTGAAGCCTTTGATATCCATGCCGAAAATTTCTGATGCTTTGGCCTCTACCTCTTCAGGGCTTTCTGCCAGTTTCACACCTCCGGCTTTCCCACGGCCGCCGGTGAGTACTTGCGCCTTCACCACCACCTGCGACCAGTTTGCCGAAGCCCGGCGCGCCTCACCGGGGCTTCTCACCATTGTGTAGTCATTAACTGGAATACCATACTGTCGGAACAAATCGCGGGCTTGGTACTCATGAATTTTCATGCGACTGTTTCACCTCCCTTGATTTCTTTGATGGTTTTCTTAGTGAGATTGATAAGCTTCGTTATCTTGATGCCCCGGGGGCATACCACGGTGCATTCAAAATGATTTTCGCAGGCCCACACGGCATTCGGCTGATCGACAATTTCCATTCTGGAAGTCAGCCCCTTGTCCCGAGAGTCAAAGATGAACCTGGCCGCGGCCACCAGCGCCGCTGGTCCCACAAAGCCTGGATTGCCATCAAGAACCGGACAAGCCGAATAACACGCGGCACAGCTGATGCATTTCGTGGCATCGTCGATGAGCGCCCTTCTTTCGACCGACTGATGAAATTCACCCGATGAGGGGGCTTTTTCTTTGGGCATCAGGTAGGGTTTGACAGCACGGAACTTGGCAAGAAAAGCGCTCTGATCCACCATGAGATCTTTTTGTATAGCCATGTGCTTCAAGGGGTCTAATGCAATGACATCTCCGTCGATATCAGTAATATCCTGAATGAGTGTTTTGCAGGCCAGGCGTTCTTTACCGTTGATGCGCATCGCGTCCGAGCCGCATACTCCGTGGGCGCAGGATTTCCGATACGCCAGAGAACCATCCTCATATCTGGAAATATGAATCAGGGCATCGAGAATGCGGTCGGTGGGCTCCACCACCACATCAAACGATTGTCGTCGCGGCTCCCTATCGATTTCGGGATTAAATCGTTGTATATCCAGAGTGATTCTCATGACCAACCTCTCTATTCTTCAATAAACACGGCTCTTGGGTTCCCATCGACTCAGATTCACAGGCTTAGATTTCAGCGTAATCTGTTTCCCATCAAACAGACTCAGGCTATGTTTTAACCAATTCTCGTCATCACGTTCGGGGAAATCCTCGCGAGAATGGGCGCCCCGACTCTCTTTTCTGGCCAATGCCGCTGATGCGGTGTGGAGGGAGAGGTCAAGGAGGTTTTCGAGCTCCAAAATGGATAGTACTTCTGTATTGAAATTGGCCTCTTGGTCCTGTACTCCGATTTCCCGGTAGGATTCCCGAAGTCTGGAAATATCATCGACAGCCTTCTGCATGGACGAGGCATTCCTGTACACTCCGACATTGGCCATCATCGTTTCCTGCATGGCCTCATAGCTGTCGCCCGAATGGGCGCCACCCTTTTTCAAGCGCTTGATTCTCTCGCTCCATTGCTTAATCTTATCGAGCCCAGCGTTGCCAGGATCGACCCCTGAAGCTTCCTTGATGTCGTTCGCGATAGAAATACCTGCTCGGCGGCCGTAGACAATCAACTCCACCAGGCTGTTGGTGCCCAAGCGATTTGCCCCATGCACCGATACGCAGGCACATTCTCCCGCGGCGTATAGCCCCTCCCAAAGGGTGGATCCGTCGCTTACCCTACCGTCAATATCAGTGGGAATGCCGCCCATCGCATAGTGAGCGGTGGGCTGAACAGGCATGGGCTTGGTAGCGGGGTCGACACCCAGGTATGTTCGGCAGAAATCGGCAATATCGGGAATTTTGGTTTCTACCACATCCCGGCCAAGGTGACTGGCATCCAGGAACACCCAGTCATCAATCTTCTTATCACCTCGTATACCATGTCCCAGTGCGATCTCGCTCATGATGGCCCGACTCACCATATCCCTGGGAGCCAAATCCAGCATGGAAGGCGCATATTTCTCCATGAAACGTTCACCGTTTCCATTGAGCAGAATTCCGCCCTCGCCCCGGACACCCTCCGTGATGAGAATTCCCATTTTTCGGATTCCTGTGGGATGAAACTGGAAGAATTCCATGTCCATCAAAGGTATGTTCGCCCGAGAGAGCACTGCCGGTCCATCCCCTGTATTGGCTATGGCATTGGAGCTGACCTTGAACATGCGAGCGAATCCCCCGGTCGCGAAGAGCACAGCTTTTGCGGCTACCAGGTGAAGTTCTCCGGTGGAAAGCTCGAACACAATCAATCCGGCGATTCGCTTGTCCATCATTACAACATCCACCACCTGCCATTCGTCATGGAAGGTAACATCGTTTTTGATGCACTGCTGATAGAGCGTCTGGAGTATCATGTGACCCGTACGGTCGGCGGCATAGCACGATCTGCGCACCGCGCTGGTACCGAAATTTCTGGTATGGCCACCGAAGCGGCGCTGGTCGATTTTTCCCTCAGGTGTTCGACTGAAGGGCAGGCCGCGGTTTTCCAGGTCGTAAACAGCGCGAACCGCTTCTTCGGCCAAAATGATGGCGGCGTCCTGGTCTACCAGATAGTCTCCGCCCTTTACTGTATCGAAAGCATGCCATTCGGGGCTGTCCTCTTCGACATTGCCTAAAGCTGCCCCAATACCGCCCTGAGCGGCGCCAGTATGGCTTCTTTGAGGATACAGCTTACTAATTACCGCAGTCCGCCCGCTTCCCGAAGCCTCAAGAGCCGCGTAAAGCCCGGCGCCTCCGGCGCCGATAATCACTATTTCATAGTCAAAGCGCATGGTGTTTCCCTCTCATCGCGGTTCCCTCAAATTTCTTGAGTACATAGCATAGGATACCCCCATTCTGCCAGAATGCCATTTCGACTCTCGTATCAATTCGACATTTTGTTTGAATGATGAAACTGGTTTCATCTTCCCGTGTAATGGTGACATTGACTCTATCACCCGGTTTCAGCCCCAAGAGCCCGGTAATGGTAAACTGTTCCATTCCCGTCAGGCCCAAGCTCCGCGGCGTATCCGCGCCGGTGAATTCCAGAGGCAGCACTCCCATACCGATGAGATTGGAACGATGAATCCGTTCGTAACTCTGTGCGATAACAGCTCTGACACCCAGAAGCATAGGCCCTTTGCCGGCCCAGTCCCTAGAAGACCCGGTTCCATATTCTTTGCCCGCGATTACCACGAGGGGAGTATTCCTCTTCCTCCAGGCCATTGCCGCATCGTAGATGCTAAGCAGTTGGCCATCCGGTCCAATGGTGTAACCGCCCTCCCTATCCTTGGCCATGGCATTGCGAATCCGTATGTTGGCGAAGGTACCCCTCATCATTACTTCGTGATTGCCGCGGCGGCTACCGAAGGAATTGAAATCTTGAACTTCAATGCCGTGAGATTTGAGATAAAATCCAGCCGGCCCATCTGCGGGGATGTTTCCTGCCGGCGAAATATGGTCGGTGGTGGTGGAATCAGGCAGAATGGCTAGGCATCGAGCGTTTCGCAAATCTTGGATATCGTTGCCATTTTTCGCGGTGTTTTCAAAGAATGGGGGACGGCGAATATAGGTGCTGTCGGGCTGCCAATCATAGCGCTCTCCAAGAGGTGCTTCTAATTCTTGCCACTGCGCGGAACCGGTGAAAATATCGGCGTAGGTATGCCTGAACAGGTCGGCATTCAAGTGGGTGCTCAGGGCTTTGGAGATTTCCTGAGGCGTGGGCCACAGGTCTTTCAGATAAACCGGTTTTCCATCCTTGTCATTCCCTATGGCATCCTTTTCGAAGTCAATGAGAATTGAACCCGCGAGCGCATAGGCCACCACCAACGGGGGAGATGCCAGATAACTGGCCTTTGAATCAGGGTTCACCCTTCCCGCGAAATTGCGGTTGCCCGAAAGCACATTGACGGTAACGAGCTTTCCTTTTTTAATAGCCGCCTTTACAGTCTGGGGTAATGGGCCTGAGTTGCCGATGCATGTCGTGCAGCCATACCCCACCAAATGGAAGCCCTGCGCGTCCAAAGCTTCGGACAATCCCGATTTATCAAGATAGGCAGTAACTACCTGACTGCCCGGCGCAAAGGATGTTTTCACCCAACTTTTGGATCGAATGTCCTTCTCCAATGCCTTTTTAGCCAGTAGGCCCGCACAAATCAATATCGCTGGATTTGATGTGTTTGTACAGCTTGTTATGGATGCAATGGCCACATCGCCATGAGTGAGCCGATGATTTATTCCCTCTAAGGGAACAGAGGTCTGTATGGATTGTTCATCAACTTCGTATACCTTCGTCAATGATTCGGTGAAATTGTCAGGGACATCCGGCAAGCGAATCAAATCCTGGGGACGGCAAGGTCCGGCCATCGCCGGTACAACATCTCCCATGTCCAACACCAGCGTGTCGGTGTACAGCGGCGGCAGCTTGTCGTCTCTCCAAATCCCCTGAGCCTTGGCATAGGATTCAACAAGCGCGATATGTCCCGGTTCGCGCCCGGTGAGCCGCAGGTAGGTAAGGAGTTCCTGATCGATGGGAAACAGGCCGCATGTTGCGCCGTATTCGGGCGCCATATTGCTAATGGTGGCCCGGTCGGCCAAAGACAGATTGTCCAGCCCCGAACCGAAGAACTCGACGAACTTGCCGACAACTCCATGTGTCCTGAGCATTTTCACTACAGTGAGAACTAAATCCGTCGCCGTGCAACCGGGAGCAAGCTTCCCTTCCAATTTGAAGCCGGTTACCTTTGGTATCAGCATCGTGATTGGCTGACCCAGCATCGCGGCTTCGGCTTCAATTCCGCCCACACCCCATCCCAGAACTCCCATGCCGTTTATCATTGTCGTATGGCTATCGGTTCCCACCAGGGTATCGGGGTAGACAATCTTGGTTCCGTTTTTTTGCGCGGACCAGACAACCTGAGCCAGATGCTCAAGGTTTATTTGATGAATAATCCCCTTTCCCGGGGGAACAACGCGGAAATTGCTGAATGCTCTTTGGCCCCATTTAAGGAAGCGATAACGTTCTTGATTGCGTTTAAACTCAAGTTCCACATTGAGGCCGAAGGCCTGTTTACTGCCGGATTTGTCCACCATAACGGAGTGATCGATAACCAAATCGACAGGTATCTGTGGATTGATTTGTGAGCCATCTCCGCCACTTTCCCAAAGAGCATCTCGCATGGCGGCTAAGTCAACCACAGCGGGAACACCGGTGAAGTCCTGCATCACCACCCTTGCGGGATGGTACGCGATATCCTTCTCAGGTACATTGTTTGATTTCCAGGAAGCGATCGCCATAGCATCAGATGGCGATACAGCATCATTGTCAAGGTTTCGAAGAACATTCTCCAGCAGGATTTTCAGGGAGAAAGGGAGTCTGCTAATGTCTATATTCTCAGTAGCGGCATAGCGGACAATGTCGTAATACTCATAGGTTTCGCCTTCTACCCGCAGTGTTTCTCTGGTCATCCTAAACCTCAATGATATACGAACTGCTTAATGTGCATGATAGTGCGATGTGGGTTGATTAGCAAGGAAATACGATCGTGCGTACGAATTGATTTTTCCCTCGCTAATTGTCTTGGATGTGAGTGTGGACTGGCTCGCGCGAAGAGGACAGCAGGCAATTGAACTTGCCCCGCGATTATTGCTCGCTATTGTCGTTATTGTCGTCCCGAAGTGGCCCAAAGGGCCGCAACATTTTGTCGAATACCGTCGCGACTGACTCCTCGAACACCTCTTCGAGCTGTCGGCGAAAAGCGGTAAGCGTTCGGATTCGATCGAAATAGGGGGAATCCTGACTCGGCAGCAGAAGCAAATAGGGATCTACTTTGAGTGCTTTTGCGAGGATTGCGATTGTTTCGGCAGAAGGCCAGCGCCTGGATCGCTCAATATCGCAGATATACCCCGAACTGATACCAGCTTTTTCGGCCAATTCCGCCTGCGTTAGTCCCAATTGTTTGCGCACTCGTTTTACGTTCGTTCCTAGAATGTCGCGAACTTGTAGCCCCATCATAATGACATATGATGAGTGAGAAGAAACAAATAGACCACAGACTCAGAGCGTGAAAAAGACACGCTCTGAGTATAAATTTCAATACGCAACGGTACCAAGCAGTTAAACCACTGGTTTGATAGGGGCCGAATTTTTTAACCACTATCCCTTGAGGGGTTAATACTTCCTAAAGCAATTCTCCCATTTTTTGGAAGAATTCCATACGCCGCTTGGCGTTCGCTTCGGCATGGTCAAACAGTTTTTCGGCTTCTGTAGGATTTGTTTTCCGCAAGGCCATATAGCGTCGTTCGCCACGGATGAAATTCTGATAGCTTGCTGTTGGTTCCTTGGTTTCCCATTGGAAGCGACTTCCTTCCTCAAGCTGGGGATTATATCGGAACAGTGGCCAGTACCCCGATTCGACGGCCTTTTTCATTTCCGTTTGACTCTGGGACATATCGATACCATGATTGATACAGGGGGAGTAGGCAAAAATGATGGACGCGCCAGGATAGGCCTCGGCCTCCATTATGGCTTTCTGCGCCTGGCCCCTATTGGCTCCCAGTGCAATGGACGCGACATAGACGTACCCATAACTCATGCACATAAGTGGCATGTTTTTCTTGGGAAGCATCATGCCACTGTTGGCGAATTTGGCCACGGCGGCAATGGGGGTGGCTTTCGAAGCTTGACCACCAGTATTCGAATACACTTCGGTGTCGAGAACCAGGATATTCACATTCTTGCCCAGCGCGATAACGTGATCGACACCACCATAGCCAATGTCGTATGCCCAACCGTCACCACCTATAATCCACACCGATTTGTCGACAAAATAATCCTGCAGTTCGATAATCTTGGAGATGATCTTGCGAGATTCGCCGCTGGCGGCTTTTTGAGCCGCTGGCAAGAGTTCTTGAATTCTTAGCTGACCATCCTTGGCTTCCTGGTCGGTCGCGTCGAAATTCTCCAAGGCCTTTCCAAGGGCGGCGGTGAGTTGGGAAGTGGTTCCGATTTCAAGTATTTCTTCCACCTTCAACTTGAGAAGACACCGGTTGTTATCTACGGCCAGACGCATACCGAAACCATACTCGGCATTGTCCTCAAAAAGGCTGTTGCCCCAAGCTGGTCCGCGGCCTTCCCTGTTTGTACAGTAGGGAATGGTGGGGAAAGTTCCACCGTATATGGATGAACAACCTGTCGCGTTAGCGGCAATCATCCGGTCCCCGACAATCTGAGTCAACATTTTTACGTAGGGAGTTTCCCCGCATCCGGCGCAAGCGCCTGAAAATTCGAACAGCGGCTGTTTGAATTGAAGTCCCTTCACGGAAGTTTCCGGGGCGCCTTCCAAATTGTCTTCCGGGAGAGAGGCAAAGAAGGCCTCATTGGCGTTTTCTCCCGCCTCGCGCTCCACATTGATGGGGCTCCACGCAAAGGCCTTGTTTTTTGCGGGACAGGCAGCCAGACAGACACCACAGGCCTGACAATCTTCAATATACACTTGAACTCTATAACGCAGATCGTTCTCATTCTTGGTTTTTGATTTGAGCGTGATGAAACTCTTCGGTGCGCCATCAAGATTGCTGGGCGCGCATTGCTTGGCCCGAATGGCAGCGTGGGGACAGGACTGTACACATTGATTGCATTGGATACAGTTTTCCGGAAGCCACTTGGGTACACGGGGAGCGACTCCGCGTTTTTCAAGGCGGGTGGTGCCCACAGGCAGAGTTCCATCGTATGACATCTTGCTCACGGGGATAGCATCCCCTTTGAGTGTCATAGTGGGTAGAACAATGTCGTTGGCGAAAGCTCCGGCATCCTTCGAAATAAGTTGAGCCGCCACAAAGGCATCTGCCGTGGGCGCGTCAGGAACACTCACCTCAAGCAGAGACTCACTGCTTTTATCCACCGCATTCCAGTTCATTCTTACAATGTCTTCGCCTTGCCTGGAAAAGGATTTTTTGATGGCTGTTTTCATCAATTCGATAGCTTCCTTTTCAGGAAGCACACCGGCAATTTTGAAAAAACAGGCCTGCATCACCGTATTGATGCGGGTGCCCAGACCAACTTCATTGGCAATTTTCAACGCGTCAATAACAAAAAAACGTGCCTTTCGGTCGATTAGAATTTTCTGCTCCGCCTTGGTAAGACTGGCGAATGCCTCATCTGCATTCACTTCGGTGTTCAGCAAAAAGGTACCGCCATTTTTTATCGGGCTGAGCATGTCATATCGGCCGATGTATGCTGGATTGTGACAGGCGACAAAATCGGCCTTCTCAATCAGCCAGGGCATGTTTACCGGACTCTTCCCGAAGCGCAGATGACTGGTGGTGATACCCCCTGATTTTTTCGAATCGTATACGAAGTAGGCCTGAGCGTTCATATCCGTGTTGTCGCCGATAATTTTGATAGAGTTTTTGTTAGCACCCACAGTTCCGTCAGAACCAAGGCCCCAGAACATGCAGCTCACCACATCATCGGGGTCGACATGGAGTTCCTCTTTCACCTTTAAGGAGAGATGAGTAACATCGTCGTTGATGCCAACAGTGAAGTTATGCGAACATTTCCCTCCGAGGTGATCGAAAACAGACTTGACATGGCTGGGCGTGAATTCCTTGGAAGACAAACCATATCGTCCACCAATCACCTTGATACTTTTGCCCGCCAGTGCCGTGGAAATGTCCATGAAAAGGGGTTCGCCGATGGCGCCGGGTTCTTTCGTTCGATCCAAAACAGCAATTTTTTTACACGATTCCGGCACAGCTCTGAGAAAATGCTCAACGCTGAAAGGTCGATATAGATGCACCTTGATAGCGCCTACCTTCGCCCCTCTGCCGTTCAGCGCCTTGACGGCAAGGTCAATAGTGTCACAACCGGAACCCATGGCGATAATGACTTCTTCAGCATCCGGGCTGCCCACGTACTCAAAAAGCTGATAGCTTCGGCCAATCGTATTTCCCACCTTGTCCATGTAGTTCTGGACAATGGCTGGCACTTCATCGTAGTATTTATTCACCGTCTCCCGGCCCTGGAAATATACATCGGGGTTTTGCGCCGCCACCTTGATGATGGGTTGCTCCGGCCTCATTCCCCGACTCCTGAAGCGTTCGATGTACTCCGGCTCAATGAGAGTCTTAATCGTATCGAAGGAAATTTCCTCCACCTTCATGATTTCGTGACTGGTGCGAAACCCGTCGAAGAAGTTCAAAAACGGAATTTGAGCTTTTAATGTGGCGAGGTGGCTCACCAGAGCCAAATCCATAGTTTCCTGGATGTTGTTGGCCGCCAGCATCGCGAAACCGGTATTCCGGATACTCATCACATCCGAGTGATCGCCAAAGATGGAAAGAGATTGGGCCGCGATCGACCGGGCGGAGACATGAAAAACCGTAGGAAGCATCTCTCCGGCAATCTTGTGCATGTTGGGAATCATGAGCAGCAAACCCTGACTTGCCGTGAAAGTTGTTGTCATGGCGCCCCCTGAAAGCGAACCATGAACCGCGCCGGCGGCGCCGGCCTCACTTTGCATCTCAATGACATCAACCGGTTTGCCAAACACATTGTTCAAACCCGAGCTTGCCCAGGCGTCAGTATATTCACCCATTGGAGAGGAGGGGGTAATTGGGAAGATTGCGGCTACCTCGCTAAACGCGTAGGCCACATGCGCGGCGGCGGCATTGCCATCAATCGTGACCATTTTATTCTTTTCAGGCATAATTTTTCCTTAAATGCTTAGACTTGTATACGAATCACACTGTCGAATCACATTATCATATTATTACCTTGCTATTTCAATACTCCCTAGTGCCCGGCAGGCCTTTTTGGCGGAATCCATGGGCCACCGCTTCAGCTTATCATTACAAGGCGCGCCTGTACCGCCCATCCAATCGATGTTAGGATCGCCCTATGAAGCCAAACTGCCTGTTGCCAACATGGCCGATCGTGCTCGTGATGATTGCCTGCCCCCTTTGGGGTCTCGAAGATTCCGAGCCACTGCCCCACGCGGACAATCTCAGCGCGTGGCTGGGCATGAAAATGCCAGAGGTGCAGGAAACCCTCGGACTGCCTGAGAACATGTTCGTTCATCGCGGCCAGGTGGAAGAAGAGGACAATGTTGTCTTCTATTATCCGAACCATTTCTACCTTTTCTGGTTTCAGGACAGGGTTTGGCAGGTGAGAGTGGACGAACGTTGGCAGGGAGATGTGGATGGACTGCGCATGGGCATGTCCCGCGAGGAAGCACACGCGCTTTGGGGATTGCCGATAAATGAGTGGGATGGCTGGCCTACCTGGACCCTTCCGGACAGGGGTTTTCCCGCGCGCGTCAGGCTATATTTCGATGAGGATGATAATTTAGTCGATCTCTATGTTTACAGGAGTGATTGGTGAGCGCCCTTTGTCTCTGCCTCACCGCGAGAACTCTTGATGGTTCGATGCGGCAGTTGGAGCGTTACAGGGCATTTATCGATATGGCGGAACTTCGATTGGATCTTATTGACCCGGTGGAAAGAGAAAATGCTCATCGGTTCAGTTCACGCGCGAATGTTCCATTGATACTCACACTCAGACTCCCGGAAGATGGCGGAGAATGGGGCAAAAGGGGCGAATCCGAAGAAGAGCGGAAGAGACTATTCATACATCTGTTAGAATCCGGTGGATGGGCTTATATCGATCTGGAACACAATCGTCCCCTCGATGAAGTTGTCTCGGTGGCCCGCGATGCCGAAACGGTTGTTATACGCTCTGTGCATGATTTTGAAGGAACGCTGCTCTCATCGCCGGTTTCGCGCATATCGGGTTTGCTGAAAAGCCTGGCCGAGAATGATTGTATCCCGAAACTAGCGGCATTGTGCATGGGCAGCCGTCAACTGCTCACACTGGCTCGCGCGGCATTAGCGCTTGAATCGCTTGAGAATAAAGTTGTGCTGGGTATGGGAGAATTCGGTACGCCTTCGAGGATTCTCGCCCATCGATTAGGATCATGCTGGACCTATGCCTCGCCAATAAAAAACCGGAATGAGGCGAATGATGAACCGCTCGCGGCTCCTGGTCAGCTCAATCCTGAAATTTTGGAAACTCTTTATCGCTACCGGAGCATAGACAAAGAAACGCCGCTGTACGCGGTGGCTGGTAATCCGGTGGCCCAAAGCCGATCGCCCGCGATTCACAACCACTGGCTGATAGAATCCGCCTTGGCGGGCAGCTACCTGCCCATACGCTGCGATGACTTGGCCGCCCTGATAGAAACCTGCGATATATGGGGTATACAGGGTTTGTCCGTAACACTCCCGCATAAAAAAAAGGCCTTCTCACTCTGCGATTATTCAGACCCGCTGGCACGGCGCATTGGCGCGGCAAACACCATGCTGAGAGGCGGTGATGGATGGAGGGCCAGGAACACGGACGCGGCAGGGTTTTTGTCATCTCTCCCCAAGGCGCTAAGGCTGAACGATGTGTCCGAATTGAACGGCATGAGAGCATTGGTTATCGGCGGAGGAGGCGCCGCTCGGGCGGCGGCTCATGCCTTGGCCGACGCGGGATTGCGTCTGGTTATTCTCAACCGAACCGAGTCCAAGGCGCGTATACTCGCGAAGGAAACAGGTGGTATCGGGGGACCGCTCTCGGCTGATTCCTATCCGCTTATACGAGATGGGGTTCACCTCGCGGTACAAACCACCAGCCTTGGAATGCGGCCCTATGAGGGTGTAGACCCGATTCCCTGGTGGAAATTCGATGGATGCTCCCTGGTGTACGACATGGTTTATGAGCCCATCGAAACGGCGCTTCTTGCCCGTGCCAGGGCCGCCGGTATTCGCACCATGAACGGATTGGAGATGCTAAGGGCCCAGGCGGCTCTTCAGTTTGAATTATTTACAGGGGTGAAAGCGCCGGCGGTTGATTAGAGGGCTGCCTGGCAAACCCCCTCCCATCCCCATATGGCTAACGCCAGGCACTGAAGCGGCGATCTAAATGTCCATATGCCTAGAATATTGGACATATGGCAGTGGTTTTATTTCTATGTTTCTAGAGTGGAAGTATAGATGATGAAGCCGCGCGAGGGATTGAGCGACGGGGGCGCGCCCATAACTCCGCGCTGACGATGGGTTTGTGAGCATCTTGACGCCAGGCGTCATCGTAAGAAATTCACCCGGATAAACATGATTTTTTAGCAATACAAATCGATATTCGCAGATTATATTCCGGATTGTTCGGCCAGTGTTCCGTATTTCACGGCATCACATTCCGTATTTTACGCCGTTGAATTCCGCATTTTACGTTGAATATTTCTGAAATATCCGATACCCTGTCAGCATGACCACGACAACTTTATACCCCAGAAACATCCGGCCACGCATCGTTGAAGCTCAGGCGGATACAGCGGTGATACTCTTGGCTGGGCCTCGTCAGGCGGGCAAGACCACCCTGGTGCGACAAATCGCAGCGCGGCAAGGGCTGCGCTACCTGACAATGGATGACAGGCTGACACTCTTGTCGGCGCGAGAGGATCCGGTTGGCATGATTCGAAACCTGGAAGGGGCAGTGATTGATGAAGTCCAGCGCGCCCCGCAGTTATTGCTGGCCATCAAAAAGAGTGTGGACGAAGATCGACGCCCAGGGCGATTTCTGCTGACCGGCTCAGCTAACCTGATGGCGCTCCCGACGCTGGCGGACTCGCTGGCCGGACGCATGGAAACCTTGTTACTGCTGCCCCTGTCGCAAAGTGAAATTGAATCTCAAGCCGCAAACTGGATAGACAGCGCCTTCGCGGGCCGGATTCTTAGCCCCAAGCAACTCGCGATAGGCGACGATTTGATTGACCGCGTGCTGCGCGGCGGCTACCCCGAAGCGATTTCACGTAAATCCGTCAAGCGAAGAGCGACATGGGCGCGGCAGTACATGGACGCCCTTGTTCAAAGGGATGTCCGAGACATCGCCAGTATAGAAAAGCTGGATCAATTGCCACGTTTTTTACGAGCCCTCGCGCAAACGGCGAGCCAGATGTGTAACTACAGAAAGCTCGGCAGCCAGGTGGGCCTGGATGGCAAAACGACCTCGCGCTATATCGGTATTTTCGAGCAGATGTATTTACTCAAACGGATAAATGTCTGGGCTCGTAACCGACTCAACCGGGTAGTTAAATCACCCAAACTGCAATTTATTGACTCTGGCTTATTGAGCATGCTTCTGGATTTGAGCAGTGACGAAGTACGCCAGGATCGTACGCGATTTGGCAATGTGTTAGAGACTTTCGTTTTTGCTGAGCTACTCAAGCACAGCAGCATGGCAGATGGAAACTATCATTTGATGTACTACCGGGACGCCGACAAGTTCGAGGTTGACTTCCTGATTGAAAATGCTGCTGGAAAACTGCTAGGCGTTGAGATAAAGGCCGCCGCCACTGTCAATAAAAGTGACCTGCGCGGCCTGAAAAAACTGGCCGCTCTTTCGAAAGAACAATTCAAAATGGGGGTGCTGCTATACGATGGCGCGGAAACAATGCCGCTTGGTGATGGGATTTGGGCCGCGCCTCTATCGTCTTTGTGGGGGCAGTAGAGCCAGGAGGCCTTGATGCCGCTTCTTCAGTCATTTGTCGGTGAACTTGTCCCTGGGCTACCCCTCACCCGCTATCGCATAGAAGCGGCGAATTTCATGTCCATATGTCTAGTATAATTGACATATAGGTGCTAACTACTTGGATTGAAGGAAGCGGACTTTAGCAAATATGTACGATTTTCAAAGCTCATCTGGATGTGCTATTATAAAAAGAGCGCAGGCGCTCCGCAATGTCCGCTTTGAAACCTCATCGACGCGCCTGCAAGGAGATGTGAAGATGCCCCAAATCATTCCGTATCTATGGTTCGACAAAGAAGCAAAGGAAGCGGCGGAGTTTTATTCCTCAGTTTTTCCGAAATCGAAGATTAACAATGTCACGGTTCTACGGGACACCCCATCGGGTGACTGCGAGGAGGTCTCGTTTGAACTCTGGGGCCAGCGCTTCATGGCTATCTCCGCTGGCCCCCTGTTCAAAATCAATCCATCAATCTCGTTCATCGTAAGTTTCGATTCTTCACACATAGACGGGCCGAGGGAAAAACTCGATGAGACTTGGCAAACACTTTCAGAGGGTGGGATGACTCGCGTGCCGCTTGGTGAATACCCATTCAGTAAGCGGTATGGCTGGATTCAAGACCGCTACGGCCTTTCCTGGCAATTGATTCTCAACGAACCCTCAGGCGAAGAAGATCCTTTAATCGTGCCCTGTCTTCTTTTTGTGGGTGAGAACTGCGGTAGGGCGGAAGAGGCCGTCAATTTCTATCTATCGGTTTTCAGGAACACAAAACTGGGTTCCATCCTCCGTTACGACCCTGATCAAGCGCCTAATAAGGAAGGAACAGTGATGTTTTCCGAATTCATGCTCGAGGGTGATTGGTTTACTGCCGTGGATAGCGCGGAGGATCATAAATTCTCGTTTAACGAAGCCGTTTCGTTCATGGTGAATTGCGAGAATCAGAGTGAGATCGATCATTATGGAGATGAGCTTTCGGCGGTTCCCGGAGATGAACAATGTGGATGGCTGAAGGACAAATTCGGTCTTTCATGGCAGATTGTCCCAGCGCTGTGTGAAGAACTCATGAATTCCAAGGATCAGGCTAAGGCGGACCGCGTCATTCAGGCAGTTTTGGGGATGAAGAGGCTCAACATAGAAGAAATCAAAAAAGCGGCTGAAGGATAATGGCATTTCGGCATGCTCTGTGTGGAAGCTGTGTTCAATCCCGCCTGGGTTGATTCGGCGCCAGGTTCTGGACATGTCGGCCGAGTTGCGGGGCCATAACTTCGTCTCGATATTCTGAGGGAATGACAATGAGAATCGCGTGTCTAAGGGCCATTTTGTGGGTGGTCGCCGTTTTCTTAAGCTCCAACGTTCTTGCCTCCGAGGTGAAAACGACTTTTTGGTCCGAGCAGAAAAAGGGCGCGAACAGCTTTAACAATGTCCCGTTGGACGAACGCTTCAAGGCGGCAAAAGCGGCTGGATTGGATTTTTTGCGTATCGCTCCGAACAAATGGCTGAACGGAAGGGAAAAAGAAGAACTGGGCGACTTTCTTCTCGGAAGACCCGGGAGTTTTCAGAATCTGATTGAGGAGGATGTCGACTATCTCGTTAAAGTGCTTGACAAGGCCGAGGCATCCGGCATTAAGATCGTTTTGACTGTTCTTTCACTACCGGGAAATCGTTGGCGGCAGCACAATGCCGGCGTCCAGGAGCGAGAGATCTGGTCGGATCTCAAATATCATCGGCTGGCGGCGCGGTTCTGGGCTCAGCTAGCCGAAAGGCTTAAGGGCCATCCCGCGATCGTGGCCTATAACATCAAAAATGAGCCCTCGCCGGAATTCGGCCCCGTGATGTTTGCCGATTGGTATTCCGGTGACTATGAAAAGTGGTATCAGAGTGTCAGAGGCACCGCTCAAGATCTTAATTTATTCTACAGAACTGTTATCCGCGCGATTCGGGAAAAGGACCAGTACACCCCCATTATGATTGACAGCGGGTTCTATAGCACCCCTTGGGCTTTTAAGGTCTTAGAACCTGTGGATGATCCCTATATCCTTTATTCGTTTCACATGTACGAACCCTACGCGTATGTGAACCACCGCAACGTCGGTCAGTATGAGTACCCCGGAAGCATTCCCACAGGTGAATCAAACGCCAGTTCGCGGGAATGGAACGAGTCCACCCTTTCTCAGTTTTTTGACCCCGTTCGCGAGTGGGCCGAAAAACACAATATCCCAAAGGAAAAAATCATCTGCGGGGAATTCGGTATTTACCGGCTTCAGAGTCAAGCCCATAGGTATCTGGATGATCAGATGAAGATTTACAACCAGGAGGGCTGGCATTGGGCGTTTTACTCGTTCAGGGAGGATGACTGGGCCGGGATGGATTACGAGTTGGGCAGCGCCAAGCCGGGCTGGCCCTATTGGCAGGCAATCGAGAAAAACCAGATGCCTGGCCCCAAAACTTACCAGCGCGACAGCCCGCTCTGGAACACTATAAAGAAGCGGCTGGAGCAAGAAGCCGGGGCGTAGACATTCGTTATCCGCGCAGACGGCTCTTCAGTTCGGATTACTGGATGGGAGCGCCGGTGATTGGCTAGAGGGTTGCCACCACCCAGATAACGAGACTTGAAGTTCCAATGGCAATGACGATGAGAATGCTCAAGATTACAATGAGGGCGTAGTCAATCGCCATGAAGCCATTGGATTTGTTTCTTTTTCTGTTAAAGGGCATGAACACAGTATAGGTGGAGTAAGTCCCTAGAGACAAGTTACAGTAAGGCGCGCCGCGAGTTCAGAAAACAAGGGCATGCTCGGTTGGGTAAAATAGCGCTCACTGGGGTTATGCGCAGTTATCGATGAACAATTCTTCCAACACGCACAAAGATTGTTGGTTTATACTTAACGGTAGGGGGATTTTCAGGTTGGCGAAATCAGGTACTCCCGCACCAACTAAAACTTTCGTTATCGATACCAATGTCTTGATTCATCGGCCCGATGCGTTTATTTCTTTTCGTGATTCGGTTGTGGTGATTCCTCTCTGGGTTTTTGAAGAGCTCGATTACTTGAAGAGAGACCCCGAAGGACGTGGTCGAAGTGCCCGTCAGGCCATACGCTACATCAACGACTACTCGAAAAAGGGCAATCTTCAGAACGGGGTAAAACTGCCCTCTGGAGGTATTCTCAAAGTTGGTTTGGTCCGGGAGGCCACTATCCCCAAAGATTTGTCGCTGGAAAAGGTAGACAACAAGATAATTCTATGTGCCCTGTCTCTCTTGCACGAAGGCAATGATGTTTTCTTTGTTTCCAAGGATATCAATGCTCGTATCAAGGCGTCTGTTCTGGGTATCAAGGCGGTGGACTATCAGAAAAACAAAGTTAGCATTGAACACCTCTATGATGGCATTGTCGAGATGACGATCAGCAACGAGCAGGCGGCCGAATTCCAGAATAAAGGCAAGCTTGCATGGGACGAACGACCGCTTTTCCCCAATCAATTTGCTCTCCTTAAGCAGGAATCGGATGGCAATAAGACTGTTTTCATCGGTCGCCGTGGCAATGAAGAGTCGATATTGCATTTTGTTGAGTCCTGGCAGGAACCGGTGATGGGTATCAAACCTCTGAATGTGAAGCAGCGGGTGGCCTTCAATCTTCTTCTCGATGACTCGATTCCCCTGGTAACTCTTGTGGGGAAGGCGGGTACTGGGAAAACCCTCTTGGCTCTGGCGGCGGCTCTCAAGAAAACACTTGAGGAAAATCAGTACTCACGGGTGCTGGTGAGCCGTCCCATTATCCCCATGGGGAAGGACCTTGGTTACCTTCCGGGGGAGAAACAGGCTAAGATGTCTCATTGGATGCAGCCGGTGTTTGACAATCTGGAATACATCATCGAATCGGCCAAGCAGCAAAACCTGAAGAGCATCGATCAACTGCTGAACAATAAGATGATGGAGATAGAGGCCATTACCTATATCAGGGGCCGGTCTCTGCCGCGGCAGTATATTATTGTCGATGAGGCACAGAATCTAACTCCCCATGAAGTGAAAACCATTGTCAGCCGCGCGGGTGATGCTTCGAAGGTGGTGCTTACAGGAGACCCTTACCAAATTGATAGTCCATATCTGGATGCCGAATCCAATGGGCTTACCTATCTGGTAGAAGCATTTAAGGAACAGGGGTTGGCCGGACATATATCTCTGGCTAAAAGTGAACGAAGCCCTTTAGCCGAACTGGCAACGGAATTGCTATGAACCGACAAAGATACGATCGAAACACTGAAGAAGAAATTAGGAAGCTTGTGAAACTGGCGGTCGAAAGGGAAGCAGAATCCCGAATGAAGCTGATTGTCACAGAGGCAAATCGCTGGAAGAGAGGAAACATCTCGATTTCAGAAGCTCTCAAGGAGATTGCTCGGCTCTGTGAATCATCGTCTCTGGCATTGGTGGAGGGGGCCGATCCGGGATTAACGGCGGCTCATGCCGTGGCCCAGGGCTTTCTTTCGAAGAAAGATTTTTCAGAATCAAGCTGGATGGCCATTGAGATACTGGTAACTCTTGCGGAGATTTAATAGTTTTTTTGAGAGTAATTTGAAGAATGGGCGCCGGCGCTCTATAATATCCTTTTATGGAGCAAGTGATGCTTTACGGTCATTGTGGTGAATTTCCGGAAGATGATTGTTTTTTCTGTCCAATCCGCGCTAGGTTCGGGTATTGTGTAGATGCAAGCGCCTGCGGGGCAGGCTAAGCGATATTTCGGGGCGCCTTGATGCTTTTGAAACAGAATGAGATGTGTTTCTTGCACAGAAAACTTGAGTGTAACTTTTTTTCTAAGCAGGGTTCCGATTTAAGCCGATATAAGAGCTGTTGAGGTTTGCATTCTTGTATACGACCCTTATCCACCAGGAGGAAACATAAGCGTATGAATACGGATCCACTGCGAGTTTATAAACAGACCCGCGTCAAAACCGCTTCACAGGGGCAGCTCATTGTCATGTTGTATGATGAGGGGCTCCGGCAGATCAAAACGGCTGAAAATCAACTCATCGCGGGTCAGCCCAAACTGGATCTGGCTCATAATGCAATTGTGAAGGCTCAAGATATTATTACCGAGCTGATGGTTTCGCTGGATTTTGAAAAGGGCGGACACATCGCCCAAAATCTCTTTCATCTGTATATGTATTTTAACCAGAAGCTTGTTGACGCCAATCTCTCCAAGGACATTTCCGGATTGAAGGAAGTGCATCGTCTGATGAGCGAACTTCGGGACGCGTGGGCCACTATCGAGAATACTGAAACACAAAATGAGCAAATAGCTGGCGTCAATCTTGCCGGCTAAGCAATGAACGCGACTCTGCCTCCTCCCTGGTGGGAAGATATCAGACGCTCTCGTGAGAACGCGCTGAATCAGTACGAAAAGGTGCTCATGCGACTTGGTAAATGCCTTGATGAATCGGCTGAACATGGGGAACAATCGCCGCGTTCCAGTCTAGAGAAGTGGACGGCCATCCATAGCGCGGTGGTATTTGTCGCTGAGGGCATCAAGACGAGCAAATCTCTCGCCGAATCCAGAGAAGCCGATGTAGCGGCCTCGGGATTCACTGCTCCGGTAGATGAGGATTTGAATAAGCGGAGCGCGGAAACTGTACAGGAAATAAAAAGCCTATCTACGAAAATTCGGGATCGGCTTGAGGGCATCACACGAGAACTGTACGAGCGCCGTCTCCGTCCACGAACTTTCAAAACCTACCGATCCAGCTATCCCTCCATGATTGATGTGCGTGTATAATCGCTAGTTAGTATGAAAGATACATTGTATGTTCTCGATGGCTACGGCTTGATTTATCGGGCCTATTTCGCGTTTATTCATCGCCCACTCACGGATAGGGAAGGAAAAAATGTCTCGGCTATCAGTGGTTTTTTCCGCACATTGTTCGCTCTAAGACGAACTTATGATGCCAAGAGCATTCTCGTGGCCTTCGATCCCATCGGGCCGACCTTCCGACATGAGGAATACCCTGAATACAAGTCGACGCGAGATAGCGCGCCGGAAGATCTCCATGCTCAGGTACAGCTTATTGAAAAGCTGTTGGCTTTGATGGGCATCCCGATGATACGGATAGATCGATATGAGGCTGATGATGTGATGGGTTCGGTGGCTCAATTGTGCCGGAGGCAGGGGCGAGTGTGCCAGTTGGTGAGCGCGGACAAAGATCTGATGCAGTTAGTCGATGATGAAGTTCATTTGCTTCGCCCGGAAAAAGGCGGTGGCTTCAGGGATATGGGGCCAAAAGAAGTATTCGAGGAAAAGGGTGTGCGTCCCGATCAGATGATTGATTATCTGGCTCTCATTGGCGACACATCTGACAATATCCCGGGTGTGGCGGGTATTGGAGAGAAAACGGCAGCGGCACTTCTCGCGCAATGGGACAATCTTGATGATTTGTACGCCAATCTTGAGTCGGCGGCTAAAGGCGCCAAACTGGAGAAGCTCATTGCGGGACAGGAAGCGGCTTATTTCAGCCGCAACCTGGTAAGCATCGTATGCGATCTTCCGATTGAGAAGGAACTCATTCAGGATGTCGCGGTGAATACCGATTTTGCTGCCGCGGCCAGAATATTTCTGGAGAGGGATTTACGCACCTTGGCCGGGGAACTGGAAGGACTTCAGGGTATATCCGCGGATAGTCCGTTGGCATCCACGGCGCCGGCGATGCCCTTGGCAGTGGGTGATTCTGCCTCCCTGGAAACTCGATACACGGCCATACTCAACGAAACCGACTTGGATATCTGGTCTAAGAAGATTCAAGCCGCGGGCATCTTTGCTCTGGATACCGAAACCGACAATATCGATCCCATGAGGGCCAACTTAGTAGGTTTGTCCGTGTCGGTAAAAGCGGGGGAAGCGGCGTACCTCCCTATACGCATCGTTGACGGTCCTTCTGTAGACCAAGCCGTCGTGGTGAATTGGTTGAATGACATATTCAGGAATTCGGATATCCGCATCGTAGGACAGAATTTTAAATATGATATGAAGGTGCTGCACCGAGCGGGAATCGCGCTGCGTGAAGCCTGGTTTGACACGATGATTGCGGCATGGGTGTTAGACGCGTCTTCACCGGTGGGCATGGACAGTCTGGCAGATCGCTATCTCGGTTTGAGAACACTGAAGTTCAACGACATTGTCCCTAAAGGAGGCAGCTTCGATCAAGTGTCGCTGGAGGACGCGGTGCGCTATGCCGCCGAAGATGCCGATATCACGTTGAGGCTGTATCATGTTTTTGCCCCCATGCTGGAACAGGATACGGAAAGATTGGCCATTTTTCGGGATATGGAGATGCCATTGCAGCCGATTCTAGCGGCTATGGAATTCGAAGGGATTGGATTGGACATTGGTGAATTGGAAGCCTACGGTCGGGAACTTGAAGGGACCATCGATGGCCTGGTTAAAGAGATTCACCAACTCTGCGGCCACGAATTCAATATCGCTTCCCCAAAACAGCTTCAGACGGTTCTCTTCGAGGAGCGGGGGCTCAGCCCTGGCAAGAAAACCAAGAGCGGTTATTCCACCGACATCTCGGTGCTCACCGAACTGGCCTCCGAGGATCCGGTACCTGAAAAAATTCTGCATTACCGGTCTCTCACCAAGCTCAAATCAACCTATGTGGATGTTCTGCCGCAGCTCATTAATCCATCGGACGGTCGAATTCACACCAGCTATTCCCAAACCGGCGCGGCCACCGGGAGACTTTCCAGCAATAATCCGAATCTTCAGAATATCCCGGTTCGGGACGATAATGGGCGGCGAATCAGAAACGCTTTTAAGAGCCGGGCGGGCTGCCTTTTCGTTTCAGCCGACTATTCTCAGATAGAGCTCGTGGTGCTGGCACATATGTCAGGTGACAAGGCGCTGTCCCTGGCCTTTCAAGAGGGGGTGGATGTCCATTCCCGTACTGCCGCTCTTCTGTTTGGGATTGATTCACAGGATGTTACATCCGAACAGCGCCGAATGGCCAAAACTGTTAACTTCGGTGTGATGTACGGTATGAGTGCTTTTCGCCTATCCAACGAACTGGGCATCAGCCGCAAGGAGGCAAAGCATTTCATTGACGCCTATTTCATCACTTATATGGGAATCAAAAATTTTGTCGATGAGGCAGTGGCTCTGGCTGAGAAAGAGGGGGGGGTGCGTACTCTCCGCGGGCGTTTCCGCCCGCTGCCGGGAATCAACAGTCGAAATCGTGTGGAAAAGGCCGCGGCTGAAAGAGCCGCCGTCAATTCCAGGATTCAAGGTACAGCCGCCGACATCATGAAGAAGGCCATGCTGGAGGTGAATCAGGTTCTCTCCCAGCAATTTCCCCAATCCCACATGCTGCTTCAGGTGCACGATGAGCTGCTGATTGAAACCCCCGAATCTGAGGTGGAGGCTGCCTCCAAGCTGCTTCGAGATACCATGGAAGCGAGCGCGAATCTTTCTGTACCACTGAAAGTGAGCGTGGAGATCGGCAGGTCGTGGGGAGAGCTTCATTGATGGCTTTGGGGGTATCGTAGGCGATGAAACTGATTGGCGTGGCAGGCAAAATAGGGTCGGGGAAAAACTATGTGGCTGATATTCTGGAGCGTCGAGGATGGCGAGCCCTGGATTTGGATGCCATGGCGCATCGCGCGCTCGGGGTTTTCAAGAGTGAGATTGTCCAGGCCATTGGATCTGATATACTGGTTAACGGACATATCGATCGAGAGAGACTCGCTGCCAAGGTGTTCACAAGTCCCCAATGCCTTGAAAAGTTGGAAAAAATCACCTATCGGTGGATAGAAGATGAAACTCGTCGGTGGATAGAATCAAAACCGGCTGTCCCGGCAGTAATCCATGCCATCAATCTGCACAAAACTTCATTGCCAAAGATATGCGATGCCATCATTTGGGTGAAAGCAAGCCGTTATGCGCGAAAAAATCGTGTTATTCATCGCAATCATCAGCCTTGGGAGCAGATAAAGGGACGATTTGTCAGTCAGAAGCGACTCAGCCCTAAACTTTTCTCATCGCACGCCGAAATCTATAGCGTGAGGAACTCGGGAAACGATGCGTCTTTGAATGCGTCACTGGACCGGATTTTTCATCGTCTCTATGGCCTGGAGGGGTGAAATGAGCGCCGAACATACCAGAAGTCCCGCACTTGTGGTGGTTTTCAGCATATTGAGTATACTGGCAATCGCATTGACTGCTGGCCTGTTATTGCTTAGGGAGCGGGAAATGCCCAACTCGATTCGCGAGACCTTTCAGCCGACGACGGTGGAAGAAACCGTCACCGATGAGTTCGATCCCATCGACTGGGCTCGAGAGGGCGCCGAATATCCTCCACTCCAGGTTGCGGAAGGTGAAGAAAATGAAATTGTTACCGATTATACCGACGATCAGAGTCAGCCGGAGGAGGTTCAGCCGGAGGAAGATTTTCAGAAGCCAGTTGTTACAAAGCAACCGGCCATCATCAAACCGGCGCCCAAACCTGTTATAACGCCGCCACCGAAGCCGCCGGAGAAGCCGAAGCCAGCCTACCGCGAGGTGCGGGAGAATGCCTATTGGGTTCAAATTATCGCGACCACGAACATGTCTCGGGCAGAGTCCGTGCGTGAAGAGTTCTCCCTTCGTGGTTTTTCCACACAGATTATGACCCAGGATACCGGTACTGAATTTATCTACAGGGTGCGGATGGGAGCATTTGGCACCAAGAGTGAAGCGGAATCTTTTGCCGCCAGGATACGAGATATCGGCGGATACGAGGATAGTTATGTTACTCTGGCCCCGGTAACCCGGCGGATATCTTCAAGACGTTAGCTTTTTCATAGTCTCGGAAATCGCCACGATGGCGCTATTGGATGTTATCATATATTAGCAATTATCATTACATACTTTCGTATGCTATCAAATGCTATATTGCCCAGTTGTTTTCATCAAAACTATCCGCGTAGCGGTTTTTCACCCGATATCGTGGAGGCTGGCTGTAAATCACTGAATACGGCGGAATCGAACTGGTAATCCAGAGATTGCCCCCGATAACCGATCCCTTCCCTATAACCGTTTTCCCGCCCAAAATTGTGGCTCCCGCGTAAATGGTAACTTCGTCTTCCAATGTGGGATGGCGCTTGCGATCCGCCAGCTCCTTGGCAACACTCAACGCGCCGATCGTGACACCTTGATAAAGCTTGACATTGTTCCCGATGGTGGCAGTTTCTCCTATGACAACCCCAGTTCCATGATCGATGAAAAATCCTTCACCAATCGTGGCACCTGGATGGATGTCGATACCGACTTCTCCATGCACCTGTTCGCTCATCATTCTCGGTATCAAGGGTACGTTTTCCAGGTAGAGTTCGTGGGCAATGCGATGACAGGTAATAGCCCTTAGACCCGGATAGGAGAGAATAACTTCGTCGTGACTTCGGGAGGCGGGATCTCCATTAAACGCCGCTTCCACATCGTTCATTGCCTTCTGCCGTAGCACAGGAACCCTGGAAAGCACATTCAGGGCTACCTGTTCGGCTTTCTTCCGGCACGACCCGGAAGTTATGTCGTTTCCTTCAGCACGCGCCGCGTACTCAAGACTCCGGGCTATCTCCACCATGAGTTCCTGCACCAATTTGCGAGTCTTCGCGCCGATGGTATGAGTAATCAAATCGTCGTCTAACACCTCTTCCACTTGAAATCCAGGAAAAATCAGCGTCTCAATGGTTTGCAGTATCGTTTGCACACCCTGTCGCGAGGGCAGGTTGGGACCGCTTAGATGGTTGATACCCCCCAGTTCATTGTAGGAGTCTATGATGGAATTGCTAATCTGGGCGATTCTGGTTTCTGATTTAACCTTCATGAAGTCTCTCCATTCTATATTCCATCCAATCATACAACTTGCATCAAAGGTGACATAATGGGGAACACCCGATATCCTTGAAAAAATGAAATTCGGCAAAAATTTTGTTTTTGATGCTATGCCCAACCTTAAACTAAGCGCGGATGAACACCGTGTCATTCACACTTCTGTCCGGCCCCCCTTTCGGCTTACCCCTCATTGGGCTTCACTACTGAATGGCCGCGTAGACGATCCGCTCCGAATACAGGCGGTTCCCACGAGCACTGAGGGCATGGCTCAGCCGGATGATAGGGCCGATCCCCTCGGCGAAAAGGAGCATATGCCGCTTCCCAGGCTTGTTCATCGCTATGCCGACCGGGCACTGGTGGTGATGACAGGAAAATGTGCCCTCTACTGCCGGCATTGTTTTCGCCGTCGGCTCACCGGAGATGACTATGGCGACATTGCCCAGGATGAAATGGCGGCCATCGCCAAGTGGATTGCCGCGCGGCCCAGTGTTCAGGAACTGATTCTCTCTGGGGGCGATCCCTGCACCCTGGAGGAGAAAGTGCTTTTGGGCCATATCGATACATTGAGGGCCGCTCGGCCGGACATCGTTTTAAGACTTGCCACCCGGATACCAGTGGTAGATCCCAAGCGAATTACGAGCGCCTTGGCCCGCGGCTTAGGCAGGCGCTTAGCGATATGGATTGTTATTCAAACCAATCATCCCAGGGAAATCTCGCCGGAATTTCTAACGGCTGTGAAGCGCCTCCAGAGACAGGGACTGCCGATACTCAATCAAAGCGTTCTTCTCAAGGGCGTCAACGACCAGGTGGAAATCTTGGTGGAACTCTCTCGCCAACTGGTAAGGGCACGCGTAAAACCTTACTATTTGTTTCAGGGTGATCTGGCCGAAGGCAGCGGAAAATTCCGCCTCCCCCTGTCCCAAGCGCGCCATTTGGTAGAGGAATTGCGCAAACGGGTGAGTGGTTTGGCCATGCCGCTCTTCGCTGTCGACCTTCCAGGGGGTGGGGGAAAGGTGCCGCTCGGTTTCGATTATGTAGGCGACTTGACACAGCGAGGCTGGCGGCTCACCACCCCGAACGGCAATCAGGGGTATTACCCCGATCCGCGGCCACAAGGAGATTAGATGGAAGATACACATCGTTCTCTCAGCGATTCTCACCTTATCTGGGAGAATGTGGAAAGTGAAACTCAGTACGATGCGGGAATCTTACGCCTGCGCCGTGTTCGGCGACGCTCTCCCTCTGGCAAGCACGCGCCGTTTATTTCTGTTGATGCCCCAAACTGGGTAACGGTAATTCCCGAACTGAAAGAAGGAAAATCGCTTCTCATTGTCAGGCAATACCGTCATGGTACGCAAGAGGTTGGTTCTGAATTTCCCGCGGGGGCGATTGATTCGGGGGAAAGCCCGACCGATGCCGCGTTGCGGGAGCTCAATGAGGAAACCGGGTATGGGGCCTCGGAAATCCGGGAAATTGGCTCGGTGAGTCCCAATCCCGCCTTCATGACCAACAGAACATACACGTTCCTCGCCAGAGGTCTTTCAAAAAATACCAGGCAAAATCTCGACGAGCATGAGATACTGGATGTTATGGAACTGCCGTATTCTGAAATAGCGGAACAGATGGGACAAGCTCCCTTCGACAGCGCTATTACAGTTCAGGCCTGGTTTTTTTATCAGAGGGCTCGACAATGCGCGCGATAGTTGTTGAAAAATACGGCGGAATTGAACAACTGAAGCTTCAGGAGCGGCCTATACCAGCTCTTGAACCCGAAACCCTGTTGGTGCGCTTATTTGCCGCCGGTGTGAATCCGGTGGATACCTATCAACGTTCGGGAATCCAGGGTTATACGCCACGGCTACCATTCACGCCTGGTATGGACGGCGCCGGGGTTATTGAGGAGGCAGGCGAGGGTATTCGTGATCTTGATGTTGGTATGAAGGTGTATGTTGCCGGCTCGATAAGCGGCGCCTACGCGGAATACTGCCTCTGCGCGCCAGAGTCGCTGCACCCGCTGCCTGACGAGTTGGAATGGGTGGAGGGGGCCTGCCTGGGCGTTCCCTATTTCACGGCGGCCCGTGCCCTGTTTACCGCGGGAAAGCTGCGTGGTAATGAGACAGTTCTGATTCACGGCGCGAGCGGAGGGGTGGGTTTGGCCTGTCTCCAGCTATGTCTCGGACTGGATGTAACAGTTTACGCCACAGCCGGTTCCCATGAGGGGGAAATGCTCACTTTGGTGAACGGCGCCGAGGGATGCTTCAACCATCGGGATGCAGGGCGATTCGAAGAGATAAAGAAGGCGGCAGGTGAAGGGGGGGTGGATTTGATTGTGGAAATGCTGGCCAATGAAAACCTCGACGCTGACTTGAAGCTGTTAGGACGGGAGGGACGAGTTGTGGTGGTTGGGAGCCGGGGACCTATCACTATTGCCCCACGAGATTTGATGAGTGTGGAAGGAAGAATAATAGGCGTGAAGATGATTTCCTCCAGTCTTGAGGAGCGTAGGGAATATGCCCGTATCATCGTCGAAGGTGTTCGCGCCGGACACATCAAACCGCTCATACAAGCCGTGTATTCATTTGAAGATGTCCATCTTGCCCATCAGGATATTATCAGCGGTCCTCACTTGGGCAATTTGGTAATCGGTATTCCTTAAGAGCACAGCCGCGCTCGCCGGTTAAGAAGAAGGCCATGTGAAAAGTCAGCGAAGGATGAAGGTGCGATTTTCGTGAACGAAAATGGAATGATTGAGCTGGAGCTTGAGGGCGTGAACCAGGGTGCGACGCTCCACATCCTTGCCTATCCGAACGAGTTGGCTGATGTGGGATCGGTCGCTCACCTGTATAACTTCCTGAGCGATGATGGGTCCCTGATCAAGATTTTCATTGGCAAAATGCGCGGTGGCGCCGATCATTTTCACGCCCTTGTGCCAGGCTTGATGGTAGGGTTTGGCGCCTTTGAAGGCCGGCAGAAAACCATGGTGGATGTTGATGATTTTGTTTTTCCATTTGCTGACAAAACCGCCGCTGAGTATTTGCATGAAACGGGCCAATATCACAATGTCAATGCTGTATTGTTGCAGTATTTTCTGTATCTCTGTTTCGGCGGTTTTTTTTCCGGCGCTGTAATCAATCTGATAGAATGGTATACCAAACTGTCGGGCCACCGGCTCGTTAACGAGGTGATTGGAAACGACGACGGATATGTCGCATTCCAATTCGCCATCCTGATGTTTGAGGAGTAGTTCCCAAAGACAGTGATTGGTTTTGCTCACCAGGATGGCTATGCGGTCTTTTCTCGATGTTTCGTGGAGCGCCCAGTTCATGTTGAATTCTTCTGCGATGGGGCTGAAGCTGCTTTCAAAAACTCTTCGATTGAAGGGGAATGGGGCTTCGAAAAGTCCCTTGAGCATGAAGAGTCCGACATCCAAGGCCGTGTGCTGGGTGAGATCGAGAATGTTCGCGCCACTCTCGGCTATCATTCTGGCTACAGCAGCGACGATGCCTTTACGATCGGGGCAGGTGACTTTGATGACGAATTGGTTCATAACTGCAACAGGTTAGGGGGGATAAGGAAGGATGGCAATACCTACTAAGCGCGGTGGAATGATGACTGCGCTTGTGAAGGCTTTCTGCTGTGAGAATCCCCAGCATATGGGGATGAACTCCCATGTTTACAAAGAGGGCGTTTATGGATAGCACGATACCGGAAGTCTTAGAAAGCGGTCGAGCCATTATGGGTATGGAACTCGGTTCCACAAGAATTAAATCGGTGCTGATTGGGCCCGATAATAATCCTCTGGCCTCTGGCGGGTATCATTGGGAAAATTCCTTGATTGATGGCATTTGGACCTACTCTCTCGACGAGGTTTGGGCAGGAATTGCCGCCTGCTATGCCGATTTGAGAGCAGATGTAAAGAACAAATACCAAGTTGAACTCACTTCGTTTGCCGTCGGCGGCTTTAGCGGCATGATGCATGGGTATCTGGTTTTCGACAAACAAGACAATCTACTCACACCTTTTCGAACCTGGCGGAACAATATAACAGGAGAGGCGGCTGAACAGCTTACGGCTCTTTTTCAATATCCGATTCCGCAGCGATGGAGCATCGCCCATCTCTATCAGGCCATACTCAACAAGGAAGATCACATCAAAGATATCGCGTTTATGAGCACCTTGGCCAGCTATGTTCATTGGAAGCTTACGGGCAGGAAAGTGATTGGCATCGGTGAGGCATCGGGGATGTTTCCCATCGATACTGATGCCCAAAACTACGACGCGAGCCGAGCCGCGGCCTTCGACGCTCATGTGGGTAACGCGGGTTTGGGATGGAGCTTGTTGGAGTTGCTGCCGAAGATTGTGTCTGTTGGCAGCGAGGCTGGAACTCTCACGGCAGAAGGAGCCGCATTATTGGATATTTCCGGTTCATTAAAGGCAGGCGTGCCCTTTTGTCCGCCTGAGGGAGATGCCAGTACCGGCATGGTAGCCACCAACAGCGTGAAGCCGCGAACCGGGAATGTTTCGGCAGGCACCTCGGTTTTTGCCATGCTGGTAATGGAGAATGAACCATCGAAGGTTCATGAAGAAATCGACCTTATCATTACCCCCGATGGAAAGCTCGTCGGTATGGCTCATTCGAACAACTGCACCTCGGATTATGACGCGTGGATTGGTCTTTTCGCCAAGGCTATCGAAGCACTGGGTATTGATGTCTCCACACCGGTTCTCTACGACACTCTTCTGGATCTGGCCCTGAAAGGCGATCCGGATTGTGGTGGCCTTTTGGCTTACGGATATATTTCTGGCGAGCACATGACAGGTTTCAGTGAGGGACGACCACTTTTTGTCCGCGGTCCCGATGCGACGTTTAGCATTGAGAATTTTATCCGCGCGCAGCTTTTCACATCCCTTTGCGCCCTTCGGACAGGATTGGATGTTCTGATGAAAGAAGAGGGAGCGCAAGTGGATGAGATTCGTGGTCATGGCGGTTTTTTTAAGACTGCTCATGTGGGGCAGCGCGTTATGGCGGCAGCCATAGGCACGCCGGTGAGCTTACTGACGACATCGGGTGAGGGGGGGGCCTGGGGCATGGCGCTCCTCGCGGCGTATATGGCGCGAGTTCGGAAAACACAAAGCCTCCCGGACTTCCTAGACTTGGCCCTCGCCGGCTGCATCGGAAAGGCCGTTAAACCCGATCCTGCGGATGTGAAGGGATTTGAGGCTTTTCTCAAGCGCTATCATCAGGGACTCACCATCGAGCGAGCCGCTGTGCAGGCTCTGAGGTAAATTCCGAGATGCTCAATGAGAACTGTGACCGCATGCCGATTCGTTCCCGCCTCTCTAGCGATCTTCGTCGTTGAGCAGCTGTGTAATGCGGTTGTACCTAACCTGGACATCTTCTATGCTTTTGAGTATATCATCAGGCTCCCCCTTGCGGGTACAAATGTGAATGCTCTTCATGCTCAGATTAGGAATCCGGATGTCGATTTACCTTGAACTTCTCTAAAGAGATGTTGTACTTCCTGATACGCCATGAGACTTGTCGGGCTGTGAGACTGAGAGCTTTCGCGGTACGATTGATATTGCCCTGATGTTGTCGCAGTTCTTCAGTGAGCGTCTCGTATTCCACGAACGCGAGATGATTGAGAAGCGATGGAACAGGGGTTTTCAGAACGGCGCCGCGTATGGCCGGAGGCAGATCACCGATACTTATTCTGTCGCCCGGCATGTTTTCAAGTACAAGGGACATGGTTTCCTTGAGCTCACATACATTGCCAGGCCATGAATAAGATTGGAGGGCCTCTACCGCGGCGGGCGATAATCCGGGGGATTTGAGGCTTGAGTCCATGGTGAGTTGTTCGAGAAACCAGCCAGCCAAAAGAGGAATGTCCTCTATCCTATTCCGGAGAGCCGGAATTGTCAGGATTAAACCGTGGTTCGCGGTCAGTCGATTCCAGTTATTCCGAAGGCTGGAATCATGCGCTGAGGGAACAGCGGCAGCGATGACACGCTTCAATCCACGTAGATATGTGCTTTTCTCATTTTCATTCAACATCATCCAATCAGGAATGAATACAGTTCCCTCATTGCCCTCCTTGTCTGAATTATCCGTGGATATGAATGGTAGTGAGGGATCGGGTCCATTCTGATGAATCCACTCTGCCAGATGAGCGCGGCCTGTACCATGCTCGCCGATGAGGAGGAGGGGATGTCGTGAGAAGCTTATCAAAGGTATCATTGAAAAAACTCTTTTGGACGCATGACTAGCGGCAATCCAAGTGGAATGCGGGGCAAAATCGTTTCCGGAGGGCAAAACTGAATTGGATTTCCGTTCGGTTTTCCGAAGTCGCAACCATTGATCCGCGAGCAAGTTGAGAAGATGGCATATATCACTATTTGGTAGCTGAGCGCCTTCGAAAAACCACCAGGATGCCCCTACGGGGAAGGGGTGATTCCATGATGAGGAGCCGTTTCGTGAATATCGATCAACCCGTTCTTCCCAGCTATATGAGGTTTCCGAATCTGTGAAATGGATTCCTGCCACCCTCGCGTCGAGGAATTCGGATATAAGCCGCAGTAAACGCCTTGCCCCCATCCGTGCTACCCGGTTCTGAGCAATAATTCGCCAGCCTGCCACGGCAATTGTAAAGCAATTTGATGCCATCAATTCTCTTTTGTGGACCAGAATTCATACCAATTCAATTTACGTATTCATGGATGAGCATAGCAATGGGTGCGCTGTCCGAATTGCACAGTTAGCATCAATATTTTCAATTTCGTGGGAGGGATGACAGTTGGGAGACGACTGGTGTGAAAAACTGATTCAAAGGCATCGCCCTTGAATGCGGAATTTGCAATACTTATCGTTTTCGATGGGCGGATAGAATCGACTCAGTGGCGATAAACTGCCGCATGCGTTGGCTCAATGGGGAATGGATTTTCTTGTGCCATAGCAGGATTTATGCATAATGGAGGATTTATGAACACAGCGAAGAATCATAGTGAGTGGACAGTGGTGGATGGACTGCGCGTCAAACCAGGCCGCCCCCTCCCCTTCGGGGCTACGCCTCTGAGACAGGGAGTTCAGTTCTCGGTGTTCTCTCGCCATGCCACGGCTGTTTCCTTACTCTTATTTAACCGGCCTGAGGACTCCATGCCGGCCCATGAAATCCTATTGAACCCTGCGCATTTCCGAACCGGGGATTGTTGGCATGTTTTCATTGAAGGAATTCAGGCAGGGCAGAACTACCTCTACCGTGTCGATGGTCCGTATAAACCTGCCGAGGGACATCGATTCAACCGCAATAAAGTTCTCATCGATCCCTACACGAAGGCGCTTACCGGAAATTTTCGCTGGAACCTGAAAGACAGCTTTGGATTCATCCCCGGCCATCCGGATTCCGATCTCTCGTTTTCCACCGATGGGAATATCAGACAGATTCCCAAATGCATAGTTGTAGCCGATGATTTTGACTGGCAGGGCGATCGACCGTTAAACTATCCGCTGAGCGAAGTAATTATCTACGAAACCCATGTCCGCAGTCTCAGCTCCCATCCGGAAACTGTCAAACGATACGGCATTAAACACCCTGGAACCTTCGCCGCTGTTGTACAGATGATTCCCTACTTTCTGGAGCTAGGAATTACAAGTCTGGAACTCCTACCCGTGGCGGAATTCGATGAGTTTGAATACGAGAATCGTATCAATCCCCTAACCGGCAAACCCCTGAAGAATTATTGGGGGTACTCCACAATCGCCTTTTTCGCCCCCAAGAGCAAATATGCGGCGTCCTGTGACAGCAGCAATCAGGTGAACGAGTTTAAAACCATGGTGAGGGAACTCCACAAGGCTGGCATTGAAATCATACTGGACATTGTTTTCAATCACAGCGGTGAAGGCGATCAGATGGGCTGCACCATTTCGTTCAGGGGGTTGGATAACAGCATTTACTACATGCTTACTCCCAACCGGCGATTCTATATGAACTATTCGGGATGTGGAAACACCTTGAATTGTAATCATCCGGTGGTTCGAGAACTCATTATTCAATCACTGCGCTACTGGGTTCAAGACATGCACATCGACGGATTCCGTTTTGATTTAGGCTCCATTCTGGGTAGGGACAGTCAGGGTAGAATGATGGACAATCCCCCAGTGCTTGAGAGGATTGCTGAGGATCCAGTCCTTAGAGATACCAAAATTATTGCCGAGGCCTGGGACGCCGCTGGCACCTATCAGGTAGGCAGTTTCCATGGAGGACGATGGGCCGAGTGGAACGATAAATTCCGAGACGACGTGCGCTCTTTCTGGCTGGACATTCCCGGCAAAGTGAGCGCGCTGGCCACCAGATTCAGTGGCAGTGCCGATCTTTACATGCGGACTGAGCGCAAGCCCTTTCACAGTATCAATTACATTACCGCTCACGACGGCTTCACGCTCTCGGATTGGGTGAGTTACGAATCAAAACATAATGAAGCAAACGGAGAGAATAATCGTGACGGATCGGATTACAACTTAAGTCGGAATTGGGGCGTCGAAGGTGAGACAGACGATATCCAGGTGCTGAATACTCGTCAGCGGATGATACGGAATATGCTAACCACACTTCTTCTATCCAGCGGTACGCCCATGTTGCTTGGTGGAGACGAAATTTGCCGCACACAGGGAGGGAACAACAATGCTTACTGCCATGACAATCCCATCACCTGGTATGACTTTTCCACGATGGACCGCTATCCTGGCATTTTTCGATTTGCCAAGCTCCTCATTGCATTCCGTAAGGCCCATCCGGCCTTGCAGCGGCGGGAATTCTTTCAGGGCCGCGATTTGAGCAATAACAAAATTCCGGATATTGGCTGGTTCGACGAGCATGGGACAGAAATGGATTGGCAAAGACCGGATAACCTTTTAGCCCTGCGCATTGACGGGAGCAAGAAAGAAATCAACAACGATCATGATGATGTGGGTATTATGATATTCTTCAATGCAACCGACAAGCCGGTAAACTTCCTGATGCCCGAGCTTCATACAGGTGAAAACTGGGCGAGAGTTATCGACACCTCCCTACCCTCACCGGAGGATTTTTTAGAGGAGGGGAACGAAAAAGTCGTAGCAACGAGCAGCCAATATAAGATTGAACATCAATCCATGGCCCTGTTTATTATCAAGCCAAAAAAATCCGATTCTAGCCCTTAACAGAGCCTGAGGTAAGCCCACGGACAAAGAAGCGCTGTAAGGCGAAGAACACGATGAGAGGAAGTATCATGCTCATGAACGCGCCGGAGGTGAGCAGATGCCAGTCTTGACCCTTTTCGCCAACCATGGCGGCGAGCGCGCTGGTAACGACTCGGTTCTTATCTCCGAGGAATACAAGCGCCACGAGGTAGTCGTTCCACACCCAGAGGAACTGGAAGATGGCAAAGCTCGCAAGCGCGGGCACCGACAAGGGGAGTACAAGACGGACAAAGGTGATAAATGGAGTGGCGCCATCAAGGTAGGCGGATTCAAAGATGTCTTTGGACAGGGAGCTGATGTAGTTGTAGAGCAGGTAAACTGCCAGGGGCAGGCCGAACCCGGTGTGGGCGAGCCACATAGCCAAAAAGGTGCCGTTTAGATTCCATCTAGTAAAGTCACGCAGTACGGGTATCAAGGCGATTTGAAGCGGTACAACGAGGAGTGCTACCACCATGATGAAGAGAGGACGTCGACCGGGAAATTCCATCCAGGCAAACGCATAGGCGGCGAACGCGGCGATCAAAATGGGTATGACAGTGGCTGGAATGCTCACGGCCAGAGAGTTAAGTGCCGCATCGGCGAAGTTATTGCCCTGTCGGGTTATCGTGTTTCCCTGGGCATCGGTGAAGCTTATTTCACCGGCGGCAAGGACGTCTTTGTAGTTGCGGAGGGTGATATTGGCGCCGAAACCGATCCATTTTTCTTCCAAAACTTCAATTTTACGGGAGCGTTTGTTTCCGTACCATATGAGGACTCTGTTTTCTTCGGTTTCAATTCCGTTTCGCCATTCTTCGAATGTGGCTGTGTGCCCTTCGATAGTAACCGGCAGATTCGGGTCGGTTTCTGCCGGAATTTCGAATTCGCTTGTTTTCACCCATTCTCTATGAGGAAGTATGGTCCACCATCCCGATCTGTAAATATCCCTTGAGTCTCGGAAGGACGTAATAAAAACCCCCAATGTGGGGATGGTCCAGATTAGAACGATAATGATAAGAACGATGCCGACGAAGAATCTGCCACGGAATTGTTGGCGATTTTTTGTTAAGTCTTTCATCTCAATGTTGTCCTTCCCCGAAATTGCTTGAGATTGTATGCCAGTACGGGAACGATGACTACCAGCAGCACAATGGCGATGGCCGAGGCCCGACCGGAATGACCGTAGGTGAACTGTTGGAGGTAGAATTCGTTCGCGATCACGTTGGTTCCGAAGTTGCCGCCTGTCATTACTCTGACGATGTCAAAGAGCTTCAGGCTGAAGATGAGAATGGTGGTCGCCACTGTGATAATGGTAGGCATCACAGAGGGTATGGTGATGCGAAAGAATATTTTGAATGCGTTTGCGCCATCCACCCGGGCGGCTTCATTGATGGATTCTGGAATGGCTTTGATGGCTGAAGAAAGTATCACCATCGCGTACCCGGTTTGGAGCCACACCATAATCGCAATAAGAAAGAAGTTGTTCCAAAATGGCACCAGGAGCCATGGTTGAGCCGTTCCACCGAGAGAGGTGACTATGGCATTGAGCAAGCCGATTTCGCTGATGCTAACACCCTCGCCCTTATAAGCGTAGATGAACCTCCATATAACGCCGGCCCCAACAAACGAGATGGCCATGGGCATGAAAATGAGCGACTTGAAGAGTTTTTCATGGCGGCTTTTATCGGCTAAAACCGCGATAATGATGCCCAGGATGACACAGGTAAGTGTTCCGAAAACCATCCAGAGAAGATTGTTCCTGAATGCCTGGAGCATGATGGGGTCGGTGAAGGCAAATTGGTAGTTTCTCAGAAAAACAAACTCACGGGCATTCGGCCCCAAGAAACTCAGTCTGAGCGACCGAAATGTCGGCAGAACAAGGGCCCAGATGAGCAAGGCAGTGGCGGGCCCGGCAAAGACGATGGCCACGGCTACCGATCGGATCTTCCGGGGCATGCTTTGCGCGATTGAGTTCAACACGAAGAATAGGAGGCTGACTGACCCGAGTCCCCATACGATGGCTGTGATGGTCATGAGCACTTTGTACTGCTGCATGTTCTGCAATAGTACGAATCCGCCGACTAGAAAAACTGCCAAAGCCGCCACCAGCATGACGAGGATGAGATAACGGCGGGTGGGATTAAGATCCTGAAGCATTGTAACCTCTCTTTCCCGATTAATGAACGCTATGAGTAAACCGGAAGTGGGGATAATTCCCCACTTCCGGCTCTATCAACTACTCAGAATTTTTATTGGGGCCAGGAGGCGTCGATAGTCGCCAAGGCCTCATCCAAACTTGTCGCTCCGGAGACGTAAGCGGTCATTTCTCTCCAAAAGGAACCGGCACCAACGGCGCCAGGCATCAGGTCGGAACCATCGAAACGGACGCTGGTGGCGTTCTGAATAATTTCCGCAACCTTCCGATCCACCTCGTTGGTATACCAGCTGAGTTGGCTGTCCTTATGCGGCGAGATGGCCCCTCCGAGACGCACCCAACCTTCTATGGAGGCCCCAGTGGCGAAGTGCTGCATGGTCATTCTCACCTCGGGACGATCGTTGAACATGGCGAAGATATCACCGGCAACCAGAACCGGGCGCCCCAGGGAGGCATCGACGCTGGGCAGATAGAAGAAATCATAATCCACACCGGCTTCCAGATTCTCCGGGAAGAACGTGGTGATGAAGTTGCCTTGTTTGTGCAGCCAGGCACCAGGTGGATCATCGAACATCACCACGGGCGCGTCGCCGAAACTGACTGCCGTGATGCCCGAACGACCGCCGTAAACCATATTATCGGCAAACCAGATATCCGTTACGGCCTCGATAGCCCTGCGCACCTCTGGGGAGTCGAATTTCAGTTCGCCAGCAACCCATTTGTCATAGTTCTCAAGACTGGTGGTGCGAAGCATCATTTCCTCAACCCAGTCAGTCATGGGCCAGCCGGTAGCCGCACCGGATTCAATGCCAACGGCCCAGGGAGTATCGCCGTCTGCCTGAATTGCTTCTTGGAGCGCCACTAATTCCTCCCAGGTGGTAGGAACCGTGTAGCCGGCCGCGTCGAACGCTTGCTTGTTATACCAGACCAGGGACTTGCCGTTTACACGGCCCCAGATTCCGGCCATTATCGGACCATCGGGAGATTCCATGGTGGCCATGTCCAGCCAGCTCTGGATGTAGTTGGATTTCACCAAGTCCATATCCAAAGTTTCGTTTAAGTCGATGACAAAACCCTTTTTTACGAAATTGTCCAATAGTCCAGGCTGGGGAAAGTCCACGATGTCCGGCGGATTTCCACCTTCAATACGTATGGCAATCGAGGCCTCGAATTCTTTTGATCCCTCATACTGAATATCAATGCCAGTTTCTTCTTCGAAGGGCAAGATTGATTCTTCGAATTTGATGGCATCGTTATCCACGAAGGGCCCCGCGATTGTTACCACCGATCCCTCGGTTGTCGATTTGGCTCTATTACATCCAACAACGAGAACAATCGACGAAACGAGCAGTACGATAAGTACTGACAACACAATTTTTTTCATTGAAAACTCCTTTCATTACGGCTAATCAAGGCCGCAAGATTCATAATTTAACGATAGACCCAAAGCGAGTCAGCCTAGCCATTTCGCTGCAGCATATACAGTTTCACATGGCATATGAATAACAGCGGCCAACGCATTGCCCATATTAAACCTATACTGAGGAGTCGTCAACACTTATCTTTGAGAGAGAATTCCGCGGACTCGAATTACTAAAAACGCTGAATCTTGACAGGTGGATACCGGCAAATTAATGTAATTCCAGTAGTTTCTTTAAGAGGCTCACGGCAAATAGATGTCTTACCTACTTGAAGTCAAGAAGTTTTCTCCGATTTCGCTACCCCTCGAAGAGACCCTTTTCCATGCGGCGAATGGATATTTGGGCATACGGGGATGCTTCGAGGAGAATTGCGATTCGGGATATAGGGGTATCCGCGGCGCCTATATCAACGGTTTTTACGACACTTACCATATTGAGCATCCTGAAAAACTCTTTGGATTTCCTGAGATTGGAGAGCAAATACTCAATGTCACGGATGTTCAGGGAATTCACACGCGCATCAATGGCGAGGCATTGGTACTCAATTCCCAAAATGTCTCTGACTACCACCGATGTCTCGACATGAGAGCCGGCCAGACTTTCAGGGGTTTCATCTGGAGTAGCTCTGAGGGGGTATCGGCCCATGTGGAGCTGAGGCGTCTTGTCTCCTTTCAGCGGCCAGAGGTTTTTGCTATCCAGTACACTCTCACCATGCTGAACCCCGCTGTTGTCGAAATTGAATCGACTGTACGGGGGGATGTGAGTAATTTCTATGATTCTTCCGACCCCAGAGTGAGCGGACAAGCATTCAACTCGTTCAAGGTAATCGATTCACATATCAAGAATGAACGTTTTACCATGGTTTCCCGTACTGCCGCGACGAATCTTGTTTTGAGAGTTCAGGTGGATCATTCAATACAGAAGGATTCAGGGAGCCTGGACGGGCCTGTGCCCATGGAAGAGGGCTCGCTTCTCACCCTTCGATGGAAGACCGCTATGGAAAAAGGGGAAACCCTGGTTCTCGAAAAAACGGCTGTGTATCGGGATTCCTGGCGACATGGGCAATTACCCGACTGGGGTGGAGACTACTGGGATGAGGGGGGTCCTCCAACATATTCGCTTCTTGCGGCAGAACAGCGCGTGTATCTGGATTCTTTTTGGGAGAGATCGGACATCGACATTGTCAATGCCAATGCTGATGATGAGCAGCTGATTAGTTTGCGATTCAATATGTACAATCTGCTGCAGTCCGGTATGGGCAGTTCCGGTATTCCCGCAAAGGGCTTGAGCGGTGAAGGATATCAGGGACATTGTTTTTGGGATACCGAGATCTACACGATGCCTTTTTTTCTGTACACTCGTCCGCAGGCGGCCAGAAAACTCTTGGAATACCGATACCATGCTCTGCCGGAGGCCAGAAACAATGCTCGGATTCTGGGTCATAGTCGAGGCGCCGCCTACCCCTGGCGAACAATTTCCGGACGGGAATGCTCAGTTCACTATCCTTCCGGGAGCGCGCAGTATCACATCAATGCCGATATCGCCTACGCGGTCTGGCGCTACTGGGAGGGAACATCCGATGAGGCGTTTCTCAAGGAATACGGCGCTGAAATTCTCTTTGAAACTGCTCGCATTTGGATAGAATTGGGCAACTTTGCTTCAGGTGGTTTCCACATCAATGGAATAACCGGCCCCGATGAATACACCTGTATGGTGAACGACAACTACTACACTAACCGAATGGCCGCAATGAATCTGAATAAGGCGATTTGGGTCTACGACTTGATGAAAAAGAAACACGCGGAAGCCCTCGAAGCATTGTCCACCCGTATTAACCTTGAATCCCATGAGCGAAGAGGCTGGGAAGAGGCTTCGACAGCCATGGTTGTTCCCTATGATGCCAAAAGGGATATCAATCCCCAGGATGAATCTTTCCTGCGTAAACCTCTCTGGGATTTTGAACAAACGCCCCGCTCGCGATATCCACTCTTCCTCCACTACCATCCCATGACCCTTTCCCGATATCAGGTATGCAAGCAGGCCGATACCATACTCGCCTACGTTCTTCTGGACAGCGGGGAATTTGACTCCACTGTCCGTAACACTTTTTCCTATTATGAGGGTATCACCGTCCACGATTCATCCCTGTCCTACTCAACTTTTTCCATCGTGGCGGCTGGTCTTGGTGAAGTGGAGAAGGCATACGAATACTTTTTGAAAACGCTCACCCTCGATTTGAAAGATACCAAAGGGAACACAAGAGACGGAATTCATGTCGCGAGCATGGGGGGCACTTGGATGGCCGTAGTGTGGGGATTCGGAGGATTCCGACCCGCGGGTGATATTCCCTCTTTCAGTCCCTCTCTTCCCTCCGAATGGCGCAGCCTCCGTTTTCGTCTTCTCTACCGTGGCGCTTTTATGGAAATTTTCTGCGACCAGGAACAACTGCGGATTAGTTCGCTCAATGGACTGGCAACCGATATCATGGTGTGGGACTCACTGTTGCGTTTGGAAGTGGATCAGCCCTTGATTGTTCAGATGCGAAGGAGCCGCTGATGATTCGCGCCGCGATTTTTGATCTTGATGGTGTCATTGTCGATACCTCCCAACTTCATTATCTGGCATGGAAAAGCATTGCCGAGGACTTGGGCATACCCTTCACAACTGAGGATAATGAGAGACTCAAGGGTGTCTCCCGAATGGCCAGTCTGGAGATTCTTCTCCATCTTGATGCCTCCCGCGCGGCACTGAGCGAGGAAGATAAACAGGAATTGGCAGCCAGGAAGAACGATATCTACCGCCACTCGATTGGGCTTCTCGGCCCGGAAGACCTTCTCCCGGGGGCGAGGGAATTCATCCTTGAATGCCGCTCGTCCGGCTTGAAAACTGCCGTCGCCAGCGCCAGTCGAAACACCCCGTCAGTGATAGCGTTCTTGGAAGTGGCCGAACTTTTCGATTCCGTGGTGGATGGAAATCGAGTTCATAGAGCGAAACCCGAGCCTGAGGTTTTTTTAACCGCGGCCGATGATTTAGCCGTTCCGGCTTCTAATTGTGTTGTCTTTGAAGATGCCGCGGCCGGTATTGACGGGGCCCTGGCCGCAGGCATGTTCTGCGTTGGCATCGGCAGCGAGGATATTCTCGGCGCGGCTCATCTGGTGATACCGGGATTTGATGGCTTCTCCCTGGATGACTTGTTCCGTGCTCCGGGGTTTTTATCAGCCAATGCACCACAGGCGATTAACGGTGGTTTACATCAATGCTGACTCATTGTGTATGCCAATCGTGTAAAAGTGCCAAGGGCGTCAGGGGGCCGGCGCCCATGCCCGAAGAAGTCCGGAGCCCTGGGCTTTTTCGCACCCTCGAACGGGCCGACCCTCCGCTTATCGGCCTCAATTACGGCCCCGGTTTCTCTCTGGCGAATACCAGATATTCTGATGTTTCCGCTGGACTTGCGACCGTCTTTAGCCTACTTTAGCCTATAAGATCAAGACTATGTCAACAGAACACCTTCGCCCAAAATTTCACTATTCCGCCAGGAAAAACTGGCTCAACGATCCCAACGGCTGCGTTTACATGGACGGAGTTTACCACCTTTTTTACCAACACAACCCTAACAGCAACAATTGGGGTTCCCTACACTGGGGACATGCCACGAGCAGGGATCTGATTCACTGGGAGGAAAAAGACGTTGCGCTGTATCCGGATGAATTGGGGATGGTGTTTTCGGGCTCCGCAATCGTCGACGAAAACAACGACAGCGGCCTCTTTCCCGATGGAAAGGGGCTGATCGCGTTCTACACCAGTTATCGGGAACGTGATCCGTTGCCGGGATTCCAGCAGCAATGCATGGCGTTCAGCAGTGACGGCGAGCACTGGACCCCTTACGCGTCCAATCCTGTCATCCCCAATCCGGGCTACAAGGAGTTCCGGGATCCCAAGGTGTTCTTCCACCAGGAATCCAGGGCATGGATTCTCGTTCTTGCCGCGGGTCCAAGGGTTCTGTTCTATAGATCCCGCAACCTTATCGACTGGGAATTTGCCTCGGAATTTGGAAGACTCCAGAGGGATGAAACGTTGTTTTGGGAATGCCCCGATTTCATACCCATGCGCAGCGACAAAGGAAGAGTGCATTGGGTTCTCTTCGTCAGCAATCAATCGAGAAGAAGCTTCGACTTCCCCCAGATGCAGTTCTTTGTGGGTATGTTCGACGGCTACAGATTTGAAGACTACATTGTAGAAAAGGAGGTGCAGATAGTCGACTACGGGCCTGATTTCTACGCCGCCCAGAGCTGGTACGGGACCGAAAAGCGCACATGGATCGGATGGATGAGTCACTGGGCCTATTCGCACATGGTCCCCACCAGTCCCTGGCGCGGCATTATGAGCATTCCCCGCAATTTGGAGCTTGAGGAAGACGGTGATACTCACGTCCTGATTCAACAACCCGTGGAGGCACTGCTGCAGGCCCACGGCGAGGCGGTGGAAGTCCGGGACATGAAAACGTTTCAGCTCCCTTCGTCAAGCTGCGATATCCTGATCACCCTCGACAGGCCGTTGACAGGGTGTTTTCGGATGGAATTTGTAACGAAATCACAAGACAGACTTCTGGTCCAGTGGGAGGGGAGTACGCGGATTTTGACCATTGTCCGCCGGGGACTTGTGGGTAACGGGTTTCATCCAAAATTCGACCAAGACATCGAGACCCCTGTTCAACTGAACGGCCCCCTGACAATCCGCCTGATAGTGGATCATTCGACTTTGGAATTTTTTATCAACGGCGGTCGGCAGGTGGCAACCTGTCAAGTCTTTCCGGAAAGTGAATTTTTTCAACTGATCCACGATCATTCTAGTGGCATAGCACTGCGGAATCTGATATACTACCCTCTTAACTGAGCTCGTAGTCAAGCCATAGAGCTCTCAATGCCGAGCGCACAAGGAGGAATGCCATGAGTAGAAAATCACGAATGGCCGGTTTGATGCTGCTTTTTGCGGTATCTATTCTTATTGCAGGATGCGGAAGACGGGCGGAATCGAAGGGTCCCATTGAGCTCAGTCTCTGGTATCACGGTGCCGGAAACGAGGTCGAGCGTGGGATACTGGTTGGAATTATTGATGACTTCAACGCTTCGCAGGAAGACTATGTTGTAGCGCTGGAAGAATTCCCCCAGGATTCGTACAATGATTCAGTTCTTGCCGCGGCCCTTGCCGGCAGTCTGCCCGATATAGTCGATGTCGATGGGCCTGTCATGCCGAACTGGGCCTGGTCGGGCTATCTTGCCCCCCTCAACATTCCAGAAAGCAAGATTTCCAGCTTCCTGCCCGGCGCAATCGGTGTTTGGGACGGCGAAATATACGCGGTTGGGCTCTGGGACGCTGCGGTCGCCATCTACGCCCGGAAATCGATACTGGACAGATACGGGATTCGCGTGCCCAGTCTCGATAATCCCTGGACCCTGAACGAATTCAACAACATTCTGGCGACTTTGGACGCCTCGGGTGAATTCGAATACGTCTTTGATGTCGGCATGGCCTGGACGGGTGAATGGTACCCCTATGGCTTCTCGCCCTTCCTGCAGAGTTTCGGCGGCGACATGATTGACCGTAACGGCTATCAAACAGCCGAAGGCGTTCTTAATGGCCCCGAGGCCATCGCGTTTGGCGAATGGTGGCAGAGTCTCTTCGAGAACGGCTATACGCCCGGCACGTCTCAGGACGGCGCGGACCGCGAAACCGGTTTCCTCGATAGCCGCTACGCTCTGCAGTGGAATGGAAACTGGTCCGGCGTACAGGCTTTGGAACAACACGGCGATGATATGCTCTTCCTGCCTGCTCCGGACTTCGGCAATGGTCCCACCATCGGCGCGGCGTCCTGGCAGTTGGCCGTTTCTTCGTCCAGCGAAAATCCGGACGGTGCGCGGACCTTCATAGAATTCGCCATTCAGGACAAATACCTGACTGCGTTCAGCGATGCAATCGGTCTGATTCCCTCCACGCCAGCTGCGGCCGCCGTATCCCGGAATTATTCCGCGGGCGCTCCCATGGAAATGTTCTATGAACTCAGTGAGGAGCAGGCCCTTATCCGTCCCCCCACTCCGGGATACGTGGTGATGGCCAAGGTATTTGAAAAAGCGCTGGCCGATATCGCCAACGGAGCCGACGTACGGGGAACCCTGGACGCCGCCGTAGATGAAATCGAACTCGATATTCAAAACAACAACGGCTACGGATTCTAGTTGACGCTTCTACGGTAATCGTGGGGACCCTCTGGTCCCCACGGTCTTCTTCGGCACTCCCAAGGAGTAGAGCATGAAGACATCTGGACCGGGCGCCAGCCTTTTGAAGTCGCATCATCGGGAGGCCGCGATGGGTTGGCTGATGGCTGCTCCGGCGATCGTCCTGGTGTTTACCTTTCTTATTCTACCCTTCATCATGGCCTTCGGTCTGGCCTTTACCAATCAGCGTCTCATATCGCCCAATCCCACCGAATGGGTCGGTACACGGAATTTCCAACGGCTTCTTTCAGTCCGTCGATTGGTCCTGGAGCCCCTACGCGATGAAAACGGGCAAGTACTGCTTGATGAGCAAGGTGACTCGCAATATCCCGATCTGAGAGATTTCACCCGAAGCGACTCGTATCCTCAGTACCGGGGCATGCGTGAATGGTTCTCCTATTCACGGGGCGACAATCGCGTTGTGCTTCTGGCCAGCGACGTCGTGTTTATCAAGGCGATTTTTAACACCCTCTTCTTTACCGTCAGTATTGTCCCCTTACAGGGGGGCATGGCCCTGGTTCTGGCACTTCTGCTCAACAGGACGCTTCGGGGAATTCATGTGTTCCGTACAATGTTCTTTATGCCGGTTGTGGTTTCAATGGTGGTCGTGTCGTTTCTGTGGCGCTTTATCTATGACGGACAAAACGGTCTTCTGAATTCGGTTCTGGCCTGGGTGTCCCTTGGCGCGTTCCAGCCGGTCGACTGGCTTGGCAACACCGCCACCGCTATGCCGGCGATCATCGCCATGTCCACTTGGCAGGGCGTGGGCTTCCACATGGTTATTTGGCTTGCGGGCCTACAGAGTATACCCATCATCCGCTACGAAGCGGCAAGCATCGACGGAGCCAGCCCCTGGCAGCAGTTTATCAACGTGACATGGCCTGGCTTAAAAAACACGGCCGTGTTCGTGTTTCTGGTGATCACCATGCAGTCATTCGCCCTGTTCATCCAGATCGCCGCGATGACCAGAGGCGGTCCGCTGGACTCCACCCAGTCCATCGTGTTCCAGGCGGTGCAACGCGGATACGGTAAGCAGGACATTGCCGGCGGTTCAGCCATATCCGTCATTCTCTTTGTCATTGTGCTTATCGTTTCGCTGGTTCAGCGCTATTTGACCCGGGAGAAGAACGCATGATTGTCGAAAGCAAATTCCGGGAGTACCGAACCAAATTCCTTCTTTACGTCGTGCTCGTTATGTTCGCGGCCATCTTCGTCCTGCCACTGATCTTCATGATCATGTCCTCGCTGAAGCCCAACCTCCAAATGCTTCGGGACACGGCCTCGCTCAGGGCCTTCATTCCCGTGGGCGACATCAGTCTGTCAAACTACGTGGGTGCGTTCAACACTGCGCCCATACTGCTTTTCATGTTCAATTCCATCCTGATCACCGTCGTGACCGTGCTTGTCGGCCTCGTCGTCAATTCCCTGGCCGCGTTTTCCTTTCACTTCCTGCGCTGGAGGGGCAGGCATCTGATCCTCTCCATCATCATCGCCACCTTTATCGTTCCCTTCGAAACCATCGCCGTCCCGCTGCTACTTCTTGTCAACAAGCTGCCCTGGATCGGGCCGGAAGGATTCACCCAGGGCTGGCTGAACAGCTACCATGTTCAAATCATTCCGCTCCTGGCCTGGCCTTTTCAGATATTCCTTTTCTATCAGTTTTTCAGAGAGATTCCGAACGATCTTGTGGAAGCCGCACACATCGACGGCGCAGGCTGGTTTAAAATCTACTGCCAGGTGGTTATTCCCGTTTCGGGGCCGGTGATCGCAACTGCGTCCATTTTGCGCTCCCTGGACATGTGGAACCAATACATGTGGCCGATGATGGTGGTGCAGTCGGAGCGCTTCCGCCCCGTTCTGATCGGTTTACAGTATTTTTTCCAACTCGGGTTCGTAGACTGGTCGGAGATCATGGCTTATTTGTCTGTGGTCACCCTGCCGATCATCATATTCTACCTCCTGATGCAGCGCGCCTTCATCGAGTCGATTGCATCAACGGGCATCAAGGGCTAGCTTTTATGTTTTCAGGGCCTGTTCTCCGTCCCTGGCGGTTCATATATAACAGTAGCCCCTAACAGTGGCACTGTTTTTACTGAATTTTTTTGTTGCCAACCGCGTAAGGGTCTTGGAGGGCGCCGTAGGCGGTGTTGGGGAAACCCCAACACCGAAGCGCAAGCGGAGCCCGTAAAGACCCGACCCCGCCCCCAGGGGGCGGGGATACGCCCAAAACCATAAAAACTTCCATCCCATCGGCGAAACTTGCCACCGGGACTTTCCACATTTCTCAATAGCCGGTAGTACTTAAGAGTCATGAAATTGCGATGGGGCATCGCTTCCACCGGCGAGATTGCCAGGAGCATGGCCCGGGCCTTCTTGTTGGCTGAACACTCCAATCTGCTCGCTGTCAGCTCGCGCGCACAGAAGCGCGCCGATGAATTCGCGCGTGAGCATCACGTACCACGCGCCTACGGGTCATTGGAAGCCATGCTGGATGACGCGGAGGTTGACATTGTGTATGTCGCGGGGCCGCACAGCACGCATTTTGACTACGCGGAGAAGGCGCTTGGGGCGGGTAAGCACGTTCTTTGCGAAAAGGCTTTTACTATCAACGCTCCGCAGGCGGAAAAGCTCATCGATATGGCCCGAAAGCGAAAGCTCTTTCTGATGGAAGCCATGTGGATGAGGTTTTTTCCGGTAATGGAGGCAATTCGGAGCATGATGAGGGGCGGTGAGTTCGGGAGTATCCGCTACGTTGCGGCGGAATTTTGCCTTCACATGCCCTATAATCCCAAACATCGTCTGTTCAATCCCGAGCTCGGCGGCGGCGCTCTTCTTGATCTCGGCGTTTATCCTTTGTCTTTCGCCCAGATGGTTTTGGGCCGATTCGACGAGGTTCAAGGCGCCTGCGTCAAAGACAGCAACGGTGTAGATGTTTTCTCAAGCATGTCGCTGAGAAGCGTTTCAGGCGGTATTGCCTCACTGAGCACTGGGTTTACTATCCGGACACCCTGCGGGGCCCATATCTACGGCGACGATGCGGAGGCTTTTATTCCGGAGAATTTCTTTAATCCGCATAGGCTTATTATCCGCCGCGAGGGTAAGGACGATCGGGAGATGGAATTCCCCATTGAAGGCGACGGCCATATCTATGAGATCAGGCATATCGAAGAATGCATCGCTTCGGATAAAACCGAAAGTCCTCTCATGACTTTGGATGACAGTTTGGAGATAATGCGGACAACCGATAAACTTCGCCGCTTGTGGAATTTTCTGTATCCTGAAGAAAATTTGGGAGAGATTGGTTCGCCTGGACCCTGACACTCTTGGCCTCATCCTTCATAATGACGGCTATTGCCGGGATGCCGTGTTGAAGATATGCTTCCCTAAAAATCAGTGTCCCGCGTGTGACAGGTTGATTGTTTGCGGGCTTGAGCATTGAGCAGCAGCAAGCGGTCTCAGATTGCGTTTTTTGAAGTTGGATAAGGAGAAGAGATGTTCAAAGAATTTCGTGATTTTATCAGCAAAGGCAATGTAATCGATTTGGCTGTGGCGGTTATTATTGGAGCGGCTTTCAATGCTATTGTTAAATCCCTGGTGGATGACATTATAATGCCCGTGATTGGCATTCTACTGGGTCGGGTTGATTTCAGCGCGCTCATGGTTCAGTTGGGTGACGCGAGCATTACCTATGGTAATTTCATTCAGGCTGTTATCAACTTCCTGCTCATCGCGTTGGTTGTGTTCATCATGGTACGGAGCATCAACAAGGCGCGGGGATTAGCGGAAAAGAAGGAAGAGGAAGCGGCTCCGGCCGAACCTTCAGTGGAAGAGAAGCTGTTAACCGAAATTCGCGATTTGCTGAGGTCGAAATAAGTGTAACCCAACCCGCTGATTCCGCATTGGCGGGTTTGAACGCTATTCTCAAGTTTTTCACTGGCCCAGCGTGTTGGATGTCATTCTCTTTTATTGGCTTCTTTTAACAAATTGTTCGGCTATTGAAAATGCTTCAACATTGGCGCTGGCTTAGGAGCTGTTGTTGAATAAGAGTCTGGTTACCAATCTCATCGCGTTGGGTTTTATTGCCGGTGGCTTTTTTTCGCCATGGTATTCCAGGCAGATTATGTTGGCGGGAATCTTCGCGTTCTCCGGCGCGCTTACCAACTGGGCGGCGGTGCACATGCTCTTCGAAAAGGTGCCTTTCGTTTATGGTTCGGGCATTATTCCCCTGTACTTTGAAGATCTCAAAAAGGGTATCAAGGAACTCATCATGGAACAGTTTTTCCAGGATGAGAATGTTGCTCGTTTTCTGAACGAAAATGCGTCCGCTCTCACTGAGGGCACTCGTCTCTCTGGTATCCTCGATATGATGGATTACGATGGGGCTTTTGATACCATTAAAGATATGGTGTTGAATTCGGGTTTCGGAGCCTTGCTACGGCTGTTCGGCGGGAGGGAAACTCTTGAAAAGCAGAGGCCGGTATTCCGGGCGCGGGTGCAGGAGGTGGTTCAGGAACAGGTTTCCCGCCCGGAGTTCAAGGAAAGGGTACGCAGCCAACTGAATGATCCGGGACTGCGGGCCGGGGTGGTGCTTCGGCTGGAAAAACTCATTGAAAACAGATTGAAGGAACTCACACCACTGATGGTGAAGGATATGATGCAGAAGATGATTCGGCGTCATCTGGGCTGGCTAGTTGTTTGGGGCGGCATTTTTGGGGGTCTCATCGGGCTGGCGATGAGTTTCATCACGATATAGGCGAACTTCGCAATTTGAATGGCCCTGCCCCGGCAGGGCGGAAACCAGCCGGTTTTACTCGATTCGGGTGAGCGGACCGTAGGTGTCGGGACGGCGGTCCCGGAAGAACTGCCAGGTGCTCCGAACTTCGCGAACCATGGCCATGTCCATATCGTGGACAATCAGCTCATCTTTGTCTCGGCTGGCTATTTTTTCGATCTGCCCCCGCGGATTGACGAAATAGGACTGACCATAAAACTCACCAATGTCCCAGGGCTGTTCACGCCCTACCCGGTTGATGGCGCCGATGTAGCAGCCGTTGGCCACTGCCGACGCGGGCTGTTCGAGTTTCCACAGGTATTCTGAAAGTCCAGCGACAGTTGCCGAGGGATTTACGATGTATTCGGCGCCGTTGAGCGCCAAGCTGCGCCAGCCTTCGGGGAAGTGGCGATCGTAGCAAATATACACCCCGAGTTTACAGTACTGGGTATCGAAAACCGGCCAATCCTCACCACCGGGTTTGAAGAAGAATTTTTCCCAGAACCCCGCTACCTGGGGGATATGGGTTTTGCGGTATTTCCCCAGATAGCTGCCATCGGCGTCGATAACAGCGGCGGTATTGTAGAAAACACCTGTTATGGTTTCCTCATAAATGGGGGCCACAATCACCATCCGATGTTTCCGAGCCAGCTCTTGCATGAGTTTGGTGGTGGGACCATCGGGTATTTTCTCGGCGGCATCGTACCATTTTTTATCCTGGCTGGGGCAGAAATAAGGTTGGGTGAACACCTCCTGAAAACAGAGCACCTGCACACCCTGTTTCCCGGCTTCCTCAATAAAAGGCAAATGCGCATCGATCATCCCCTTACGAATTTCTTCGGGGGTTTTGTCGGTGCTTGTATTAAGTGCTATCTGTATCAGACCTCCACGCAATGTAGACATAAAAACTCCTTTTTTATTATGTTCTGTCACTCAATGAAGCGCAATTCGATCAACTCATGAGTATTTAGTTTACCACTCTCAACGGATTGTCCGGATGCTGAGTCCAGTTCAAGTAGGGCAGTCCATTCTCTTTGGGTTTCATGGTAATGCAGTCAGGCACCGGGCACACATGCAGGCAGAGGTTGCAGCCCACACAATCGTCTTCCACAACTTCATAACGATTGCCGCCGTCGGCTTCTTCAGTTTTCTTAATGGCCTGATGCGAGGTATCCTCACATGAAATGTGGCATCGACCGCACTCAATGCAGAGTTCTTCGTCGATAACCGCCTTCAAATCGTAATTCATATTCAAGTCGTTCCAGTCAACGAGATTGGCGACGGCCTTACCACGAAAATCGCTGATCGTTTTATATCCCTTCTCATCCATGAAATTGGACAGCCCATCAATCATGTCTTCGACGATTCGGAAGCCGAAGAGCATGGCCGCGGTACACACCTGAAGGCCACTGGCCCCCAGAGCAATGAATTCGGCCGCGTCCTCCCAGGTGCCAATCCCCCCGATAGCCGATATTACAAGGTTTTTGGTGTCGGGATTGCTTGCAATGGCTCCTACCATGTGAAGGGCGATGGGCTTTACCGCTGAACCGCAATATCCGCCGTGAGTGCCCTTGCCATCGACGGCGGGCAGGGGAACCATTGTGTCCAAGTCGACACCGATAACGGAATTGACGGTATTAATCAGCGCGACCCCATCGGCCCCGCCGGCTTTTGCGGCTTCGGCGGGAAGCAGTATGTCGGTGACATTCGGGGTCAATTTAGTAAAAACAGGAATATCAACGGCTTCTCTCACCCATCGTGTCGCGTTTTCTACCATTTCCGGCACCTGGCCAATGGCCGAACCCATGCCGCGTTCACACATGCCATGGGGGCATCCCAGGTTTAATTCGATTCCGTGAACCCCCGCCTCTGCAATCTTGATGGCCAGTTCCTTCCAAATTTTCTCTTCCATGGGGGCCATCATGGATCCGATGATTACCCGATCGGGCCACTCTGAGCGAACCTCCCGTATTTCCTGAAGATTGGTTTCCAGGGGGCGATCAGTAATAAGTTCAATGTTATTGAAACCTATGAGCCCCCTGCTGGGGCTGTGCAAGGCGCCGTATCGGCTGGTTACATTCACGACAGCGGGATCAGGGCCCATGGTTTTCCATACCACACCGCCCCAGCCGGCTTCGAAGGCCCGCGCGACATTGTATTTTTTGTCCGTTGGCGGCGCCGAGGCCAGCCAGAACGGGTTGATACTGTCTATGCCTGCTATTTTACAACTTAAATCGGCCATGTTATTTCCTCCACCCCTTTTAGGTTTCCGTCAGATATTCATTGATAGAATCCGCCGCCTTGGCGCCGTCTTCAACGGCCTGAACGGTCAGATCTTCACCGCTGTCGATGCAGTCACCGCCAGCAAAAACTCCCGGCAGACTCGTGTGCAAGTTTCTGTAAACTTTCACTTTCCCCTTCTCAATTGCAAGACCGGCCAGTGTTTTCTCATCGAGTACCTGTCCAATGGCTGTCAGTACCAAATCGGCCTGAAGTTCGAACTTTTCACCTCTTCCAATCAGCTTCCCGTCTTTGAGTGCTGTACGTTCGAAACGGATTCCGCTCACCTTCCCATTGCCAATCAGGGATATAGGTTTGGCCCAGTAGATAACACGGACATCGTTCACTCGCACCAAATCCTGTTCCCACGTGGTGGCTGGCATCTGATCCGCTCCCCGTCGATATACCAATGAGACATTCCGAGCCCCCAAGCGGGAAGCCTGAACGGCAGCGTCAATGGCGGTGTTGCCGCCACCGATAACAACGATGTTATCCCCTAGCTTCAGATCGTGAATAACCGGAGCTTGCCGAATTCGTTCGATGAATTCAACGGCGCTCTCAACACCCGGCATGTCTTCGCCTTGGATTCCCAGGTCATTCACGCGTCTTAGCCCAACAGAGATGAAAACCACATCGAATCGCGACTGGAGTTCGGTCAGATCAAGATTCTTCCCGAGATCGCGGCCGTATTCCACGGTTATTCCTCCGATCGACATCAGGAAATCCACCTCTTTTTGGGCAAAATCGTCGGTCATTTTATAGGCTGCCAGTCCATATTCATTGAGTCCGCCAGATTTCGATCTGGATTCAAAAACAGTGACATCGTGCCCGTACATGGCCGAACGGTGCGCACAGGACAACCCCGCCGGTCCACTGCCGACCACGGCGATTTTCTTGCCAGTGCTGGCCGCTCTTGTAAATGGGTTGGGATTCTTGGCTTCGATAAAATGATCGACCGCATAACGCTGGAGTTCGCCGATGTTGACGGGCTTTTCACCGGTTTCGTTGAGGACACATTCACCTTCGCAAAGTATTTCGGTAGGACATACACGGGCGCAGGTGCCACCCATGATATTGGATGTGAGTATTGTCGCGGCCGACCCTTTCAGGTTTTGGGTGCGGATTTGGTGAATAAATTTCGGTACATCAATGGAAGTGGGGCAGGCCTTTGTGCAAGGCGCGTCATAACAGTAGAGACACCTCGCACTATCCGCCACAGCTTGGGCATTGCTTAACAATGGGTGTATATCGGCGAAATTGGCGTCAATTTGGGCAGCGTTTAAGCGCTCACCGTTGGGCGAGCCGATAATTCTTTCGCTCATCGCATCATTCCTCCCTGTGTTTTTTCCTATCATACACCATCTCACTCCCATGTGGGGATTTTTTTCCCCAAAGAGAAATGAATCTCATTTTGGCTCAGAGAACTGCAAACCGGCCTGTATGTTCTGAGTGATAGCGGCCTGTCTGGCGAATGGATGAAACACTCCGATGCAGCGTTACGCATCGATAGAGGGTATGAGAACCCATTTGATTCTATGCGCCGGCGGGTATTTTAGTCTGTTAGAATCGCTTCTTCTCCTCTCTCCATATCATCAAGGCCGCCATCATCCGGGGAAACCCCGCCGTGACGGCTGTTTGGAGAATCGCATGTTCCACTTCCTCGGGCTTGCACCCGGATTGCATCGCTTTTTCGATGTGGCTTCTCAATGCCAAGTCATACTGACTCGCAGCCGCGATACCCACTTTGATGAGGGAACAGGTTCGAGCATCCAGTGGACCCGAACCAAGTGCTTTGCCAAATGCCTCGTAGGCCTGATGCGCATCAGGATAGCTTTGCCGAAAATACTTCCAGTTTTCCTTACGTGCTTCCATGCTTACTCCTTAAGAATGGGGTTGTTTTCAAAGTAAGCTCCCGCAGTTCAGCCATATTCTCCAGTAATAGCGTTTTTTAGGCAATAAGTGATTTGGTGATTGGTACTATGGATACAGGCAACATAAATGAGCCAACGCGCATCCTGGCAAGAACCCAGGAGAGCCTTCTTCCTCTTGGGGATACAGTTCAGCCATGCCTATGCATCGTAGGTTTCAGGCATCGCTCTTGCTAATTCCTTTTTTTGCGATTGACTTGAGGGAAGTTCCTGCGTCTCCTCGGTGTGGACACGTCAACCCCTTTGAGACTGTTGATGCGCTTCTTAAGAGAGTTTACCGCCGCGTCCAATTCCTGTTTGACAATGTTGTCAAGTTCATTGGGCTCGTCCGGCAATTCTTCCTTCTCATTGCTATCATTATCGTTCATATCTGCTACCATACTTGTTTAATGATCGACCTTTCCTAGCAAAAAAGCAAGTTAGCGACTTGCCTTATCAGGAATTTGATTGAAATAAAGCGCACCTCAGTAAAAAAAGCTTCAGAATAACTCTTTTCGCGCTCCTTGATCTTTTCTGAGGGCGAGAGCTGAAGGAAATTTCCAGGGACGGCTGGCCTTCTCGATTGTCAAACAGGCTTATAAGGAAGGTTCTTGTCCATGATCCTTATTTCTGATGTATAATCAAGACCCATATTAAGAAGGAGTACGAATATGAAGAAGCTATTCGGAATTATATTGCTGGTTGCGCTGGCGCTCACAGGATGTCAAAAAAAGGCCGATACCACAGGTTCGGATGAGGGCGCTGATGTCCTACGAATCGTCAATCTCATCAATGGCGATTTGGGGGATAAGTCCTTTTTCGACTCTGCCGCTGCCGGAATGGATCTTATCAAAGCGGAGTATGGCGACGAAGTGGAAGTGAAAACCATCGAAATGAGCTACGATGAAACCAAGTGGGAACCCACTTTGCTGGACACTGCCGACCAGGACTGGGATATCATCATCGTCGGGACTTGGCAGATGACAGAAATGCTTCAGGAATTGGCTCCAGATTATCCTGATACTAAATTTATCATCTATGACACCGAAGTGGATTATTCACAAGGCGGCCTTGAGAATGTTTACTCAATTCTCTACAGCCAGAATGAGGCATCTTTTGTCGCGGGCGCCTTGGCCGCGTCCATTACCAAGTCCGATATGCCTCTTGCTAACGAGGCGCCGATAATCGGATTTCTCGGCGGCATGGATATTCCGGTAATCAACGATTTTTTGGTGGGCTACATCGAGGGCGCCCAGTATGTCGATCCAGACACTATGGTAGCGATTTCATTCATCGGTTCTTTCAGTGATACGGCCAAAGGCAAGGAAATGGCTATGGCTCAATATAATATGGGAGCCGACATTGGTTACAACGTCGCCGGTCAGGCGGGGCTCGGCCAATTGGACGCGGCCAAAGATTTGAACCGCTATGCTATCGGCGTGGATTCCGATCAGGCGGCCATCTTCATGTCTTCAGATCCCGACAAGGCGGAATTGATTACCACCAGTGTGCTTAAGCGGGTTGATATGTCCCTTCTCAGGGCTGTGCAAATGCACATGCAGGGCACGGATCGCTATGGTGAAGCGGAGGTGCTTGGATTTGCCGAAGGGGGTGTCGGCTTGGCGAAGAATGATATCTATATGAATCTTGTGCCTGAAGAGATTCAGGAGCAGACAGAAGCCATTGAGATGAAAATCCGCAATGGAGAAATCGAAGTAAGTTCAGCATTCGGCATGGAGTCAGATATGCTTAACGCTCTGAGAAACTCTGTAAAACCTTAGTAATTGTACCCATTATCCCCGGTTGCGGCCGGGGATGCTGTTATCACAAAGCGCTCTGGGAGTATACATGCCTGCCGCAGCTGTTGAGATTCTGAAAATGGAGAATATCACCAAGGTCTATCCCAACGGAATCGTCGCCAGCAAAGATGCTACATTTTCCATTTTTGCGGGGGAAATCCACGGTTTGGTAGGGGAGAATGGCGCGGGAAAAACCACGGTTATGCAAATTCTCTTCGGCCTGACCCAATGCGAACAAGGACGTATACTGCTTAACGGCAGTCCCATCCAAATTGACTCTCCAAATACGGCCATTGCCCACGGTATCGGCATGGTGCATCAGCATTTCATGTTGGTGCCATCACTCACGGTGGCGGAAAATCTCGTGCTGGGCATCGAGCCCCGCAAAGGCCTTACCTTGAATCTCTCCGAGGCAATCCGGGTAACCCGGGAACTTTCCGAGAAGTATAATCTGAAGGTAGATCCTCAAGCTGTGGTGCGCGATCTCCCGGTGGGTACCAAACAGAAAGTGGAGATTCTAAAAGCCTTGCATCGGGGCGCCAAGATACTCATTTTGGATGAACCCACGGCAGTGCTTACTCCTCAGGAAACCAACGAACTCTTCGATGAATTGAGAATATTGAAGGAACAGGGCAATACAATTGTTTTCATCTCTCATAAGCTCAATGAAGTGAAGGCATTATGCGATCGCGTGACTGTGATGCGTGCCGGGAAAATCCAGGGCGTTTTTGATGTCACCGATATTTCCGAGCAGGATATCAGCAGGCTCATGGTGGGCCGGGATGTGGTACTCACTGTAGAGAAGCAGCCGGCCACACCCGCTGAGGTGGTTCTTGATGTTCGGGAACTGAGGGTGGTGAACCGCTTCAGCAAGCGTGTGGTGGATGGCGTTTCTTTTTCGGTCCGCAAAGGGGAGATTTTGGGTATCGCCGGCGTGGAGGGAAATGGCCAGCGGGAGTTGGTGGAGGCTCTCAGCGGTTTGGGACGTTTTGCCTCCGGTACGCTGAGCATCGCCGGTTCGGATATTCACAAACTGCGTATCAGGCAGATACGGAATCTGGGCACTTCCCATATTCCTGAAGACCGCATGATTTACGGCTGCGCCGCGGAACTGAGCATCGAAATGAATCTCATGGCCTGCAAACACGACCACGCGGAATTCAACCGTAGGAATCTGCTGATGGATATGAACGCCGTACGTACCGTTTCGAGTGAACTTGTGTCCGAATACCGCATTCTTTGTTCATCGGCTCAACAGGAGATAAGGCGTTTGTCCGGGGGGAACATCCAGAAGGTGGTTGTCGCCCGGGAATTCTCCAGCAAGCCCCGCCTCATCATTGCCGATCAGCCTACCAGGGGTATTGATGTGGGTGCTTCTGAGTTTATCCGCAATCGTCTCGTTGAGCTGCGTGATGAGGGATGCGCGGTATTGCTGATCTCTGCCGATTTGAATGAAGTAATGGAACTCTCAGACAGTCTCATCGTGATGTATGGCGGTGTCATTACTGCCTTTATCGAGGATACTTCAGCTATCTCCGAGGAGGAACTGGGACTGTATATGTTGGGCTTGAAAGCTCAAGACAGCCAAGTGATTAAGAGAGCCTGTCATGATTAGATCGCAGCGATTATTCGAGGTGTACCGCAGCGCTCTGGCCATCCTTATTGCTCTCTTCATCGCATCAGGGGTTATTCTTTCGGTAAGTGACATGCCCGCCGAGGCCTTGAGGCACTTCCTTTTAGGTCCCCTGGACAGCTTACGACATATCGGCAATGTACTGGAATTGATGGTTCCCCTGCTCTTTACCGGGCTGGCCGTCAGCGTGATGTTTTCCGCGGCTCAGTTCAATCTTGGCGCGGAAGGGGCCTTATTCTTTGGGGCCATTGGGGCCTCTTTTCTGGCGGTGAACTGGAATCTGCCCCCAATAATCCATCCAATCGTGGCGATACTCTGGGGAGGGCTCATCGGTTCGGTGTTCTGCGGTATCCCCGGTGTCTTGAAGATAAAATGGGGTTCTTCCGAGTTGGTATCCTCTTTGATGTTCAACTACATTGCCTACTTCTTTGGTCTTTACCTTATTAACTACTTTCTCCGGGATGTGAATGCCGGCGCCATGGTGTCCTTTCCCTTTTTGCAAAGCGCTCGCCTGGTGAGAATTATACCGAAAACCCGAGTTCATTTCGGGCTTGTAATAGCGGTTTTCATGGTGCTCTTCACAACCGTGTTCATGTTTCGAACCCGCTGGGGTTATCGCATTCGGGTGGTGGGGCAGAACATCAGTTTCGCCCGCTACGCGGGGATTAATACGAATCAGACGATCATTCTCTGCCAGGTGCTGGGCGGATTCATTGCCGGTATGGGAGGATCTATCGAAGTGCTCGGCCTCTACCGCCGATTCACGTGGCAGATTCTGCCGGGCTATGGATGGACCGGGTTGATTGTGGCGATCCTGGCACGCAACAATCCAGCCTATGTGCCTGTGGCGGCATTCTTTTTAGCATACCTAAGAATCGGCGCCGATATCATGTCCCGAAGAAGCGATGTACCCAATGAGTTTGTTGCTATCATCCAGGGGGTAATCATCATACTCATCGCCGCTGAGAGTTTCCTCGCAAAATCGAGGCATCGCGTCGTGGTGAAAGAGGCGATGACATGAATCAAATGTTCCAAATCATTCTCAGTCCCCAGTTCGCCTACTCGGTGCTGAGAGTTTCCACTCCAATTCTTTTTGCCACTCTCGGAGCACTGATTTCCGACAAGGCGGGTGTTATCAATATCGCCCTGGAAGGCATCATGCTCATTTCGGCCCTGGTTGGTGTGATTTTTTCGGCTATCTCAGGCAGCGCGTTTTTTGGTCTTTTCATGGCGGTTATTTTTGGGGGCCTGATAGGTTTGAGCCTGGGATATTTCTCCTTGAACCTTAAAACCGATGTCATTTTGGCAGCGGTGGCCATCAACCTCATCGCCTCCGGCGGAACGGTATTTGTCCTCTTTCTAGTGGCGGGGGACAAGGGTATATCTTCATCCCTGGCATCCAAGGTACTGCCAAAGATCAATATCCCTGGTCTTGAGAACATTCGGGGAATCGGTCCCATACTATCAGGACACAATGTGCTTACCTACCTGGCATTTCTCTCAGTACTGATTGTTTGGTTTGTTCTTTACAAGACCCCCTTGGGGCTGCGTATCCGGGCCGTGGGTGAGAATGAACATGCCGCCGACTCGGTGGGCATCAGTGTGGTGAAAACCCGCTACATCGCGCTGGTACTCAGTGGCATCATGGCCGGCTTCGCCGGCGCCTACATGTCCATGGGATACGTTTCATGGTTCAGCCGGGACATGACTGCCGGTCGGGGGTTCATCGCGTTGGCCGCCGAGGCTATGGGGGGAGCCACCCCAATTGGGTGTGTGCTCACCTCCCTGCTCTTCGGTTTTTTCGATGCCTTGTCCAACTCACTGCAGCTCCTGAAGATACCCTATGAGTTCGTCAGTATGATTCCTTACATCGCCACTGTGGTGGGTCTGGTAATCTACACCATTCGGAAGACTGAAAAGTTGCGCAAGGTTCAAACCCGAGCCGGTGGCCAAACCTAATGCGGATTCCCGTTATTATGGACTGCGATCCCGGGCACGACGATGCCATCGCCTTGGTGCTGGCCCACGCGAGGAGAGAAATAGATATACTCGGGGTATGCACCAGCGCCGGCAATCAAACCATCGAAAAAACCACACGCAACGCTCGGAAAGTCTTGGAATTTTTAGGTAGCGATGTTCTCGTAGCCCCTGGCGCATCCAAGCCCCTGTTTCGAAATCTCATCACCGCCGCGTCGGTTCATGGCGAGAGTGGTTTGGACGGCCCTGTCCTACCCGAGCCACAACGGCCTGAATCCGAGTTCTCAGCTTACCAGTTGATGGTGAAAATACTCGAAGAGAGCCCCGATCCGGTAACCATCATATCCACCGGTGCTCTGACAAACTTAGGCATGCTGCTTTTAGCCCGACCGGATCTGAATTCAAAAATCGAGCGAATCAGCCTGATGGGCGGCAGTGTCATTGGCGGTAACTGGACCCCTTCGGCCGAGTTCAACATTCTGGTAGACCCCGAAGCCGCCCAGCTGGTGTTTTCCTCCTCTCTTCCCATCACGATGGCCCCCCTGGATGTTACCCATCAGGCCATCATTACCACGGAGGATATCGAAAACTTCCGACGAATCGATACCGGGGCGAGTGTTGTGGTGGCCGAGCTGTTGGATTTTTTCAAAATACATCATGAGAATCACTTCGCGCATTTTGGCGGCAGCCCCCTGCACGATCCCTGCGCGGTGGCTGTGTTAGTGGCGCCCCATCTATTCAGTTTTCACAAGGCCCGGGTGGAGGTAGAATGCCGCGGTGCGTTGACAAACGGCTGCACCGTGGTGAGCTTTGCGCAAGGGGTAAGCTATGCCAACATCACTGGCCGTATTCCCCTGGAAGAAGCGAATGTGGATGTGCTGGTTGATGTGGATTGCGGTGCCTTTGTGACTCTTCTTTCCGATGCTTTGAGATCCTTGACCTAAGCATCAGTGCGTGTTGATTCGCTGATAACTATGAACGGGAGGCAATGAGCGCTTTGGCGGGCATGAAACGGAACATCATTATCGACTGTGATCCGGGCATCGACGATGCCTTGGCTATCTTCATGGCTCTTTCATCAAAGCAGTTAAATGTGCTGGGAATTACCACCGTAGCCGGGAATGTGAATATCGATCTGGTAACTCAGAACGCCCTGTCTCTGGTGAGTGTCGCCGGCCGCCGACTACCGGTTTGTCGCGGCGCTTCCGGACCCCTCTTGGGCTCACGGCATGAGGGTGGACATGTTCACGGGAAAAATGGAGTAGGTGATGTTGTATTGCCCGAACCGTCTTTCGGCGAGGATGCCCGTTCGGCAGCGGAATTCATCCAGGAGAGCGCAGCGGCCTACAGCGGAAA